>OHAS01000415.1_pt1 | contig 36918 bp, 34 predicted proteins | sample 1577131 | NCBI WGS metagenome assembly OHAS01 (sample SAMEA3541566, study PRJEB24748) | human gut metagenome | biome: human gut; feature: human-associated habitat; material: faeces | place: China | collected 2012 | reverse complement strand
TCTTTTTAAAAATATTCTTTCAAAACTTCAATATAGGCTGTTTGAAATCTGGATATACAGTTTTTTCGTTTATTTTCCGTATTACTTCCGTGTATTTGACGGATTAAATCCTTTAGTGGAAAAAAATTTGATTTTTCCTCATCTAGCCATTCCGGTCTTTTTCCTAATTTGGGTTTCATAAATTGCGGTTTTTCATATATATTTCGGAGAAGTTTCTCATATTCTTCCTCATATGTATCTGAGTTAGAAAGATCAATGTATATCCTTGTCTTTATATAATTAGGAACATAAGGTTTTCCATCTTCATCCTTTTCTGCAATAACAGGAATGAATTTTTCCTGTTTCATATTTCCATAGATTTCGCTAGAAATAATTACTGTTTCATCTCCTACGCCTCCAGTACGATCATTGGCTTTCTGAGCATATGCTTTATCACAAATAATAAGAACCTTTGTAATCTCAGGATCATTAACACAACGCTCCATAAATGCATATTTGTCCTGGCCTTCTTTCAAATCCCATTTATCAAGAACAACCTCAACCCCATGAGAAACTAATCTCTGCGCCAGTTCCAACACCTGTGCATCACTACTCCACGAATATGAAATAAAAATCTTTGGTATTCTATCTTCCTGCAATATTATACACCCTCCTCATTTGTTTCCCATTTATATTGTCATCAGGCAATATAAAGACCTGCTCATATCCTGCATCCACTGCTTGAGCAATCTCCATCATCTCATCAAAAGATACTGTTCCACGCTACAATTTCTTATTAAAGTCCTGTGGAGTCTAACTAAGCCTCCGCACCAGTTCTGAAATTCCAATATCCATTTTTTCATAATTTTCTAATCATATCTAATGTTATCATCGCTATTCCTCCAGATGTTCTTATTATAAATCATTTGGTTGTTAAACACAATCCTCCAAAGCTTGGAGTAGCACCTCACATTTGTGCAAGGTGCTACTCCAATAAATCCATTCTGCTATCTCTCTACAGCCACTTTCACACCGGACTTAATTTCAACTTCAAATCGATCCTTGTAAACTGAACCTTTTCAGCCAGGCGCCGCACCAGCAGTTCATCGTAGCCTATGATTTCTGCAGGCTGACTTTCCCAAAAACTTTTGCATCTACTTGATGCGCTGTTACAGCCCTTCTCGCTCAGCACTTTCTACCAAGGAGTTCTGCTTCAGTTCACGCAGTCTGTAAATCTAAACTGCTATGCTGTTGTAGTCTTTTTCGGAATTGACCTGCGTCAAGAGTTCCTTTTGTAGTTCCTTCAGCTTGGCATCAATGCCCTCCAAGGAAGTTTCGTCCTCCTGCGGATGAACGCTTCCACATTCTTCTGCAAAGTAATGATTATTCTGCCCCGATCGCTAATCGTAAGATTGATGGCATCTACCGCCTGCAGGTCTGATTCCTGAATCGTAGGTGCACCACATCTCTCCGGATCATGCTCTAGACGAGTGTATCATCGTCAGACTATAGAGAATTTTCCACGGTTGTTCCAGGCAATCCGGCGATAAAACTTCCCTCACTTCGGACAGTAAACAATACTGAATAAAGCGTACTTTGAAATTTTCAAGCGTAGTTGACACATTTTCTATAAGGACTTTGTAACCTATACTACTTCCGCTAAGGAATGATGTTCGATGTGAATCTTGAAAAAAGGTCACTGGAAATTACGCAAAGATCAGTGTCAAGATTAAGAAGGCAGCACTGGAAAAGGTAAGCAATTCAAAGCAAAACCCGCTGCCAATTCAGACGAATTAAAAAACTGGAATGCAGATGTGAATCTTATGGACTGGCTCAGCAGACCCAGAAAATAGTTATGACAACCAAAACTGGAGGATTCTCTTAAAATAACTGTTTGTCCTGTCCACCCAGTATCTTTCCATAATAAATTTGTGTAGTCTTAATTGAACTATGACCAAGAAACCTTAGTACACAACTTATACTAATTTCCTCTTCTACTAAAAATTTAGCCACTGAATGTCAAAACATATTTTCCCTGATTCGGTAGGCAGGATTTATGATTTTATATGTTCTCTTTTTTAAATCTCCCGTGTGTACGTGGAATTTATTAAAATAGATACTCACCGAAGAATGTTTTGTAGCATCAAAACCATCCAGCATATTTACAAAACGAATAGCATAAAATATGCTGTAATAAGATTGATTAACTGTTGCTTTGTGTAGGCCGCCTTCAAGGAAAATCCTGACTGCCTTTAAATCTTCTTCTAATCATAGCACTCTGTATACGGACAAATCTTATCTGCTATACTGCATACAGTATCACCCCTTCTCTGGCAACATTTTTATAAAATGGGGAAACATCCTTCCACTTTGAAAACTCCTTAAAACTGACGTCAATAATAGAAAATACTTTAAAAAATTCCAACGCAAACTCCGTTGAAATATCACTTAACGCATCCTCATATGAGCGTAGCTCTTCCGGTTCCACATCCACTAATACTAATATATCGATATCAGAATCTTCCTGTGCAGTCCCTCTCACTTCAGAACCATACAGTATTACAGCTTTTAATTTATCTTTATATAACTTTTTCAGCTCCTCTGCTAAATCCATGGTAACTTTACGTACTTCATCGCCAACCATCGTTATCCCCCTTTCACATCTTGATATATAAAATATACTACAAAAGTTTTACTTCAGGCAATCCATCGAAAACTTTTACCACACGACTATATGGTATACAAGAATATTAAATGAACGGTATTTTTTATAATTATCTTTCCTTATTTTTATATTCCATCTTCTTTCTATTATTACATGCTTATAATATGGCTGTAAACTCCTACATAATATATTATTATTTACTATTTACCAAGGGCAACCCTTTAGCGGGCAGCTTCTTCATCCATATTCATTTTCTTTATAATTTTCATGTTCTTATCTCCTGTCAGCTTCCTGCATACTCAGTATGAAAGAAGCTCAGACGAAAGGAGTTAAATTATGAAAAAGAATCAAAACCAAACGCATGTTGCCATTTACATCCGTGTATCCACCGAACATCAGATAGAACGGGACAGCCTCCCTTTTCAAAAGGATACATTAGAAAAATACGCCATCCATACATTGAATGCTGACTCCTATGAGGTTTTTACCGATGCAGGATTTAGCGGCACTAACATACGCAGACCAGCTTATTCGCGTATGTTACGGAAAATACGAAGCGGTAAATTTACGCATCTGCTCGTGTGGAGAATCGATCGAATCAACCGAAACGTGGTTGAATTCAGCAAACTATATCAAGAACTTCAAAAATATCATGTCACTTTTGTCAGCCAGACAGAACAATTCGATACTTCATCAGCAATAGGCAGTGCCATGCTTCGCATCATCATGGTATTTGCCCAGTTAGAAAGCGAAATGACGGCAGAACGCATCCATGCCGTATTGACATTCAAAGCCAGCGAGGGTGAATGGACAGGCGGGCAGCCGCCATATGGTTACCAGTATGATATCGAAACCAAAGAAATTACGGTTAATGAAATGGAGTCTCAGGTTGTAAAATATATATTTCATTGCTATGAAATTCTTCGCTCCTGTCGTACCATTGCGGATCTATTGAATAGACAGCATTTTAAAACCACTATGGGTAATAACTGGAATGCAAAGGCCATCGAGGATATCTTAAAAAATCCTTTTTATATTTGGTATGCTTTCCTATAACAGACGGACAAAGATTTGCGAAGCAGAGAATGACCTTTCCTCTTTAGTCACTGTGGAAGAACATCATTATCCCCTCATCGATTACAAACAATTTAAACTCTGTAATCACATTCTTTCGCTTCAGACAAATCACTCGAAAATGCGGACAAGGAAACAGACGCACTGTCACATTTTAAGCGGTCTGTTGTTCTGCGCAAAATGTGAGCAACCTCTGCTGTCACAGGAAGGAAGCACGCAGAAATCCGGCTGGAAGTACTCCAGCTACGTTTGCAAAGGACGTAGGAAAAAGTATTGTGATAATCCATACACTAGCGACCTGCATTTGCTTCCCCCCTTGTACTTCTTTTTACGTAGCATTTTGCATGCTCAGGCCAAATTTCAAGAGCATTGGAGCCTGGAAGAATTGGAAAAGCAGTTGTTTTGTCATCCATTGATTCCTACGTTGAAGCTAACAAAGAAATCTTTAGAAGATCTCTACGCCTGTTTAGAAAAAGGTTCCTTCAGTGGTCTCGGTCTCTTCCCCTTCGAAAGTAAAGTTTATCGAAATGTATTAGACGTCAAAACCGAACAGCAAAAAATCAGTTCAGATCTGGCAATCATGACAAAAGCACTGGTAAAGCTCGAAAATTTATATCACTATCCGGAGACAACAATGACTGAGACAACGTACAACGTAGAAAAGGAGCAAATGACCACTGAGAAGGAACGCTTAAATCTCCGGCTCAGTGTATTGAACGGTTTCTCGTCAGAAAGCTCTGCGATGGAAAAAGATATTGCGGTTTTTAATGAATTGTTGTTTAGCACATCACCGCACACTCCGGCCGAGGTGTTTTCTAAGATAAATCCTTTGCTTCTACAGGAATTTATGAACCGTCTGCTCCTACAGGTCGACGTAAACGACAAAATGATTAGCACTTTATACTTTAAAAATGGGCTGGAGCAGAAATTCATAATAGTAGATTTTTCAAATACGTAAATTAAAAAGCCGTCGTCTGGAAACCAGTACGGCGGTTTTTCTTGTTCTGCATTTTGGAAAGGTGCATAAAAAGCCTATCTGTAGTAAAATTTTCTTCATGTATAAATAATCAAAAGGAGTCATGAAGAAATGGAAAAACAAAAAGCTGCCCTTTACATCCGGGTATCCACACAATATCAAATCAGCGGTGATAGCCTAAACACCCAACTGGAGACATTAACAAAATATGCTGAACTAATTTTAAAAATCCAAGACATCACAATTTTTGAAGATGCAGGCTTCTCAGGAAAAAACACATCGCGGCCAGCCTATCAAAAGATGATGAAAGCGCTGAGACAAGGCGAATATACACATCTGCTTGTTTGGAAAATAGACCGTATCAGCAGGAATCTTCTGGACTTTGCCGATTTGTATCAAGAACTGAAACGTCTACGGATATCCTTTATCAGTTTCAATGAACAGTTTGATACCTCCACTGCTATAGGAGAAGCAATGCTGAAAATCATTCTCGTCTTTGCTGAGCTCGAACGCAATATGACGGCTGAACGGGTCCGTGCCAATATGATCGCCCGAGCACAAAAAGGGATTTGGAACGGTGGAAAGATTCCGTTAGGCTATTACAGGAATGAGGAAGAAAACAATTTTCAAATTGATCATTCAGAAATTCAGACGGTCAAAATGATTTTCAATCTATATGAAGAATACCACTCATGCCTCATCGTTTCCCGTTTTCTCAATCAAAAGGGCATAAAAACGAAAGGGGAAAAATCTTGGTCACCTACTACGATATATAGCGTCTTGACCAATCCATTTTACCTTGGCACACTGCGATACAATCGCTCCTCTGCCTCGACAGGACGAAACTGTGAAGATGACTGGGTTATCATCTCAGATCACCACGAAGCAGCAATCCAGCCATTACAATTTGAGCGTTGTCAGAAGCTGTTACAAAAACAAAACTTTAAATCAGATACAAGAACCTGTCTAAAAAAGCATATACACATTTTTTCTGGTCTTCTTTACTGCGACTATTGCGGTGAAATGATGACCGCACAGCCGGGAAACCTTTTGAAAAAGACAGGGCATCAGACCTCACGTTTTGCATGCAGAAACCGAAGAAACGCGAGTTGTCCCAACCCATTTACCTCAGATACCACAATTGGTCCTCCTATTTTTTCAATTTTGATAGAAACGGCACGTTTATATCTATCGGACGTGCAACTCTATCTTTTACAGGATTTCTCAGATGTACTCAATAGCAGAGTCTCTCCTTCGGCTCAGATTGCTGCTGACAGCCTGAAAGGGTTATGGGAGGATTATTGCAGTTACAAAAAGTGCGGAAATTCTACAATTCACAAACCACTAAAGGCACTGTATACACTATGGAGTGAATTCGAGTCTCCCCAATCTTCTCTTTACACATCTTATATATGCCTTTTAAAAAATGCAGACAGATGGCGAGTGAAGAAACTCATAGAATCCATCATTGAAAATGTACATGTCAGGAATGGAAGAATAAGAAAAATAGATTTTAAATAATTAGCCAGATGTGCTAAAGTCAATTTGATTCATTAAAAACAAAGCTAACTTCCTACATATTATCTTTAGAAAGGTAGGTAAAAAAATGGACGAAATCGAAAAAACAATACAGTTTTCACAATCTAGAATGCAATCTCTCAGCATTTTGCTATTAAAAGAAAAGCCAGACACCATCTCTTATATTTTTGAAGCATATGAATTGCTTCGTTCCCTGTCCCTTGTAGTGAAGTTACTTAATTATAAACAAATCAAACCAAGTAAGAAAACAGAGTGGAGCATTGATGCCGTACGGTCTATTCTCACAAATCCAATCTATAGCGAATATTCTTTTTTCTTTGACCCCGCCACAATAAAGGCTTGTGAGCGTTGTCAAAGGATATTGAATGAACAGAAGGCTGGAAATGCTCAGACGCACCTGCGTAACTATTGCCATGTGTTTTCTGGACTCCTCTATTGCTCAGTTTGCGGAAGATCCATGAACGCCCGAAGCGGCAAAAGAAAAGAATTGGGACGTTCCCCTGCAAACTACTCTTGTCTTGGGAGACGGAACCACACTTGTAACAGCTGTTATATTTCTGAAAGTGGTCTGGGCGTATTCATATACAACCTGATTTTGAATTTGTATAGAATTTCGATACATACGAAAGATTTCCTTTCAGTGCATCAGATTGAAGAGCTACTTTTAGCACACAATAATTTTCCATCTATTCATCAGATTGCTCCGAACGATTTGAAAATGCTCTTGGAACAGGCTTCTACAGGAAAATTTTCTTTATTTTCAGAATTTTCTTTTCATCCCAGAATAAGCCTGGATATGATCCAGATGCAAAAAGAGTGCGGAATAAATGATTTCGTTTACTTATTGAGTCCTGAACTGGGCATTCAAAAGCTCAATGATTCATTCTATCACGAAAAAAGATTAAACTATTGGGGTCTGATGGATGAGGTAAACCCTTTGATACTAAAAGAATTTTTACAACATTTTGTTACAAGAATCTATGTTGACCACGGGACTGTCTCGTCCATTACATTCAAGAACGATTTTACGCTACATTTTATCATCAGCAATCCTTTTAAAAACTTTACAGAATTCTTTGACATCCAGTAGATTGAGGAAGAAAAACGGCAGCAGCATCCAACACGATGCCACTACCGTTTTTAATTGACTCCTTTAAGACTGATTTCGTAAACAGACTTTTGATAAATTTCAGTCTCAAATCATATTGTCAGCAATCTTTTTTCATAGAATTAATTAGTAATTATCAACAATAACCACATTATATTATTGTCGATAATTACTGATTTTCTCTAATTTAAATAACATACTAACGGGTTTTATACGATCAGCATGGCATCCCCAAAAGAGAAAAATCTATATCTTTCATTAACAGCCGTCCTATAAGTATCAAGTATTGTGTCTTTGCCTACAAGCGCGGCAACAAGCATTATAAGTGTAGATTCCGGAAGGTGAAAATTAGTTATAAGGCAGTCAACAGCCTTAAATTTATAACCAGGATAAATAAAAATTTTTGTCCATCCGCTTTGAGCATGTACAATTCCATCATCATCTGTTACAGATTCAAGCGTACGAGTACTCGTTGTTCCAACCGATATTATTCTGCCGCCGTTTTTCTTGGCATTATTTATTTTGTCTGCTTCTTCCTTCTCCACAATGTAGTATTCCGAATGCATTTCATGGCTTGAAACATCATCTACTTTTACTGGCCGGAATGTTCCCAAACCGACATGAAGAGTTACATGCGCTATTTCCACGCCCATATTCTCAATCTCACTCAAAAGCTCCTTAGTAAAATGAAGCCCCGCTGTAGGCGCTGCTGCCGAGCCCTCATGTACCGCATAAACAGTTTGGTATCGATTTTTGTCCTCAAGCTTATGTGTTATATACGGCGGAAGAGGCATTTCACCAAGTTCATCCAAAATACTTTCAAAAACTCCATCATAATGGAATTTTACAATTCTGTTACCGCCTTCTATAACTTCTAATATTTCTGCTTCAAGTCTTCCGTCACCAAAAGTTATTATGTCTCCCGGTTTGGCTTTTTTCCCTGGATAAGTAAGTACCTCCCAAGTATCCAAATCTTTTCTAACAAGTAAAAGTATCTCAACCCTAGCACCGGTATTTTTCCTTGATCCAATAAGCCTAGCCGGCATAACCTTTGTGTCGTTTATAACAAGACAGTCACCCTTTTTTAAATATCCCTTTATATCTCTGAATGTCCTATGCTCAATCTCCCCTGTATCCTTATGCAGTACAAGAAGCCGTGACGATGCCCTGTCTTTAAGCGGTTCCTGCGCTATCAGTTCCTCAGGAAGTTCATAATAAAAGTCGCTGGTTTTCATTTGTACATCTCCAATTTATTTTACCGTAACACCGGTATAGTAATGCTGTAAAATCTCTTTATATGTAGCTCCATTTTTAGCCATACCATTGGCGCCCATCTGGCTCATTCCAACGCCATGCCCTATTCCGTAGCCATTTATATTTATTGTAGAGCCTTTAGATGATATTACTGTTGTCCCTGTTGATGGTGTTGATACGGTTAATAGGTCGTCAAGGTCCGGTATATCCTCTAAATCAACCTCTTTCCCGTCATATCCATAGGCTTTTGTTCCTGATGCTGTTGAATAAACAACTGCACAGTCAGAGCCTATAACATAATCGTTTCCAACTTCAAAATTTCTCAGTGAAGATGAAACAAATGTGCCAAGTGCTCCGTTAACGGTAACTTCACCTTCGCTGCCGCCTTCAATTGTACCATTAGTTATAGTATAATTGCGGCTGTTGAAGGAATCCCCAATAGCGCCAAATACTGTTCTGCAGGCTTCTAATGTAATTGTTTTAGTTCCGTTTGTGCCTAGTATATCAAGCTTCTGAACTCTTTTTGTCTTATTGTCTATTGTTATTCTCATACCTGTGGCTGAACCTATATTATATCCGTTAGTAGAAATAAGCCTGTCCAAATCAGAAAGTGTAATAGTTCTGCTCCATGTCGGGCAGTTTATCTCCTCACTGTCGTCCACGGGTTTAAGGTAAGCAACCTCTGTGCCCCATACATTTTTAGCGTCTTCTGTATATCCGCCGCTTGAAGAAAAGAATAACGCTTCTATTGGACTGCCGTTGTAATAAATAAGTTCTCCTTCAGTATCAATTACTGCCTGTCTGGTTGTAGAATCCTCGTAGTCATATCCCATATATGCCTGACAGTGAGTAGAATCACAAATATCATATCCTATATCGGATTCCCTATTCCATTTATACAGGGCATATGTTCTCGCAGCACACGCCTGAGCCTTTATTGATTCATATTCATAGCTAGACGGTATTTCAGATGCGACAACTCCATATAGGTATTCTTCCAAGTCTATAACGTTTACAGCTGTTATTGTTCCATCATCGTTCTGCATAAAGTCAATTATGCCTCTGTATGAACGTGCGCCCAAATCAACAACAGGCGTTGAACCTGTACCCATAAAATATGCGTCAGATTCAGCTATAAGAAGAATTGGAGATCCGCCTATATCAAGTATCTCAACCTCATTTGGAGAAAGGGCCTTGCCACCAAGGGCAGATGCAGCACTGTTTGCCGAGGACATATCAGAATATCCATATATTATTACCGCCCAATTATTTTTATAATATCCAGGCAATGCATTTGTGTATCCCTGCGAAATAAAAGACGAAGCCTGAGTCTTAGCATCATCAAATGTTTTTACATCAAGAGGTACTGCAACCTGATAGCTGAGACCTATCCGCATGGTAAAACCTGACGATGATGAAAATTCAGCCATAGTCTCATTAAGTAATGGACTCGTTATGCCATCGTCGCTCCTGACTAACTTTATATTGTTTGATTCTATGAATATTGAAGACTTATCTTCAAAGCTCATTCTCAGCCCCACCCTCAGATAATCAGGAAGTTCGGCAGCCGCAAAGGCGCTTGTTGAAAAGCCTGAAAATATGAGAGCAGCGCTGAAAAGCGCAGCAAAAAATCTTTTAAAATATTTCAACGCAATATCATCCTCTCTTAAGGGAATTGTTATATTATTATAAATTAATATGTCATAAAATGCAAAGCCAAATATGGGAATATTGACAAATCAGTTAAAATATTAATTAAATTTTAAGAAACCATTACAATTTCATGTAGTTTTTCAAGAAAAAAGTCCTGAAAAAATTTCAGGACTTTCAAAAAACAACCTATTTATTTAGCTTTCTGTATCCGCTGTTTTATTAGCAATCTGTCTTCCTTCACTATTCATAGTATAGTTATCTCTTATTATAAGCTCAGATATTGGAACAATTTCATATCCCTTTTCTTTTAAGCCTTTTATAATCGTATCTAGAGCCTCGGGAGTATATTTTGCGTCATTGTGGAACAAAATTATCGAACCATTTCCAAGGTGCTTATGGTCAAGAACCTGTTTAATCTCCGCCTCTGTTCCAAACTCCTTCCAGTCCAAGCTGTCGATATCCCACTGCACAGTGTAATATCCGCATTCCTCCGCTGCTGAAATAACGTCGTTGGTATATTCTCCAAACGGCGCTCTAAAAAGGTCCATCTCCACTCCGGTAAGCTCTTTCACTTTATTTCCAGCTGCGGTAAGCTCCTCCTTAATTTGTTCCTTTGTAAGCTGGCTCATATGAGGATGAGTAGCAGAATGATTGCCTAAATCGTGTCCAGCTTCAGCTATTTTAAGTACTTCATCGGGGTATTTATCAACCCAGTATCCGCACATAAAAAATGTAGTTTTGACATCGTTTTCATCAAGTATTTCAAGAAGTCTGTCAGTGTCGTCAGCTCCCCATGCAGCATCAAAGCTGATTGCTATCTGCGGCTTATCCGTTTCGACACAATAAATTGGAAGCAGTCTCTCTGTTTTAGCCACGGCTGTAGAAAATACGGCCTTAGCCGTAGGCGCAGCTATTTTCACTGCCGCAGCGGCAAAAATAACCAGTGCTGCCGCCGCTATTATCTTCCGTCCTGAAAATTTAAATGTTTTGATAATCAATATGTATCACCCATTATGTTATGTTTATATAAATATATATTCCTTGTTCCTCTTTTAAATTCGGATGTTGACTGTACAAAGTCCAAAGCGTATAATTTATTTAATTTTATTGCGCGAGGTGTAATTATGGCTAGAATATATAATAACGTACTTGAACTTACAGGAAGGACCCCTATAATGGAGCTTCATAAGTATGAAAAAAATTATTGTCCTGGGTCTAGGCTTCTTGCTAAGCTTGAATACTTTAATCCTGCCGGAAGTATAAAGGACAGGGTTGCAAAGCAAATGATACTGGATGCTCAAGCCTCCGGCTTACTAAAAGACGGATACACCATAATTGAACCTACAAGCGGAAATACAGGAATAGGGCTGGCATCCGCGGCGGCTTCACTTGGATATAAGTGCATTCTTGTTATGCCTGATACAATGAGTATTGAGAGGCGTAACCTTTTAAAAGCATATGGAGCCCAAGTGGTATTGTCTGATGGAGCTAAAGGTATGGCCGGAGCCATTGAAAAGGCCGATGAACTGGCAAAAGAGATACAAGGAAGCTTTATAGCCGGACAATTTGAAAATCCTTCAAATCCAAAGTCTCACTATCTAACTACAGGTCCTGAAATATGGGAAGATACTGACGGAAATGTTGATGTATACGTGGCAACTGTAGGAACGGGAGGCACACTCAGCGGAACCGCAAAATATCTGAAGGAAAAAAATCCGAATATTAGGGTTATCGCAGTAGAACCGTCTTCCAGTCCACTTCTATCAAAAGGAAAGGCAGGTCCTCATAAAATACAGGGTATAGGAGCCAATTTTATTCCTAAAATACTTGATACCAAAATATATGATGACATCATTGCGGTAAGTGACGAAAATGCCTATAAAACCGCTAATGCTTTAGCTAAATGTGAAGGTATTCTTGTTGGAATATCCTCTGGAGCCGCTGTATGGGCCGCTGCTGAAATTTCTAAAAAGAAAGAATACTCAGGCAAAAATATTGTTGTAATTCTTCCTGATGCCGGAGACAGATATATGTCAGAAGGCGTTTATAACGATTAAAAAACAGCCGGTTTTTACCGGCTGTTTTACATTTCTATTCCTTTAAGCCCAAGAAGAACAAGATTAAACATTAAATCTGCTACTTCCTCTACTGATTTATCATAGCTCGAATTTACCCAAAGCGCTATTGTATTTATTGCTCCCATAATTATCATGCAATATACGTATTTTTTGTCCTCTTCTCTAATTCCAAGCTCATATTTCTCAACCATTACCTTTTGCATCGCTACACTCATAAGCCTGTATCTGAAATCCGTATCGCTGTTTTTGTCCAGCAGTATTCGGAATGTATCGCCATTATTTTTTACATATGTCAAAAATTCCTCAAGCAGTTTTATTTTTTCTTCGTCTGAGCTCAAATTTCTTAGAAATTCCGCCGTTTTGTCTAAAAGCTCATCCTCTGCTTCTTTCACAAGGGCATACTGGTCTCCATAGTATTTATAGAAAGTGGTTCTATTCACATCGGCGTTTTCACATATTTCTTTTATGGTTATTTTATTTAGCGGCTTTTCTTCCATAAGCTCAAACACACTTTCCTTGAGCAGCTTTTTTGTCATAAGTACTCTTCTATTCTCTCTCATTCCATCCTCCAAAAACAACATTTAAATCAAAAAATCAATTTATCATACATATTTTAATTATTTGTTTAAAATACATCTTCGAGTGTATATCTGTTGGTTGCAAATCTCACTGTTTTGATTATAGTAGATTATAGTAATATAGTCAAGATAAAGGAGTTTTAAAAACTATGTCATACAAAATCATTTTAGACAGCTGCGGTGAACTTACCGATGATATGAAAAGTGCCGGAAACTATACTAATGTTCCGCTTTCCCTTCAGATTGGCGACAGAAACATAATTGACGATGAATCCTTCGATCAGGCTGAATTTTTAAGCCTTGTAGCAGCGACTACTGCATGTCCTAAATCAGCATGTCCTTCTCCTGAGCAGTATATGAGAGCATATGACTGCAGCTGTGAAAGAGTTTATGTCATTACTCTTTCGTCTCAGTTGAGCGGTTCCTATAACAGCGCAAATCTGGCAAAAAAGCTTTATGCCGAAACTAATCCATTTACAAAGGTAGAGGTTATCGACAGCAAGTCAGCTTCAGCGGGAGAAACATTAATAGGCATTAAAATAGCCGAATGTGAAGCTAAAGACATGGAATTTGAAGACATAGTTAGTGAGGCAAACAAATACAGAGACTCTCTTTCTACTATGTTTGTTCTCGAGGACCTCAGTTTTCTTGAAAGAAACGGACGCTTGACCGGAATGAAGAAGCTTGCCGCTAACCTCCTGCACATAGTGCCAATCATGGGAGCTACAGATCAGGGAACAATTTATCAGATGGACCAAGCCAGAGGCATTAAAAAAGCCATGTCCAAGCTCGTTGACAAAATAATTGAGGACTGCAAAAAATGTAACCCTGAAAAACTAATTATAGCCCACTGTAACTGTCCTGAAAGGGCAGAAGATCTAAAAGCAAGAATTCTGGAAAAGGTTTCCGGGCTTACAATATTTATAAATGATACACGCGGTGTGGCAAGTCTGTACGCAGGAAATAAAGGTATTATTGTCGCCTTTTAAACATAGTATTAAACTCTCCGTTTTTTAATCGGAGAGTTCTTTTTATCTTGCAAGCTCTTTGCTTAAATTTACAATGAAGTCCTGAACATTTGTAACTATTCCTCTCGCACTTAGACTTCCCCTGTCACTTAGCTTATTAACCGCAAATTCAGCAATATCTACACAGTAGAAATATACCTGCCTCACTGTGCCGTCATGCATTACCCTATATGATGGAGTCATATTTCCTGTTGCTATTGTATGCAGTGTCGTAGCCATACATATTACAGTTGTTGCGTCTTTTACCTGATTTCTCATAGCATTCTGTGCTTCATAAACATCAGCATGAACGCTTGGAAGAGGTCCGTCATCGCGGATAGAACCTGCTAAAACATAGGGAATATTATATTTTTCACAATTGTATATAATTCCGTTATTTATATTTTCACCCTTGATAAACTCTTTTACAGATCCATAATATCTGACACGGTTTATTGTATCCAGATGATTATAGTGTCCGTTTGGCTGGCTTTCCTGTGTATATATATTCTGGCCAAGAGCCGTATTTAGGTATGCTGCCTCAAGATCATGAGTAGCAAGCGCGTTTCCAGCCAAAACAGCGTGAACAAATCCATGCTGAATCAGACTTGAAAATGCTTCTCTCGCATCCTTATCAAATGTAAAAGCCGGTCCCATTACCCATACTATTTTACCGGCAATACGGTCGTGTCTTAGAAGGTCATACAGCTCGTCATAATCCTTTGAAAAGGCCGTTTCCCTTGAGCGTCCCTGTCTGAAAGCAAATACGTCACTCTCATTTCTTGTTTCTCCAAAGCCGTTAGGATGTACAAAAATTCCCTCTTCGCAGTTTTCCGTTCTTCCGACAACAATTAAATCGCCTTTTTTTATACGCCTGAATTCTCTTACTGCTATTTCATCTTTATCAAATACGGCCACACAGTCCATTCTGCTTTCTTCAGCCAAAAGCCACTTACCATTGATTTTAAAATATTCGGGAAATATACTCATTGCATGATATCCTTCAGGCGCTACACCATCTTTTGGCGCCTCTTTCAAAACAGCCTCCGGGGCATTAATAAACCTCTCCTCATTAAAGTCGGGCGCAGTATAATTTCTTAATATAAAGCTCATAACATTTCCTCCTGTTAATTTCAGACTAACGCTAAAAAAGTGCTCTGGCGGCACCTTCCAAGACCTACGGTACCGACTGAACACTTTTATTTTCTTTATCCGGTGACAAAGAATGTGTTAGAATTATGCTGTAAACAAATTATACCATTTAGCTAAATAACTATCAAGAGTATTAAATCATTGGCCTACCTGAGAGTTTATGTCCTGTATAAATCGTCATAATAAGGCATATACACATTGCTATCGTCCAATACTTATGCTGTTTCATATAATACCTCCTTTTTATAAAAATTAGCATAACCTAACAGTTATGTCAATGCTTTTAAATGTTTTTTATATCACTTTTTTAAATTAATTTGAATTGTAATACTTACGTAAAATTACTTTACTTATTTTAATTCACATGTTATATTAAACCGAATGGACGGTATTCCAAAGGAAACTAAACCATACAGCATATAGATTCAATAACGCACCTTATTCATTTGACGGACTGTATCCATTGGCGAACGGCACTGCTCAAAATGTGGCACGAATCAGGTCTTTTTGTTATCTTATTATTTGGAATTCTATCCATCCGCAGTTATTTACATATTTGTATGTAAATAACAACGGGTGTTTTTTTATGCATCCGGTACCATGATTTTAATCACTAAAGGAGGAAAAACATGAAACCAACAACTAAGGAAGAAAAAAACAGGCAAATAAAAAAAGAAGCCACAGCCACAGCGGTACTTTTTATTATCTGCTTTATTTGGCACGTAGGATTTGGATATGGCCTTTCCGGAAGTCAAATCTATGTGTTTAACCTGCCATTATGGTGGATATTAAGCACACCAGGGGTGTTTGTAATTGGAGTTATAGGAGTTATATTTCTTCTCAAAAAAGTATTTGTTAACTTCGATTTAAACGAGGAAGGAGCTGCTGATGATGACAAATAAACAAATTATCATACTCTCCATTCTAGTTATTTATATGGCTGTTAATATGCTTCTTGGAATAAAAATGAGCCGTCCGTCAGAAAAGGAGGGCAAAAACGGAGGTTTTCTTCAAAACTATTTTGTAGGCGGACGTTCCATGGGAGGCCTCGTTTTAGCAATGACTCTTGTAGCTACATATACAAGTGCCAGCTCATTTTTAGGCGGACCGGGACTTGCCGCGAGTTGGGGTTTGACACAGTCATGGGTAGCCGCAATTCAGATAGGAACGGCCTTTCTTACATTAGGCGTAATAGGTAAAAAAATTGCCATTGTCTCCAGAAGAATTAATGCTGTTACTATAACAGATTACTTTAAAGCAAGATACAATTCACCCGCTGTAGTAATACTGTGCGGAATATGCCTTGTCGTCTTTTTCATAACACAGATGGTTGCTCAGTTTATAGGCGGTGCAACACTTATAGAAACTGTAACCGGGCTTCCCTACTGGGCGGGGCTGGCGCTGTTTGGAACAATAGTAATTCTTTATACATCAATAGGAGGTTTTAAGGCTGTTGTAATTACCGATACTTTACAGGGAATTATTATGACTATAGGAACTTTTCTGCTCTTATTCTTTGTCATTAGAGCAGGCGGAGGAATGACAGAACTGACTTCACAGCTTGACACGTTAAATCCCGGATGGGATTTGCTTGGTAAAGGGCCTTACAGCGGAGGCCTTACAGCGCTTTCACCTGGATATATGATTTCATTCTGGGTTCTAGTCGGAATTGGGGTTTTAGGCCTTCCCCAGACTGCTGTCAGAGGAATGGGATTTAAGGATACACAGTCAATGCATAGGGCAATGCTTTACGGAACAATAGTCGTTGGTATACTAATGATAGGAATGCATTTTGCTGGAGCACTCACCCTCCCTCTTCTGCCTGCCGAAGGAATAGCAAGCACTGACCAGGTAATTCCATATATAGTATTAAATTATATGCCTTCATGGGCAGCCGGTCTTTTCCTTGCAGCGCCATTGGCCGCAGTTATGTCAACTGTTTCTTCACTTTTAATACTTGCATCAGCCACAATTATAAAAGACTTATATCTTACCTATATTGTAAAAGACAAAAGTCTTATAAGTGAGGAGAAAATGAACAAGAATATTCCTGTTTACAGTATTTTGATTACAATACTTTTGGGAGTAATAGTATTTATATTCGCACTTTCTCCCCCGGATATTATTGTATGGATTAATCTATTTGCAATGGGCGGATTAGAAGCGACATTCTTTTGGCCTCTTATCGGCGGACTTTACTGGAAAAAGGGAAACAGCACATGCTGTATTTGCTCGATAATTGCGGGCCTTGCTGCTTTTATTTTCTTTAATCAGGTAAAAATAGCTCCGTTTAATATTCACGAAATAGTCTTTGGACTTTTAGCCGGAGGAATTGCTTATTTCGCCGCCGGTATGATTTCTAAAAAGAAGCCTGATCCGGATATGATTGAAAAGTGTTTTTGAGGTGATAATATGCCGCTTGACCCACAGGTAATTGAAATATACAAAAACAGGCCATCTCCGCAAAAAACATTCTCAATTCAGAAGATGCGAATAAATGCTGACAATACCTTTAATGACAAAACTGAAATAATTAAAATATTCAGCTCAGAGGACAGGTTAATTGAAGAATATCTGCCAATACGTATATATTGGCCTGACAGTTGTATTAACCGGCCAATAATGCTGTATTTTCATGGCGGAGGATTTGTTATGCATAATATCGCAAGCCATGATTCACTTTGTAGAAAACTATCTATTGAATGCGGGTGCATAATCATATCTGTAGGGTACCGTTTAGCACCTGAACACAAATATCCAGCCTGCATTGAAGACGGCTATACAGCGCTCAATTGGGCATATAAAAATGCTTCTTCTATTGGAGGAATCCCAAATAAAATATTTTTGGCAGGCGATAGTGCTGGGGCAACAATCTGTGCTGCACTTTCTCTTTTGTCAAAAGACAAAAAAGGACCGCGTATAACCGGACAAATATTGTTTTACGGGCTGTTCGGCTCTGCAGACAGCAATTCAAAATCCATGCTAAAATATGGCAACGGAGATTATGTTCTTCCAAAAGAAATGTCCGACTGGTGCATGAAGCAGTATATTCCAGAGGGTACTGACATTAATGACCCCCTTCTGTTTCCCGGAAAGGCAAAAGATCTATCCGCCATGCCAAAAACACTGGTCATATGCGGAGAATACGACCCTCTCCGCGATGACAGTGAAATGTTCTGTAAACGTTTAAAATTTTTTAGAAATGACTGTCATTATATATTGGTTGACGGGGTGATGCACGGTTTTATGCTATATTGGCATAGATTAGATAAGGCTAAAGAGCTTATATCATATGTTGGAAGCTGGATTAATAAATAAAAGGACTGCCCTGCGTAAATAAGCAGGGCAGTTTTATCTTAGTGCGCTTATATTAAGCGCATCAAGGAGGCAAATATAAATTTCACTTTATCATACATTATTTCTTATCATTCATTGATTCAATGATGGAGTCTGCAAGTGTATCAAGCTCAGTTGCTTTATCTGAATGAAGAGAAGACGATAATGAGAGCCTTTCGTTAAGTACTGTCATGTTTTTAAGCTCATCATCAATAAATTTCTGCATTAAATCTCCCGATTTGCATGCCCACGAACCATTTTCAATTATAGCAATTGTTCTATTTTGTAAATTCAACGCCTTCATGTCCATAAGGAAATTATGCATTACAGGATAAATTCCAAGGTTGTACGTTACCGAAGCAAGTACTACATGGCTTAAACGGAAGGTTTCCGAAATAAGCTGGGATACATGCGTATTGGATACATCATACACTGCAACATTAGTCATTCCCTTTTCACACAGCTTGCTCGCTAAAGCCTGAGCAGCAGCTTCCGTATTTCCATACATAGATGCATATGCTATTAACACGCCCTTCTCCTCAGGTTCATAACGGCTCCAACGGTCATATTTATCTATAAAATATCCCAAATCTGTACGCCAAACAGGTCCATGAAGCGGACAAAACATCTTAATATCAATGGTTCCTGCCTTTTTAAGCAGCGCCTGAACATGAGGTCCATATTTTCCTACAATATTTGTAAAATAACGTCTGGCATCATCTATCCAGTCTCTGTCAAAGTTAACCTCATCATTAAAAAGCTTTCCGTCAAGGGCTCCAAAGGAGCCAAAAGCATCGGCAGAGAAAAGTACTCCATTTGTTACATCAAATGTCACCATCGCCTCAGGCCAATGAACCATAGGAGCGAATACGAATGTAACCGTATGCTTTCCAAAGCACTGTGTATCTCCCTCTTTAACCTCTATGAGTTCATGGCTGTCAACATCAAATCCAAACTGACGCATTAGCATAAACGCCTTTTCTGTACTTATAATCTTTACATTTGGATAACGTATAAGTATTTCCTCAATTGAAGCGCCGTGGTCGGGTTCCATATGGTTGATTACAAGATAATCTAACGGCTTTCCGTCAAGCAGATACTCAATATTTTCAAGAAGCTGACGGCATGCTGACCAGTCAACCGTATCAAATAATACATTTTTTTCATCAAGAAGCAAATAAGCGTTGTATGAAACACCATTTTGTATAGGATGAATATTTTCAAAAAGGGTGAGCCTGTGGTCGTTGGCCCCTACCCAGTATAAATCATCAGTAACCTTTCTTACACAATACATACTTTTTCCTCCTCTCAGGCCTCAATAAACATATTCTTAGCTTCAGCACATTCCGGACATACCCAATCTTCAGGAAGATTTTCAAAAAGTGTTCCGGGAGCTATATCGCTGTCTTCATCTCCAACAGATGGATTATACTCGTATCCGCAGCCGCCGCAGACATAGGTTTTTCCAATAGGCTGAGGCTTAGGCGGTGCCGGTCTCTTCATTTTTATCATCGGAGGCGCTGGTTTTTTAGCCTCTCCGTTGTCAAGCGCTTCTGTAAGAAGAGGAAGTATTTCCATAACATCACCAACAATACCATAATCACAATTCTTAAATATTGGTGCATTAGGGTTTTTATTTATAGCAACTATTGTAGAAGCGTCCTTTATTCCTTTGAGATGCTGAACTGCACCAGATATACCACATGCTATATAGAGATTTCCTGTAAATTTCTGTCCTGACATTCCAACGTATCTATTAAGCGGCAGATATTTAAGCGTTTCTGCGACAGGCCTTGAGGAACCGATTGCAGCTCCTGCCTGAACAGCTAAAGCCTCGATAAGCTTCATGTTTTCTTTACTTCCGATACCTTTTCCTGCTGAAACAACTCTTTCAGCCTGTGGGATAGGAGTGTCAAGGGGAATACCTACAGTAAAATCGAATCCATCCTTTTTAAGCGCTGAAACAAGCAACTCAACTTTATCCTTGCTGTCTCCGTCTTTAAATATCATTTTTTTACGAAGTCCTGTTACAGGCGCCGCCTTCTTTATTATCTTTGAACTTCCTGAGCTTTCCTTAGGCATTTTGCCTATGAGGTGAGAAGCGATAACTACTCTTTGAATTTCATTAGTTCCTTCATAAATTGTTGTAATTTTAGCGTCTCTGTAAGCTCTCTCTACTTCCATTCCTTTAAGATATCCGCTTCCTCCAAATATCTGTAAAGCGTCATTTGTTACTTCAATAGCAATATCGGATGCGTACTGTTTTGCCATTGCTGATTCCATTCCGTATGGTTCATGGTTTTCCTTAAGCTCGGCAGAACTATAAATAAGGAACCGAGCACAGCGGAGTTTAGTTGCCATATCTGCAAGCTTGAAAGATACTACCTGCTGCTGGCAAATCGGTTTTCCAAACTGTATTCTTTCTTTAGAATAAGCAAGGGCATTTTCAAATGCTCCTTGGGCTATTCCCAGTGCCTGGGCAGCAATTCCTATACGTCCTCCGTCCAGTGTTGACATTGCAATCTTAAATCCGTCGCCCTCTTTGCCCAGAAGGTTTTCCTTTGGAACCTTAACATCATTGAATATAAGCTCGGCGGTAGAGGAAGAGCGTATACCCATTTTGTCGTAGTGGTCTCCAAACTCAAATCCCTTCCATCCCTTCTCTACTATGAATGCAGAAATTCCTCTTGTTCCGATATCAGGTGTTGTAACGGCAAAAATTATATACGTATCAGCCTTAGGTGCATTTGTAATAAATATTTTACCGCCGTTTAAAAGGTAATAGTCCCCTTTAAGAACGGCTGTTGTTTCTGTTCCGCCTGCGTCGGATCCGGCATTAGGTTCGGTCAAACCAAATGCACCGATTTTTTCTCCCTTAGCCAATGGAATAAGATATTTCTGTTTCTGTTCTTCTGTCCCGTATGCAAATATTGGCCAAGAACCAAGCGACACATGTGCCGATAGTATAACGCCTGTACCGCCGTCAACTCTAGCCAACTCCTCAACAGCCATAGCATAGCTAAGAATATCAAGTCCTGCTCCGCCATATTCTTTAGGATAAGGGATTCCCATTAAGCCAAGTTCTCCAAGCTTTTTTATAGCTTCATCCGGAAATTCATTCTCTTTATCAAGCTGAAAAGCCACTGGTTTAACTTCACTTTCCGCAAAGTCCCTAATTTTTTTACGGAACACTTCATGTTCCTGAGTTGTTTTAAACAGCATAAATATTCCTCCTTCACCTTATGAAATATCTAACACATATATACTTGATAATTTTTATCCAATTTTGATTAAAAGACATTACTCACCAAACAGTATCCAATTAATACTCTTTGAACGAAATTCTTTATCAATAGACTGCTGAACCCTGGCAAGCTGATTATGAACAGTACACATTCCTTTGTTGCTCTGTCTCCATTCACATTTATGTTCTGGACTCATGCAGGCAGAGAGTCTGGCATTTTTTTCGACGGCTATAACAAGGTCATACAGTGTCTTTTGGCTTAGGTCGCAATCCAGACGGCATCCGCCGTCCACTCCCCTAATAATTTTTACAAATCCTGCCTTTTCTAATTTTTTTATAATTTTATAGGCAAACTGCTGAGGAAGAAAATCTTTATCGGCAAGCTCACCGACAGTAAATGTGCCGCCCTGTGAAAGCCTGCGTAGTATCCTGAGCGCATAATCTGTTTCACGTGTGATCAGCATATTTATTTCCTCCCTTCCTTTACCTTTATAATATCAATGTGGAGTAAAATTGTCAAGTTTAATTTTATTTTTTATGCAAAAAAATAAAAAAACAAAATATATTATAGTAATAAACGATTAGGAGATACTTTTATGAAAAACTTTCAACCAGTAAACTTTATTATATCAATACTTATACCGTTAGCTGTAGGACAGCTGTCTGCATTACTATCTGGAGATATATCAGCTGTGTACAGTACTTTATCTAAGTCCAGCTTAAGTCCTCCCGCAATAGTATTTCCGATAGTATGGACAATATTGTACATACTTATGGGGGTATCGTCATATCTTATATCCACTTCTGAAAATGATGGAAGTCCTTTAAAATGGTATGGAATACAGCTATTTCTTAATTTTATATGGTCTATCATATTCTTCAGATTTAATAATTACATAATTGCTTTTATCTGTATTATCTTACTTATAATAAGCATTATAATTATGATAAAAGAATTCTTTAAAGTAAACCGTACAGCGGCATATTTGCAAATCCCATATTTATTTTGGTGCATTTTCGCCTCATATTTAAATCTAAGCATAATCCTGCTTAATTGACTAAAATACCGGCCTATAGTGCCGGTATTTTAGTCTGTACACTTTGTTACTTTATATTCTGTGCTACGACAATAAGCATCATCGGTCTGCGCAATTCATCCTTCATTCCATCAATTTCTGCTATCATCTTTTCCGTGGGCTTAGGTTCGACAACGTTTAGCAGCCTATATCCCTTTTCCAAAAGCCCATTAAGGTAAGTTGTAATGGTACGGTGATATTTTACGACATGTTCTCCTAAAAATATCGCATCACGTCTACCTTCGATAAAGTAGTTATCAATCGGAAAATGTTTAATCTGTTCATTTTCATAATACCAATCCTGTGTTCCCTCTGCGGTAAATATAGGATGCTCAACATTAAAAACCAATATTCCATTTGGCTTTAACCAAAGCCTAATTTTGTTCAAAAACTCGTCAAACGATTCAAGATAGTGTAGCATAAGGGAGCTAATTATTATATCAAAGGTATTCTCGTCATAGTACATATCCTCGAAAGCAATTAAGTCATATTCAATCTGCGGATATGAATTTATTTTCTTTGCCTTTTCGATCATTTTAAATGATATATCAGTCCCAATAACTTGCTTTGCGCCATGTTCTGCCGCGTATGCTGAGTGCCATCCAAGACCGCAGCCTAAATCCAAAACGGACTTCCCCTTAAAATCAGGAAGCAACATTTTTAATGTTTCCCATTCTCCCGCCCCATTAAGGCCGTCTGTACTACGCGACATACTATTATATTTTTCAAAAAACTTTTCGTCGTCATATTTATTTTCTTTCATTATATTCTCCTATTAAAATCACTCAATATTAACTATTTTATTATTATGTCTAATTTATCCGATAATAGCTTGAGGTGAAATACAAATACTCTTCTTAGTTTATTGTTAATATCTGGTTGTATGTTCTGATGTGTTTCAGTTAGTTGGTATTCACCTATAATACCCGTCTTTTTTCTTTTCAAAAAGGAGTAATTTTTTCCCTTGTTTTTTGTGAGATAAAATAGTAATATTTAAATCATACATTTTATTATCTAAGTTATCTTGATCGCCAATCCTGCCTATACCTGTATACATACAGTAATCATAAGAACCTCTTGGATAAAAATAATCTGAATAAAGCTCTTTCTCATTTTTAAATAAAAGTATTGCTTTTATTTTGTCCGTTGTAGTAATACCACTTTGAGGATTACCTCCAAGCAATTCACTAATTTCAGACCTATTTTTGAATATTTGTCCATGGATTAATGTTATATTTTTCAAAGTACTCACTCCAATTTTGTGTCAAATACCATCTTAGAAATCACATAGCGTTTAGTAAATCAGGGTTATTTCTTAACATATAAAGATTACCATAGTGGTTTAATATAAACAAGATAAATAAAGCTCATAAATATCAATAATTGATATTTATGAGCTTAAAATTAATATTGTAATTTAAAATTTTATTCCCACTCTGTTTCGTGTTTGCTTTCACAGCTATTTTCAGTGCTTTTTGGTGTCATTATTCGCAAAATCCCCTCTCAATTTCAGATGTTTTTTTCTTCTCAAGGGGTTTGTGTACTTTTCGTGTACCGCAGTTTCAGGCATCTCAGTGATGTCAAAAACAGTATAAAACTAAAAAATAACGACTATTTATGCTACCACATCATGGGCATGAGCTTTTTTACAGTTCATGCCCAAATCTTTGTTCTATCATTGTTGTAATGGCAACATGCCTCTTTCTTTCATATATCTATCAAGGAGTTTTAGCATAAAATTGCGGTCAAGAATAACTAGACGTTTGTTGCTTAGTTTTGCATAGTGATAAAGAAAATACTTTAGCTGGTCATCAATTAAGTTCGGATAAATCACCCCTATAATATCAGTCCTATTATCATGAAATGCAGATAATACTTGCTGAATTATTTCTCTGCCCAAATCACTTGATTTTGTAATCTTAGGAGATGCCTTACCTGCCGGGACTGATTTAGCCATTCCCTGGAAAGTCATATTTTTGCCTTGGTATTTTAACAGCATTGATACATCTCCAAATTCGTGTCCCTGATGTGGCTGAGGAACAAAGCCTTCAAAACCTTCAAAAAGCTTTAAGATACAGCCAATCTCACTTGCCGATGTGTATTTTGTATCTTTACAATTAGCGCATTTTTCATTCGTGGGATAGGCACATTTTTCTTTGAGGTTTTTGAAAACCAAATCCAGTTCTTTAATAGGATTTGTAAGAGTATGTTCACATATAGCAACAAATTCAGAAATGTCCGATGGCTTTAGCTTTTCATAGTCGGGGCTATTGTGCATTGTAATTCCTGTTGCTGATAATGTAAAAAACTCATTTCTTTGAAACTCAATATCTGGAAAGTACAGTCTAATTGTCTGAAATAGTTTGTCGCAAAACTCGTCAGTCGCAATCAGTTCAACAACTTCGTTTAAATCGCTAAAATTTGATATGTGTCCGATCTCACAAGCAAATGAAAATGAGCCTTGTTGGGTTTCTCCGCAGTTGGAACAGATAATTCTTCCTGGTGCTTTCTTCGTAACAGAAAAAGTGGTACTGCCACATTTGCAGCAGCAAGGTATTGCATTTTCTTCGCAAGTTTCACAATTAAAAGATACTTTTTCAACAAAGTATTTGGCGAGATAAAGATATGCTTGATATACATCAAATGAAATAGGATATGACTCCAAATTTGATTTTTTGCATACTAAAGTCGCATAGACTATTTCGTTCAAAATCGGGATCGCTACTTGTTTTATTCCATCCCACGCAGAAGATGTGAACATATTAAGGCCAGTAATAGCTCCCAATGTTACATCTGCTGATGTTTGATAATAGCCGATTATGTCGTTAATACGACGTGTACTCCAGGCCCGAAATTGGGAAGATGTAAGGCTTTTGGATAAGTACATTTTTCCTTTATTGCAATTCACACCTAATGTTCCAGTTGTACTTCCATCTATATCCTCTACATATTGAGTATTGGTTACATCATAATCTTCATATCCAGCAAGGATGCAATTCATTTTCTCACTTAATTTAGGGTCTGCCACTGTGATTTTCTCGAGTTGATTATCAGGAGGATTGGTGTTATGCTTTGTAACCCTTTTTGTATTATCATTTGAAAACACCTTTTCTAATAGGCCGTTAGTTATTTTTATGTTGGTAATATCGGCACAATACAGCTTACTGAAGAATTTTTTTAGCGTATTCATCAGTACTTCTGGCATATTGTTGATGGCAATAAAATTCTTGTCAATGCCGACCCATACAAAGCACTCCTTCATCATGTAGATGAACTCAAATTCGCCTTCTGGGTTTATATAGTTAAATCTTTGAAGATATGAAAGTGATATTTCATATATGTCACCAAATCTGATAATTGATCCAAAGTCCAAGGCCTTATACTTATCATCATCGCCATAGCGCATCGATTCTAAAAACTGCTGAATTTTATCAGCTAACTGCTCTTGGGAAACATTTTTTTGGTCGGTACATTTAGCCCAGAACAATGTAAATCCAGGTTTTAAGCCATATCTATATTTTTCGTAAGCAGCATCAATCACTAATTCAGTGATTTCAGGCGAACGCTCAATTAACTGAATAAGGTTGGCTCTGCTCTGAGAGTTCACCAACTTTGTTAAGTCAGTAGTAGATGCTTGTCCCTTGATTTGAAGCAGGCGAGCTTCAATGCTTTCTTTTTCGATATTATTCCAAATCATCCAGCGGATTCCCTTTATCTGCATACTTTCAAGTTTGATTTTTTGAACTTCTGGAATAGCCAACCGTAATCCCTCATTTCTATGAAAAAATTGATTTTATGTGTTCATACATCCTTGTTCTCTATTTTTTCGTTATCTCTGCAATTAATGTATGTACCGTAGTGCAAGGACACATTTCCGAAGGTTTGTTGGTACAGTTCCGAATATGCTCTGCCAACTTTTTCTGTGCGATTTCAATGGCCCGCTTTTCATCTCCGTGGCGACACAGCTTTTGATAAATTGCTGCATCTGCTTTCTCAAATTTTTGCCCGGTGACTTGTTTAAATTTCTGCCCAAATCCATTGCAGCACGACACGGAATCCTGATATGGCGGCATAGACCCGAAGTATGTGCTGAACCATATCTCAATACATGGATTAGACCAGCCAACACTGATTCCCTTTTCCATTGCTGTAGATACGATCTGGTCAAATCCTTTCACCTGGTCACGGTCAAAAACAATCCATGGCTCACCATATTGAGGTTGTAGCGAAGCCATGTTGAGGGCTTCGCTAACAAGCTCAACTGTTTTTGCTTTGCAGACCTTTATGACAAGTTTGCCTTGTAGCTCTCTTGGAATAGAGTCCCGTAAACCAAACATATAATTTTGCTCTGTTTCCTTTGTATCTGTTACTATAAAGTAATACCCCAATTCCGGTACACGGCGCTTAGATAGCTGTTCTCGGGTTTTTCGTTTTCCACTTCTATCTGGCATATTTATTCCCCCTTAAACACATCAAAGTACTGCATTGTGGGAATAGCACCATACTTTCCGAGCAGATAGTTTTTCTCATAGTTTTCATCCTTGCGAATTTTCACACCATCTTCATCAACAAAATCTGCAAGCGAATAGAGTGTGGAAATACCATTAGAAGCCTTCTCACTAAACCAAACTTCATCACGACGCAGGATATTACTGTTAAGCTGCCAAGAATCATGAGACGTGAATATAAGCTGCGCATGATTTGGATTTGTTTCCTGATTTAAGAAAGTGATAACAAATGTTCTAACAAGTAATGGGTGAAGTCGTGCATTTAATTCATCAACAAAAAGCACGCCTCCCGTTTCCAACACTTCCTGGAGCAAAGGATAAAGCGCAAACATTTTGAGAGTACCTGCTGATTCCAATTTTAGTGGAATCGTTGCAATTTCCTCCGAATCAATCATTTTGTGTATGGCATCAATCCTAACCTTAGAGGATTTCTTATCGCCATCTTCTTCAATAGGCTCAACTTTAAATCCGATAATTGAGGGATCAAATGCAGAAAAGTAGTTAATAACTTTTTCTTGAACATCCTTGCTCTCCACAAAATCATCTGGTAGTTGCTCAGATAAGAAGAAATTCTCAACAGGACGACCAAAATCAGCAAGCTCATTATCTAAAAACCAATCTCGAATCAGTTTGAGCTTTGCTATCTTCAATTTTGCTCCTAACGATACAATTAAAGTTTCATTTTCAAGCGCAATTCTTAAATTCTCTTGGCTCTTAGACGCAATGCCGGAGAGATCAAGTTCAGAACCGTTGCGATAAAAAATGCGCCTATAATCGCCACGAGATGTTTTCGATTTGTAGTTGAGCCACTCTTCTTTTATTCCAGTACTATTGACTGTGAACCCATAATTATATGATTTTGCTCCGCTTGCTTCGGAAGAAATAAAGTAGACCTCAAAAGAAGACTCGGCGTCTCTGCTGTTGGTGTCAAACAAAAATGGGGTTGGGCTTAAAAATTCAGACTTACTCTTTTTCTTTGATTCATCTCCGCCATAGTTGAGAGAGCTTGCAACATAGGTAGCCATGTATCTAAAGGCTTCCAAGACATTGGATTTTCCGCTAGCATTAGCACCGAAAATGACTGCAATCGGAAGAATCTTTTCATTGCCAATAGAAATAACATGATTACTGTATTCAGAAATTTTTGTTGCTGTCAGATCTAATGTTGTATCATCACGAAAAGATTTGAAATTCTTAAAGTTAAATTGCAAAAGCATAAAAACCACCTTCCCTTACACTAGTTCACTTTCTATTATACGCAATAATTATAAAAAATCAACACTCAAATGAGAAATTGTCTCATTTGAGTGAAAATTATTTCTAGATGTAAGTCTTCACGCAAATCTTTTGCGATATTATGAAATAGTATTGCTTTTTATAAATAGCGGTTCCACTTTACTATTTCATTTTTGCACATAATCGACACGGCTACCCAATTATCCATTGGATAGCCGTGTTTTTTATATCCTACGCTTTTACTTACTATAAATTGCCTGTTACTCTAAATCAGAGCATATTCACACGAGTATTATTTTAAGGAGGAACAGGTATGGCATCTATTGTAAAACGCAACAACAGTTATGCGGTTGTCTATACAGACACCACAGGCGAAAAGAAAAGGCAAAAATGGGAGACTTATTATAGCCTATCCGAGGCTGAGCAACGAAAGGAGTTAGTAGAGCTATGTGCAAAAACACGAGCAGAAATCCGCCGTCAACAAAAGCAAACAGTGGAGGGCCTATTGCAGCAGTACATCGAGCTATACGGTGTGATCCGCTGGTCGCCGTCCACCTACCAAGCCAATTGCAGCCTTATTCGCCGTTACATCATCCCAACCATTGGCATGATGCGCCTAGAAGAACTCACTCCCCGTGTAGTGGCGCAACTATACCACCGCTTTGCACAGTTATCACAACAAGGTGGTCGCTGCCATGAACCAACCGGGAAACCAATTACTACGCAAACTCTACGTAACCTTCACAAGCTGCTACATAGTGCCTTTGAGCAGGCGGTGCTGTGGGAGTATTTACATCGAAACCCTTTTCATGGCGCGTCACTGCCAAAGTCACAACCCACGCCTCTTGTTTTTCTCACCCCTGAACAGGTACGACAACTGCTAAACCACTGCAGCAACAACCTCATGTTGCATACGGTCATAGCGCTGGCCCTTGCTGGAACGCTGCGCAAGGGTGAGCTGCTGGCACTGACTTGGCAGGATGTAAATTTCGTTGAGGGAAACATACTGGTAAACAAAACCCTGTGCCGGGTCAGCAACCATGCGCTGGCCAAGCTACAGGGACGAGATATTCTCTATCAATTTCCATCCGTGCTGAATACTGCCTGCACCACATTGGTGCTCAAGCGTCCTAAAACAAAAGCCAGCCACCGGGTTATCTATTTACCAACCTCAGTGATGTCGGAATTGGATGACTTTAAGATATCCTCTCCAGCAACCGATCTGGGACTCATTTTCTGCTATCCGGATTGGCGTCCCATCCAGGAACACACATTAACCGACCACTTTCACGAAGCGTTGAGAGCGGCTGGTCTGCCACAAGTAACCTTCCATAGCCTGCGGCACAGCAGCATCACCTATAAGCTGGTGCTATCACAGGGAGATCTCAAAGCAGTGCAGGGGGATTCCGGCCACGCTCAGGTGGAGATGATTACCAAACTATATGGTCACATTTTAGAGCATAACCGCATAACAAATGCTAAACGCATGGACGCGGCCTTTTTCCAAACAAGGGATAATAAAGGAGAATCGAACGTAAGACCTATCTCTTAGGAGGTGATAGGTCTATCCAGTATACAAGAAGGGTATCCAAAATCTTATCCCATATCCAAATGGAAAGGAGATCTCCCCATGAATATAGACCACTGCAAAACATTTACTTCTTTGGGCCATTACCTCAAGGAGCAGACCATTCGGCCGAATTTAAAACAAGCTGAGTGTAAACAGTTATATAGCACGCTGGAGGATCGTTGTCAGCACCATTATCTAAACAGTCTGCTGTCTGGACATAGAAACTGGTACATCTGCGAGGGCACATCTGCTGTCTTTACCTACCTCTATCGCAATTGGAGCTACCAAAGCAGCCTTAAGGCGAATCGCGACTATCTGGTGGAGATCGCCAACCATCTTCAGCGGGACTACTTTTGCGCCGATGGGCCACAGATCACAGTACAGGACATCACGCACATTTTATCCATACTAGACAAGCGTTATGACTTTTCCAAAAAGGTGCTGGGCGATGTGCTTTTGTATTTGCTGTTGCCGAACGATGCCCACCGTACCTATGATGCTCTCTGTGACCCCTATGTTACCTCGAATGGACAACTGACCTGCGATATTATCTTGCCCCATATCCAGCGAGACACAAAGACTAATCCTAGCACCATATTGCTCCATGAACTGGGTCACCTGCTCAATCTCAAGTTGACCGACAGTCTGTTGGTGTTGCCTGAGCCGTTCCTACAACTGGATGGCTTGATGCGGACCACCCCAACCGCGGGCAGTACAGAAGAGCTCAGTGAATTATTCGCTCACCTCTTCGCCATGGCCATGCTCCGGCAGCCGGAACTAAAGCAATATGATTCCTATCCGCCACTACCGGAGGGAACACAAACAGTTTTTACCACCTATCTTCAAACCTTGCTGGAAGAGCTATAGCCACACACAACACCGCTCATTGGGTTCATTCCCAATAGGCGGTTCTTTTTTATGCCATTACATCCAAAGGAGGACTATATGTATCCAACAAATCATCAGCAGGATAAGAAATTCTTAACCGCTACCGACGTTGCGGATATCCTTCATATCTCAAGAAGTTCAGCTTATCGCATTATACAGCGATTAAACGTCGAACTCAAAGCACAGTGTAAAATCACGATTGCCGGTAAAATTTCCTCCCATACTTTTTTGAAAATGTTTATCTATGATTTGTGATCGTATACACTCAAACGAAATCATGATAAAATAAAGTTGTGGTAGCAGAATGAGGTGCAAATGCCTACCTACAAAGACACAAAAACCGGATTGTGGTATTGCAAATTTGTTTTTACTGATTGGACGGGCAAAAAGACACAGAAAAAGAAAATGGGCTTTAAGCTGCAAAAAGAAACGAAAGCCTATGAAACGGAGTTTTTGAGCAAAGCACATGCTTCTTGCGATATGCTCTTTTCCTCCCTTGTAGAACTCTATATGGAGGACTGTAAGCCGCGCCTGAAGCCTACGACCTATGCAAGCAAACAATTTCTTATAGGCGCCCATGTGCTGCCCTACTTCGGGAATACGCCAATCAATAAAATCTCCGCAACTACAATTCGGCAATGGCAAACGACACTGATTTCGCATCCCGCCGGCTATAGCGAAACCTACCTGAAGACCGTACATAATCAGGTTTCTGCAATCTTCAACTTTGCTTGTAAATATTACAGGCTCCCGGAAAACCCAGCCCGGATTTGTGGCGCTATGGGAAAGAAGAATGCGGACTGTATGTTGTTTTGGACGGTGGATGAGTTTAAGAGATTCATTGCAGCTGTCAGCGACTAGATCGTTTCCACTACGGTTTTCAATCTGCTCTTCTGGTCGGGGATGCGTTCCGGAGAAATGCTTGCGCTGACCTTAAACGACTTTGACTTTGATGCGAACACAGTGTCGATCAGCAAAAACTACGCCCGGCTTGACAACGAGGATTTGATTCTTGAGCCGAAAACGCCAAAAAGCAAACGGAAGGTGACCTTGCCGCCCTTTGTCTGTGACCTTATAAAATCTTATGTTAACAAACTGGTAGACTACGAACCAAGCGAACGGTTATTCACCGTGACAAAACATTATCTTAAACATGAGATGGACAGAGGCTGTAAAAAGAGCGGCGTTAAGGTTATTCGGATTCATGACCTCCGCCATACCTATGCGGCAAATTTCGACAGGATGCTGTATCGAACATCATAAAATTCAGTCGGTTTTTTGTACTACTTCTATCTGGGGTTTCAGAGAGTTTGAAAAAAAGTCTGTAAATGTTAATCTTCTATGATAATAACTAGACTGAAAGTTCCTTCTCGAGCTTTCAGTCCTTGACGTCAGAAATAAAGCCCTCGGAGGCTTCAAATCCGTAAATATCCTCCAGTGTGTCAGGAATCTGGCGGGTGGTCATTCCCTTGGCATACATGAATATGATTTTCTGGTCAATATCGGAGATATCCTTCTGCCGCTTTTTAACTACTTGTGGCTGGAATGTGGACTTGCGGTCCTGGGGGACCTTGATGTCCATGCTGCCATAGCTGCTGTTGATACATTTGGCTTTATAACCGTTACGGTAATCATCGTTGTCAGAACGCTCCGACTTTCCATAGCCAAGATGCTCATCCATCTCTGTTTCCATCATTTCTTTGATTGTGCCGCCAAGCAGGTCCTTGAGTGCATCCTGGATATCCTCTGCGGATTGGATGTCGTATTCCTGCAGGAGCTGCTGAATAATACTGTGTTTTCCCTCTGTCATCTGTACCTTGTGTACCGGTTTCTTTTCTCTTGCCATAATAAAAGGCCTCTTATGATTTTTATTTTACCATAGAAGACCTTATAAAACCTTATTTACAGAAAAACTTACACATACTATCGAGGTACTCGATCAGCTCCGCCTTGAACTGCTCCATAGACTCAAACTCCTGCAAATCATTGATGATGTGTGTTTTAAGCTGCGCAACGGCGGCCATGCGGCCCTCCAACTGCTTAATGCTGGGGAAAGAGAATCAAGAATAGAAATATCCGTAAAAATATCAGCTGTAGTAACCCATTCTGTACAAATACGGAGTAGGTTACTACAGATTTTCTCTCTATCTAATTTTTCGTGCCAGTTTCGCGGATTTTTGTAAAAATATTTGTATGCAAACTATTCCTAACCCTGCTTTCAATTGTCTTTTAAAGCACTTAGTCTCATAAGATGTTGCATTTTTTGTTACATAACTTATATAATCTCGTATTCAATACGTTGTCCGCTTTTCTCTGTAAATGCACCTATTGCGTTGCCGATAACGCTTGAAGAAAACCCGTTTGGCAAGTGGATATACAGGTCTTCCTTAGCGCGGCTACAAGCAACATAATACATTCGGGTAAATTCCTGCGCGGCTTGCTCTTCTAGCAAACAAGGATTATTGTACATTGCGTCAAGCGTGGTGTTATCTTTATTAGATGCCTTATTAGGAGTTAAGCTAACAACAACTTTTTCCCATTCTAACCCCTTTGCCTGATGAACCGTCATATACTTACTGCCAGCAGAAAACACTTCAGTAAATAATTTATAAGAAGTTTGCCAATTTAGAGAAAGGACATTTGCTTTCAAATCGTCCCTGTCAGCATCATCAAAAACAGGGATTTTGAAACCTGCGCCTAAAACATCCTTAAGTTCAGAATATTGTTCTTCCAATATCAGTGCATTAAAGTTTTCAATAACATGCGCTGTAGTTTTGTCAGTTGTATTTTCATTTAAACCAGCAAAAAGATTCCCTGAAAGTTTTTTAATCAGAGATATGGATTTTGGTGTTATCTTTTTATGATCGATATCCACATAAATCGAAAAAGCCTTCAGAACATCAATGAATGCCCCTGTCCTATAGCCATCCCACAGGCCAAATATACATTTGAATGCTTTTACCCAAGTCACAAAGTTATGTTCTTCGATATCACGGCGAATATCAATGGGCGAAGTATAATAGCTGTTATAGATCTTTTTAAGACAATCAACCTGTCCCGGCGTTATTCCGCGAATATATGAGAACGCCGCAGCCCATGTACGGGTCAAAACGACGCCTCCATCAGCAATAATTTCAGCTATCTGAGATTTGGCTATATCGCTTTCCCCGATTATGAAGTGTACTTTTTTAGCTTCTGTTTTAAGCTTTGCCGCATCGTCCGGATATGGCTTTCTGCTGCACTGGGATATATTTGAGTCTGATTGGCGCAAGTAATTGCAGAAGTTCACGATATTAGCAGTGGATCGCCGGTTGTCATTGATAACGTATTGAGCAAGCTCACGCTCGCCATTCATAGCGAAATCAGCAAATTGAGATGGTTTTGCGCCCTGAAAGCTATAGATAGACTGAGCTATATCCCCGATAATCCCAATTGTAGTTGATTTTGCGCCGATAAGCTTTATCAGCATTGTTTGAAGCGGATTTGTGTCCTGAAATTCATCCACAAAAATGAAAGGGAACTTCACTCGTGTCGCGTACAAAGCAGTGTGATTTCGCTCAAGGATACGATATCCAAAATATAAGATCTCATCGTGTGTCAGCTTTTTCACCACAGACCAAATGTATGCCTTTATAAGTAGTATGTGCGTATCGTCAATTTTTGATGAAGCAGTTAATTTTTCATCAGCTTTCTTTGCGGCGAACGATGCGGCGTCTTGTAGATAGTCTGTAATTTTCACTTGTACATCGCCCATGATTTTTTTGCTGTAACTCAACTCTGCAGTTTCAGCGGTTTTATCGGCAATATATTTGAATATCTCAGCTTTGTCTACGCCATGTAAGATACCTAAACCCTCAACCTGCGATGTTATTTTACCTTTTCCGTCGACCGCTATTCCAAATTCTTCGCTTATTATTTCTCTCAAATCCTGCTGAAATGGCTTGATAATATGTTCGATAATAAAGCCGTGAATCGTATGTATTTCCACGGAATCGGCGTATCTGTCCAAACGGCGGACAATTTCATCTACCGCTGCGTTTGTATATGTGATACACAGCACTTTACGTGCACGGCTATTAGCCACATATGGATGGGTCATAACAATATTCTTCACGTTCTCAACCAGAAAGTGTGTTTTTCCAGCGCCGGGACCTGCGAAAATTTTGGAGTGCATTGTAAGCTGCCCGGGCGTAAAAATGTCGCTTGAGGTTATTTCAACAGCCATTCCAAGCCCTCCTTTATGTATTGCGGCACAATAATATCTTTCGTAATGGTATCATCCGTTAATATAAGTACATAAATATCGTAATAATCTCTCATTCTGGTATTGGCTGTGCCGCGGGCAAGAAGGGTTTCTAACTTTTCCGCCAGAACCGTTTCCAGATTATAAGCAAGAATGGAGATAGTACGTTCCTCAAACAGCAGCCGGAATGAATAGGACACTTCACGCGGTGTTATTACTTCACCGGTGGAAAAGTCGATTTTTAGCGGGGTATGCATCGTTTCAATAGCTGTATCAAGCATAATACGAATGCCGGGATAATCGGCCTCGTCCATAATCGGCCTCGTCCATAATCGGCGTCACGCTTTTGATTTCAAAAATCATCCCATCCTCAATGTGTATTGCGGTAATTTCCTCGACAATCTTCCTTGCGCTATCTTCGTTCAGCGGCAGATTTTTTAGCGTGGCGTCTACATCCATAGTTGAACGATTGTCCAACCCAACCATAGCGGCTACCAGAGTACCGCCCTTTAAAATCATAATGTTTCTGTATTGTGAAAGGGAAAGTCGTTCCAGAAAACGCTCCATTACATAATTGCGGATGATAACCTGTGCCTTGCCATTGTCTCCTTTGGAGATGTTGCGAACAAGAGCTTTCAATTGGCGCGATGTGTGTATCATTATAAAAGCACCTCCAAATACTGACGAACGGTTTTCTCCACTGAAAAGGCTTTAGCGTACCGCATAAGTAATGGGATATTCTTCTCCTTCAAACGGATATATGTTTTAACTCCCTCTTGCAGATCTTGAATTTCAATATGCCGGCGGCTGCGAAACAAATCGCAGATTGTGCGTTCGGCATTATAAGCCCTTACTGTGTGACCCGATGGTGAGCGCACTTCCACAATACCCTCCCCGAAAAGCTCCTCTTTTACTTTATAAACCTTGATACCCTGCTTCGATAACCCTGCCGAGTTTTTGCCTGTTTTAAAAGTAACAGAAAATGGCGAGGGTTCACGATTGGCAAGATTCAGAAGGTAAAGAGCTGTTTCGTGAGAGAATACCGCTTCTGGATAACGCACCTGAATTACATATAGTCCATCTTCCCAAACGTCTTGAGACATATATAAGCCGTGGGCAACACGTTCAAGCCCATATTTACATACAAAGTCTCCGAGAACAGTTCTCGAAACTCCGGCGGCCACCGCATCCGACGTTTTTAAATATCCATTATTTTCTTGTAGCAGCTTATTTAATGTTTCTGCGCTGGTCATAGTATCACCTTACTTTCGTGCCCTTATTATAATTCGTTTGGGCGTAAAAGTAAAGAATGTTTTTGAAGTTTCACCCGAATGCTCAATGGTTTCATTAAAGTAGTTTTAGTGTATTTTAGGGAAGTGAATTTGCGACCAAAATCAGCGGTACAATTTTTTCTCTCTTTCTTTGCTAGAATTCACTTTTGTCGTTAATGTAACATCTCTCTTCCAGCCCCTTTGCTTTGGGCTGATTTTTGATTGAATATAAGTGGAAAAAGAATAAAGACAAATCGCTCAAACCCTTGATTTTACGGGGCTTTTCCGATTTGTCTTTATTATACTGTATGGGCATACATATACGACAAATTTCGACAGAATTGTGTATCGAACATTATAAAATTCAGTCGGATTTTTGTACTACTTCTATCTGTTTCATAAGCTAAAGTGGCTTGAAACCCTGAAATTTTGCTGATGTGTGATAAAGAAGTAGTAGAAGTGTAAAAAATTTTGCCGTTCCTA
>OHAS01000407.1_pt1 | contig 37105 bp, 34 predicted proteins | sample 1577131 | NCBI WGS metagenome assembly OHAS01 (sample SAMEA3541566, study PRJEB24748) | human gut metagenome | biome: human gut; feature: human-associated habitat; material: faeces | place: China | collected 2012 | reverse complement strand
CATTTTGGAAAATTTAAGTATTCCTTTTTCTTTACGCATAAAGTTGATATCAACAAGCTCGGTGTTCGTTTCCTTGTAACGTGATGCAATGATATCCGCAACGGCATTTGCAGTATCGAGTGAAGTGATTGTAGCAATGCCAAGCTGATTTGCTCTGTTGTGAAGTTTGATGTAATCGGCAATCGATTTTTTGTCGCTTTTGCCTGTATATACAATGTAATCAAGCTGACCCGATTCAACAAGGTCCATAATGGAATTGTCCTCTCTGAGCTTGTTTACAACATTAACCTTAATGCCCAAGCTTTCAATCGCCTTAGCCGTTTCGGGAGTAGCCCAAATCTTTGCACCGAGGTCGTCAAGCTTTTTTGCAAGACCGACTATTTCAAATCTGTCCTGCTTGGTGACTGTTATAAGTACACCGTGCTCGTCTTTAGAATGGAAATCAGTTTTAAATCCTGCCGATACAAGTCCTTTGAATAATGCTTCTACAAGATTTTTACCAACGCCTAAAACTTCGCCGGTTGACTTCATTTCAGGTCCTAACTTAGAGTTTACGTCGTTAAGCTTTTCAAAGCTGAAAACAGGTACTTTAACTGCAACATAGGGCGGTGTTTTGTAAAGCCCGGTGCCGAAGCCGAGGTCTTTAAGCTTTTGACCTACCATAATTTTAGTCGCAAGTTCAACCATAGGAACGCCTGTTACCTTGCTTATGTAAGGTATTGTTCTTGACGCTCTCGGATTAACCTCAATAACGTATAGTTCATTGTGATAAATAAGATATTGAATGTTTACAAGACCTTGTGTGCCAAGCTCAAGCGCTAGCTTTTGCGAAACGTCACAAATCTTTTCAAGCATCATATCGTTAAGATTGTAAGGGGGATAAACGGCAATTGAGTCGCCCGAGTGAACACCCGCTCTTTCAATATGCTCCATAATACCCGGTATAAGAACGTCCTCGCCGTCGGAAATACAATCAACCTCAAGTTCCGTTCCCATCATATATTTATCAACAAGTACGGGATTTTCAATTCCCTGCGCAAGTATGATTGCCATATACTGCTTAACGTCATCATCTGTGTACGCAATAGTCATATTTTGACCGCCGATAACGTATGACGGACGTAAAAGAACAGGATATTCAAGCCTTTCAGCCGCCGTCAAAGCCTCGTCAAGAGTCATAATGCTTTCGCCCTTCGGTCTGAATATTCCGTATTTTTCCAAAAGCTCGTCAAAACGTTCTCTGTCCTCGGCAATGTCGATTGATTCAGCGCTTGTTCCGAGAATTTTAATACCTTTTTTATCAAGGAATTTGGTGAGTTTTATAGCAGTCTGCCCGCCGAATGCAACAACAACGCCGATAGGATTTTCAGCCTTGATAACGTTCATAACGTCCTCGTTTGTAAGCGGCTCAAAATAAAGCCTGTCGCCCGTGTCAAAGTCGGTAGAAACTGTTTCAGGGTTGTTGTTTATAATGATAACCTCGTATCCAAGCTCTTTAAGAGTCCATACGCAGTGAACGCAGGAGTAGTCAAATTCAATACCCTGACCGATACGTATAGGCCCTGAGCCTAATACGATTATTTTTTTCTTATCGCTCTTGTCAAGCTCTCTTGCCTCGCAATGCTCGTCGTAAGTTGAGTAAAAATAAGGCGTTTCAGCCTTGAACTCCGCACCGCAGGTGTCAACCATTTTGTAAACGCAGTCCTTGTGATATGTAAGGCTGCCGCCACTGATTTTTTCAAGCGCCTTGTCGGGATAGCCTAATTTTTTACCTTTTAAATATTGCTCCTTTGAAAGCGGTTTGCCCTCAATTTCAAGCTCATATCTTGCAAGATTTTCAAGCTTTGCCAAAAACCATTCGTCAATCATAGTGATTTCGTGAATTTCGGCAATGCTCACACCTTCCTTGAGTGCTTTGAATACGGTAAATAATCTTATATCGTCTTGGTCGTGCAGTTTTTGCTTAATGTCAACGCCGTTTAACGCCTTGTTATTAAGCGTATCAAGCCCAATCTCAGCACCTCTGACTGCTTTCATAATTGCCTGCTCAAAGCTTGGCGCAATGCTCATAACCTCGCCGGTAGCTTTCATTTGAGTACCAAGCTTACGTGAAGCGTTTACAAACTTGTCAAACGGCCATTTCGGAAGTTTAACAACAACATAGTCAAGTGTAGGTTCAAAGCAAGCACACGTTTTGCCCGTGATATCATTCTTGATTTCATCAAGAGTGTAGCCCAGTGCAATTTTGGTAGTTACTTTAGCAATAGGGTAACCCGTAGCCTTAGAAGCAAGCGCAGAAGAACGTGAAACTCTCGGATTAACCTCAATAACAGAATATTCAAAGCTCTCCGGATTTAACGCAAATTGGCAGTTGCAACCGCCCTCAATTCCAAGCTCGGTAATAATGTCAAGAGATGCGCTTCTGAGCATTTGAAGTTCCTTGTCAGCAAGCGTTACGGCAGGGGCGATAACAATGCTGTCGCCTGTATGAACACCGACCGGGTCAAAGTTTTCCATTGAGCAAACTGCAATAACATTACCTACGCTATCACGCATTACTTCAAATTCAATCTCTTTCCAGCCTGCGATGTATCTTTCAACAAGTACCTGAGTAATAGGTGAGAGCATTAAGCCGTTTTTGGCAATAACCTCAAGCTCATGCTCGTTGTATGCAACGCCGCCGCCTGCACCGCCCAATGTAAAGGCAGGGCGAATAATAACAGGATAGCCGATATCGCTTGCAATTTCCTTTGCGTGGTCAACAGTGTATGCAATGTCGCTCGGCACAACAGGCTGATTAATTTTAAGCATTGTGTCACGGAACATTTGCCTGTCCTCAGCCTTGTCTATAGCCTCGGCATCCGTTCCCAAAAGCTTGACTCCCATTTCGTCAAGGTATCCGTCTTTTGCAAGCTGCATACCGATTGTAAGACCTGTTTGACCGCCAAGACCGCAAAGTATGGAATCGGGGCGCTCCTTTTCAATAATTCTTTTAACCGTTTCTTCCGTAAGCGGTTCAAGATATATGTGGTCGGCAAGCGCTTTATCCGTCATAATGGTTGCAGGGTTTGAGTTTACAAGTACAACCTCAATGCCTTCATCCTTAAGCACACGGCAAGCTTGCGCACCTGCATAGTCAAATTCTGCGGCTTGACCTATAACAATAGGGCCTGAGCCGATAACAAGTACCTTTTTTATGTCTTTATTAAGAGGCATTATTTACTACCTCCCATCATTTCAATAAATTTGTCGAATATAAATCTTGTGTCGTGCGGACCTGAGCAAGCTTCGGGGTGAAATTGCACCGAAAAGGCTTTTTTATCGGGATAATCAACACCTTCGCACGTGCCATCATTTGCATTAATGTAGCTAACTTTAGCTTTGACCTTTTCAATTTCCTCATTCACAACGGCATAGCCGTGGTTTTGCGAGGAAATATAAGTTCTGCCTGTTTCAAGATTTTTTACAGGTTGGTTTACGCCTCTGTGACCGTATTTTAACTTGGTTGTGTCACCGCCTTGGCTGAGTGCCAAAAGCTGATGACCGAGGCATATTGCAAAAATAGGAACTTTTCCGACAAGCTTTTTAAGCTGCTCAATTGCTTCAACGTTTTCCTTGGGGTCACCGGGACCGTTTGAAAGCATAATTCCGTCAGGGTTTAATGATAAAATGTCGTCAGCCTTTGTGTTATAAGGCATAACGGCAACGTTGCAGCCCCTCTTGTTAAGCTCTCTTATAATATTTTTCTTTGTGCCGTAGTCGATTAAAACTACATTGTATTTGTGCTCATCTGACGCACTCATATATGGCCTTTTGCAAGATACGCTTTTAACTGCGTCCTTAATCTCGTATGCTTTTAATTTGCCATAATCAACAGTTGCAGGGTTTGATGTGATAATCGCATTCATAACGCCTGCTTCTCTGATAGTTTTAGTTATTTCTCTTGTGTCAACGCCGTACACGCCGATGATATTATTTTCTTTAAGGTAATCGTCAAGCGTTTTTTCACACCTAAAGTTTGACGGCTCTTCGCACCACTCACGTACTATGTAAGCCGAAACGTAGGATTTTTCGCTTTCCTTGTCCTCGTCAATAAAGCCGTAGTTGCCGATAAGAGGAAAGGTTTGCATAACAATTTGCCCAAAGTAACTGGGGTCTGTAAGCGTTTCAATATATCCGCCCATACCTGTGGTAAATACAAGCTCACCGGTTACTTCGCCGTTAGCGCCGAATCTTTTTCCTTCAAAAACATCACCGTTTGCAAGGCATATGTAAATCTTGTTTTCTTCCATATTTTCTTCCTAATGTTTTTATTCTAAAACCGTAGGGGCGAACATTGTTCGCCCACAGACTGTCGATAAAGCAGCTAAACCGCACCGAATAATATAAAATCAAACCTATTTGCCTCCCTTGCAAAGGGAGGTGGGTGCAACTTGTTGCAACCAGAGGGATTGTAAAAATGCCAAGGACATCGAGTCCTTGCCTTTTTTGGCGCTTTCCGTATTTTGCTTTCTCGAAGTCTGTTATTATCAATATTATCCTAACAATTTAACGAGAACTGCCTTTTGAGCGTGAAGCCTGTTTTCCGCTTCGTCAAAGATTTCGTTTGCGTGTTCTTCAAATACTTTGGCTGTGATTTCCTCTTCTCTGTGAGCAGGAAGGCAGTGAAGCACCATGGCGTCATCCTTGGCAACTTCCATAACCTTATCATTAATTTGGTAATCCTTAAATACCTTTTCTCTTTCTGCCTTTTCTTCTTCTTGACCCATTGAAGCCCAAACGTCGGTGTAAAGAATATCTGCGTCTTTTGCACATTCAAGAATGTTGCTTGAACACATAAAGTTGCCGTTTTCCTCAGCCCATTTCATAATTTCAGCGTCAGGCTTGTATTCGTCAGGGCAGGCGATAGCACAGCTCATACCCATTGTGATTGCACCTACAATAAGGCTGTTTGCCATATTGTTGCCGTCGCCTATAAAGCAGAATTTAAGTCCGTCAAAGCTCTTTTTATATTCACGAATTGTCATAAGGTCTGCAAGCACCTGGCAAGGATGGCAATAGTCAGTCAAGCCGTTAATGATAGGAATTGAGCCGTATTTTGCAAGGTCCTCAACCTCTTTTTGCTCAAAAGTTCTTATCATAATGCCGTCAAGGTAACGTGAAAGAACTCTTGCAGTATCTTCAACAGGTTCGCCTCTGCCGATTTGCAAGTCCCTGTTTGAAAGGAAAAGCGCCTGTCCGCCAAGCTGATACATACCTGTTTCAAAGCTTACCCTTGTTCTTGTAGAGCTTTTTTGGAAAATCATACCGAGTGTCTTGCCCTTAAGGTGATGATGCTCAATGCCGTGCTTTGTTTCATATTTGAGTTGGTCTGCAAGATTTAAAATATCTAATATCTCATGCTGATCTAAATCTTTAAGCTTTAATAAATGTTTCATTTTTCAATTACCTCTTTCAATATTTTTAAACCTCTGTCAAGCTCAAGATAGCTTATGTTAAGAGCAGGAAGAAGTCTTATTTTTGTTTTGGCTGTTAATACGAGAAGTCCGTTTTCAAGGCATTCGCTTGCAATTTGCTTAGCATCCTTTTGGGTTTCAACGCCGAGCATAAGACCCATACCCGATACAGATTTAACGCCTTTAATATTCATTAAAAAGTTTTTGATATATTCGCTTTTTTCTCTTACTGATTTTAAAAATTCGTCATCAATTCTTGAAACGATTGAAATTGCACCTGCCGCACAAACAGGATTGCCACCGAAAGTTGAGCCGTGAGAGCCGGGAGTGACGGTATCTTTAACCTTTTCGCCGAAAAGAACAGCACCCATGGGAAGCCCGCCTGCAAGCCCTTTTGCCGTTGAAACAATATCAGGCTTAATGTCGAAGTTTTCATAAGCAAAATATCTGCCTGTTCTGCCGTTGCCCGTCTGCACTTCGTCAACAACCATAAGTATATCCTTTTCTTTTGCAAGCTTTTCAATGGCTTTTACAAAATTATAGTCAAGATTATTTACGCCGCCTTCGCCTTGAACGCACTCAAACATAATTGCGCAAACATCATCAGTTGCCATTTCGTTAAGCTTTTCAATGTCATTTGCAGGGCAGTATTTAAAGCCGGGTGTAAACGGACCGAATACAGTATGGAAACTATCCTGTCCCGTAGCCGCAAGCGTTGTTATCGTTCTGCCGTGGAAAGAGTTTACAAGCGTAATAATCGTGCTTCTGCCCTCGCCGTACTTGTCGTATGAATATTTTCTTGCAAATTTGATTGCACCTTCGTTTGCTTCTGCTCCCGAATTGCCGAAAAATACTTTTTTCATACCTGTTTTGTCGCAAAGCATTTTTGCAAGCCTTGCACAAGGCTCTGTATAGTAAAGATTACTGACGTGTTGCATCTTGTCAAGTTGCATTTCAACCGCCGCTTTCCATTCGTCATCGCAAATTCCAAACGCCGTTACTCCTATTCCGGAACCGAAATCTATGTATTGCTTTCCGTTGTCATCGCTTATTGTTGAGCCTTTGCCGTTGTTTAATGTTACGTTAAATCTGCCGTAAGCGTGAGCAACGTAATCATTGTCTAATTCTTTAGTTTCCATATTGTACCTCTTTATCTGCTTCTAAACATTGTTCCCATACCTTCATCGGTAAGAAGCTCCATAAGAATAGAGTGGGGAACACGTCCGTCGATAATAAATGCTTTTTTTACACCCTCTCTGAGCGCCTGAGTCATTGAATCAATTTTCGGTATCATTCCGCCGCTGATTATTCCCTCTGCAATAAGCGCAGGTGTGTCTGAAATATATACTCTGTGAATAAGAGTTGAATCGTCATCCTTGTCTCTTAAAAGGCCGACTATATCAGTCATTGAAACAAGAGCCTCCGCCTTGAGTGCACCTGCAACAGCCGCCGCAGCAGTATCCGCATTAATGTTGTAGCAGTTGCCTTTTTCGTCATATCCGATTGTTGAAATAACAGGAATAAAATTGTGGTTGAGTACTTCTTCAATAACTTCGGTGTTTACTTCTTGAATTTCACCTACAAAGCCGTGACTGTCATCAAGCGCTGTGCACTTAATCATATTTCCGTCCATACCTGAAAGACCGATTGCGTGACCGCCCATATTGCCGATTTGGCAAACGAGGTCTTTATTAACCTTTCCCGCAAGCACCATTTGAACAACGTCTACTGTGTCCTTGTCAGTCACTCTCAGTCCGTTTTCAAACTTGCTTTCAATGTGCATTTTTTCAAGCGTTTTGTTAATTGCAGGCCCGCCGCCGTGAACAAGCACAACTTTAATTCCGACAGTTGTTAAAAGCACGAGGTCACGCATAACAGCCTCTTTCAATTCGTCGTTTATCATAGCGTTTCCGCCGTATTTAACAACTACTGTTTTCTTTCTGTATTTTTGAATGTGTGGCAGAGCGTGTGCAATTATTTCCGCTTTCTGCGCATTGTTAATGTTGTTATCCATAGTATGTAATCCTTATTCTTAATTTCGTAGGGGCGAGCATTGCTCGCCCGATTGTGTTGTGATTTGACTTAATAGTGCTACTGTTTTAATAACGCTTATTAGGTACGATAGTCTCCGTTAATCTTTACGTAATCATAAGTCAAATCACAACCCCAAGCGGTTGCGTTTTCATTGCCTTGATTAAGATTAATATCAATATAAATTTCGTCGCTTGAAAGGACTTTTGCTGCCTTTTCCTCGCTGAACTCGATACCAGAGCCGTTTTTGCAAACCTCAACCGTGCCGTATTTGCTTCTTAAATCAACGTCAACCTTGTTAATGTCAAATTCTGCGTCGGCATATCCGATTGCGCAAAGCACACGTCCCCAGTTAGCGTCCTCGCCGAACATTGCGGCTTTGAAAAGAGAAGAGCAAACAACACTTTTTGCAACAGTAATTGCTGTATCCTTGTCAGGAGCGCCGTCGCAAATACATTCAAGAAGCTTGCTTGCGCCTTCGCCGTCCTTTGCAAGCATTCTTGTGAGATTTGCCATAACTTCGTAAAGTGCATTTTTAAACGTGTCAAATTCTTCGCCCTCACAGGTGATTTCCTCGTTTCCTGCAAGCCCATTTGCCATAAGGCTTACCATATCGTTGGTTGAGGTGTCGCCGTCAACCGAAAGGCAATTGTAAGTAACCTTTACTATTTCGCTAAGCGCCTTTTGAAGCATATTGGATGAAACAGCGCAGTCGCTTGTAATAAAGTTGAGCGTCGTTGCCATATTGGGATGAATCATACCTGAGCCTTTAGCCATACCGCCGAGCGTGCACTTAACACCGCCGATTTCAAATTCAACAGCATATTCCTTTTTAATTGTATCAGTTGTCATAATGGCAGTCGAAGCTTCCTCGTTCTTGCCGTAATCAAGCTCTTTTACAAGAATAGGAACCGCCTTTTCAATCGGCTCAATCGGAAGCACCTGACCTATAACACCTGTTGAAGCAACAATAACCTGCTCCTTAGGAATGTTAAGCTCGTTTGCCACAAGCTCGCACATTTTGTCTGCCTTTTCAACACCGTCGGCGTTGCAAGTGTTGGCATTTTTTGAGTTAGCGATAACTGCAATCGCTTTGTTTCCGCTTTTTTCCAAGTTCGCTTTTGTTACAAGGATAGGTGCGCCTTTAACCTTGTTTTGAGTATAAACTGCCGCCGCATTGCAAAGCACATCACTTGTAAAAAGGCAAATGTCGTTTTTATGCTTGATTTGCGGGTCAAAGTTTTCAACATTAGGCTTTTTTATTCCGCAATATGTGCCGCTTGCTTTAAAGCCCTTTGCCGCACATATTCCGCCGTCAATATATTTCATAATTATCATTCTCCTATATTAAGACCTGTTTTTTCGTCAATCCCCATTGCAATGTTAAGGCATTGAATGGCTGCGCCCGAAGCGCCTTTTCCCAAATTGTCAAATCGGGATGTGATGATAATTCTGTCATCGTTTCCGTTAATTTCAATTTCCATATCGTCACGGTTTGCAAAATTATTTGAACCAATCATATTCTCGCTGTAGCCGAGAGGTCTGACCTTGACAATGTCACTGCCGTCGAAATGTTCGGCAAACATTTCATAAATATCCTCTTTAGTATATTTTTTACTCATCTTGTCCGTATAAAGAGGAATGTTTACAAGCATACCTTGCGGATAGTCACAAATAATCGGTGTAAAAATAGGCTCTTTTGAAAGATTTGAAATTGCCTTCATTTCCTTAAGATGCTTGTGCTGTTGCGTAAGCGCATAAATTCTCGGCGAGTCAAGCTCCTTATCTCTGTTTTTGTCCTCATATTGCGCAATGCCCTTTTTGCCTGCGCCTGTGTAGCCACTCATTGCAAAGCAAACAATGTCATAGTCGTTTGAAATAAATCCGCTTTTTACAAGTGGATAAACTATAGAATTAAATCCGCTTGCATAGCAGCCCGGAACAGCAATTCGATTGCTTGTTTCAATCTTATTTCTAAATTCCTCAGAAAGTTCCGCAAAGCCGTAAGCCCAATCAAAAAGTGTTCTGTGTGCCGTTGAGGTGTCAATTATTTTTACCTTGTCGTTTTCAACAAGCTCAACCGCTTCAATTGAAGCCGTATCGGGAAGGCAAAGGAAAGTAATATCACTTTCGTTTATCATTTTTGCTCGCTCTTTTGGATCTTTTCTCTTTTCGGGGTCAATAAGTAAAAGTTCGATATCATTTCTGTTTTCAAATCTTTGATAAATCTTAAGACCTGTTGTTCCGTCTTTACCGTCAATGAATATTCGTTTCATTTTTATACATTATCTCCGTTAATTATTTTCTATTGTTTTCTATTATACACAGTGATTTTGTAATGTCAATAGTTATAGAAAAATTGTTATAAATATACATAAAAATGAATAAATATTCGCATAAAACGTATATTGCAAAATTATTTTTAAAAAGAGAATTTTTTTGTACTGTCACTTGAAAAAGCTGGAAAATCGTATAATATTGATAAATTAACAGGTATATCCTGTGCCACCCGAAGTCCACCCAAATATAATATAAAGAAAGGATAATTTTTATCAGCAAGGATATTTTGATTTCCTTGGTTTCAATGCTCGGTACGGTCATAGGCACATTTGGAGGTATTTTAACCTCATCTAAGCTTACATCTTTTAGAATTGAACAGCTTGAAAAAAAGGTTGATAAGCATAATAATTTCGCAAACCGAATGCCCGTTATCGAAGAACAAATTAAGGTTATAAATCATAGAATAGACGACTTGGAAAGGGAGGCAAAAAATTATGAAAATCACTAAACAAACATTAAACAGAGCTTTAAGAACGTTTATCCAAACTGCTATAGGCTATGCGGCAATTAACATTGTGACAATCGATTTTTCTGCATCAAAGCAGGTGCTTAAATCGGCGCTTATCGGTCTTGGCGTTGCGTCTGTTTCGGCAGGCATTTCCGCAGTAATGAACTTGGAAAAGAGGTGCGGCAATGACGTTTGATTCTTTTGTTAAAAGATATATCGGTAAGGCGGTTGATTACGACGGCGTTGCGGGAGTGCAATGTGTCGACCTTGTTAAGCTTTATCTTTATAAAGTTTTCGGCATACGTGCAGGTGCGTGGGGAAATGCAAGAGATTATTGGCTTGATTTTTCATCACACCCAACTATGACCGCAAATTTCACCAAAATAAAAAATACACCCTCTTTCATTCCGAAAAAGGGCGATATAGTTGTGTGGAACGGAGATATTTCAGCGAAAAATAATTACGGCCATATTGCAATTGCAACAGGGGAGGGAGATACTAATACATTTTATTCTTACGATTCAAATTGGAATAAAAAAGAAATGCAAAAGGTAAAGCATACCTATTATGCACTTTATGGCGTTCTTCGTCCTAAAAGCACAAGAGTGCTTTCCAATCCTCCTGATATTGCGCTTGGCGACTATTCGCTTACAAATGTTCGTGGAATTTATAAAGGCGCAGGGGCTAAAACAGGAAGGAAAAAAGTTAAAGAAATAACTAAAAATGCAAAAAAATCAGCAACATCAAAGAAAAAAGATGATGCTGCATATCTTAAAGCGGGAACTGCCGTTTCCGTTCTCGAAACAAAACTTATTTCAACGGGTAATCTCTGGGCACGTATCCCCAGCGGCTGGCTTTGTGTTTGGGAATATGAAAAAGATAAGCTGTTTATAAAATAGTATGTTATGGGTAAGGAATTTTCCTTGCCCATAATTTTTGCTTAAATAAAAAAAGTAAAAATATCAAAAAATTTAAATAAAAAAGTAAAAATATCAAAAATTAATCTTGACATTAAAGCCAACATACTATATAATACATTTCGCAATGGCCCGGTAGTTCAGTTGGTTAGAACGCTAGCCTGTCACGCTAGAGGTCGACGGTTCGAACCCGTTCCGGGTCGCCATTTTTGCTGATATGGCTCAGGTGGTAGAGCACATCCTTGGTAAGGATGAGGTCACCGGTTCAAGTCCGGTTATCAGCTCCAAGGACAGAGATGCTCAATCACCTCTGTCTTTTTTTATACCCAAAAGCGAAAAAAGGACTTGAACCGGTGACACGTGGCTCCAAATTCATTTATGAATTTGGGAGAAACAGTACAGTGTACTGTTTCGTAGCAAGTGGGTACTTTAAAAGTCCGGTTATCAGCTACGTCCAAAGAAATTCCGTGTTTGAATAAATTTCTACGAAAATTTATAATAAACACTTCATTCCTTTGTCCTCTCCCCAAAAAGCATACGCTTTTCGGGGACCCCGAAACAGAGATGCTCAAACACCTCTGTCTTTTTTTATGTATTTTTAGGGCTCTTTGAGCCCTTTTTATTATTTATAATATATACATTTGCACAATTATATCCCATAACTTGATGTAATCGGGTCTTTGAAAAGCGGGATAAGCGGCGGGGCAAAGGTGAAAAGTATAAATATTGCACCCATAATTATAAACAAAATTACGGCGGTAATATTTTTACCCGTTTCCTGCATTTTTTCGCTCTTTATAATAATGTAATCAAGCAAAAATGCGATAAATACGCCAATAAAAAATGAAAGAATATTGAGCCAATCGATATTTTTGCCCATTATTCCCGTGTAGGTGTAGAAAAATGAAAGCGTAGCCGTTATTCCGACAAATACGCCGATAAATTTGGCAGGCAAAATATTTTTTGTGCCTTTCATAATAAATGCTTGTATAACCGTCCATATTAAATAAGGAAAGAAGATTAGTTTTAAATGTTCCCAAGGACTTTCGTTAATTGGGCAGAATAATGCCGCAATAACGCTTTTGTTTGTCCATTCATACACAAAATGCGCAAGTGTGCCTATAATGCTTACAAAAACGAAGCCTATAATATCATATTTTAATAATTTTTTGCTCATTTTATCACCCGATTTATTATATGTTATAAATATATAGATTATAAATTGAAATATTTGCTTGACATTTTGAATGAGTTATGATAAAGTATAACACGCACGAGATGTGCAAAATTTAATCTTGACAGGTTTAACCCGTCAGCTTGCAGAAGTACTCAAGTTGGTGACGAGGCGCCCCTGCTAAGGGCGTAGGTCGGGTAACCGGCGCGAGAGTTCGAGTCTCTCCTTCTGCGCCAAAAAAGGAAGTATCGTTTTTCGATACTTCCTTTTTTGATTTAAATAGGAGAGACGAGAACAAGGCAATTCGAAGAATAGAAACAGTCCGGTGGACTGTTTCGGTGCCTGCGTGCGTGCCGAAGAAAGCTTGCTCACTTGTTCATCGTCTCTGCCCCTGCCCGTTATTGTTTTTCTGTTTGTAAATCTGAAAACAGTAGTCAAATTTGATGATATACTTTTTTCCGTGATTTTTACCAATGTCAAAAAAGACAACAAAAGTTGTCTTAAATGACTACTATTTTCTCTGCATTTGTGGTACACTATAAATAGAAAAAGTTAAGGAGGCAAACTTATGGGAAATTTGAAGAACAATATTGACCATTATATGAAATTAAAAGGGATAAAGATGTATAGTCACTTGCTTGTTAATATTGCACACGAATTAGGAATCAAAGGACAGGACGCATATAAATTTGCAAATAAAGAAAAATCAAATTTTTCAAAAATGTTAAAAGATGAACGACCGCTGAAATATGAGTTTATTATTCCTCTTGAAAAAATATTTGGTGTTTCACTGGCAAGGTTATTAGATGAAGATGCATATAAATTGCCGACAGAAAAAGTTAATGTGCCGTTTAATAAAGGTTTCAGATATTATGCATACCTTGATGATCCAAAACTATATAAAGAAGAATTCAATCTTTTACTTGCAAAGGATGGAAAATCAATCCTTACTCAAACAGACGAATTTGGAAAAACATTCCTTGATTATGTAGTTGAATATCGTTCGGTTAACGGTGTCAGATACCTTTACGAAGAATATGGAATAAAACTCAAATGGCATTTTAACAGCTTTGAGTTTAGAAAAGATTCCGGCATAACTTGGATAAACTTTGATAATTGTATTGCGTTTGCTCGGCTTGTTGCAAGTATGAACGATGCAGAACTGTTCAATGATATTTATGATTCTTACAATATGTTTTTGTCGAATGGTCACTATGCTTCAAATGATACTATTTTTTGTCAAAGTGAATATTTAGAAATAATGTTAGATAACGATACTTTGTTCAGTTCAATATTTGAAATAAGACCATATGAGTATGTGTTGGCGTCAAGTCGTGTCAAGCGAGAAAAGCAAGTTGATTCTATTACTTATTATTCAATTAACCCGATAATAAATAATTGCCTAAGATATTCATTGGAACACTTGGAAAAATATAAACACAGGGCAATAGATATATTAAAATTCGGAATAAAGCATAATACGGAAATTATAAATAAGGTTGGTGCAGATACATATTGCATTTGTAATGAGCTTGGCGGAGTAATAGATTCTGAAAGAACGGATTGGTTTAGTTGTGATGTTGATAATATTGCCGTTTATGTTGACACGGAAGTAAATGACGAAGTAAACGACGATGAAATAAAAGCTTTAATAAAACAACTGCCAAAGTTCAAAAAAATATACTAAGAAACGGAGGGACAAGTATGTATCATTTTCGATATGTCTCGAAAAATGAAATCGCACCGCTAAAAAATCAAGGTCAATTTTTGCTGACGCAATACATCAGGTTTGCCAACAAAACGGGTACTTTGAAGAATAAGAAGAAAAGAGGAAATTGGAATGGGATTAACAACTTGTCCGAATTGCGGATGTTCTAATTCGACTGTTAAACGAAAGAAGAATAAGCACAAAGGCGTAATTATATCCATAATTGTATTTGCTCTGATTGTTGTCAGTGCATTAGGAATTGGCATTTCGAAAAAAGCAAAGGAACTGGAATATTATTCAAATATGGAAGCAGTATCTTTTACAATGCTTGATGGAGCCGCCAAAGCGGAAAATGCCGGAAACCTTATTAAAAGCGTGTGGTACAATGCTATTTATGAAGAACGCAATAGTGAAATAGACCAATATACTATGAAAAACGGAAAGTTTGTCGATGATTTTAATGATGCACTTTCTGAGCTATTTGCAGATGAAAATTTCAGCAACAGTATTTCTGAAATAGAAACCAACCAATACGAAGTTGCCAATTCAATGAAACAGTTGAAAGAACCACCGAAAAAGTATGAAGAAGCATACTCCGTGTTAAAGGTATACTATGACAATTATTTGAAAATGACAAAAATCGTTATAAGTCCAACTGGAAGTCTTAATACATTTTCAGAGGATTTTAATACCTATGATAATAATACGGTTGATTCATATGAAAAAATGAAACTATATTTAGATTAACAATCAGGAAGAAAATACTATTTATGGGTAAACATTTTTTGATTATGAAGATGCCGATTAAAATAATGGCGGCAGAGAGAAGGTGGGTTCCCTTGCCGCCACGTCCCCATATACCGATAAACTTATTTTCTTTAACGGGTAAGATGAAATTGGGCAAATAATAGTTGCCTTGTAACGTATAACTGATACCTGTTATTTCATCAATGTAATGCTGTTTCATTCTGTAATTCTCCAAAAATATATTGATTTTCCTACAAATTCAATCATTCCGACTGACTACAAAGCCAAAGGGAAAAGCTACTCCCATATGTAGCCTCTCCCTTTTTCTCATACTGTGAACTCAAAAATGAAAAAACGCTCTACAGTTCGGTAACATCTTGAAATATGTTTAGTATTTGTTGTAAAATGTATTTGCGTTTGAGAAATGAAAGAGTTTTTTGTGAATTATGTTGCTAAATAAAAGACGGATTGATAAATTTCAATCTGTCTTTTATTTTTCTTGAAATTTATACATATTATATTGTATAATAATCGTTGGTGATTAAATGAAACAATTTTTAGAAGTGGGTAAACTTAATAATACTCATGGCATTAAGGGCGAACTTAAAATGCAACTTTGGTGCGACGATATAAATTATTTAAAGCAATTTAAAACCTTGTATTTTGATGATAATGGGCAAAAGAGCGTTAATGTTTTGTCAGTCAGACCTCAAAAAAATCTTGCTATTATCAAATTAAAGGGGATAGATACGATAGAGCAGGCAGAGAAAATTAAGGGTAAAATACTTTATTGCAATCGTGATGACGCTACTATTGACGAAGAAGTAAATTATATTGCAGACCTTATCGGCTGCCGTGTTGTTGATATTGACAGTGGCAAGGAATACAGCAAAGTTGTTGACGTTCTGAATTACGGCTCGTGTGACATTTATGATACCGTTTCAAGCGGTAAGCACATTTTAATTCCTGCCACACCCGATATTGTTAAAGAAATTAATACACAATATCAAATTATTAAAATTAAGGCAATGAAAGGGCTTTTTGATGAGAATTGATATAATGACGCTTTTCCCGGATATGTGCAATGCTGTGTTGAGTGAATCAATAATCGGCAGAGCACGTCAAGCAGGCAAGGTTGAAATAAATTGTGTTGATATTAGAAATTATACTCTTGATAAGCACAGACGTGTTGATGATAAGCCATACGGCGGAGGAATGGGTATGATTATGGCTCCTCAGCCAATATATGATTGCTATAAGGCAATTTGCGAGGATATGGGCGCCAAGCCTCATTTGATTTATCTTACTCCGCAGGGCAAAACACTTACTCAGCAAAGAGTTAAGGAACTTTCAAAACTTGATAACCTTGTGCTTCTTTGCGGCCATTATGAAGGAATTGATGAGAGGGTTATTGAAGAACTTGAGCCGGAAGAAATTTCAGTCGGCGATTACGTTTTGACCGGCGGTGAGCTTCCTGCTCTTATTCTTGCCGATTCTGTTTCAAGAATGCTTCCGGGTGTTTTGAGCGATGATGAATGTTTTGAAGAGGAAAGTCATTTTAATTCTCTTCTTGAATATCCTCAATATACTCATCCGTCAAGCTGGAACGGTAGGGATGTGCCTGAAATACTTCTTTCAGGTCATCACGCAAAGGTTGATGAGTGGCGCCGCCAAAAATCGCTTGAACGTACATATAGACGTCGCCCCGATATGCTCGAACGTGCAAAACTTGATAAAAAAGACGAAGCGTTTTTGTCGAAACTTGAAAAAGAATAAAAAATTATGTGAAATATGCACAAATACGGCGAATAATTTTTATTTGAAATTAACAAGTCAAACGAAGTTGAAGTTTAATTGTTGACCGATTTCAATTTGGTGGTATAATATGTAATAAAGAAATAAAAACACTTATATTAACCACAATATATTGTACTTTTTAAATTAATGAGAGGTTTTAGTTATGTTCGTTAAAGATGTTAAGGTAGAAAATCAGGTTGGTCTTCACGCTCGTCCTGCAACTTTCTTTATTCAGAAGGCAAACGAGTTTAAATCATCAATTTGGGTTGAAAAAGAAGAAAGAAGAGTAAACGCAAAGAGCCTTTTGGGTGTTCTTTCACTTGGCATTATGGGCGGAACAGATATTCGCATCATTGCTGACGGCTCAGATGAAGAAGCAGCAGTTGAAGGTCTTGTTTCTCTTGTAAAGTCAGGCTTTACTGAATAATAGACTGTCGATAAAGCGGATAAAACGCATAGATATCTTAAACATTGTAGGGGCGACCATTGGTCGCCCCATTTTTTTGTTTCTTTGTATGAACTTTTTTAAATCAAATACTTGATAATAAATTGCTTGTAAGATATAATTAAATTGAAATATGATATGTCATATTAAAAACATTTTTAAAGGGGATTTAATTATGAAAAAGATTTTATGCGTACTTTTAAGTTTAATTATGAGCGTAAGCTTAATTGCAATTCCGCTCAGTGCTCAGGCAGAAACTAAATATTGGGCGGATATGAATTTCGCTAAAAACAATATTGAAGGCTTGAAAAATTATATCAAAAATTACGGCACAGTTGATGACGATGGAGATAAGTACATAAGCTATTATATTGATAAATATGATTTTCTTTATTTGATAATTTATGAATATAAAACAGGTGCGCTTGATTTTTTGGCAGATTTTGGTAACAATATCGGATATATTGATATGTATTATTCATATCCTTATTCAAATCCTGAGGCTTTGATTGTTCACGGCTCATCGAAGGCAAAGGCTGGTGTGTCTGTTGACGTTACGGAATATAACGGTCAAGAGCTTAGCTGGAATATTTCGCAGCGTGTTGGCGATGCAACAGATGCTGAATTGCAAAATTTTGGAAATCTTCAATTTAAAGCCGCAATTGAGGGTTGGAATAATTGCCTTATTCAAAATACTTCGTACACATTGGCATCAATCGGATTTAATTCTTTGTGTAATCATAATTTGACGAGGTCGTATTATGCCGCAACGCTCAGCACCGACGGCACAATTGAGGATTATTGTTATAAATGTGGCTATCACGAGGATACAGATATTCCTTGCGTTTCTCAGGTGAAGCTTTCTAAAAAATCATTTACTTATAACGGCAAGGTGCAAAAGCCGAAAGTAACGGTTATTGATTCTAAGGGAAATGTTGTCAGCGCCGATAATTACAGTGTAAGCTATTCTAATTCGGGAAGTAAGAAAGTCGGTTCTTACGGTATTTATATTTCTTTTATCGGTTCTAAATATTCAGGCTCGATTTCATACGTTTATAAAATAATTCCTAAGTCAAGTTCAATTTCTTCTCTTAAAGGCGCTAAAAAGAAGATAACCGTTAAGTATAAAAAGCAGACCTCGCAGACAACAGGCTATCAAATTCAAGTGGCAACCGATAAGGCATTTAAGAAGAATAAAAAGACAGTTACTGTTAAGAAAAACAAAACAACATCTGCGAATGTATCATCTCTTAAAGCAAAGAAAAAATATTTCGTTCGTGTTCGTACTTACAAAACAGTAAGCGGTAAGAAAATTTATTCCTCGTGGTCAAAGGTTAAAACCGTAAAAACAAAATAATTTATCAGACTTTGATAAAGCGGCTAAACCACGCCAAATAAAATTAAATAAACCTATTTGCCTCCCTTGCAAATGGAGGTGGGTGCAACTTGTTGCACTCATAGGGATTGGAAAAACGGCAAGGACATCGAGTTCTTGCCGTTTTTGGCGCTTTCCGTCTTTTGCTCGGGGGCAGTACCCACGTACAGCTCCCACTCGCAAAATACGAAATTTATCTCACTTTCTCGAAGTCTGCCGACATTTTAAATTTTTTTGTTCGAGTTTTCTGTTCGCTTTATTTTTTTGCTTATTTGTGTTATACTTGTAAAAAAACTTAGGCAGGTGATTAAATGACTGAAAAAGAGCTTCGCAAAAAGGCAATGGCTTTGCCGCTTCAGCCGGGCGTATATATAATGAAAAATAAAGATAAAAAAATTATATATATCGGCAAGGCGAAAAAGCTTAAAAACCGTGTTTCTCAATATTTCGGCAGTCATACCAATCATTCGCTTAAGGTAATAAAAATGGTTGAAAATGTTGACGATTTTGATTATATTCTTTGTGACAGCGAATTTGAAGCACTTGTTTTGGAGTACTCACTGATTAAACAGCACCAGCCGAAATATAATATTTTGCTTAAAGATGACAAGGGTTATAACTATATTAAAATTACTAAAGAGCAATTTCCTAAAATCAGCGAATGTAAGCAAATTGCAGACGACGGTGCAACGTATATAGGGCCTTACACCTCAAATTTTTCTGTTAAACAGGCGGTTGACGAAACGCTTAGAATATTTAAACTTCCACGTTGTAATAAAAAATTTCCAAAGGATTATAAAAAAAGCAGGCCTTGCTTAAACGGCTTTATGGGTTTGTGCTGTGCTCCTTGCGCAGGCAGAATATCGCTTGACGAATATGCCGATAATATTAATGACGCAATTGCTTTTATTAAAGGCGGCAGTGTAAAGACCGTTAAGAAAATGGAGGAGCAAATGCTTGAATGTTCCGAAAATCTTCAATTCGAGGAAGCAGCTAAGCTTAGGGACAGAATTAAGGCTATTAAAAATCTTGAGGAAAAGCAAAAGGTAGTTTCAATCAATGTGCCGGAGGAAGATGTGTTCGCCCTTGTAAACGGAAAGAAAAAGGCTTGTTTTGAGGTTATAAGATTTGAACACGGCAAGCTTACGGATACGGAATTTTGGCTTATCGACTCTGTTGATGATTTGCCGCAGGCAAGATTTGAATTGATTGAACGCTACTATTCAATGCGTGACAGAGTTGCATCCCGTATTGCTGTTGACGGCGAGATAGAGGACGAGGAGCTTTTAAAAGAATTTCTTGAAAAAAAGAAGCAGAAAAAAGTTGAGTTTATCCACCCTCAAAAAGGCGAGCATCTGTCGATAGTCAATATGTGTATATCAAATGCCAATGAGCATTTGGCTCAGCAGCAGGGCAGACTCGGCAGGGAAATTGCAACATTGGAGGAACTCAAAAATCTTTTGGGATTGGATAAAATGCCTGAATATATTGAGTCTTACGATATTTCGCATACTTTCGGTGCGGATAATGTTGCAGGTATGGTTGTATTTCACAACGGCAGACCGATGAAAAGCGCATATAAACGTTTTGCGATTAAGGGATTTGACGGTCAAAACGACGTCGGCTCTATGCAGGAGGTTTTGACACGCCGTTTTAATCATTATTATAATGACGAAGATGGCAGTACCTTTAAGATTTTGCCTGATTTGATTTTGCTTGACGGCGGTGAGCCGCAGGTTAGGGCTGTTTTGCCTGTTGTTGCGTCAATGGGACTTAATGTTCCCGTTTTCGGTATGGTTAAGGACAGTAAGCACAGAACACGTGCAATCGCTGTCGGCAACGGAGAAATAGAAATTAATTCCCACCGTCAGGTGTTTACTCTTGTATCAAACATTCAAGAGGAGGTGCACCGCTTTGCGATATCTTATCACCATAATAAGCATAAAAAGAGCACGCTTTCAACCTCACTTACAAAAATTAACGGAATAGGCGACGCTAAGGCCAAGGCTTTGATGAAATATTTTAAAACTATTTCCGCTATTAAAGAGGCTGACGTGAAAAAATTGCAGCTCGTTTCCGGAATTTCGGAAAAAAACGCACAAGAAATTTATAATTTTTATCATAATTTGTAAAAATAATTTTAATTGACTTGACTATTATTTTGGTAATTTGTATAATGATAAATGATTTATTGAAAGGGTTTCGGCTTTTTTAATTAAAATGTAAAAGGAAATTTGACGTATGATGCGAGTGATTACAGGCGTTGCACGTGGCAGAAGGCTTGAAACTTTGCCGGGCGAGGACGTCACAAGACCTACAACGGAATCAGTCAAGGAAGCTGTTTTTTCTATGATTCAGTTTGAAATCGAAGGCAAAAATGTGCTTGACTTGTTTGCCGGCTCAGGTCAGCTTGGCATTGAGGCGCTTTCAAGGGGTGCAAAGAAATGTACCTTTGTTGAAAACAACAGGCAGGCTTATAAGGTCGTTGAAGAAAACGTTAAGCATTGCAAGCTTGAGCAGGGCGCAAGAATAGTTATGAGTGACGCTTATGCATTTCTTTCAAGAAGGGACAGTTTTGATATTGCTTTTCTTGATCCGCCGTATAAGCAGGGAATTGTTGATAAATGCTTGCCGCTTCTTTTGCCTATGATGAGTGATGACGGCGTAATTATTTGTGAAACCTCACGTGATGAGGAACTTCCCGAAAAGCTTTCGGGCTTTTATGCTGACAGAGTAAGAAATTACGGTAAAACCAAGATTACCCTTTATCGAAGGGAGTCATAGTATGAAAATTGCTATTTGTCCGGGTAGCTTTGACCCGATAACTTTAGGGCATAAAGATATTATTGAAAGAGCATCGCAGCTTTTTGACAAGGTTATCGTTTTGGTGCTTAACAATAATTCCAAAAAGCCTGTCTTTTCTCTTGAAGAGAGAATGGATTTTATTAAAAGATGCGTAAATGCGGAAAATGTTGAGATTGATACATACTCCGGTCTTTTGGTTGATTATGCAAGAGAGCATAATGCAAGCGCATTGATTAAGGGGCTTCGTGCTGTGTCTGATTTTGATTATGAATTTCAGCTTGCACTTATTAATAAAAGTCTTTATCCTAAGATTGAAACCCTGTTTTTACCTGCTAAGGGCGAAAATATGTTTTTGTCCTCAAGTATGGTTAAAGAGGTTTGTTCGCTCGGCGGCGATATTTCATCGTTTGTTCCGCAGGAAATACTAAATGATATTTATAAAAGATGTAAAGGAGACGGCAAAAATGACTAATACAGATATTTTACTTGAAGATTTAGAGGACGTTCTTGATGACGCTACCTCAATCCCTTTGAGCAAAAAGTATGCAGTTGATGTAGACAAAATTAAGACTATTATTGAGGATATTCGCCTTAATACCCCTCAGGAAACAAAGCAGGCTAAGGCTATTGTTGATTCAAGAAACAATATTCTTGAAGAGGCTAAGAAAGAAGCTGCCGACATTATTGCTAAGGCACAGGAAGAAGCAAGAGAGCTTGTAGCACGTGACCAAATCACTCAAACAGCTCAGGCTGAGGCTGCCGATATTATTGCTAAGGCTAAGGAGCAGGGTGATTCTTATATTGCCGATGCTCAAAATCAGGCTTCCGATATTCTCGGCAACGCTACAAATCAGGCTAACGAAATGGTTACCACAGCGCAAAATAAGTCAAGAGAAATGCTTACTGCTGTTAATAACTATGCCGACGATACTCTTCTTTCGATTGACGATTCTCTTTATAAGGCACTTGCAGATGTCCGCAGAATCCGCAAGGGTATCGAAGATACTCAGAATAAGAATAAATAATAATTAACGAAGGGGCGACCATTGGTCGCCCCTTTTTTTATACCTTTTAACCTCCCCTTGAAAAGGAAGGCGCACACGAAGTGTGACGCAGGAACTTCTTTTTTATTTACTTTCCTTATTTCTCTTTTCAACAATATGGTTATGAACATTGTCTGCAAGCTCACCGTGAAGCTTGAATTTCTTTGAAAATACAATAAGCGAAATCAAAATAAGAATAGGCGGAATACCGAAGCATATAATTCCTATTCCTGCCTTTGTGCCGTCATTAATAACCTTTGTGGCACTTGTGATTTGCTTGTTATATCCCATAATTGCAAGGCCGCCGAAAAGAACGATTGTCTGAATGGTATAAGCCATTTTCTGCAAAAAGCCTTTCATAGAAAATGTGATTGACTCGTTTCTTTCACCGTTTTTGTATTCGCCGTAGTCAACAATATCTGCAAGAAAGATTGTTTGACCTACAAACATTGCCGCAATACCTGTTGAAGAAATAATGTAGGCAATGTCAAGCGCAATTGTAATTTTAAGCACAGGACCGAAGATATACATAAGTACATATCCTATAATGGTTGCAATAAGCGAAATTTGATAAATCTTTTTCTTGTTCATCCATTTTGAAAGAACAGGGATAACAACAAGACCCAAAACCGAGCCGACAGCACCGATAGTTTGGAAAAGGCTTTGTGCCTTAGGCTCGCCGAGTACGTCGGAGAAATAATAAACAGCCGTGCCTGAAGTGAGATACCAGCCTGCGTTTGAAAGCATAGCAACTACCATAAATACTACGAGCTGGTCGTTGTGTGCAATAACGGAAAAAATCTTTTTGAATGAAAACTTTGCCTTTTCGCCGTAAACAACATTCTTTTCCTTTGTTGAAAGAACACATATTGCTGAGAAAATCACAAGTAAAATTCCGCATATTCCTGCCCAACGTGAAAATCCTGTTGCGCTGTAGCCCTTGTCCGTAGTCATACCTGTTGAAAGCATAGGTAATATGATAGGTGTTGCAACAGTAATGATACCCTGACCTAAGCCGCTGAAGGTTCTTGCAACGGTTGAAACAAGGTTTCGATCATTAGGGTCAGACGTAAAGGACGGTACCATGCTCCAATACGGAATATCCGCCATTGTGTTTGTCATACCCCAAAGGATATACATAACGCCTATGTATATGTAAAGCTTTGTTCCGCTCATGCCGAAACTTGTGAACAGTAAGAAAAGAACTACTGCGTTGCATATAGCGCCTATAAGTATCCAAGGTCTGTATTTGCCGTGCTTCGTTCTTGTGTTGTCAACAATTGTGCCCATCATAGGGTCGTTAATTCCGTCCCAAATTCTTGCAATAGGGGTGAGAAGAAGTAAAAATGCTTCTTTAAGACCAAGTACACTTGATAAATAGTAGCTTAAAAACGAATAAAACATTCCGTAACTTAAGTCAAGCCCTATTGCGCCCACGCCAAAGCAGATTTTTTCTCTCCAAGAGGTTTTGTATTCCTGCATATTCCGTCCTCCGAAAAATTAATGTTTATCTATTATAACATATTTTTATACATTTGCACAATAACATTTTTTTGTTTTTGTTGCAAATTTATTTTTTTGATGATGTTATATTAAAATGAAATATATATTCTGACTCGGAGGTCATTATGAAAAGAATTTTAAGCTTACTTTTGTCAGCTGTAATGCTTGTAAGCGCCATGTCACTTGTCGATTTTTCTGCTTTTGCCGCAAGTAAGCTTCCAGCTACGTCAATAACTTCTTTGAGTGCAAAAGATAACGGATTTAAAATTAAATGGAAGAAAAAATCAAGTATTACAGGATACCAAATTCAGTATTCTACTAACAGTAAATTTAAAAAGGGAAACAAATCAATAAAAATAAAGAGTGCTAAAACGGTATCAAAAAAGATAACCAAGCTTAAAGTAGCAAAAAAATACTATGTTCGGATAAGAACATATAAAGGAAAAAAATATTCAAAATGGTCTAAAGTAAAGAGTATAAAAACTACGAAAGAATCAAAATGTAACAAAGATAATATCCAAAAAGAAACCCATTGCACAGACAATAATAATCATAGTATAAAATGTGGTAATATGGGAAGATGGTTTAACAGTAGGGATGAAGTTGATAATTATTGGGTGCAAGTAGATAATGATTATTACAATCAATACAAAAATGGAATAATTACATTTGAAGAATATTATAAGAAGTCACCATACGGTTACGAATGTTGGTCTTGTAGTTATTGTGGCAAGTGGACAGGTAATTTTAAATATAATTAAAATTATAACTTGACATAATACAAATAATTAGTTAATATAGTATTTGAATAAAAGTGAAAAGAAGTTAAGGAAACTTGGCTTCTTTTTTGTATGCAGAGAAAGAAGCAAAAAACAACTAAGAATGAGGTTAAAAAGCTCAAGGCTAAGAAAAAGTATTACGTGCGTGTTCGTACATATAAAACCGTCAAGGGCAAAAAGGTTTATTCCTCTTGGTCTAAGGTGAAGAGTATAAAGACAAAATAAAATTACGTAACGAAGGGGCGATCGATAATCGCCCCTTCGTTGTTGAATTTAGATAGTATAAATGAATAAGAATACTGAGGCGAACATTGTTTGCCTCTTTTTTATATCTTAAAAGTTACAAAAGTGTTACAAATATTAAAATTTAGTATCGAAGCAATTTGTACTTGACAATACCTTTACACCCTTATATAATGTAATCAATGGTGTTAATTCCATCAAAATCCCATTGATTTCAAGTTAATCCCATTAAATTTCAATCAAAATTCACGAAAGGAGCAGAAATTATGCGTTTGTTTGTCGGTACTTTAGACGGTTATAAGCTTGATTCTAAAGGACGTCTTTCTGTTCCTACTAAGTGGAGAGAGCGTCTTGGCAAGGAATTTTATATGGTTGCAGTAACCGTTAGGGGTTGCAAATGCCTTACTCTTTATCCTGTTGAGCATTTTGAGGCTACGTATGACGCAATGCAGCAGGGAACTGAAAATCAAAAATATGACGCTACAACAAGCTTTCTTGATAATGCCGAGGAGGGCGTGCTTGACGCTCAGGGCAGATTCACAGTCAATCAAAGGCTTAAGGAGGCTGCCGCTCTTACTAATGAATCAACTGTTGTATTCAAGGGTAAAGGCGAGGTAATCGAAATTTGGAATACGGATGAGTATGAAAGAATTTATAATTCTTACGACCATACGCAGGGTATTTATGACTTGATGGATAAGGTCAAGGGGAATGAGCAGTAATGGAGTTTGTTCACAAAAGCGTGCTTTTTGACGAGGCGATAAAGGCACTTGATTTAAACGAAAATAAAATAATAGTTGACGGCACGGCAGGTGGCGGAGGTCACAGCGGTGAGATTGCAAAAAGGGCTAAAAGAGTAATTTCTATCGACCAAGACCCCGACGCAATCGCAGTTCTTAACGAACGCTTGGGTGATAAGAAGAACGTAACTATTGTTCACGATAATTATTCAAATATAAAAAATATTATTTCAAATCTTAATATAGAAAAAATTGACGGTCTGCTTTTAGACCTCGGCGTGAGTTCGTTTCAGCTTGATACTGCCGAGAGGGGATTTTCATTTCATAAGGACGCACCGCTTGATATGAGAATGAGCAAAAGCGGGCTCAGCGCTTATGATGTTGTAAATAATTATGACGAAAGGCAGCTTGCGGATATTATTTACAGATACGGCGAGGAAAAATTTTCACGTCGAATTGCCGCAAATATAGTTAAGGCAAGGGCAAAAAAACCTATTGAAACCACTTTTGAACTTGTCGATATAATCAAATCTTCAATGCCGCAAAAGGCAATGCGTGATGCTCACCCCGCAAGACGTACGTTTCAGGCTATCAGGATAGAAGTTAATGCAGAACTTGATGTGCTTAAATCAACACTTGAGGACGCATTTGATATTCTTGCACCTGGCGGCAGAATTGCAATTATAACGTTTCATTCTCTTGAGGACAGAATTGTTAAAGAGCAATTTGCAAAGTGGTGCCAAGGCTGCACCTGCCCTAAGGAATTTCCTGTTTGTGTGTGCGGAAAAAAGCCAAAAGGAAAGACCTTTAAATCAATTTCACCTTCTAAAGAGGAACTTGAGGAAAATCCTCGTGCAAGGTCGTCACGGCTTAGAATTTTTGAAAAATTTTAGTTGATTAAAATATAGGAATTGAAAAAGTTAGGAGGAGTAAAAAATGACTAATACAGGCGATTTTAGGCGTTATTCATACGGCTCTGATGCGGCTTATGCCGTTCAGGCATTTAACTACCAGCGTAGCTCTGCGGCTCCGGCTTATATTCCGAAACCCGAAAAAGAATTTAAGGTAAGGCAAAGAGGGCAGCGAAAGAGCAAGGCTCAACTTGTTCACGAGCAAAAACTCGGTTTAAAAAAGGCTTTAAGCATTACAACAGTGGCGGCATTGTGCCTTTCTATGCTTTTTGCCGTTCTTTATACCAACGCAAAAACAAATGAACTTACCTTTGAGATTTCAAGGCTTGAAAAAAATTATTCTACCGCTCAAAGTGAAAATACACGTCTTAACAGTGAACTTGACAGCCTTGTGTCAATGAGTATGATTGACCAATATGCAGTCGAGAAGCTCGGTATGACCAAAATGAAATCAAATCAGATAAAATATATTGACGTTTCGCAGTATAAGCAAAAACGTCTTGCTGCCGCACAGGCAGTTTTAAAGCAAAAACAGGCAAAATCCAAGGCTGAAAAAACGTCTGTTGCTAAGTAATAATATATATTATTTAAGCGTAAGATTAATGAGAGTTAAGAATATACTTAACTCTCTATGTTATTATTAAATAAGAGAACAATTGCGAGGGGATGATTAAAAGTGAATACTTCAAAAAGAATGCTCAAAAGAATTCTTATTATGGCAGTCGTAATCATCTTTCTTATGACAACAACTGTGGCGAGAGTTTTTTATCTTACAATTGTACGTGGCGAGGAACTTTCCGAAAAAGCTGAAACACAGCAGCTTAAGGATACGGAAATCACGGCAATGCGTGGAACGATTTATGATTCAAACGGTAACGTGCTTGCTCAGTCGGCTTCGGTTTGGAATGTATTTATCGACCCGCTCAATATTAAAGACAAGCAAAGAGATTTGATTGTTGATGAATTTGCAAATCTTTTCGGTTATGACGCAGATGAGAAAAAAGAGTTTTATGACAGAACAAATCATCAAAATCATTATGAGCTTGTTGAAAAGAAAGTCGAAAATAACATAAAAGAGAAACTTTCAAAATTTGTGTCGAAAAACGAATTGGGCGGCTGTATCGGTACAGAACAAACAACAAAAAGATATTATCCTTACGGCACACTTGCTTCAAGCGTTATCGGTTTTACAGGCGCAGACGATCAGGGTCTTTCGGGTATCGAAGCTTATTATGACGAACAGCTTACAGGCACAAACGGAAGAATAATTACCGCAAAGGATGCTAAGTCCAACAATATCGCAAACGACTATGAAACAAGCATTGCCGCAACAGACGGCGATTCAATAGTTCTCACAATCAATCAAACCATTCAGTATTATCTTGAAAAAGGCTTGAGAGAAACGATGAACGAATATCAGGCTAAGGGCGCTTACGGTGTTGTTATGAATTGTAACACAGGCGCTGTACTTGCGATGTCATCACTTCCTGATTACGATTGCAACGAGCCTTACAAGCTTACATACAGCAAGGATAAAAAAGCAATTAAAAAGCTCAGTGATAAAACAGCAAAGCAGGAGGCTGAAAGTGCTGCTGTTCAAAATCAGTGGCGCAATTTTACAGTATCCGACACATATGTACCAGGTTCTGTTTTTAAAACATTTGTCGCTTCTGCCGCTTTGGAGGAAAATGTTGTAAATTTGAATACAACGTATAACTGCACAGGCTCTATCCAAGTTGACAAATACAAAATGAAGTGCCACTATCACCCCGGCCACGGAATGCAAACTCTTACTCAGGGACTTGAAAATTCCTGTAACCCGTTTTTTATCACAATCGGTCAAAAATTAGGTGTTCATAATTATTTCAAGTATTTTGATGCCTTCGGCTTTACGCAAAAGACAAATATCGACCTTCCGGGTGAGGCTTCTCCACAATATTACAAAGAGGACCAATACGGAATAGTTGAGCTTTCGTCTGCTTCTTTCGGTCAGACAAACTCGCTTACTCCTATTCAGGTTTGCACAGGTCTTTGCGCTATCGCAAACGGCGGAAAACTTTTACAGCCTTATCTTGTGTCAAGTATTGTCGATGCAAACGGCAAAACGGTTAAAAAGACTCAAACCAAGGAAATAAGGCAGGTTATCAGTGCAGACACATCCGAAAAAGTCAGAAAAATGATGAAATCGGTTGTTGATAACGGTACAGGTAAAAACGGTTACGTTGCAGGTTACAGCGTAGGCGGTAAAACAGGTACTTCAACAAAGCTCGGTGAGTCTAAAAATGGCGAGGGCGATAAATATATTGTATCGTTTGGTGCAATCGCTCCGAGTGACGATCCTGAGATTGCAATGCTTATAATCGTTGATGAGCCAAATCAGGATTTGGGCGGCGGTGCTCTTTGTGCTCCTATTGCCGCACAGGTTACTCAAGAGGCTATGAATGTTCTCGGTATTGAACCAAAATATAATGACTCTGAAATGAAAGACCTTTCAAAGCAGACTCCTAACGTAGTCGGCAAAAGTCTTGACGAAGCTAAAAAAACGCTTGAAGAAAACAATCTTAACTTCGTTGTTGTCGGCGATGATTCAACAATTACAAGGCAGTGCCCGTCGGGTGCAGATACGATTCCTAACGGCGGCACGGTTTATCTTTATACCGATGATTCCGAAAAACAAACGGTAAATGTTCCTAATTTTAACGGGCTTACCGTTAACGAAGCTAAGGACCTTGCCTCAAGCAGTAATCTTAATATTCAAATCGCAGGTAACAGTATGTCAAGCGGAACTGTTGTGGCATACAGGCAAAGTGAAGAAACGCAGGCAAAGGTAGAAAAAGGAACGGTAGTTACCGTCACATTTAAAAATACACAGTCTGTATTAGACTAAAAGATATGGGGTTTTAATATGAAGCTTAAAGATTTATTAAAGGGAATTGACGTTAAAAACGATTTTGAAAATGTTGACGTTTTGGACGTTACGCAGGATTCACGTCTTGTAAAAGACGGCTCACTTTTTATCTGCATTAAAGGAGCTGCCTTTGACGGACACAGCGTTGCTAAAAAAATGCTTGAAAGCGGTGCGGTTGCAGTAGTCGTTGACCACGATCTCGGTCTTGACAGTCAAATTATTGTTGAAGATTCAAGAGCCGTTTATTCTCCTATTTGTGCTAATTTCTTCGGTAACCCTGCCGAAAAATTAAAGCTTATCGGCTTAACAGGCACAAACGGAAAAACAACTACCACATTTTTGATTAAGCAAATTCTTGAAAATGTCGGCAAAAAAGTCGGACTTATCGGAACTGTTCAAAATATGGTGGGCGATGAGATTTATCCTGCTAAATATACAACTCCGGACCCGTATGAGCTTCAAAAGCTGTTTTCGCTTATGGTAAAAGCAAATTGCGAATACTGTGTTATGGAGGTTTCATCTCAAGCACTCGCACAGGGCAGAGTAAACGGACTTCGATTCACTCTCGGAGCATTCACAAATCTTACTCAGGACCACCTCGATTATCACAAAACTTGGGAAAATTATTTCAATGCAAAGCGTAAGCTTTTTGAAAATTCCGATATCGCAGTAACAAATGCAGACGACGAACACGGCTTAAAAATTATAGACGGTCTTAATTTTGACAAGGTTGTTACTTATGCAGTTGATACAAATAATGCAACATATACCGCCAAAAACGTTAAGTTTAAGTCAAGCGGTGTTGAATATGAAATTGTTTCAAATGATTCTATCGGCAGATGTATTTGTCCTATTCCGGGCAGATTTTCGGTTTATAACTCTCTTTGCGCAGTAACATGCGCTCTTGCACTCGGTATTGATTTTGAGGATGTTCTTTTGGCAGTTGCAAAGTCAAAAGGAGTTAAGGGCAGAATTGAAGTTGTACCAAGCGGCAGAGATTTCACAATCATTATTGACTACGCTCATTCACCTGACGGACTTGAAAATATTATTACCTCGCTTAAGGAAATTGCAAAGGGCAGAGTAGTAACCCTTTTCGGTTGCGGCGGAGACAGAGATAAAACAAAGCGCCCTAAGATGGGTAAGATTGCCGCAGAATTATCCGATTACTGCGTTGTGACATCGGATAATCCGAGAAGTGAAAATCCACGTGCAATCATTGATGATATTCTTGTAGGTATGCAAAATATCAAAACGCCTTACACTGTTATTGAAAACAGACACGAGGCTATTGAATATGCAATTACTCATGCTAAAAAGGACGATATTATTCTCCTTGCAGGCAAGGGTCACGAAACATATCAAATTTTGCCTACAGGCACAATTCATTTTGACGAAAGAGAAGTTATTGCCGAGGTTCTCGGTAAAATGAAATAAATTATGGAAGCTTTAACATTAAAAGAAATTGCAAAAGCGTTAAATACTAAAACGGATTTTGACGTTCAAATAAACAATGTTTGTATTGATACAAGAAAAATTACAAAAGGTTGCCTTTTTATTTGCATTAAGGGTGAACGCTTTGATGCACACCAATTTGCAAACGAAGCATTGAGCCTTGGCGCCGCCGCTGTAATGATTAGTGAGGATATTGAGGTAAACGGAGCGTTTGTAAAAGTTGAGAATACTTCAAAAGCACTTCTTGACCTTTCAGCCTATTATCGTTCAAAATTTGATATCCCTGTTGTTGCGCTTACAGGCTCGGTCGGCAAAACAACTACAAAGGAATTTACCTATCTTGTAGTTAATTCAGAGTTTAACGCAATCAAAACTCAGGGGAACCTAAATAACGAAATCGGCTTGCCCCAAATGCTTTTTCAAATTGATAACAGCACCGAGGCGGCGGTTATTGAAATGGGAATGAACCATTTTGGCGAAATTCACCGACTTGTAACTGCTACTAAGCCTACCCTTGCAATGATAACAAATATCGGTGTGTCGCATATTGAAAATCTCGGCTCACGTGAGGGCATACTTAAATCAAAGCTTGAAATTCTTGACGGATTAGAAGCAGGCTCACCGTTTATCATTAATGTTGATAACGATATGCTTAAAACGATTCTTGATAAAGACGAGATTATGGAAAAATATGACGTAATCACATTCGGTATTGAAAGCGAAAGCGCAAATTATAAAGCAAAAAATATTAAAGAAGAAAACGGCTCAACCTCATTTGACGTTGAATATATAATCACAAAAACAATTCCTGAAATCGACGGTGTAACAGCTAAGCTTTACTTATGCTCACAGCATATCGTAATCCCTACTATCGGTATTCATAATGTATATAACGCTCTTGCGGCTTTTGCTGTCGGTATAACTCTCGGCATTGATTCTCAAAAATCGGCAGACGCTCTTTCAAATTACGTTCCTGCCGGAATGAGGCAAAAAAGCGTAACCGTAGGCGGCATAACCTCTATTGAGGATTGTTACAATGCAAGCCCTGATTCAATGAATGCGGCAATCAAAACTCTTGCCAATACAAAGGCAAATAAAAAAATAGCGGTTTTGGGCGATATGCTGGAACTTGGCGATTATTCAAAAAAAGCTCATTATGAAGTCGGTCAAGCCGTGGCAGATAATAAAATTGATTTTCTTTTGGCTTATGGTAATGATGCAAAATATATTGTAGACGGCGCTAAAGAAAACGGAATGAAAAACGCATTTTATTTTAATAATAAAGAAGAACTTTCAAATAAACTTTTCGAGCTTGCAAACAAGGGTGATGCAGTAATATTCAAGGCATCAAGAGGTATGAAGCTTGAGGATGTAATAAATAACGCGTATGACAGGTGGGAAAAATAAATGAACAGTACAGCAGCATTAATAATCAGCGTTGTAATTGCTTTTGGCATAACCGCAGGCTTAGGCTTTGTAATTATCCCGTGGCTTCGCAAGTTAAAATTCGGTCAAACTATTCTTGACATCGGCCCTAAGTGGCACAAATCGAAGCAGGGCACACCTAATATGGGCGGTCTTATGTTTATTATCGGTATCGTTATTTCATTTGCTTTGACTGTATTGATTTATCACCTTTCGGGTGGTAATCTTGAAAGCGAATATTCATCAATAATGAACGGGCGTGAACTTGTTCTTTTGCTTGCAGGCTTAATTTTGGCACTCGGTTGCGGCGCAGTCGGCTTTATTGATGACTTTACGAAAATTAAACTTAAAAGAAACGAGGGTTTGTCACCTAAGCAAAAAACACTCGGTCAACTTATCGTCACCTTGGGATATATAGCAACTCTTTGGATGTCTCATAATACAAGTTGGTATATTCCTTTTATCGGTAGAGTTAATTTTGAAAAGAACATATTTACTGCTGTTGTATTTTGGATTCTTTCAATATTTATCGTTTACGGCTGTGTAAACAGCGTTAATCTTACAGACGGCATTGACGGCCTTTGCTCAAGCGTAACGTCTACTGTTGCAATTGCGTTTATAGTTTTGGGCTATATTCAGGGTTTTGCCGGTCTTACAATTTTCTCAGGCGCTCTTTTAGGCGGTGTTTTGGGATTTCTTTGCTGGAATTGGAATCCTGCCAAAACATTTATGGGCGATACAGGCTCGCTTTTCCTCGGCGGAATGGTTGTAGCTCTCGGCTATATGTGCAAATGCCCGATTATACTGCTTCCAATCGGTATTGTTTATGTTTGCGAAACTATGAGTGATATTATTCAAATCGGCTATTTTAAAATCACTCACGGTAAGCGTGTGTTCAAAATGGCGCCTATTCATCACCATTTTGAAATGTGTGGTTGGAAGGAAAAGAAAATCTGCGTTGTATTTTCACTCGTTAATGCAATCGGATGCGTAATCGGTGTTCTTCTTCTCTATTTCGGAAATTTCGCAAAATAATATAAATTAAAAAACTTGAAAGGAGTGTTCTTATGCCAAATAATAATGAGCAAATAGTGGTTAAGCCAAGCAAATGGAAAAGCTTTAAGGATACCTATTTTTTAACCGGCAGCATTGATATTCCGTTTTTAGGCTTAACAATAGCACTTTTAACAATAGGTTTAATAATGCTCTTTTCAGCGTCTTATCCGTACGCATATTATTATAAGGACAGCTCATATTACTATTTTATTCGCCAAATTGTGTTTGCAGTTGCAGGACTTGTTGCAATGCTTTTGATGTCAAAAATAAATTATAAAATATTAAAAGCAATATATAAACCTGTATTCGTTGTAACGATAGCGCTTTTGGTAATTGTTCTTTTTCATCATACAAATGTTCAGAACTTCAAACGCTGGATACCTCTCGGACCTGTTAGCATTCAGCCGTCTGACCTTGCTAAGTTTACGATTATATTAACCCTTGCGGTTTATATAAGTAAATATTATAAAAAGATGAAAACAATGAAATACGGCATATTAATCCCTGTCGGAATAATTGCAATTTTTTGCGGCCTTATTTATCTTGAACATCATCTTTCGTGCACAATATTAATGTTTTTTATCGGCGCTTGCCTTATGTTTGCAGGCGGAAGCGATTGGAAACTGTTTGCATTCGGCTTGGCAGTAATTGTTCTTTTAGGATTCCTTGTCGTCAGTTTTCCGACACTTATTGAAAATTATGCGGGCAAACGAATTGTTGCTTGGCTTGATAAAGACTATGACCCTTTGAACGGCAGATGGCAGACAAACAATTCACTTTATGCTATCGGTTCGGGCGGTTTCTTCGGTGTAGGGCTCGGCAATTCAAAGCAAAAATATCTCTATGTATCAGAACCGCAAAACGACTTTATTTTTTCAATCGTATGCGAGGAGCTTGGTTTCTTAGGCGCTGCAATAATTATTGCACTTTTCGCCGCACTTGTTATCAGGGGCTTGATTATCGCTTCAAGATGTAAAGATAAATTCGGCTCGTTTCTTATTATCGGCGTTGTTGCCCAAATAGGACTTCAGGTAGTGCTGAATATTCTTGTTGTTACCGATACTCTTCCCAACACCGGCTTCGCACTTCCGTTCTTTTCCTACGGCGGCACGGCAATATTTATGCTCTTGTTTGAAATAGGAGTAGTTCTATCAGTTTCAAGAAAAACAAATCAACAAAAGGTATAGGTATCAAAAATGAAAATATTATTTGCAACAGGTGGCACTGCAGGCCATATTAACCCGGCTCTTGCAGTAGCGTCATATATAAGAGAAAAATATCCGGATAGTGAAATTTTGTTTGTCGGCACGGCAGACCATATGGAATCACGCTTAGTTCCAAATGCAGGCTTTGATTTCAAAACCATCAAGATTTCAGGATTTCGCCGTTCATTTGCGCCAAAAGCAATCGTGCATAATATCAAAACCGTTTGTCAGCTGGTGACTTCAAACAGTGCCTGCAAGAAAATAATTAAGGATTTTAAGCCTGACGTAGCAGTCGGTTTTGGCGGATATGTATCAGGTCCCGTGCTCCAAACCGCCGTAAGTATGCATATTCCTACTTGTATTCACGAGCAAAACGCTTATCCCGGCATTACAAATAAAACACTTGCAAAAGAAGTTGATAAAGTAATGCTTACCGTTGAAGATGCTAAAAAGCATCTTGAGCCTAAAAATGAGGTTGTTGTTACAGGGCTTCCTGTTCGTGGCGAACTCCTTAAGGCACGCAAAGATATTTCAAGAAAAAAACTTGGTATACCAAACGGAAAATATCTTGTTCTTTCTTTCGGCGGCTCACTCGGTGCAAAGCCGCTTAATGACGCAATGTTTGATATTCTTCTTGAAAGCGCAAATAACGATAAATATTACCATATTCATTCAGTCGGAACTAACGGCGGTGGATTTCTTGAAAAATTTAAAGAAAACGGTTTTACTGAAGGCAAAAAAGGTTTGGTAAAGGGAAATGTTGAGGTTAGGCAGTATATTGATGATATGGATACATGTATGTCGGGCGCTGACCTTGTAATCGGCAGAGCAGGCGCTTCAAGCCTTTCTGAAATTGAGGCGCTCGGTAAAGCTTCAATACTCATTCCGTCGCCTTATGTTGCAGAAAATCATCAGTTCCACAACGCTATGGCGCTTGTAAACCGTGGTGCAGGCTCAATTATTGAGGAAAAGGATTTAACAACCGCTTCACTTAAAGAGGCTATTGATTCAATGCTTTCAAATCCTGCAAAGCTAATTCAAATTGAGGAAAATGCCAAGAATATGGCAATAACCGACGCAAGAGAGAGAATTGCAGATATCATCATATCCCTTGCAAAATAACTAAATAACAAATTAATCGCTTTTGCATAGAATATCGTGCAGAGGTGATTAAATGGAATATTTTAAAATATGCGGCGGCAAAAAGCTTTCAGGGCAAATTTCTGTCCACGGCGCTAAAAATTCTGCCTTGCCAATCCTTGCTTCAACACTTTTAATCAAGGGTGAAAGCGTTATACATAATTGCCCTGATTTAAGCGATGTAAGAGTAACTCTTGATATATTAAAATCTCTCGGTTGCAAAGTCAAAAGAGAAAAAAGTACCGTTTTGGTTGACGCAAGCGTGGTTAATAAAAACGAAATCAGCGAGCACACTATGCGCACTATGCGCTCGTCAATAATATTTTTGAGTGCTCTTCTTTCTCGGCAGGGCTCGGCGTCAATCTTTTATCCCGGCGGCTGTGAAATAGGCACAAGGCCTATAGACCTACATCTTAAAGCGTTTCACGATTTGGGCGCAGACGTCAGCGTAAACGGTTCGTCGATTAATGCTTGTGCAACTTCAATTATAGGCACTAAAATAATATTGCCTTTTCCGAGTGTCGGTACTACGGAAAATATAATTATTGCCTCGGCAATTTCAAAAGGAAAGACAATTATTGTAAATCCTGCACGTGAGCCTGAAATAAGCGATCTTGCCGATTTTTTAAACCATTGCGGCGCTAAAATATACGGCGCAGGGGAGTCAACTATAGTTATTGACGGTGTAAAAAGGCTTGATGCGTGCGAACATACAATTATCCCCGACAGAATACTTGCTTCAACGTATATGTCGCTCGGAGCTGTTTGCTCAAAAGAACTTACTGTTAATAATATAAGACAAAGTCATTTATCTCCCGTTTTCCCTGTGTTTACAGAAATGGGTTGTAAAATATATTTGTCTGATAATTCATTGACTCTTGTTTCACCCAAAAAGCTAAAGCGGGTAAGAAGTATTAAAACAATGCCTTATCCCGGCTTTCCTACCGATTCTCAATCGCCTGTGGCAGTTGCTCTTGCACTTGCTAAAGGGACTTCTATTTTGCAGGAAACAATATTTGAAAATCGATTCAGATATGTGAGTGAGCTTAACAGATTCGGTACAGATATAGAAATTAAGGATAATATCGCCGTTATTAACGGTGTTGATAAGTTACATTCGGCAAACGTTAACGCAACTGATTTACGTGGTGGAGCCGCACTTGTTGTTGCAGCTCTTTGCGCAAACGGGGAAAGCAATATATATGGTATAGAGCATATAGATAGAGGATATGAAAATCTTGAAAACGCACTTTCATCAATAGGTGCTGACATTAAGAGGAGTAAAAATGAAGGAGAAACCAAGGCAAAAGCAAGCAAAAAAGAAATTTAATAACAGAAATTCAAGGCCGTCAAAAATTGATGATGAATTTTTTGATTTGGGTATTGAGCCTCCGAAACTATATAGGGAGTCTCAAAACAAGATTATTCAGGCTCAGCAAAAAAAATCACGTCAA
>OHAS01000396.1_pt1 | contig 37494 bp, 34 predicted proteins | sample 1577131 | NCBI WGS metagenome assembly OHAS01 (sample SAMEA3541566, study PRJEB24748) | human gut metagenome | biome: human gut; feature: human-associated habitat; material: faeces | place: China | collected 2012 | reverse complement strand
GTTTCTTTCTGTTTTTTCTTCATTTTTACTGTCCACGAAACCGGGAAGGGCACACCATGCCGGGCCAGCCTGCAGCTTTCACACTGAGCATCACTTTCCACACGCGGGATATCCGGCCCAATGACACGGCCCAGCGGCAGAATACAGCAGCTTGTCGGCCGTGTCCTCGACCGCCCTTTCCCATATGGATATTTCAGAATCTTCATCACCTCCCATATACCACAAAGTAAAAGCGGGGAGCGTCTGGCTCTGCTGCCATTTGCTCCCCGCTTTTGCTTTGCGTATTTTGTAATTGTGTGTGCCCTCCTTTCCCCTAATCTATTTATGCAGACAGCCCCGCGAAAATATTTCCGCGGGGCTGTTACATCAGCATTTGTCCAAACGGCATATCAAATATTTCTTCCGGTGACCATACGAAAGTGAAGTTCACGCTTTCCAAGTTACTGCAGCAGCGATTCAGAAAGCCGGCGTCGTCTTTCATGCGCTGCATCAAATCATCGATTTCTTCCGGTGAGGCTCTCATGGATTCGCCTTCGCCATAAAGATAGGCTTCAGCACGAACCGACACTTCGGTTTCCTCACTGATAAAGCACATTAAATCGTCGAATTCGCTCCAGCCTTCCAGGTCGTCGTATTCTCTCGGGATTCCACTGACGAGAAGTTCGATTTCATCTTCGCCTGCGGTGACCGTCACCGCAGAAAACAATAAAGCCATTTTTACGGCCCTCCCATTCCTTCATTCAAATCTGTTTTTATTTACATTTGCCGCTTCATGCAATTCACCTCCGTCGTTTTTGTAAACACAACCAATACCACAATGACAGCGGAAAGTCTATCAGAATATTTACCGGGGGTACTCAGGTCATCTGCATATCAAATTGCGGCTCCGGGGACTCCATGATCTGTTCCAAATGCCGCGGGTCTACGATGGCCTCGCTTTCGTTCCTGCCAGTGAACAGGGCCAGGATGTGTTCCTTCCGAATCTGCGCCTCATACACCGTTCCGTCCTCACCGAAGCGGTGGGCGAACCTGTCCGCCGTTTTCCGATCCAGTGTCCAGGACAGCGCCCTGATATTTTTGGCGTTGTAGGGGGTAACGCCCCGATAGACCGTCACTGTATCCTCCAGCGCCTGGTGTGCGGTGCGTTCCTCCTCATCCATCAGGAACTCCGGAGAGACAGATCGGAACAAGGCCACCAGTTCTCGTTTGCTCACATTGCAGTCCTGATTGGGGCATTCCTCATGGGTCCAGGCGATGGATAAGAGCTGCCCCAGATCCTTCTCCGAGAGATCAGAGGCGGCAAACTTGATAAAAGTCAGATAATAGGGCGGGTTGAGCAGTACGAAGAGCTGATGGACATTTTCGGCGCTGTCGATCTGCTCTCCAACCTTTCTGCGCCACCTTGTGCAGTCATCCGAATTGTTGATCAGGTCGACCATGGAGAGGCTCCCATCCTCATTCCGAAGCGCAGAGATCCCGGAGTTCGTGAAGGGATGGCTGACGATCACCGGGGAGAGAGCGGTCTCCTGAATCTGCACATCGAGGAGGGTGTGCGCCACCAGCTTTACGCGGAGCAAATCAGTTTCGCGGGGCATCAGGAAAGGCCTCCCATGGTTCCCTCATTGTCCTCAATCAACAGAATGGCGGTTTCCTCTCCGTCCAACTGCTCCAATTCTTCCATGCTTGTACAGCCGCCGTGGATGTTCATGTAATGGTCACGGCCAACTTCTTTTAAATTTGTGAAGTCCGTAATCACCGTTGCCTGCTGACAACAAAAGGTCCGGTTGATGAGTTCCTTCATGCTGGTGAGATTCAGTTTTTCAGCCATCGCCTGAAACTGCGAAGACTCGCCCACATCAAAGCTGTCCAGTCGCTTTGCCAGATAGTCCAACTCATCCAGGTTGACCTTGGTACATACCAGCCGATTCAGCACAGGCCAGGCACTGTCGAGCGAGTCCAGGCGGCAGTCAGATTCAGAGGCATCGCCGATCTCCAGTGCTTCCAACAGCGCAACGCAGTGGTCGTATTGATTTCTGGGAACGGGAAGAGGGATCGTCACAACACCGTATTCCGGGTGGTCGGCGTTGCTCAGAACTGCTTTCATCATCACATTGCATCACCTTCTTTCAAAATTCAAAATCGCATCTCCGTACTTGGCCAGAAGCAGAGCGCAGACAATCAGGTGGAACGCCTCATCTGTGACCAATTCCGGGGATGCGAGATTGGCAAGAGTGATATTGCGGCTGCCGGTGGAGATGGCTTTGGCCGCCTGATAAACACTGTACAGTTCCGGCTGGATACTGGAAAGCTGGACGGACTGAAAGTCAAATCCGCAGGCATCAAACTTCCAGATCATCCTGCGCCAGATATGTAGAGTACTAAAACGACACGTAAAAACAGCAGAATTGTGGTTACAATGACAATCCCGATGCTCAATCCCTGTATGCGGCTCATCACAGCTTCATATTGTGTTTCGTTTCCTACCGAAACATGGCTCCAATCGTTAATTCCGACGGGACAGTGATGCAGCAGCAGTTCCTGATTATTCCCACCGCAATTAAAATACCCCGACTCTCCTTCAATGTCATTAAGACAATATGAAATGACCTGCCTAACGAAAAAAGCGGGGAGTATCTGGCTCTGCCGCCGATTGCCCCCCGCTTTTCTTTGTGTATTTTGTAATTGTGTGTGCCCTCCTTCCCCCTGGTCTATTTATGCAGACAGCCCCACGGAAATATTTCCGCGGGGCTGTTACATCAGCATTTTTTATATCCAGTTATCTGCATTTCATCTTCCGACACAATTTGTCTTGTTACTTTTATTTGACTGTGATATATTTAAACTACCAGTTATCTTTAATCTATATTTGTTTGGAGTGTTATTTAATGTCTGAAGAAAAACGTGTCCGGAGAACCCCGGAACAAATCGCTGCTGATTTGGATGTCCAAATTGAAAAACTGAAAGATTCCATTTTAGAATTGGAAAACAAAAAAGCGGCGTCTGCCACCGAATTTGATAACAAGATCGCCGCTGTTAAAGAAAAAATCGCTAAACTGGAAGCCAAAAAGAAAGACGTACTTACGCCGAAAAAACGCAAACCGCGTAAAAGCAAAGCCGACCAGATCAAACTCCTTGTCAGGCAGGCACAAAAATCCGGCATGAAGCTGGATGAGATCGCGGATAAGCTTGGTATGGCGCTGCCTGAATAACCTGATATCCCGCTTTTCCTCTGTCCCGCTGCCGAAAGGCTGCGGGATTTTTTATTTTCCTCCTCACGAATATCCACACAGCTGCTATTTCTTCAGAAATTCGTTTGCCCATTTCACATCAATCATAAATTGATTCTCCTCTTCCGCTGCAAGCCTTTCTGCAAAATTATTCTCAATGCTTTTATAGAGGTCAAGCGGAATTTCAGCCTTTAAAAACTTCTCGCCTATAAACTGGATACGCGTCTTGTAGGCCCACCCAAATATCGTGTCCAGCCAGATTAGAACACCGCCTTGATGCGTGTGGAGCCCAATTCAAGGCCCAGGACGGTGCTTTTCAGTCGCAACGCATTCAACATTTTGTCAACTCTTTTTTTCACCCTGCATTTGAAAAGGCGCGGCGGAAAGCACTCTGTTTCCGCCGCGCCTTTTAAGTCCTAGCTCCTATTCACCTTCGAAAACCGTGTTCTGTCTCAGAAGTCTTTGCTGGGGAAAGTGCGTCAGGTATAAAAGAATGTACTCCAAACAGACTGTCCGATATAGGTATTATACCCTATGGACGAAACAGTGGCCCAGCTTATCAAGAACGTGATCAAAATCGTTCCTGTCCAGACACTGCCTGTCAGCTTATAAAGCTTTCTTGATAAATAGGTGGTAAGCGGGAGCATCAGAACCAGCGCAAAAGCAGAGTTCCAGTTGCAGAGCGCCGCGCCGCCCGAATGGAGCATGATGACATTCAGCATGCAGCACAGCCATACGCCGGCCGTGCTAAACACAACCGTAAAGAGGGTGTCTTTCCATTCGGGAATATCGGTTCGCACCGTATAATTTGTTAGCACGTTGATTGCCAGCTGCGGCAGGAAGATCACCACCGCAAACTTCAGCGCCACCCACCAGTATTCCACCTTCATGACGCCAAACACGTTATTCCAGAAACGATAGTCCTCGCCGAACAAATAGCGAATCACATCAAGGGAAATATACGCCGCAGCAATCATGCAAATTGAGAGAAACAGTGAACGCAACACCGATTTGCCGGAGGCCTTAAGGCCAAAGTTCACCGGACGACCGCTCTTTTTATCCTGCACATAGAATATGGCTAGGAACGCCACCGCAACCAGCCCCATAAAGCCAAGATACATAAAGACGACCCACCAGTTGAAGAACAGCGGCAGTATCTCAAAGTAGGGCAGGAAGGGATTGAAAATCCGGTTTGTCATCAGGATTACAGCAAAGCCTATCACCACCATCAGCCCGCCGAAAAGCCAATACTTCTTTTTGTCGAAAGAAGTCTTCGTCTCTGCCCCGACCACTTTCACCTGCGCAAATGTTCTCAGTGACAATAGCATCACCATAAGCGGAACAAGCATCAGCGCCATGCAAATCATTGCCAAGCCATTCAACACCTCGTGTGCAAAGAAAATCGTGCTGGAGGCATTGATTGGCTGCGCGCCGTCCGCCAAAAGTTCACCGTTGTTGTATGCCAGAGTCTGTTCAAAATATTTCACCGCATCTGTAACCGACCGCACAGAAATCTGGTTGGTAGCGTGTTGTTCCGGGTTGAAGCAAACGACCCGAGCCGCGCGCCCTTCAATTGCCGCATGCAGCGCTTCGTTGTCTGTAATGCTTATTTGTGTAAAGCCGCCCAACTGCTCGCCGGTGGCAGCCACATCATCGATAGCATACCAAGTTTCTGCCGTCACTGTTTCATCCGAGTGCCAAGACTCAAGCGTTGTTTCGGCGGCGGGATAGCCGATGTAAGAGTCGTAATCACCGATGATCAGTCCCAGATTCACCTGTGCATTCCTCCGCACCTCGAATCCGCCCACAACCACCGTCTGCATGGGCGAAACCTGCGGTGCGTCGCCGCCTACGACAAGTGCGGCCTTCAATCTGGTGTCAAAATGTGCTGTCTTCTCTGCTCTGATGTCATTAAAATGCGCAAGCTGAGCTTCGTTTAGACGCTCCTCAGCCAATGCGACAGCATCCTGCGTGATCTCATCCTCGGTAAATTTCTGGCCGAATTCCTCATATAGCACATTGATCAAAATGTCGTTCAGCGTATAATAGCCCACGTCGAGGGACGCCGCGTAAGAGGTTCTTCTCGAGCCTTGGGAATGGCCCATCATGCCGACACGGGTCTGGTCGACAAATTTCAGCGTACGCACAAACTCCAGCGCATCATGCAGACCGCCCGGCGTATTCCGCGCGTTGTAGTCCTGCTCACCCGCACCAATCTCATCGCGCTTGGGAAATTCGCTAATGCCCGAGCCGTTGGCGCTGAAAGCAAATACCACAAAGCCTCGCCGCGCCAGCTCTATGCAGTAGCTGTTCATTCCCTTGTGTGTGCAGCCTGCTCCATGCGTAACGATAACCGCCGGCAGGCTACTTTCGTCACTTGTCCCCACAGGATAGTACAGTTCTCCATCTAACAGAGCCCCGCGCGCATCAATGTTGATCTGCTCAATCTTTACGCGCCCAAAATTGGTTGCAAACATATGTGCAAGAAAACTGAAGAGCAAAATCAGCACCACCAGAAGCGCAAACAACCGTTTTGCTCCATCTACTGTTTTGTTGGTGAATTTCCCCATATCTACTTATTCCTCCTCGTTCTTAACGGATTTTCAATGGAGAGCAGCGCCAGCTGTCCTGTGGCATCACTCCCATCATCGGACTAAAAGCGTATATTCATACCTCCTATCTCAACAACAAATAAAGCTTTTCGCTTCACGCGTCTCGTCTTTGTCAACAAAAAACACTACCTTTCCTTTATTTAATATATACACTTTGCTCTTTTATTGAAAGAATTCACTTACCTCTTTATAGACATTTATTGACATTGCCGCGCAAATCCGCCATAATATCAACAGAGGAGATGTGCAAAATGGCGAAACAGGAACGGCGTATTTTTGACAAGGACGTGCAAGTATGGGTGCATCGCTACGAAAACCTGCGCAACATGGCCCATTGGCATTTTGAAAATGAGCTGGTGGTCTGTCAGGAAGGAGCCGCCGAGATCATGCTGGACGGAATCTTCTACACTCTGCACCAGGGCGACTGCGCTTTTTTCTGCGGGGAACGTGTCCACAATATTCGCGGCACGGTTGACAGCCGCATCGCAGTCGCACAATTTGGCAATCTACTTCACTCGCCCTGTTATCTGAAAAAGCCCATTTTCCCCGACCGTTACAACGCCTGTGAGCGTATGAACGAGCTGAATGCGGAATACCAGAAAAAGCAGCTTTTTTACGCCGAAAAAATGAACGCCCTCATCACTTCCCTGCTTTCGGATATCTTTCGCGGGGAAGAACTGGCGATTGATGCACGCACCGCGCAGCCAACGCACACACACTACAAGCAGCTCCTTGTTTTATTGGATCAGCATTGTGACGAATACAGTTTTGAGGACGCTGCCTCGTTTATGAACATGTCCGAAGCTTACTTTTCCCGTTACTTCAAGCGTATGACTGGCCTTACTTTTTCCCGTTATATGAACGTCCTCCGGGTAGATCGCGCTATAGAACTGCTTGGGCAGCTGGAGGACATCACCATGGCCGATTTAATGGCGCGCTGCGGCTTCAACACCTTGCGCAACTTCAACCGTGTTTTTAAAGAAATCACCGGATATCCTCCTAAGCATCTTCCCGCGAACTTTTCTTTGAATCGCCGTGCCTTTGTCAACGAAGAAACAGGCTTTGACCCTACGTTAGATACCTCCATCGTTTTGGGTGAGTAGCCCGCCCGGTCTGTGCCATTCCCTCTGGCGCTCTGCGTCAAAACGGCTAACTAAAATGAAGAACGCCTGTCGCGAAAATTTCGCGGTAGGCGTGGATGATAAAAAACTCGCGGGAAAAAGGGTTAATCGCATGTTTTTTTATTGTAGACAATAAAAAAGACAATCCAGGTGGATAACCTTTTTTGCATTAAGCTCTCTTCCTTAATCTGGCAGAGAATTAGAGAATCGAATCATTTTTCTTTGCCTTCATATAGTGCAGGGACTTCTGTTGAGCTACATATTGACAATCTTTTCCTTAAAGTGATACTCTGGACACGCTGCCTTTTCAAACTGGAGCCGGAGGGAGGTGGCTGCGTGTCCTTTTTGCTCGATGTTCTGAGTGGAATTTTGGCGAATATTATTTCCGGAAAAATTCTGATGATTTCAAAAAAGCGCAGTCAAAAAAGAAGTAATACCCAAAAACACCGTGAGCTGCAACTCACGGTGTTTTTGGGTTTCCAGGCAGCTTGTGTCCTTTCTGGAATCTTCTGAGCAGATAAGCCGTTTTGGCGCGGCTTTAAAAAAACGTTTCGAAGACTCTTTCGTACTAATTTCAAAGCACATACCGTGCTGCCATTGCGTTTACAGTTCCCACATTTATAATAATAGTGCCGCATGCCTGTATGGCTTTTCCTCTCTCGCTTTCCATCATAGGGTCACATTTTCAACCTTTTTTATCTCCTGTGTAATGATGGTCGGAATCGCATCTGGAATCACTACTCTCTTATACTGTTGTTCTCCCAGATAACGGTGATTTTTCAAAAGCGTTTGAAACATCTGCAATTTCTTCTGCCATTAAAAGGGCGCTGAGCCGACAAATCAATTCAGAAAATATTACTTCGATTCGTTCAGTTTTTGCCAACGGTAATGACGTTTTCAAGCAAATCTATGTTACGAAGGCTGCCGACATAGACGGTTTGGGCACCCATCAAATTGGTGAATACTATTTTTTTCGGATAAATCTGTACCTTGGCCACATTGCGTAACAGACAAATGATATCATTGGTTTCATCCTGTTCAAATACGGTAGAAAGACACACCTTTAATCCTCCTCCAGCAACTCCAATGCCTGAGCCAGCTTATTATTGCCTCGCTCATAGTCCGATACTGCCTCGTGCAGATATCCTGCTGCTTTTTCAGGAACAATATGGGCAATTTCATGCAATTCCTTTGTGTGTTGTTCGTTGTGAGACAACATATAGGCAATCAGCATCCTTGTTTCTTCCGGCGAGTCGCTCTGAATCACGCCGTGCTCGTGATGGTGCACATGGGGGTGTTCATGAATGTGTTCGCTGTCTGACATTGTCATTTATCTCCTTGTGTTGTGGTAAGTATTGGTTTTGTATAACTCATTTCAGCTTCGTCCAGTAAATAACGTGCGATCTGCCCCGCAATGCGATAAGAAAATTCGGGTGTTAGCTCAGCGCCACGCAGATTTCTATTAAGGATATCTTTTTGTAGCGGAAGATTCCCCAGACATCGAATTGACCGTGCTGAAAGCGATTCCTGCATAAATTCCACTTGATCTTGGTCTTCCGCCTTATTTATAAGGGCGCGAATCCGTTGAATTCCGATGCCCTGCGCCATATATTGTATTTTCTCCGCGAGCTCAATCGATTCAAGCGATGGTTCTGTCAGTATCAAAACAGTGTCGCAGCCCTGTTCAACACCTCTGCCAAAGCTCTCTACACCAGCTTCCTGGTCGGCAATCACAAGCTCATTTTGTGAAAGCGCGATATTGTCAATCAGCGTCTTTGCAAATGCAGCAATGGAGCATGCGCAGCCGAGCAGTGGATCATCAATCTTGCCAGGCAATACCATTGAACGCATCCCATTTACAGCTATATAGCTCTCATCAATGTCGCTAAGATAGAGCGGGTCTTTGGTGAGAAAACGCGGCGGCTCATCTCCTGAGCGCAGCGGCAAGGGCGGCGCAGAAAGTCCCAATTTGCGCCACAGCCCACCATTGGAGTTGTCGGTGTCGATGATAAGAGAGCGATACCCCAGCGCAGCAAGAGCGCCGGAAAGCAGCGCCGTGGCGGTGCTCTTGCCCGCCCCTCCCTTGCCGCAAATTGCTATTTTCTGAATTTTGATATCTTTTCTGGAACTGCCGTGCTCGCGGATCCATGCCCGCAGGATCTCTGCCGCGGCTTTTTTCCGCTCCGCTGTTGCGGCGCTGCACAGACCGCAACGGATACAACCCTCATCACCGAAGCCTACCGCACCCAGCGGACAGTGAAATAGCCCCATAGCCTTGCATCACTCCTTTTTTGCAGAAGCTCCCCAGCGTTCTACCGCTTCGGCGCTTTCATTTGTCAATTCGTCGTGAAGGGACCAACCGTCAACATAGGGGATCTCGGGCACCCAATCGGGCTCATGAACAATTTTCATTTTCAGTGCCTTCGTTGGGCAGGTGACCACGCAATTGCCGCAGCCCTTACATTTGTCAGCGTCAATCGTAACCGCTCCATTCGAAAGATGAATAGCGTCATAGTTGCAACGGGTAATGCAGACGCCGCAGCCAACACAGGGTTCCTCCCGCCAGACCGGACGGAACCGGCTGGGCTTGCGAACGTCTTTCAGGCCAATATCCTCGTAAAACTGAATGGCGCAGCAATCGGTGCAGCAACTACAGACATAGGTAGTGTCGCGGGTGTTGGGGGTTGTGTAAATTGCACGGGAGCGTTCTGTCTCCTCAAGACGCTTCATCGCCTCTTCCATGGTGGGCACATATACCCTGTTCTTTTTGGCAAAAAACTCCGCCTGTCGGTTGAATGAGAAACAATGACCATCCTCACCGCCGTGCTCACACATTCCGTCTTTACAATACTCGGGGTCGTACCGGCCCAAATCAATATAGCTGCGGTAGGTGCGACAAACGCACTGAGCCGTAAAGATTGTGCGATTGCGTACATTCCTTTCTATAATTTCCTTCATGTTTTCACAGTACATGACACCGGGAAGATCCTTAATCGACTCCCATTTCGGAATCACGCGCATTTCCCCTGCAGTTGCGGCTGCAGCCTCCGGCGAATAGGATACTCGAATCCACTGATCCATCAGCTTGAATGCCTTGATACAGGGCATCCAGTCAAGGCCCCGTGCAATTCGCCCGTTGCCGATGCTGTCTCGAAACGCAACCATGTTTAAATGCGGACTGAAAATTCGAGGGTTCGCCACGTTTGAAGCGATAATTTTACCCAGCAACTCCATATCAGTAAGAGCCGAATCAACGTAATCCACATCAAGCCCGAGCTTTTTCGCAATCTCCGGAGCTGTAGAGGGAAGCAGTGAGACCATTTGCATCTCCTCTTTTGTATATACTTCGCTCATTAGATACGGTGTAATAAAGGTGTTCGGGGACATCTTCATGTAGACCTTAGCACCCTCAATATAAATGGGATCCAAATCGGGCAAAGGGCTTCCGAGTATCTCTTCAACCTTTTTCTTCTGCTCTTCCTGTGTCATTTTGTATGCCCCCTTCTTTCTGACAATACATTATCTGTCCGTACCGACGCAATCCCAAATCTCTTCGATTCCCAAGCATACAGCATACGGTTTTTGCACCGGTAGACAAAATGAATGAAAAGTTATATAATTGTAAACAATATATTAAACATCTTATGAATATATCCTGCAAAACACGAGGAGTAAAACGAGCATGCGTCTGACAAAACCCATCATTGAGCTTTTACAAACCAATCCACTCATCGCTTCGATTCGGGATGAAAACGGTTTTCGTGCTGCGCTGGAGAGCGATATTCCCGTTATCTTCCTGCTGAACAGCAATATCCTCAGTATTGCAGAACAGTGTGAACAGCTTTCCGCCGCAAATAAAAAGGTTTTTGTCCACATTGACCTTGTAGATGGACTGGCGCCTGTTCCGATTGCTGTCGACTATATCTCACAGATGACATCTGCCATTGGCGTGCTGACAACCCACAGTAGCCTCATTAAACGGTCGAGTGAGTTGGGGTTGTTGGGTATTCAGCGGGTTTTTATGCTGGATGGAGTCGCCTTACAGCGTGCGAAACGCAGTATTGCCAAAATAAGGCCGGATTTTCTTGAGATTCTTCCAGGGATGATGCCGACAATCGTAAAGAAATTAACCGATTACACCAAAATCCCAGTTATTGCCGGCGGGCTTCTTACGCAAGGTATCGACATTGAAAACGCGCTTCGGTCGGGCGCAGTGGGAGTCTCCTCCACCAATCCGGAATTATGGAACCTGAAATTCTCGCAAATCGGCCCCGGTGAGGAGGATTAGCGCATAATCCCAAGAAAGAGGATGCGGCTTTTGGAATCCGCATCCTTTTTTGCTGTTACAGTGCAGTACAGAATGCGTCTCTCCTAAAAAGTCTCGTCCATGACAACATGCAGAACGCCATTTGTCAGTTCCACACCAAATCCGTAGTCAGCCTCATCTCCGTTGCGACGGAAGTTCGGGCAAAAAACGCCGTCTTCATCAAACACGCCCTCCTCCACCGTAAGGAAAGCCTGACTGCGCTGATTGAGAAAATCATCCGAGTGTGTAGCGTTCGTTGTTCTGATACTGTTTGTCTTTGGGAACAGCATCAGACGCCAACCTGTACCAGCCATGTAAAACTCATTCGTTCCGTTGTACCAGATAAGCCCCATACCGCGAATCGGAGCAGGCTTCCCGAGCAGAGCATCCAAGCCGCTTCCAGGCTTCTTCATCCAGTCGCCGAGATCTTTTTTAAATCGGACGCTGCCGATATAATTCCCAAAATCAATATACTGCTCGGAAGCGCCATCGTATTGCCCCACAGCAAATAGGCGCGGCGAACCCTGATCTTTCTCAATGAGCGGGCGCATTGCACTGAGAATCTTCGCCCCTGCAACCGCCCCCTGCGCAACGGGCCGAATATTTTCCTGTTCATCAATTACCATGTCGATACCGAACACATGCACGCCGCACAACCCGTATTTTACAATGCCACGGATGGCATTCACCATTGCAAGCTCAGAGAAGAGCGTTTCGGGCAGATAATACGGGTTACCCATGCTACTGTAGGTCTGATGCAGCGCCTCTACAGTTTGGAACTCCTGCAGGTAAATGTCCGGTGCCAATGCTTCGATATGTGGTGTAGCCATTTTGAACAGTGGAAATGTACGGCTTACCGGACCGCCGGAGGGATAATCGATGCCGGGTACCTGATTGTGCATTTCCTGCAACCATGTGTTTACATAAAAAGGAAGCGCTGTTACCTCGCGCGCTGCGAGCGCGATGCCGTCAATATAGCGTGCAATATGATATGCGGTGAAGTACTCAGGCGCGTAGAAACCGTAGACATCTTCCCACGTTCCGGATCTTTTCATAAGCGCTTCAACTTCAGATGGCACAGGTGCATTGTAAAGTGCCGTTGCGTTCTCGCTGTAATCACGCATGGTTCCAATCAGGCCAGGCTCGTTCTCAATCTGAATAGCAATAACGGTGCCCTTGATATCCGTTTCTGTGATATGGCGGCAAAGGGCCAAAAATGCCGTTTTATCCGCCTGCCATGTCGCTTCGCAATGCGGCGAGAGCGTGCGTACGGGCGTCCCGTCCGCTGTAACCGCCCAGCAAAATCGCTTGCGATCTTTTTTGAGCCATCCGGGTACATAGTGCGAGTTCCCGTTTTTCCATGTGCCGAACCAGAGAACAACAAGACATAGGCCGTATTCTTCCGTTGTTCGAATTAACATATCAATCTGGTCAAAGGAATATACACCTTCGTTGGGCTCCAACAGCTCCCACGTGACGGCAGCTGCGAGTGTATTCATTCCCATTTTCTGCGCAGCGCGGCAATCACGAGCAACGAGTTCTGCCTGTGCTGAACTGGAATTGCTCGTCTGCGCACCGATAGAGAAAAATGGCCTTTCATTTTTTTTGAAAAGATAATTCATAAATCTGCAGAAGGAAGGCGCGCCAAAACAGGCTCGCCTCCCGCTTTCCTCCTTTCATTTTCACTGATGGCATGGAAAGAGCATCAGTATTTCTGCGACATGGAGGCTTCCGCTTCTTCGCGGGTGATGAGGCCTTCGTTGCACTTGGTCATCGCAAAAATATCTTTGTCACGTAGTTTGTACATCCGGAAAATCGGCAGAGCAATCAGAAGGCCGAGAACCGGAACCAGACAATACAGCGCCCAAACATGGCCTGGGAGTGTGGCAGGCTGCACAGCGCCCTCACCCGAAACATAACCAACCATCGCTAGGCACACGGAAGACAGGGCAGTCGCGCCGGCGCCCATGAATTTCGTGAAGAAGGTGTGTGCCGCAAACGCAATGCCTTTCGCATCGACGCCGGTTTTGTAAGTGCCATATTCACAGCAGTCGCCGATGAATGTGTACAACAGGGTGGAAACAAAACCATAACCGATTCCGCGGATAACCGTGAGCACCAAGAATACCATAAAGTTCTGATAGCCGACAAAGTAAATGACGACGCACAGCGCGTTCATACCGATCAGCGAAAGCATAAACAACCGAAATTTTTCCATCTTCTTCAACAACGGCGGAACAAGCAGCGCCGACAGCATCGGCGGGGCGAGCAATGCGAGAGACATCAAAGAGGCATATCCTTCACTGCCAAAGCAATGGCGCGCCACAATGATGGACATTGTCGAGGAAATATTGAAAGAATAATATACCAGGAACGCAATGTAGAAAATCAACAGGTATTTATTTTTGACAATATAGCGAACCATCTCTTTCAGGGTCGGGTCTTTTTTATCTTCGCCGCGTCCATTGAAACGCTCTTTGACCTTAAAGTTGACGGGAAGCATTGTAATCGCACAGAAGATGCAGAACACCAGAATCGTGTTGGTCCAGCCGCCCAGAGAAGTGCGTACCAGCGGGAGGAGAAACATGGGCAAAAAAATCGCAACAGAACCCCAGAAGCGGCCGCGCGAGATAAGCAGCGTGCGCTCGGCAGGATTGTTTGTCATCGCTGTGCTCAGAGCATAGATGGGAACATCGCCAATCGTATAAGCGGTATCCCACAGCATATATCCGACAACCAGCCAAGCTACTTTCAAACCGATAGGTAGGCCGCTGGGGATAGCAAATACAAGAACTGTCGAAAGCGGAATCGCCAAAATAGAGATGCGAATCCAAGGCAAAAACTTGCCACTTTTGAAGTGGATCTTTTCAAGCAGAATTCCAAAAATCGGATCATTGACAGCATCCCAGGCCTTTATGGCAAAAGCCACGCCGGCAAACAGCAATGCAGAAATACCGGCATCAAGCGCATACTGCTGCAAAAATGAGTAGCACATAACATATGTCATGCCCTGTCCTAAAAAATAGAAGCTGTAGTTGAAGCGTTCCAGTTTACTTGTCAGATAACTTTCTTCTGTTTTTCCCTTTTTCATAAATCATGAAACCTCCCGTATTATCCTTTTCAGGTATTATTGAAGCGTGCAACGCAGCGCAAGAGCGGCAAAATATCTTGTGTCAAAAATCCCATTAGGATGTGCGCAAAGAATTGTGCGGAAAGCTCCCCGTTCCGTGCCGGTCATCTCCGTGACGTAAACCGCCGTGGCCTCATTTAAACATCGCGGTCTTGTAAAAGCTACGGCGGTCTTCAAACTTGCCCAAATCCACGGTCTTATCACGAAGAAACGTATCCACCATATCGAGATTGGGAATGCCTGTACGCCCGCCAAGGCTCATGCAGTTGATATAGGAGACTACGCTGGCAAAGCGCGCGCAATCCTTCAGGTCGTAGTTAAAGGGAGCTTTTCCATATCGATGCAGCCATGCGTATAAAAAACCGCCGTGGAAAACATCGCCAGCCCCCGTTGTATCAACGATCTCATACCCGCAGTCTGAGAACGATTCCAGACGGAACGTCCCGTGTTTGTCCGCACCAGCACAGCCGGCTTTGCCCAACGTGACGATAGCCACTTGCGGGCCTTCGCATAGCAGGGCGGCACAGTTTTTTTCATAGCCTGTGTCGGAAAACAAAGCGTTATAAAAGGCTTCAGACATAATGAGAATATCGGCCTTCTGTACCAGTTCCTTCGCATTCTTTACAGGGCCGCCGGCGTCCAGCGAAACAAGGACACCGTGTTCGCGTGCAAAGCGGATGGCCACGTCATTGGTCGGCGTATAGGGCAAACCCAAGTGGATTGCTTTTGCGCTCGCGATATAGTTTTCATCGATTTCCTCATTGGTCAGACTGCCGACATCACCGAGTTTGCCCAGAATACTCCTTCCCTGTGTCTCTTCCTCTGCGAGACAAATACAAAATGTTGTGGCTCCGGGAATCTGCTTAATGTGAGATGTATCTACGCCATGTCGATGCATATCCTCCTTGCAAAATGTGCCGAAAGGGTCGGAGCCCGTCGTCCCCACCATGCCGCAGTCAGAACCCAGCCGGGCCAAAGCTACAATGGCCGAAGCCGCATTCCCTCCGCTCTGCCAGCAATAGTCACGGATATAAGCAAATCCGTCTGTTTGCGGGAGCTTATTGATGCGAACGGCGAAATCCATAATTAGGTTTTCAACACCAATTACATCATACTGCTTTTCCATCATTTCACCTCCTCTATACTGTAAGTTTGCAAAGCTGCAGCTTGTGGGATACATATTCTATAAGCTGTTTGCGGATATAAGAGAATTTCTCAAAGGGACTGCACTTCCCGAATTTCTCCGTATAATACTGGAACAGCAGCTTCTCATACAACGTGATGTACTCTGTGGCAACATTAAATTTGTTGATGCCGAGTGTAAACGCTTTCTCCAGTTGATCCTCCGGAATGCCAGAACCTCCATGCAACACAAGCGGCGTTTCTGTCGCTGCGTTGATCTCCTGCAAACGCTCCAAATCAAGATTCGGCAGATCTTTATAGACGCCATGACAACTGCCGAATGCCACCGCCAGTGAGGTAACGCCCGTCTTTTCAGCAAACAGCGCAGCATCCTCCGGCCGTGTAAAGGTGCTTTTGTCGTTATAGGCAAAACCGGCAGCAACTTGTCCTACATGGCCCAGCTCGCCCTCAACGTCTACGTCGAATACCTTTGCTACATTTACAACAGATTTTGTAAATTCAACGTTCTCATCAAACGAGAGAGCGGAGCCATCGGCCATTACGGAGGTGAAGCCTGCATGGATGGCAGCAAGAATCGTATTGAAGTCGCTGCAATGGTCCAAATGCAACGCAACCGGTACACTTGCCTCCTGAGCCAACGCCCTAACAACTTCGGTGAACGAACGAAAAGACATAATTTTATTCATGGCCGGGTACAGCATCAAAATAACGGGTCTGCGTGCCGCTTCGGCGCCCTTGATGCAGGAAAAAATCGTATCATAATCCAGCGCGTCAAACGCGATGATGGATGTGTTGGCCTTCTGTGCCGCACCGAGCAGGTTTTTTACGCTTTCGATTGCCATTGCTTTCTCCCTCTTCGTTACAGTTTGATCTCAATTCGTTCCTCTTCCTTCAGAACATGCATTGTGCAGTCGTTTGCATAGGTTCGCTCAGGCAGCACATTGAGTATGTGAATTTCTTCACCGGAAACAACAAATGGCATGCAGTGCCATACACCGGGGCGGATTGTAAGCATTACGTTTTTAGGTACCAGAAAAGCCTCTACCTGATCCAGCACAGCCGGGTACGTCAACCCTGCAGGTGCAAAATAGACGAGCATATCGCCGTCAAGCGACATGGATGCTTCTCCGCAGTGTGCGTGCTGCTCCAAGGCAATAATCGTTGTTCCCAATGCCTTCTTAACTTGAGTAATCGAGAAAGATGCCATATGTGCGGTTCCAAGTTCCAAGACCTCCATATCGGGGTAGAACGTCATACCGGGAATACCGCCGCCCACGCCATTCGGATTTTCCATGTTTGAAAAGCTTCCGTACTTTTTGAAATTTTCCAGCGTTAACGGTTTTACCTCAATTTGTCTCATTGTATTTGTTTCCTTTCTTTAAGCATATTTAGCAATTGCCTCATTCAAAAACGCCAGTTCTTCAGCGGTAAGCTCCCAGCTTGCAGCGGCACAGTTTTGTATAGCCTGCGCCGGCTTGCTTACGCCGCAAATCGCCGTATCCACATAATCTTTCTGCGTGCTCCAATTCAGCGCGATCTGGGCCAGAGGAACATGTCGATTTTCTCCAATCTCGTCCATCTGCTTTAACAGCTTCATGATGCTGCTGAACTTTGGTTCCTTAAAATAGTCATAAAATGATACACGCGTATCATTTGGAGCAAAATTGGGCAACTCGCGAATCGCCCCTGTCAGAATGCCGGAACCAAGAGAGCCATATGTCATCGTACCGATACCTCTCGCATGAAGCTGTTTGAGGACTTCTTCGTTGGAACGGTTCACCATTGAGTATTGCAGCTGTACGGCGCTGACAGGCAGCAATTCATGTGCAGCAAGCGTATCCTCCGGCGTGAAATTTGATAGCCCGTAGTAGCGAATCTTTCCTGCCTTCTGCAAATCACTTAATGCATCTGTCATCTCTTCCAACGGCGTCTTCATATCCGGCCAGTGGACAAATAGCACATCAATATAGTCCATCTGCAAACGTTTGAGCGAGCCCTCGCATCCTTCAACAATTTCCTTTCGGGTCATGCTTTTGTATAGACTTTGGGGACCGATTGACCGGTCGTAGTTGAGGCCGCATTTCGTGATGATTTGCACCTTATCGCGCATTCCCTTAACGGCCTCACCAACAAGCACTTCTGCGTTTCCGTATCCCAAATCCGGCAATGTCGGGATACCAAAGCCGTAAACCGGCGCTGTGTCTATTGTTGTCGCGCCCTGTTCCACCATCGTACGTACAGCTTCAATGGATTCGTTTCGCTCCGTCTTCGCCCAAAACGCCCCTCCAAGCTCCCATGTTCCTACGGAAAAAGCAGAAACTTTCAAGTCGGTATTGCCGAACGATTTGTACCTCATTGCGTCATCTCCTCAAAAATATAGTGGATGGAGCCTTCATTCCGTTCACCGGGCTTTAATATCAAAAGCCCGGTATTCTGAACTCCGGCTTCATGCAGGTTGATCGCATCCGTGCAGCAGGTCTGGTGTTCCAGAAAAAAAATCGGATGTTCTGAGGCGGGAAGCTGGCCAAGTGCAACTGGCGTGTATAAAACAGAAACGGTAAACTCCGGAGTTGTGCGGATACACAGTTGCGTGTTCCGTTCGGGATAGCGCAGTAGGGTATCCCCATCTTTGAGCAAAAAACCATTGTCCAAACGGAATGTCTTTACATCTCTGCCCTGATCCACTTCGTAACCTTTACAGGCATCAAGCGCAAGCAACCTGCCGGTTGGCAGAAGATCCGGCGTAACTTCATACAATGCTTGTGCTGGAATGGTAAGCAGAACGGGTTCGTGTGCATTTTGCAGAGTAAAACAGGGATGGAGACCAATTCCATACGGCATATCGCTATCGCCAGTGTTTTCCACCTGATAATAGAATCCAAGGCCCTTCATTGTGAGACGGTATGTAACCGTTAAACGACAGGGAAATGGGAACGCCAAATAATTGTCGCAGCCGGGCAGAATTTCCAGTGTACCTGTCAGCAAGATGGCATCTGACTCGATCGCCGGGTCGCTATGCTCCCATACGGAGTCAAAAGCGATGCCGTGCTGTCCGCGCCGACATCCGTTTTTGATCATCTCGTACTGCTTACCCTCAAAACGGAACGTCTGATTTCTCACACGGTTGGGTGTGGGGAACAAAACCGGGGCGCCCAAAAAAGAATTGGCTTTTAAGGCGGGGCCCCACTCTGGTTCCGCCGGTCCATACCAGTCGCCATTCCAGAAAAGGCCTGTGGTCTTAAATCCAGCATTTGGGTATATATGCACTTGTGCGCATTTTTGCTGGTTCCTCTCCACCCACAAATTATAATAGCAGCACGCTGGGTCTTGACCCGTACCACATTTCTCCCAATGGAACAACACAAGCCCCCCCATTGCCTTACAGACTGTTTATTTCATTTACGCTGTCGTGGTTCAGATGCCCGATATACTTACAGCTTTCCTTCAAGACATCCGCATAGCATCCATGCACGCCGACAAGATGATGAATGTACGGACCATAAATCAGCTTCTTTTCCCACTCAGGCCAGTTTCCAGTCTCGATCCAAACATAATTGCCATTTGTCACAGGACCTTCGCATCCGATTACCTGATCGGCAAACAACTGATAATTGCTGGCAATCTGGTCAAAACGCGCAACAGTGATGTCGCCTCCCTTAATTTCGTAGAAGCCTTTTCCAGAGCGGATCGATCCCTTAACGCTCTCTTTGCGGAGCGATTTTGCAAAGGGACCGCAATGCCAAAGCAGCTCTGCATTATCATTTGACGGGTGCCTGCAGGTTAAATCGGCGATGAAAGGCGCTGATTTGCCACGCGCCGCTGCCTGTAGCATACGTGCGGTGATCGCAGCATGAATGTCTGTCTCACACGCAGCCACCAGGCCACGATCGATTAAATCACCGAGGAGGAAGCAGGCCTGAATACCATATTGGGAAGCGAGATAAGCCCAGCAATCGACTGCAACTGCATCCAGATGGTTAATGCGGGCAAGCTCTTCGATCGCAATTTCCACGGCAGCCATGAGCGCAAGCTTTTCATCTTCCATCCTGCTGCAATCCAGTTCGTCCTTGAATTCCTGCACACGCTGTGCAATGCGAGGGTCGGGTTCGCCATCCTCTTTCCAACTGCGCACGGTAACAGGCAATTCTACACCTAAACGTGTGCCAATTGAATCGCCCATACCTTTTTGAAGCTTTTTCACAACAGTGCTTACTTCCTCTGTCCATATAGTCGTAAGCTCAACGCCAAATTTTTCCAGGAGCTCGCTTTCGTTCACTTCAACAGACAGAAACTGGCGCGGACGAGGCCCAATCACACCGATGCGCATGCCCTGGATCGACTTGACCACGGATGCCACGCGGATAAATTTTTCAATTCCCACATCGAGTGCTTTGTCTTCCAACCAGCAGTTTTCGATGTATGTAAAGGGTACGCCGTAACGCGAGAGCACCTTTGAGGTGGCAAACAGACCGCACTGTGTGTCAAACACGCGAAATTCTTCTTCTCCCTGCGGAGCGGGGTCTCTTGGACCCCACAGCAACACCGGTTTGCCAACCGCTTTCGCAACTTTTGCCACGGCTTCTTCCTGTCCAAAATTGCAGTGTGGAAAGAATACCGCATCAACTTTTTTCGCTTTCAGATACTCGATGACAACATTCACGTCATCCTTGCACCAAAGAAGCCCTCCCTCGACTACTTCTCCGATGTCAATAAGCTCAATATCTCCAAGCTTTTCGCAGATTTCCTTAATACGGACTTGAATTTTTTGATTCATCATCGCTGCCGGTTTATCGGGGAACATATCTCGTCTCACCGGGACATAACCAAGCGTAATTGTATAATTCTCCATGATTGCGTCTCCTTTTTGAAAATTTCATTAGCCACGCCAAAAGAATCTTGCCGGGCGCGCGCTCCCGCTGTTCTTGGCGTGCCATTTTTTACTGCACAAGCAAATTGATACAAAAAAAGTGCGCAAAATGTCCCTTGGAAAAGGAACATTTTACGCACACTCATAATCAACGTGCATTGTCTATAAAATTAGAATAGCAACTTATTCATAATTTGTCAATAGGCGGCATCATTTTTGTGCAATTCGATTGATTTTGTTGTTGAAATTTGCATATAATACATGAAATGCTGTACCTGGTTATGCGCTACGATACGTTTTTCTTTGTACTGCAATCACCAGCATTCAAAATGGACACGATCCGCTTCGTAAAGATTCCGTTCCTGCAACACTGCATCCTCCGGATAGCCAAAAGCGATTATTGAGTGCGGAACGATTGTTCGTGGCAAATGAAACAACTCTGCCTGTGCCCGAACGTAACTTTCTATCGGATACGTACCTAACCATACGCTCCCGACTCCCAGATCATGTGCGGCAAGAATCATATTCTGCGCAGCAATAGCGGCATCAATACTCCAAAATTCAGGCGCGGGTTTAAAAAAACGTTCTGTGTCCCCACAGACAAGCACCGCAAATGCGGCCCCGCGCAGTGGCCCTGCATATTTCCCGTTGCAATCTGCCATTCTCTCCAACATAGTGGTGTCGGTAACTACTAGAAAGGCCCACGGCCTTGCATTGGTTGCACTGGGACCGCTCATTCCCGCCGCAAGAATCTTGTGTACGGTTTCGTCCGAAACTTTTTTGTCAAGGAACCTACGGATACTTTTTCGCGTTGCAATTGCCTTTAGCGTTTCCATAACAATACTACCTTTCCAATCGATGTATTTTACTCCCGTACATCAGGCTCTGCTGTATACGGTATGGAGTAGGCTCTTATTGCATTGATTTTACTTTACTTTTTTTATCAAGTCAATACAACTGTTACCTGATTATAGAGGTCACAACGTTTTAAACAAATTGGATGCCACTGCAAGGTAGAGAGAAGGGGAGGCCCGAGCACGGCGGAGACACATGCTGGAACTGAACCTGAAAAATTTGCGAAAGTCATACGGCGGATACAGCAATGCATTTGAGCGAAGCGGATAAACTTATCGTCGTTGTCGACTATAATGGTTTTAAAGATGCGAGAGAATCCTTCTCCGTATTCATCATAGAGAACGGCTATGGGACTCACACAGCTACGCTGGTCTTGCTAGAGATCCGAAACGCTAGGCATGTTTCCATCTCCTTTTCCAACAGGGAAACAGCACTGATTCTTGTGCGGCACGCTTACGACAGCATCTAGAGAGAATGCAAATGTCGCTGCGGCGCAAACATTTCTCCCCGTCCCGAGACCACATACCTTCGCATTGACAAAAAGTCTCACTGGGAGGAAAACACTGTGTGTCCTTTCGTGCGTTCTGTGGTTATAATTGAAGTTGTCCATCATGACTTGTCTAAGGAGAGAAATCACTACAGATTTTTCAAGTGTCCAACTTGATTTTACAATCAGCCTTTCCGAAAAAATTCTGAGGATTTTAGAAAAGCACAGTCAAAAAAGCAGTAATACCCAGAAACACCGTGAGCTGCAACTCACGGTGTTTTTGGGTTTCCAGGCGGCTTGTGTCCTTTCTGGAATCTTCTGAGCAGATAAGCCGTTTTGGCGCGGCTTTTAAAAAACCGCCTCCGAAGAGACGGTTTTTGGTGCACCAACAGGGACTCGAACCCGGGACCCGCTGATTAAGAGTCAGCTGCTCTACCAACTGTTACGATCACACTTAGCTCAGGGCAGCTATTCAGCTGTTTTTGCATGGAATTAAGCCACACTTCCGCCTGTGGCGTTTCTTAGAGAAATTTCGCTGGTTTCTTCTGTCTGGCACAGTTCCAGGAATTGCTTGTAGGTCAGCTTCACACGGACGGTTACTTGGTATCCTTTGCTCACTTCTACCTTTTCCAGCAGTTCACTCAGGATCATCCGCTTGCGGGCAAGGGGCGCCAGTTCAAATTCCTCGGCCCAGCCGCAGAACTGTCGGTAGCACTCCTTGATCTTTTGCGCGAATTCGCGGTCGTCTTCCGCTTCCTGCAGCACTTTTGCGTACTCCTGTCGCGCAGCCCGCAGCTCCGCTTCCGCCTTGGCTATCAGACGAGCCAGCATTTCCTGTGAGAATCCGCTTTCGCCATCGAGGCATCGCAGCACTTCTGCTTCGTATCTCTCCAGCGCATGTTCGCAGTCCTGCAATCGCTTTTCCAAGGCCGCCTTTTGCTTGCGCTTATCCTGGTATTCCTGCCGAATCTTCTGTTCCAGCAGCTTATCCCGCGGCGCACGGCGGATGGAAGAGAAGAGTTCTCTCACCACTTCCAGCACGATTCCGTCCACCCGATCCGCCAAGTACAGTGCCTGGCCGTCGCAGTCTCGAAGTTTTTGTGCTCTCGGGTAGCAGTTGTACTTGGGCTTCAGGGATTCTTTTACCGTGCCGTCCCTCAGCTTATAGCGGTCATGATGCATGAACCCAGACATCTTTGCTCCGCAGTGTGCGCAGTAGACGAGCCCGGCCAGCAAGGTATTGTTATCCGACTTGTGAGCCACCTTGCGCGCCTCGGCATTGGCGGTACATCTCATATCCACCATCTCGTTGGCTTTTTTGAACAACTCTGGGCTTATGATCTCCAGTTCCGGCAGGTGCTGCGATCTGACGCTGCGGGTGACGATGTACCCAAGGTATCCCTCATGGCGCAAGATCCGCAGCACATGGACCGGAGTAAATTTTGCTCCGCTGTGGGTACGCAGCCCTCGGTTATTCAGCATCTCCGCCATTGCGTAGGCGCTTTTCCCTTCATAGGCTGCCAGCTCAAACAGTTCCTGCACGATCGGGGCCTCCGCCGGGTCGACTTCGAGGTCCTTTACAGGCTTTCCCTTTTTGTTCACTCGGCCCTTATGCACTGCCCGATAACCATAGGCTACCGTGCCTCCGCTGTAATGGCCGCTGGAATTGAGCTGCTGGATGCGTGTTGCCACCCGTTCTGCGATCTTTTCCGACTCTCCTGCTGCCTGCCAGAAGCGGATGTAATTGATGAGTTTGTCGGTATGGCTGTCGATCTTTTGCTGTCCCTCACGGGTGCTCCAGACCTCCACACCGTGTTTCACGAACCATTCCACCACATACGGCGTTTCACTTTCAATGCGGCCAAGGCGGTCGAATAGGAACACCAGCAGGATATCAATGTTTCCTTTTTCCGCTTCAGCTTTCAATTCCTGAATGGCATCTCGTTTGGTTGCAGATACTTTTGACCCCGAAACGCCCTTCTCGGCCTTTTCCAGCACCACGCGCCAGCCATGCTGCGCGCAGAATTTCCGGCACTCGATTTTTTGCATGGGGATATCGTCATGATCCACCTGCCCTTTGGTCGACACACGGTAGGCGAGTCCCGCGCGCGGCGCATCGGTCGGCAGCTTGGCCATCTCCCTTGCAAAAAACTCATCATTGAGCCAGATCTCATCGCTCGCTGCGATCTGGACGGATTCTCCGAATTGATTGGTATAATTCACTGCCCTGTCCTCCTTGTAGGTCATGCCTGCAATTCGGACCGGTCTTATTCTTTTGTCAAAGTGCTCCAGGGAAGATACTTTTCCCTGGTTACAACATTACTCTACACGGCAAAAGAAAGCTATCACCAAAACGGAGAATCACCTCTTTTCAGACTGGCAAAAATGCAGCATATTACACCTACCTGAAATAAGAAAAAGGCCGTCCAACTGGATATTGGACAGCTTTTCCTTTAATACATATTTATATGTCACTCGCTTGCGGCAGTTCTCTCAGACATTCAGCTTTCTCCGCCTTTTAGATACTCAATCAGTTCTCCCGGCTGACACTCCATGATCTCGCACAATTTCCCCAGCGTTTCCGTTGTTACCGGCTTATCATGTCGAATACGTTGCAGCGTTTGTGCATCGATTCCTTCATTTGCCAAGCGGTAGAAGGAAATCTTCTTTTGTTCCATAAGCTGCCGCATTGGTCGAAATGAAATCGGCATTGCATCACCCCACTGAAAATATTATAGGGGTCTTGCTTTGCTCCTATATAGTGACTATAATCACTATATAGGAGTGATACCGTATGACCGTAACATTTTGCGGACACCGATCCATTGAGCAGTCGATTCAAGTATCAAACTGGTTACGCGATATCGTTCGAACTCTTATCCTGCAAGGAGCAAACACCTTTCTTCTTGGCGGATATGGAGCGTTTGATTTATTGGCCGCTCGCGTTGTGCGTGATTTGAAAGCTGAATTCCCCTCTATTGAATCCATATTAGTCATTGCCTATCTCACTACAGACAATGATCCATTGCTATATGACAACACCTTATATCCTCCTCTGGAAAATGTTCCGTTTCGTTATGCCATCTCCCACAGAAATCGATGGATGGTCGAACAATCCGATATTGTTGTAGCATTCGTAAAACATAGTTGGGGTGGCGCTGTCACCACCTTGAATTACGCCAAACGCAAAGGCAAGGTTATTATTGAATATTCTCATACAGCAATTCCGTAATTCACCGTGAGTCTTTCTCCATACGGTAGCGATACACCTGCATAATGGCATCCAAAACATTTTGCGGTGCATTGGGGCACTCCACTGCCGCAAAGCATATCTTGGCCTGATAGGGTCCATACTGCCGCTCCAGCACCACTGCTTCCGGCGAACTGCTCTCTGTTTTTGGCGTTTTTACCATGGGAGCTCACATCCTCTCTGCAATGCCCGCTTGCGCAGAGGTCGTTCCAGCCCACGGATGCTCAGTTCATAACGCAGGTCGGTCCTGGCCGTTACCAGAACAGCGCCATGATCCTGCAAAAAACACAAGATGCGAAACAAGGTCTTGTTATCATGGCTGAAGCGTGAGAGGTCTCCTATCATAACAGTATTCACACTTCCTCTGCGTACTGTGTCCATCATGGCTTTCAGGCCCACACGATGAAGATTGCGCCCGTCAGCTTGATCCTGAGATGCCCCGACTACAATATATCCCCGCTGTTCCGCTTCTTCCAAGAGCTCACTTACCTGCGTAAATAATACCGTGCTGTTCTGACTTCTGCTGCGTCCGTAGATCCAGACTGTGCATACTCTTTTTCGTTCAGGCATTTTGCATCCCTCCTGTATGCAAAAAAATAATCCGGGCCTTTCCTGGCCCGGATAAACTCATTTACATCTTCCACTTGCCTTGTAACTGGGAGCGGCGGCAGAGCGTCCATCACCTCTTTGTGGTATTTTCCCCCTGGCGCTGCCCTGTGGTCCAGTATCGCCACGGTGCAGGTATCAGTTTCTGTTCGGAGCGCCCGCCCAAACCCCTGCCGGAGCTTCACCTGCATCTCCGGCACAATAACATCTTGGATGTAATCCTGCAGTGTCATGTAGTTTGTCCGCTGCGCTTCACGGATCGGATCCGGCACAGGGAACGGCAGCCTGGGAATAATTAAAGAAGACACCATGTCCCCGGGGAAGTCTATTCCTTCCCAGCAGCTTCCCGCCGCAAACAGCACAGCATTTTGTTCTCTTTTAAATTGGCGGATCGTGTCCTGCGAGTTCCGCCACACCTCCATGAGCGGGACCGGCATCTGATTCTTCACGAGATTGTATACCGCCCCCATGAGCGAGTAGGCAGTAAACAGCACCAGCGTATGGCCGCAGGTAGCTTCCACCAGCCGGAGTATTTCTTCCGCGATCTGATTGATCTCCTGATCGCTGTCTTTGGGGGCTTTTTCTCTGCCCGCCGGGAAATAGAGCAAACAGTTCTTTTCATAGTCAAAGGGCGATGGCGCTGAGAATGTCTGCACCTTTTGCACCGTGCCAAGTCCAACCTGTCGGATGACGGGTTCGAAGCTCATTCCCGCTTTCAATGTTCCCGAAGTGAGCAGCGCAGGGATCCGCTGGCTCCACAGTGCGCGGCGCAGCTGTCGGGGAATATCCCGGCTCGTCGCGCACAGGCTGGGGCATCCCTCTCTGTCATATTGCAGGTAGAGAATGTATTCCGCGTCCTGTTCCCAAAACAGTCGGAGTGCGCTTTCCATGCTTCCCAGCCGGTGGATCAGCCATCGGGGAGCTGCCTCGCACAGGTCCACCTGGGCCGCGCGAAAAACACATTCGCACTCCTTCAGAGCTTTTCTTCGTGCTGCTGTGAGCACAAACGGAAGCCGCCGCTCGTCTTCCCAATCGGCGTTCTCTTTTTGAAATGCGGTCATCAGGCGGTCGCTCTTTTCCCGGAGCGACTGTGCCGCGGGGCCGCATTTTTCTTTTTCCAGTAAGGTGTAGAGATCCTCAAACGCTTGTTGTGAGAGACGCTCTCCGTACATCTGGCAGGCTGCGTCCGTCAGCTTATGGGCTTCATCCACGATAAGAATCCCGTACTCTTTCAGTAGCGGATGGATCCCTTGCTGCCGATGCATCGCATCCGCCAGCAGATAGTTATGGTTACAAATCTGAAATGTGACGGCTCCCGTCTGCGCCTGCCGGAGATAGACATGGTAGCGGCAGGTATCCCTTCTTGTGCAGTTTTTCGGGCACACTTTCGGAACGCAGATCTGCCGTCGATCAAAATCACTGAGTCCAGTGACCGTATCCAGGTCGTAATGCAACATAAGAGAACGCAGCGCCGCGAGTTGCCGGGCATTCTTCTTTTTCCCTGCGATCGCCCGGAGCCTCTGAGAGAACCGCTCGTCACAAACAAAGCGTTCCTTCCCTTTGCGAACACATGCGGTAAGCGGCTCACTGATGATCCCGCCGGACAGCAACACTCTCGACAGAAAAGGCAGATATTCTTCCACCATCGTTTCCTGCAGAGCTACGCTGGAGGTAGAGATCACGACCGGCCTGTTCAGGCCAAGGGAATATTTTCGCGCCAGGATACAGGCGATCAAGTAGGCGTATGTTTTGCCGATCCCAACGCCTGCCTCGCAAAGCGCAATGGTATTATGGAGCAGGCTGTCCAGCATGGCATGGCATAGAACGATCTGTTCGTCACGTACAGCAAGTCCGTTTTCCGGCAAAATGACCCGGAAGATCCGTTCCGCTTCTGCATGTGCCCGCTCTGTGGTATTCATCAGCATGGCTATGCTCCTTTTCGAGCCAGCCGTTAACAACAAAGTAATGCAGCGCAGTTTGTCCATCTGCGCTGCACGGATTTGTCGTTAACGACGGCAATCCTAAATATTGTACGCACCGTATTTATTTCATCCCCCGGTGCATGGGAGCCATACAGGCGGGCTTTTTGGTCGTAAAGCCCCTTCACGGCATTCCAAAGGTCTTGCTGATTACAACCCTAGGCTGGCCGGCCCATCTGACGTGTGAGCGAACGTTCAATCGACGCACTTGCACTACCACAGGGTCCTGGCGTGTGAGGCGACCGGCACCTCCTTTCGGGCAAAACAGATCGCTCCGACCCCATCTTTCCGCTCACCTGCCCATGGTCAGATAAGTTTCAAGCGGTGTCATCCTGGCGCTTTTCCCGATGTCGCTCTCCTGCGCAGGGCAGTGTGCTCCCGCATGGCTATGTATTCGTATTGTCAAGGTACCGACCTGCAACGGTCAATTGGAGCTAAAGTCGTTGAGGATGGACTGAATGATTTCTTTTCGCTCATCTGTCAGTTCAATCATCATCTGCTGCAGAACTTCGGCCTGAGTATAGGAAAGATATTCTCTTCTGCGCCGCTGTGGATTCAGAAGATATATTCCTCCATGTCTTCCCGGCTCCGTACACACATCATAGTGCAGAGATAAAACGGCTATATCATGATAGATCGTCTGCCGCGTGACCTGAAAGCGTTCCGCTAATTCTCTGGCCTTAACTTTTCCTCCGCAGCGAAGGATCTCGACGATGGCTTCTCTTCGCCAGTTTGCGTCCACATCCTTTCACCACCCCACTTCTTGCTCCAAATTCATCGTATCAGGATAATGTCAAAAACCCTTTTACATTTTCCCAAAAACATATCAAACATTTAAAATTTCAAAGCAAAGCCAAAACAGGCATTATATCGCCTTTTCACACGCACTATACATGTATTTTTTCAGCTAAACAGGCATTGTACAATACTATTGAGGTGAGTTATAATGCCTGATTACCAGAAATCCCTGGGCGACACCGTGCGCAAAGCACGTCATAAAGCAAAACTGTCACAAGCCGAACTTGCTGAAATTCTGGGAATCGGCCTTCGTACAGTTGGCGATATCGAAAACTATCGCTCCAACCTGACAATGGAAACTTTATATCCGCTGATCAGAACTTTGAACATTGATCCGGTAGAAATCTTTTACCCAGAGCATACCGACAGCACAAATGGTGCCGCAGCTGAATTAAGAGCCAAATTGGCCACCTGTACCGAAGATGAGGCAATTCTACTTTACGAAATCTGCGATGCCGCACTACGCACAGTAAGAAGCCCTAAAGCCTACTCCGTTTACAAACAAAAATGAAAGAGCCCACACTTCGTCCTTACATAAGGAAGAAATGTGGGCTCTGCGTTTAACATCTGGCTCTCAGCTTTATTCTTTTATGCTACATATTTTGCTATCGACGATGTTGATTAGCGTTTCTCGTCTGCATTTGGGGCAAAATAACGGAAAGTTCAGTAGGGTGGTATCTTTTCTCACCTTAATACGAGTGCGACTTTGGCACACAGGACATAAAATCCATTCTGATTTCTCCCCCTGAATAGCTGTCACACTCAATCAGCCCCCTAACGTACTTGTAATGACAACAAATCTGCGTCAGCAAATGAGATTAATCTTCTACTTCTGTACCTGCATAAATTCCAGGATTTTTCCATGTGGTTACATTCTGATGTCCTGCACTCAGCGCACCATCCACCGGAATGGCCGCACCGGTGATGTACCGGGCCATATCACTTGCCAGGAACAGAGCCAGCCAGGCACACTCCATGGGATTTCCCATTCTGCCTGCCGGGCAGTCTTTTGCGAACATGGCCATTGCTGCTTCGGGAATATCGCCAAAGATGCTGGTTTTGGTATATCCGGGGCAGATAGCATTCACTGTGATTCCATAGGCGGCATAATCCAAGGCCGCGGCACGGGTCATACCAACCACGCCGAATTTCGTTACGGTATACAGCGCCTGTCCCCGCTGCGGAACAAGACCGGCCACCGACGCGACATTGATCAGGAAACCACCTTTGGATTTGCTGCGGAAGATTGCCTCCGCCGCATACTTCATGCCGGCAAATACACTTTCGCTGTTGAGCGCAAAAATCCGCTCATACTCTTCCACCTCGTATTCATGCAAAGGATTGCCACCCATGCCGATTCCGGCATTGGATACGAAACCGTCCAGCCGGCCATAGGTTTCCACCGCTTTCTCAACCAGAGCCTTGATCTGTGCAGGATTACTGCAGTCGGTGCGGACAAAGACTGCATCGCCGCCTTGTGCAACGATCTCCTCTGCCACCTTCTGGCCCTGTTCCTCGCTGCGTGCAGCCAGCACCACTTTCATGCCGTTGGCTGCAAAAGCCCGTGCAATGGCTTCGCCAATGCCTCTGCTTGCGCCGGTCACAACGGCAACTTTGCCTTGTACGCTTTCAAAGTTAGCTTTCATAGAAATCGCTCCCCTCTCTGTTCCTTTTCTTGTTTTTATCTCAGAATCCGATTCAGGAATTGCGCACTGACTTGCGCGCTTTTCACCGGACTGCCGTCGACCCAGTTGCGGTGGCTTTCCAAGATCACCGCATCCACGCTCACCCGCAGCGCCTGCTCCATCAAGCTGTCCAGATCCATGTTGCCTGTACCCAGTTCCATGCTGTCAGTTTTCAGGATAGGCGTTACCGCAGCCCCTTGTACCCGGCTCCCTCTGTCGTTGATATGCCACAGCTTCATCCGGGAACCTAGGCGCTGCATCCATGCCAAAGCATTGGCACCGCCCTCGGTAAACCAGTAACTGTCAAACTCAAAGTTTACAAACCTGGGATCGGTTTCCTCCAGCAAAATATCATAGGCACGCTTTTGGGTGCTTACCCAGCGCAACTCACAGTTGTGGTTGTGGTAAAGCAATTCCACTCCTTCATTCAACAAAGCCTCTCCAGCTTTATTCAACCGGGCGGCCAACTCGCGCACAGTAGCTTCGTTCCCGTAGTCAAATCGGTACATACCCGTAATGACCACATATTTGCCTCCAAAACTCTTTGCCTCCTGTGCCACCGCTTTTGCATCCCGTTCTAAACTGCCCAGATCGGTGTGAAGGCTGACCACCTTCAGTCCCGCTTCCTGTACCAGCTTGTGCCAGTCCAGGTTACCGCCCTTGCCCACCGGCATACCGGCGGCTCTGGTCAGCAGCTTGACCATAAACCCGATGGGATGAATCATGAACCCGCACAGCTCGATGCCGTCATATCCGGCATTCTTGAGGGCAGCCAGGGTTTCCCGAGCCTGTGTTTCGTTTTTCAAAACGGATCCCAGCATAAACTGCTGGACTGCTTTTGTTACCATGAATACCCCTCTTTTACTGCTTCAAATAGTCAATTATTTGTTTTTCCAACTCAGGTCCCCACCAATCACGATAACCTGCTTTGTACGGATGAATATCGTCCTTCATATACAAGGTTCGCTCTTCCTCACTGATTTGGTTGAATGTATCGCTGCTCCACAAGTCCAGTACACCTGCCCCGTCCCTTTCCGCAACTTCATACAAACGGTCAACCATGGCCGAGTAAGCGTCACTCTCGAATCGGGCATTGGTATAGAATACTACCGGACAATTCCATGTTTCTTTGACATACTTGATAATATACTCAATCGCGCCGGTTATGGTTGATGTATCCTCCCCAAACTCGCCCAGCGGCATTCCCTTGGATGCATCATTCGTAGACAATTGACAAACCACAAGTTGAATTTCCTGATTTTGATCTACGTTGTTTAACATCCGCTGGATATAGGAACTTTTCCCGTTGTCACACAACGTCGTGCCGTCCACCGCTTCCTTGATAGCAATACAGCCCATACGGGCCGAAAAATACTCCGGGATGGACTGATGTAGCGCCGCCGCACCGTTGGTGACCGAAGATCCTAGGAACAATACATTTTTGCCTTCCAGTGGGCTGTTTTCCATCGGTTCAATATGCGAAAAATCATAGGATGCGCCGTTGCCGGGCATTCCTTGTAAGCGGATTTCTCCCAAAAACTTTAAAGGGCCAAAATTGTATCGCCATCCAATAAAGCTCCATTCCACTGCAAAAAACACAGCAGCACCCGCCAGAATGAAACAAACGATTTTCTTAACCTTGCTTTTCTTCCTTTCTGCTTTCATTGATATCACTCAGCCCTCCATTTTGATGATTTTACCAGCGGTGATACCGTTTTCGTTGAAGCTGTCTACACAGACGTAGTACGTCTGCCCCGCAATCAGGGTAGACAACTTCACCCCGTCGGCGCCATAGACCAGCCAGCTGTGGTAAAGTTTGTCGGGGGCGATGCCGTAGCGCACATTGCAGCCCTGAGCGTCCTCCAGATGCTGCCAGCTTACCTTGCCGTCCAGCGGTCCCATCCGCACAGCAGCGGCCTGGGCCTGAGCAGTTTTCTCCCCTGCCCCGTTGCCGAAAACCCGCAGCCCGCTGATGCGCAGCATCTGGCCGTAGGGCAGCGAGCCACCCGTCACCCGCACATACCGGGCCCGGATGCCATCGGGATATTCATAATATCCGTTGGAACATTCCCGGGCCACCGTCTCCCGGGTGGTCCAGGTCTTGCCGTCCAGGCTGGTTTCCACCGTATAGTGGGAAATCCGGGGCTCCAGTTCAATATGCCGGGTCTTGCGGGCATCTCCGTAACTGTCGGCGGGGAAATCCACCGCCAGCCCCTCGTCGGCCAGGTTCACCTGGATGGCCCGCACGTCCTGTTCCTTTTCCAGGTCAACGCAGAGCCACTGCCCGGGGGCATCGCTGCCGGCACTCCACCAGTTCCGACAGGTTTCGTTCACCGCCAGGGCCGGATCGCTGCCCGCCGCCGTGGAGGAGGCGGTCACAGGCTTTTGGTAGCTCAGCAGCATCCATGCGGGATGCCAATCCGACGCGTCAAAGGAACCATCCGGCATACGGTGAGGATAATCAGCAAAATTCTGGTTGCAGAAGAGCACCCCGTCCTTGTCAAAGCCCGCCGGGAAGAGTCCCACCCTGCGCTCGAAGTCGTGGTTGACCGAGATGCGCATAGTGGCGGCATGCCAGTAGTTGCCGTACCGGTCGGCGATGGTGCTGCCGTGGCCCGCACCGGTCATGAATCCGCCGGGCACCACTGAGAAGGGGTTGGAGGTCTGCAGGGTGAAGGGTCCCAGCGGAGAATCCGACGTATAGACGCCGTCGGCGTAGGTGTTGTACTGGGTGCCGGGGCAGGCATACTGCAGGTAGTAGGTGCCGTTGTGCTTGGTCATGTAGGCACCCTCGATGTAGGGCTTGCCCACCGCGAAGAACATGGCAGCCAGGTCGTCGGTGCTCATGCCGGGGATGTGCTGCATCTCCGGAGGAAATTCCAGTTTGCCGGTGGCGGGATTGTAGTGCTGTTTCAGCGCCTGGTACACCACACTGGCCTCCCGGTCCACCACCCCATTGTCGCCGGGGCGCTCGTAGCCAAGGGACTCTTCCTGCCCGAAGATCAGTTCTTTCTTTTCCCCGATGGGGGTCATGGTTTTGGGGTCCATCTCCACGCCCCAGATGGGGGTGGTATTGGAGCAACCCCAGTAGAGATACACCCGGCCATCATCATCCAGGAACAGGTCGGGATCCCAGAAGGCGAAAGGCGCGCTGACCTGCTCAAAGGGTTCGTGCAAAGGGTCCTTGGAACGCAGAATCGGGCAGTTCTTCCCCTTGCGGCTGGCGCAGAAATACAGGTACTCCCCCACCTGCCGTACATCGGGGGCATAGTCGTAGATCAACAGCCCCGGGTCGGGGTGGAATTCCCAGTGCAGCAGGTCGTCGGAGTACCAGAACCCCGCCGACATAGAGACAAACAGGTAGTATTTCTCCTTGAAAAACACCAGCGTAGGATCAGCGCCCTCCCGGAAGCCCTCAACGCGGGAACCTTCCTTCATATGCTGGTAGCGGTAACCCAGATCCAGGGGATTACAGTAGGTCTGCTTCATGGTGTTCACTCCTTAGAAATGCCCTGCAGCACACGGTTGAGCTGCTTAATATCCTCAATGTCGGTGCCGGCCTGCCTGAGCATGCCCTCAATGGTCATCCGCTGCATGGCTCGCTGCATCATGGCCACCAAGGCCGGGTTGTCCTTGACGGCGGCGGCCACATCCCCCCGGGAGGCGGCCGCCTTGTCGCTGATCTGCTTGAGGACGGGGCCCACCTTGGCATCAGCCATGGCCGCAGCCATATTATCCTTGACACTCCAGCAAGTTTCATCCAGTTCCCCATCAAACCAGTTGTTTACCTCTTGACGGTTCGCCATCGCATAGGCCGGATTGGGTTTATCCACTTTGTTGATCAGAATGACGCTGGAATATCCTTCGGCCCGGGCTTCGATGGAATGCTTGCCGGTGATGGGCACCTGGAAGGTGAACACCTTGTCCCCCTGCTTGGTCTCCTGCAGGCGGCCGTCTACATAAAGGGACACTTCCGCCAGGTTGGAGTAGACCTTGACTTCGGTGACATCCTCGGCCCGGTCCACATACCGGCTGCCGCAGGTGTGCACAAAAGGCTCCTTGCTCCAATATGCTTTGTACAAATAAAAAGCGTCTTTCTTGATCTTGCGATCAAAAGTAACCAGGCCCTTTTGATTTTCTCCGTTTTTGCCACCCTCATCCCGGCCATCCGCCGCAAAGTCAAACATATTCCACACATGAGTGGCCCACAGCCAGGGACGCTCGGCGATCATTTTTGCCATGTGCTCATGGTATACGCACTGGTAGGTTTCGGTGTAGTCCCCCCGTTCGGGACTGGAAGTCTGATAGGCGGGGTTTGCATCAGCACCATACTCGCTGAACCCGATGCACCGATCAGGATATTTGGTATGGTATTCATCAAAGAAGGCATCGTTCTGGTCCAGATCCCCCAGATACCAGCCAAAATACAGGTTATAGCTGTTCACATCAGGGATCTCCAGGATGGGGTTAGTGATTTCCAGCATGAACACATTTGCCATTGTGGTGGGGCGGGTAGGATCCAGCCGGTGAGCCAATTCGTTGAGAGCACGGTGGTTTTCCAGCAGCTCCTCAGAAACCGGGCTGGCGGCCGTGATTTCGTTGGAAAGTCCCCATACTGCGATGCAGGGATGGTTATAGTTCTGCACGATGAGCTCTTCCATCTGGGTCAATGTATTCGCCCTGCCGTTGTGCATGTGCATGGTAATGTAGGGAATCTCGGCCCAGATGACCAATCCCTTTTCGTCGCACAAGTCATAGAATGCCTGAGCGTGCTGGTAATGTGCCAGTCGAATGGTATTGGCTCCCATCTCCAAGATCAGAGCCAGATCCTCCTCCATCATCTCTTTGGTAATGGCAACGCCCACACCCTTGCGGTCCTGATGCCGAGAAACACCCCGCAACGGATATTCCCGGCCGTTGAGAAGAAATCCCTTTTGCGGGTCAACCTCAAATTTGCGACAACCAAAACGGACACTTTGTGTTTCGCCACTCTCCAACTGAGCAGTGACCGTGTAGAGATAAGGATCATTCACCCCATCCCACAGGTGTACATTTTCCAACGCAAAAACAGCTTTGGCAATATCGTTTTCCACCGGGGCGCTCACCATCTGTCCATCCAGTGCAAACTTCACCATTTTAGCTCCAACTGTAAAGGCTTCTACCGTCACCTCACAGCGGCGCTTTTCCAAATCGGTGACTACCGGCGTTACTTTCACGGGTACCGCGCCGTTTTCCGGCATAGCAAAGTGGGTCGCAGACAAAATGTTCAATGTCACATCCCGATAAATGCCGCCGTAAAAGGTAAAATCCGCTTTTTGGGGATACACAGTGTCGTTGTCACTGTTGTCCACCTCAACGGTGAGGGTATTGGCATCTTGCAGTGCGTCGGTAATATCCACACGGAAAGTGGAATATCCGCCTTTATGTTCGGCCAGTTTTTTCCCATTCAGGAAAACAACCGCTGTCATAGCCACCCCATCAAACTGCAACACGGCACGGTCACCTTCTGCCAGCTGGATATCAGGCAGCTTCTTGGTGTAGATGCAGGTACCACGGTAATAGTCATTACCACCGTCCTGGCCATCTATTGCATTCCATGTATGAGGCAAAGTCACGGATTCGCTGTGCTCCTGCTTGGTAAAAATCCAGTCAGTATTCAATACAATCATTTTGCTCATGGAAAAACTCCTTATCTTATCATAAAACCAAAACCGAAAAGGAAAACCTTTCTCGGTTTCAGTTTTTGGGATTCACTTCGTATTTTCGTCAAAAAGTACCGCTTGGGCAGAGGCTTTCTTCTCTGCAATACGCTTCTGTACATGGACCATTTCTGCCTTGGTCAGAGGACAGCTGCGCATCGCAATCAGGGTAATGACCCAGCCAATGAGAGGCAGACCGAACTTGAGGGACAAGGTCATCCAGAAAATAGCCGAGGTGCAGGGATCGGTAGGCTGAGGCATGGTGGTGGTATAGCCCAGCAGCGCCACAGCACCAGTGGCAATGACTGCTGCAAAAGAGGTGATCAGCTTGTCAACCAGGCTGTAGGTGCCGGATACCACTGCCGGGATATAGCGGCCGCTGCGATCAAGCTCATAGTCAATGGCATCGGCCATATAGGAAGTGTTGGATGTGGTGATACACATATTAGAGCCGTTGAGCAGCAGTGTAAGCACCACATAAATGATCATCGAGGGGCTGCCCATCACGCCAATCTGAGAAGGTTCTCCGAAGATAAAGAAGATCACCAGCACTGCTGTGATAGTCATGCTGACATAGGTCCAGGTGACAATGCCATTCTTGCTGCCGTGCTTGCCCACATATTTGGCACCGAAGGCGGCGAAGAAGATAGAAGGCACCATGCTGATGACCGTCAAAATGGTAGCAAGGCCCATGTTGCCGATGAGGATTCCGTTGAACATCGTGTTGATGATGGCCTGGCTGGCTACCTGCTGAGCCAGCTTATCGGAGGCATTGGAGGCAATGTAGCACTGCAAAGGCTTGTTGCACTTCAGTACTTCAATAATATCCGCCATTTTCAGCGGCTCATACTTTTTGGTACCCATAAAGGTTTCGGGCTTGTCGTAAGAAGAAACACCCAGGCAAACCAGCACGGTACCGACACCAGCCACCAGCAGGGTAACATTACAAGCCGCCGTCAGGAACTCCTGATTATACTGCCCGCCAAACATGGGCAGCAACATCACATTCATGACCATCGACATAGCCATAGGTACCAGATAGTTGAACACCGTCGTCCAAACGCCGATCGTCGGACGCTGATTGGGGTCATTGGTCATGATTGCAGGAATGGTCTGCGCTGTCATGTTGGTCACAGTGTAACCGATGATATAAATGATATACAGCAATGTAAACATCGGCAGCCCCAATCCCTTGGAGGAGAAGCCAGTAAACATACCATAGAGAGCAGCGGCCTCGATAAGGTAACCGGCCACCATCAGGATACGCAGTTTGCCGAACCGGGTGTTAACGCGGTCATATACAAAGGCCAGCAGCGGATCGGTGATGCCATCCAAAATGCGGGAACAGGTCAGAATAACACCTACCGCTGCAGTGGTGATTCCGTAACCGATGCTGGCAGAGTAACTCGCCATTCCAATCAGGGAGTAAACGCTCATGCCCACCAGTCCGTTGCAGGCGTAGCAGATGATTTGCCAGAGCTTGGCACGGCGATACTGTACGCCGTCAAGTTCACTGGCCGTAGGTTTCTTTTTGAACATGGTTCTTCTCCTCCTAAAAAATTACGGTGGCTTTGTTTCTGTCCTCACTATACCAGATCAGCACCCGGCAGGAGAGTCACTATTTCACAAAGGTGTACAATTATTCGTGTGCTTTTGGCAGCATGTTGATTTTTTATCCTTGATTTTAGATTTTTACACTCTTATTGTCCATCTGGTATGGTATGATGCA
>OHAS01000395.1_pt1 | contig 37517 bp, 30 predicted proteins | sample 1577131 | NCBI WGS metagenome assembly OHAS01 (sample SAMEA3541566, study PRJEB24748) | human gut metagenome | biome: human gut; feature: human-associated habitat; material: faeces | place: China | collected 2012 | reverse complement strand
GATTTAAAAATTGACATCCCATAATGATCAATCCAACCCCACCTTTAGCTCGCGCCCCCTGCTGCACAAGGACGAAGTTTCCAACAGCGAACTGATCTCCAAGTCGGTTGCTCTGGCAAAGGTGCTGACAGGGATAATATTATACTTGCAGCCACTATTGTAATTCCGATGTAAATACTGAAAAGCGCAAGTTGCATCCGCACAAATTGCAAATTTATCTTCCCGATCAAAAGCACTGGGCATGTAAATAAGAGCATTGTGATTCGGATCATACATTTCCAAAACATCAGGTATCCCAATGGAATGATCCTGATCAGGGTGGGTCCAGATAAAAACATTAACAGAAGGATTACCATGCGCCGCCAGAATGGCATTGATATGATTATAATTTTGAGATACGTTTTTATAACAATCCGTCAGTGAGGTGAACAGCACCTCCTGTTTATCACATATTATGGTCAAAATAGCCTCTCCCTCTTGTGGATAACCTACTGTATAGAAATGTATCTGAAGAGATTTAAAATCTTTAATGGAAAACTCTATCTCCTTCACTGTTCACTCATTTTTTATTATATGCTTTTGTGACAACGGAATAAGACTTATTTAATGAAGCTGTAACCTTAACGCTTCTTGAAATACCAGAAATTACAGAATTCATTTCTGCAATCGGTTCAAACTTTACAGGCGAAGTTGCAACAACTCTCTTTTTGTCTTTACCTGTGAAAAATACTTTACTCATATACAATGAATTTAATGTGAACCTATAAATTTAGGAGTGAAACAGCGAGTCACCTCCTTATGAGAATTATCTAACATCTGAGAAAAGATGTCATTAAAATCTATATTTTTTATAGAATTAATAACCCTCGTAGCATATGAAGTAACATTTACATCATATATAATATTTTGAGTCTCCTTATCATATCCTTTACGAATTTCTCTAACTAAATAAATACTCAAAGCCTCATATTCATGCTGATCCGCATATCTTCCATTAACAAGATTGTCACTTTCCATCAAAGGAAACGCTTCCTTATCAAACACCTTCCACAATTGTCCTTCATCTGCCTGTGCATGATAGGAAGTTATAAATGATAGTTTTTGAGGGGTTAATTTTGATGAAAACTCTCTCAGTTGATTGAAAATATTACAAACCTCAGCCAAATAATCTCCATCACCATCATATCCACTATAGTCTATATAAAGAAATATATAATAATGGCTAATATATAATTCACAATCAATATTACTTATCTTGAAATCGAAGTATTTATAAATCTTCTTAGAGATTATTTCTTCAATGGAATTATCTAATGTGTTGACAACAGAATCAATATCAATCTTTTGTTTTTCCTCTTCTGTTATAAGCCGCTCCTGAAAACAAGGGAATCCTAGAATCTCACCTATGTTTTCTACGAACTCATTTTTAAATGAAGGTACGCTAAAAAAGTCCATCCGAAAAGATATGGACTCATTTAAGCTATTGACATTTTTTGTATACTCTTTAATCTTACACATTTTCTGATCTCACTATTGTTAGAACAAAGTTATCTATTTTTTATTGAATAACAAATTAAACTTAGTTTTTATCGTATTCCTGAAAAGGTAAGATTCTGTCCTCTCCGCCATCCGTTTAAAGAATTTGCCTGAAATTACATTACTTGTTCTCATTCTCAGTGAAACAGATTAATGTACGCCCTAAAATCAAAGTGCACAAACTCTCAACCGGATTTGTAATCCGTTCAATCTGTTCTCCGTTCAAGTACACAAACTCTCTGTTCAATCGGATTTGTAATCCGATTGTTTGAGTATCAGGATTTTTAATCCGCACACATGCTTGTTCTTTTCGCAAGAAAATGTACCTTTGTTGATAACAAACGTATTCTTAATTAATAATCAAAGAAATGGAAGAACTTCAAGACAAATATGTACGTTTCGACTGGGCCATCAAGGTGCGACATGAAGTTCTGATGCTAATTGTTTAATCTCTACTTAAACCTATTGTTCCGTCAATAGTAGCCTAACGATACATGCATTACCGGTAACAGTTTTGTGTGAAGTTATCGTGACAACGTAACCCTCCTTAAGTTTTAACCGTGAGGTGAAGAGCGAAAGCCGTAAGGCCCTCTCACGGATATGCGGGTAAAGGAAAGCAGAGAAAGCGAACGTCGTTCTGTAATCGAACGGATAAGGGTTTAAACCTCACCCTACGTGAAAACGTGCAGACTTCTGCTATGGTAATTCATTACAAGAACCCTACAGAATTTTCCAATGCAGAAAAGTCAAATGAGCGGAGATTATTCTCCGTGTGCATCTGCACACGATGCCCCGACAGCCTGGTCTACAATAGACTGGTCACGTCACAGGATCATTGTGCGAAAACTACAGGAGCGTATTGTAAAGGCTCGTCAGGCCGGTCGCCATAGTAAGGTACAAAGCCTTCAATGGCTTCTGACACATTCTTATTCAGCCAGGCTTTTGGCTGTCAAGCAAGTAACATCCAGTCAAGGCAGCCGAACCTCGGGAGTAGACCATGTGCGATGGGCTACCGACACAGCCAAAGCAAAGGCAGTCTCCAGTCTCAAACGCAGAGGTTATCGTCCGCAACCCCTTAAACGCATCCACATCCATAAGTCCAACGGAAAGACACGTCCGCTAGGGATCCCTACGATGAAAGACCGTGCCATGCAGGCACTTTACCTGCTGGCTCTTGAACCGCTAGCAGAAACCACCGCTGACGTAGTCTCTTATGGTTTTAGGAAGAAACGATGCACTCAGGATACCATCGAACAATGTTTCACTGACTTGGCGAAAGAAAAATCCCCTCAATGGGTGCTCGAAGGAGACATCAAGGGGTGTTTCGACCATATCAGCCATCAGTGGCTCATCCAAAATATCCCGATGGATAAAAGGATGCTGGGCAAATGGCTCAAATGTGGTTTCGTATTCAAGCAACAACTGTTCCCCACCAATGAAGGAACCCCGCAGGGTGGAATCATATCTCCGGTGTTGGCTAATATGACACTGGACGGTATGCAAACCTTGCTCAGTTGCTATCAACCTACCACTAAGGATAATAGGCGCTATTCCCCCAAAGTCAATCTGGTACGCTATGCCGACGACTTCATCATCACCGGGCGAAGCCGGGAATTGTTGGAGATAGAGGTATTACCGAGACTCAAAAAGTTTCTTGAAGAAAGAGGCTTGGCATTGTCGGAAGAAAAGACCTTGATTACCCATATTGACCAAGGATTTGACTTCCTGGGATTCAATATCCGAAAATACAAGGGAAAGCTACTGACTATGCCCCAGAAAAAGAAGGTAAACAGCTTTACACAGAAAGTCTACAAGGTGATCGAATCAAACAAAGCCGTCTCACAGGAAATGTTGATTAACCTGCTTAACCCCATCATTAGCGGCTGGGGTAACTACTACAGACACGGAGTATCATCGGTGGTGTTCAATAAGGCAGACCATCGGATATTCAATAAGTTGCTGCAATGGTGTTACCGCCGCCACAAACATAAGGGTAAAAGGTGGATAATCAACAAATACTTCCATAAATCCGGCAATCGAGAGTGGTGTTTTATGCTCAGGCAAGAAGATAACGTTACCCGTTACTCTCCTAAGCTTAAACGGTTGACAGACATTAAAATTGTCCGTCACCCCAAAATCACCAATGCTGCTAATCCGTTTGATCCTTGGTGGCAACCTTACTTTGCCAAGCGGCAAACACAACAAATGCGTGCTTCCTTATCAGGGAGAAATTCTTTACTACATATTTGGATACGTCAGAAACATCTGTGCCCTCTATGTAAAGAACCTATTGATAAGGAAAGAAAGTGGATAGTTACTGAATTGACAAGAAATGGTAAACGAAGTAAATATCTGATCCATTTGGAGTGTGCTCACAAGTCATAGGATGGAATAAGAATGAACTAGACGAACCGGCTTCCCAACAGAGGGAAGCTTTGAATTGCTTGAGCCGTATGAGGGGAAACTTTCATGTACGGTTCTTAGAGGAGGAAGCAGCCGAAAGGCTGCTAACTTACTCGACCGCCTGTTACGCCAGAAGGCAAACTTCGACGTGCTTGAAGGTTTCCTCACCGTGTTTCTGGGTGAGAAAGCCACTATTCTGGAAATTCTGGAGAGTGAAAGCAATCAGCTGTCTGTTGAAGATAAATTCAACCGTGTGGACATCAAGGCACGCAATAGTAAGGATGAGATCATCATCGAGATACAGAACACCCGCGAGCTTTATTATCTGGAGCGAATTCTTTATGGCGTTGCCAATGCTATAACCGAGCATATCTCGCTGGGTGAAACGTACTATAAGGTGAAGAAAATCTACTCCATCAGCGTTCTCTACTTCGACATCGGAAAGGGAAGTGACTATCTGTATTACGGGCAGAACCATTTCGTAGGTGTCCATACGGGCGACCACCTTCAGGTGAATGTTAAGGAGCGTGATGCCATTGTCTCCCGCATGCCGGCCGAGATATTTCCCGAATATGTCCTTATCCGTGTGAACGAGTTCGACAAAGTGGCCGTCACCCCGCTCGAAGAGTGGATGAAATATTTAAAGGACGGCACCATTCGCCCCGACACCACCGCTCCCGGTCTAAGCGAGGCCCGGGAGAAACTGAGATACTTTTCCATGCCTCCTAAAGAACGCATGGCTTATGACGAGCATCTGAGCGCCGTAATGATTCAAAACGATGTGCTGGATTCAGCCAAACTGGAAGGGAAGATTGAAGGACGTGCGGAAGGGCGTGCGGAAGCTTACCTTTCTATGGCCCGTAATATGAAACAACTGGGTGCTCCTGTTGACATGATAGTTAAAACTACCGGTTTAACAGTAGCGAAGATTGACGCTTTATAACCAATTAAATGCAGCCCTGTAGCTGGCAGAGAAACTCTGTGGCTATAGGACTCTTTCTTCTGTTCAATCGAATTTCTTATATTACTTGTTCTCATTCACAATAAGCAATATAATTTCAGGCACTCAATCCGATTCCGTGACGGAACAACGTAAGAGACATGTAAAAAGCAAGTAATATATGCGAATAAACATACTTTTTGCACAAGGGGATATCACCTCTGATTATCAATACGTTACAAAGTATCAATTTCTTGTCGACAAGAAGTTAGGAGTTTGTCGACAGGAAGTTAACTCCTTGTTGACAAACTCTTAACTTCCTGTAAAAGAAGAAATAGCGGATTTTTCGATTTCCTTACACTGCATAAGCTGCGTGATTGATAGAACAGAATGCCACACTTCATCGTCCCTAATGCCATACCTGGGCAAGTGCGACGTGTGGCATTTGCTGTGCTGAAGTGTGGCATTTACTGCGCTGACGTGTGGCATTTGGGGCACTGAAGTGTGGCATTTGAGACGTTGAAGTGTGGCATTCGGGATGATGAGGCCGACATTCCGAATGACAAAGCTCGATATTCCAGGCGACAATGTGCGATTTCTCTCCGTCAAAGCTACGGCAGATAAATCATCAACAACAGCAACAGCAGTCTTTTTTTCTTTTCTTGCTGCTGCTGTTGTTATTATATCTCTTATATTCTCTTTATTAGCAGTATATTCATTTGAGCTAATACTATTGTTTTTCAGCGATTTACCAGACGATAAGCATTCTTTTTCCCCTTCATTCCTAAGCACTTTTTGACTGTTTTCAGCCATTTTTTGCTCTTTTTTCGATGATTCTCGCTTGTTTTTGAGCGTTTTTCGAACCTTTTTCTCTGAGCTTCCGATACAATCCGCATCAGTCGCAATACAGTTTACCTGCCGTTCACATATCGTTTGTTCCGTCCGTTCATGTATCGGATTCAGTTCCGCAGGCATAAAATAGCCATCCTCCTCAAAGTTGAAAAGCTGGTATCCGAAAATGATTTTCTTGATATAAGCAAAAGAAATCTTATGGACCTTACAGAAAGAGCGCAGGTATTCCACCTGAGCACGCGACTCGGGCAATAACTCCAGTTTTCAATAATAAACCAATAGGCACCAGTTCCTTTAAGCGTTTCTTTAGCCAGCAGATTCTGCATTCTGGGATCATGCATTGCCATTAGCGGATGCTGAAGGTAGAAGTTTCTTTTCATATTTCTTTATTTTTTTATTTGCCCCCGCAAAGATAAGCATTGAAGAAACCAATAAAATGTACGGTCTTACGACCTTTTCACCCCTATAGGAGGCTTCTAACAAAGATTTTCGGCCTTAAACTGTACATAGCGCAAATATGTTAATAATAACTAATCCGTGGCATTTCTTTAATAAATAGGCTCTAGTTTCGCAAGTGCAACAGTACGTGCAGTGGTTTACAAATCCGCTTGAACAGAACGAAAGCATATACAAAACATACAGAAGTGGATTCAAAACATTCATCGGACACAAGGCAAATGATTATTTTCCACATAATCCACAAAAAAGTCATTATATCCAGCTTTAAGAACAAATAGCCTATTTTTCCTCCTGTTTTAAGCATCAAATAACACATATGAGTCTTGAAATTAATAAAAAGTAAATACATTCTAAATCTTAGAACGAAAAAACATCACTTTGTCCAGCTTTTTAAATTTTTTACTGCTAAATTAAAGAATATTTCGCAAAAGACATTTTTCTTATAAAATAAATATATAAGTTTGTGAGGTCAACAACAGAAAATTTGCGATGGAAACGCTATCAACAAAAAACACTGATAAAAAGCTATTTGAGAGAGACATTCAAGATATCCTCCCAGAGCGGGCTGTTTATGCAAAAAAAGACGAGGTGGCTCATACTACCGGCAGAATGAAAGAAATATACGATAATATTTTATACTGCATAGAAAATAAAATGATTTACTTGGACCCGACTATCAACTTAAATAAATTTAGTCTATTACTATGCACCAATACCACATATCTTTCAAAAGTAATAAACATTTGTTTTAAATGTAATTTAAAGACCTTATTAAATAAACATCGTATAGAATATGCCAAAGAATTACTTAAAAAAGAACAATGCGACCTTAGAAATCTGCCCCAAAGATGTGGTTTCGCTTCCAGAAGTTCTTTTTATGCCGCTTTCATGAAGTATGAGCATATAGCACCCATGGACTTCAGAGCACATTACATGAGCATAGAAATCAGAAAGAAAATAGATATGGAAATAGATAATTTATTAACCAATTATTAATTAATCAATTTTTTTATTATTATGAAAAAGTGGACTTACTTAGTCGCTGCCGGCATGTTGCTGGGCGCGACGCCGGTATTTACCGGATGTATTGACAATGACGAGCCTGCGGGTATCGCCGAACTGCGAGGAGCTAAAGCTGAACTGCTGAAAGCAAAAGCTACTGTAGAAACTGCAAAAGCTGAGCAAGTGAAGGCAAAAGCAGCCTATTTATTGGCACAAGCTGAATACCAAAAAGCCCTTGCTGCAACAGAAAACGCCAACGCAAAGATTAAAGAGGCTATCGCCAAACAAGAAGAAACAAAAGTTAAGCTGATTGAAACTCAAAATGAGCAGGAAAAACAGAAACTACAGGCCCAGATTGCAGAATTGGAACACCAAAAAGAAATGTGGGAAATCGAAAAGAATAATGCTATCACTACTGCTGAGCAAGCTGTTAAAAGTTGGGAATTAGCATATAAACAAGCAGAAGTAGCATATGAAAAAGCATTGTTGGAACTCGCTACACAGAAAGCTTCACTCACCAAAAAGCAACAACTTATACTAGCCGACTACGTTAGCGATGTGAAAGCTGCCAAAGAAGATTTAGCTGAAAAGAAAGAAGCTGTCCGCACGGCACAACGTACCGTAAACAAGGCTGCACAGTTGGTGGAAGAGACCGAAGCAGACAAAGCATATTGGCAATACGATCTGGCACGCACTTTAAAATTGGAAAAGAAGAAACTGGAAGGTTTGGAAGCAGCTTTGGCTGAAGCAAAAGAAGGACTTGGTGAATTCGAAAACATGAAGCCTACAGAACTCTCTGCCAAGTATGAAGCTCTGGAACAAGAACTCAATGCTCTAAAGAAAAAAATTGCAGATGAAAGCGTAAAGGCTGCTGAAGAAAGACGTGCTATTCAGGAAGGCGAACTGACTAATTATTATAAGAAAGTTCAGTCTATGACTGAAAATATGCAAAAAGATATAGATATACCGGCATTTACTTATCCTGAAGTCACAGGTGATGCTTTACCTTTCGCTTGGAATGGTCTAAAAGACAAAGAATATGAAGCTCTGACATATAAATGGGGAAACCCGTTTAATTATGATGCCAGATTAAATGAGTTACAAAGCTTATTAGCACAAGTTAAGCAATGGACTCGTGATGACAACGACAATGAATGGACGCAACAACGCATTGCAGAGTGGGAGAAACAGATTGAAGATGAAAATGCTGCTATCGAAGGTCTGAAGAAGGACTGGAAGGAAGCAGTAGATGTTTACCATCGCACTCCAGCTGATGTAGTTATCGATTTGAGTAAGATTACCGGTTACACAGAAGCTGTTGCTGCTATCAAGCCATTTAATACAGCTGTAACGGATTATCAAAAGGCATGGACGGCTTTCGAGAATGCACGCAAGGCGTATCAAAAAGTAACAAATGAATTTTGGAGTAACAAGAATAATATCAACAGAACATACACCAATGACATTAAGCCTTTAGGTGCAAAGGCTGACGAACAGGCGAATGCAGAACAGGCCAGGTTACAAAAGGCTTATAATGATTTAGTTAATGCTACAACTCCTGATGCAACTAAAATACAAGAAGCACTTGATGCTTTAAACGCTTTTTATTGGTGGGAGTTCCGTAACGAAAGCTACAATGAATTGATTAAGCCTTTTGCAGAAAAACGTGATAAAGCGCTCAAAGCAGAAGATACCAAACGAATAGAAGCAGAAAACGCAGTTCGTACTACCGTAGAAGCATATAAAGCCAAGAGAGATGCACTTATTGCAGAAGTAGACGTTGTAACACCATTGTATGACAATTTCTATACGAACGCTTCTCATCGTATTAATGAGTGGAATACATATCATTCAATCTATAACAAAGCTAATTTCAGTGAAGCTGCAGGACTTTACCAAAGTCCTTATGAAAATAGCGAGTATATTTCGGATTGGAGTGATACAGATGGTAACTATATTAATAGTGAATGGATTTACTACCCAAGTAATGTTTACACATATGAAGTAGATGCTGATGCCGTAACAGAAATCAGCAGAGAAAACATCAAAACACTGATTCAGCACAGATCACAGGCACTGTTCGGCGAAGCTTATGGCTTTTATTCTAACTCATACGGAGATCCTGACGCACGTCTACTTGACTTGACTTTTGATGATGTGAAAAAACTCATAGAGGAAAGCAACGACGAGCCCTTGTACGGAAATGACTACATCAATGCATGCCGTCAATATGGTAAAATGGGCGCAGTATTCGCTTTGGAAGCTCAGGTTAAATTCGCTAAAGCATGGCTGGCTGACAAGAACAGTTCTGTTAACAAGCTGATTAGTGCAACTGCAGAAGCTATTGAAGCTATGGAAACCAAGTATGAAGAACAAAAACTCGGTTATGAAGAACAAGGTGAATCGTTAGATAAAGAGCTTCTGGCTATTAACGAAAAGCTGCAAGCCGCCGTTGACGCACTCAACGAATTGCGTGCTACCTCTAGCCCGATCATCGACTTGAAGCAAGCTGTTTGGCAAGCTATCCAAGATTACAGAGAAGCAGGTTTCGACGAGTGGAGCCAAGACCTCATCGACAGAGAAGTTATGAAGTTGAAGACTGCAATCGAACAGTTAGATTTAGCAATCGAAGATCAAAATCATGCTATCGAAACCGCTCAACGCAATTTGGATGGCTACAACAATGGCAACCTCACCGCTTTGCAGACAGCAAAAGAAGCGCTGGAAGATGCAGAAGCTGCCATGGTAGCTGCACAGGAAGTTTACAACGATGCATTGGATGCCCTGAACAAGATGATTGCAGCTATGGCTGCGGAAGTTGCTGAATAATCGGCAATACTAAACATTTAAATAACAAAAAGATGATTAGAAAACTTTGCACAATCTTATTGTTAGCCGCATTTGTTGCGCCCGCATGGGCGCAACAAACCCGCGGCGACAAGGAGGGTGTAGTGTTTGCTCCCCGCAAGGGTCAGTGGCAGGTGTCATTGGTATTAGGAAATAGTGGACAGTCGTACAACGACAACACTTTATTCCTTTTACCGCAATACACCAACACAGAAGGCTCGATAGGACTTCCCTCCGGAGGTTCCGATATATCGGGCGAACTGAATAGCTATCTGAACATCAGCGGGCTCAATGAAAATAGTTTAATCAACATCGCCGGTTTACAGGCCAAATACTTCATAAGCGACTGTTGGGATATTAACTTCACTTTGGGAATGAACATCAGTATTACCCCAAAGAAGGACTACATAGAGGGCGATTATGAATCAGCGCCCGACATGATTATCCCGGCTCAGAAGTATGTAAATGCACAAGTGACCAATAATTGGTATGTATCGATTGGTTCAAACCGCTATTTCAAAACGAGCAATCCACGCATACACCCATACATAGGAGCCGTAGCCGGTTTCCAGATGGCGCGTATTGAAACCACAGAACCCTATACAGGCAAAACGTATAGCGACGGAGAAGACGAAGACAGTGAAGAAGGACTTCCGGAACACGTCTACCTGGCAGCAGGAAAAGCCGGACAGATGTTCGGCATCAAAGGCGCTGCCGTAGCGGGACTGGAATACTGCCTTGCCAAAGGTATGATTGTCGGTCTGGAACTCCAGCCGGTAGCTTACCGCTACGACGTGATACAAATCTGCCCGAAAGGTTTCGACAAATACAGTATAGGACACCACAACATCAAGTTGTTTGATATGCCTGTGCTGAAACTCGGTTTCAGATTCTAAAATGAAGGAACAGCGTTAAGCCAAAGACTTAACGTATGTAATGCAGGGAAGGCGGTTCTGCTAACACGATTAGCCGAACCGCTTTTATTATAAAAACCAGTTATATAATGAAGAAATATATTTTACTTTTATCTCTTGTCGTCATAGCAATAGGATGGACTGCTTGTTCGGAAACTTCTAATGGTCCGGGGTGCTGCATCAAAGGATATCTTTCATTCAAGGAATATAAAAAGGTATACCTGACAGACAATTCCGAGAACCGCATAGATAGTTGTGAAGTCAAGGACGGACGCTTTTATCTCGAAGAAAAAGGCAACATCAGCGAACCGTATGTAGCCATCATACACATGACAGCAGAACAGGATTCCACCGATCAGCTCGATATGCCGGTTGCTATAGAAAATGGCACCATAAAGGTTGAACTGGGAGAATATATCAAATTATCCGGTACTCCACTGAACACCCGAATCAAAGAATTTCTTGACGCCTTGCAACATTGTAAAGACGGAGTCGTTTCAAAAACAGACATTACACCGGAGGAAATATCTGAGATATTTTCACAATTCTACAAACAGCAGATTTTATCCAACAAAGACAATGCTGTAGGAGAGTACATCTATCGTAACTATAGCGTACATCTGAATACCGATGACAATAAACAGGTAAAAGCACAAATGGGTAACTAAAAACAGTTTACTATGAAACTCAAAATTATCATTACCACCATGGCACTGACAGCAGTTTGTCTAGATGTCCATGCACAGGAAAAGAAAACAAATCCGAATCCGTGGTTCGTACAAGGGCAAATGGGAGCCTCCTACTCTACCGGAGACGCCGATTTTGGAAAGCTGTTAGCTCCTACCGGAGCCATTGCTGTAGGTAAGTATTTCTCCCCCGTATGGGGAGCCCGGCTTGCCATCAGTGGTTGGCGCGGACGCGTCGGCTCTGAAATCAGCAAGCAGGCTCACGGGTTTTATTATGGCGCAGCCACCGTAGACGGATTGATGAACCTCAGCCAGCTCATCAGGAAATATCCCGAACGATTGTTCGATCTCAGCGTTATAGCCGGTATAGGTTTCAACCGTACTTACAGCCACAGCATCAGTAGCTTTATGGGACGCCTCGGTTTGCAAGGAGCTTTGCGACTGAACGATGCTCTGGACTTCAACATCGAAGCACTCGCCAACGGCGTTTCCGATCGCTGGAACGGGCGGGATGATCACTCTTTCGATACTTACTTCACTCTATCATTAGGACTCACTTACAAATTCAAGACCGGATATAAATGTATCACTTGTATATCCGAAGAATATCCAGAAGTGCTATACACCGAAGAGGAAGTGAATCAACTCGTCAATGAGCAACGGTCACAAGTGACAAAGGAGGTGAAAGAAGTTATGATGCAAAAGACTGATACCGTAATCATAAAACAGGACTGTCCGCCCACTAAAGTAGTGAAAGGCATCAAAAGCCACGTTGCCTTCGGATTAGGCAGAACGAATGTTGCCCCCAATCAGGAAATGAACGTGCTTGCCATAGCCGATTACATGAAGCAATTCCCCGAATCGAAGGCTACCGTAACAGGCTTTGCCGACAACGGAACCGGTAGTCGGGATATCAACCTCCGCTTGGCCAAACAACGTGCAGAAGCAGTAGCAAAACAGTTGATAGAAAAATACGGCATCAGCCGTGACCGTCTCACTGTATCCAGTATGCAAGATAAGGAACAACCGTTCCAAACAAACGACTGGAACCGTGTTGTCATTATCATCGCCGACTAACCAATATATTTTCATCAGAGGCCATCATTCATCTCAATGATTATCTTCAAGCAGCCTCAAAGGGTGTTGTGAACATCCCAATTTTCACAACACCCTCTCACATGACAACTCCCAACACTTATTCCCACCACAAATCCCCTTTAAAAGAGTCCAGATAATTAAAAAACCTTCATTTGCAGGTTTTCCCGAGAAATTTAGTAATTTTGCGTTCGACTGAAAAATTCAGTGATTATTCAGAATAGATATTCCCGGAACAGATATGAGCGAAGACTTTGAAGCACCAAAAGACGACTTGGAAAACGGACTCCCGGAAGGGAGCGAAGGACATTCGGATTATAAACCCGCTGACACGAAAGACGTAAAAGCAAAATACCAACTTAGCGGTATGTACCAGAACTGGTTTCTGGATTATGCTTCATACGTTATTCTGGAGCGTGCCGTACCCCACATAAATGATGGTTTGAAGCCTGTGCAGAGACGTATTCTGCACTCCATGAGGCGTTTGGAAGATGGACGTTACAACAAAGTAGCGAACATCGTAGGACATACCATGCAATTTCACCCGCACGGTGACGCTTCTATCGGTGATGCCTTGGTACAATTGGGACAGAAGGATTTACTCGTAGACTGTCAGGGAAACTGGGGTAATATACTCACCGGTGACGGTGCTGCTGCTCCCCGTTACATTGAGGCACGCCTGTCGAAATTCGCCCTCGATGTAGTGTTCAATCCCAAAACTACCGAATGGAAACTTTCCTATGACGGACGAAACAAAGAACCGGTAACCCTGCCTGTTAAATTTCCTTTGCTGCTGGCACAAGGAGTAGAGGGTATTGCGGTAGGTCTTTCATCCAAAATACTTCCCCATAACTTCAATGAACTTTGCGATGCATCCATCCACTATCTGCATGAAGAGGAATTCAAACTGTATCCGGATTTCCAGACAGGCGGCAGCATCGACGTTTCTAAATACAATGACGGAGAACGTGGCGGTGCGGTACGCATACGCGCTAAAATTGAAAAGATTGATAATAAGACACTTGCTATCAAAGAAATTCCTTACGGGAAAACGGTAGCCAGTGTTTGCGACTCTATTGTAAAGGCAAGCGAAAAAGGCAAAATCAAGATAAAGAAGGTAGAAGACCTGACATCTGGCAACGTAGAGATATTGGTTCACCTGGCGCCTGGTGTTTCCTCGGACAAGACGATAGATGCCTTGTATGCTTTCACTGATTGCGAAGTAAGCATTTCGCCCAATTGTTGCGTCATCGACGATCAGAAACCTCACTTCCTCACCGTGAGCAATATACTGAGAAAATCAGTAGATAACACCTTATCCCTGCTGCGCCAGGAGTTGGAAATACGCAAAGACGAAATACTGGAAAGCCTGCACTTTGCCTCACTGGAAAAGATCTTCATTGAAGAACGCATTTATAAAGACAAGGAATTTGAGCAGGCCAAAAATATGGATGCTGCTTGCGAACACATCGACGAACGTCTGACACCTTATTATCCACAATTCGTACGCGAAGTAACCAAGGAAGATATCCTCAAATTGATGGAAATAAAGATGGGGCGCATCCTCAAGTTCAACTCCGACAAAGCGGAAGAACTCATTGCCCGCATGAAAGCGGACATAGAGGAAATAGACCATCACCTGGCTAATATCGTGGAATATACGGTAGACTGGTATTTGATGCTGAAAAACAAATATGGCAAGAATTTCCCGCGCCGTACAGAATTGCGCAACTTCGATACCATCGAGGCAAGCAAGGTAGTGGAAGCCAACGAAAAATTATACATCAATCGCGAAGAAGGCTTCATCGGCACAGGTCTGAAGAAAGATGAATTTCTCTCAAATTGTTCCAGCCTCGATGATGTCATTATCTTCTTCCGGGACGGACGATATCTGGTTACTCCTGTTTCCGACAAGAAATTTGTGGGCAAGAATATTCTTTATGCCAATGTATTCAAGAAAAACGATAAGCGCACCATCTACAATGTGGTTTACCGTGACGGAAAAGAGGGTACACATTATATCAAGCGTTTTGCAGTGACAAGCATTATCCGTGATCGCGAATATGATGTGACGCAAGGCACACCCGATTCACGCATCATGTACTTCACTGCCAACCCCAACGGGGAAGCGGAAGTCATCAAAGTAACCTTGAAACCCAATCCACGGGTACGACGCATTATCTTCGAAGAAGACTTTAGTGCCATCGGCATTAAGGGACGCCAGGCAAGGGGAAACATTCTAACCAAGCTTCCGGTGCACAAGATCGCCTTGAAGCAGCGTGGAGGTTCTACTCTGGGCGGACGAAAAGTTTGGTTCGACCGTGACATACTTCGCCTTAATTATGACGGACGAGGTGAATACCTGGGAGAATTCCAGAGTGACGACAGTATCTTGGTGGTGCATGATAACGGAGAGTTCTACATCACCAACTTCGATCTCAGCAACCACTATGAAGCCAATATTCGTATATTAGAGAAGTTTGACCCGAACAAGGTCTGGACAGCCGTACTTTATGACGCGGATCAACAGAATTTCCCATATATCAAACGTTTCTGTATGGAAGCAACCAACCGCAAGCAGAACTATCTGGGAGAGAACAAGAACAATCGCCTCATCTTACTGACGGACGAATGTTATCCCCGCCTGGAAATCATATTCGGCGGACACGACAGTTTCCGTGAACCCATGATTATAGAAGCTGATGAATTTATCGCCGTAAAAGGTTTCAAAGCAAAAGGTAAACGTATCACTACGTTCACAATGGAAACTGTCAACGAACTGGAACCTACACGACAGCCGGAGGTTTCGCAGGACACAGAAGATCAGGAGGAAGAAGAGCCGGAAATTTTAGACCCCGATCATGGAAAGAGTGAAGATGATATCCGGGATGAAATAACGGGGCAGATGAAGCTGTTCTAAGTGATTAATGATTAGTGATTAGTGATAAGCAACTATATCAATGAAGTTATATAAGATTGGTGTAATAGTGGGATGCCTGCTTTTGGCAGGTGGAAGTATAAAAGCGCAAAGTGTTGAAGACAAGGCGCTGCAAGAGCTGAGGGCGGACTCTTCTGCAAGGACACGCTTTATAACCCGCGCCACAATGTATGGTGTCGGTTTCACGAACGTATTCGACACCTACCTGTCACCGCAGGAATACAAAGGCGTTGACTTCCGTATTTCCCGCGAAAGTATGCGCATGACGAAGTGGATGAACGGTAATGTATCTCTGCAAAGTTTCTTCCAGGCAGACTTAGGCTATACACACAACCGGGTGGACAACAACAATACGTTCTCCGGTCTGGCAAACTGGAATTACGGATTGCATTATAATTTTCCGATTACTTCTAACTTCAAATTACTTGCCGGAGGACTTATCGACTTAAATGGTGGCTTTGTCTACAATCTGCGCAATGGCAACAACCCGGCACAGGCACGCGCTTACATCAATCTGGATGCATCGGGAATGGCAATATGGGATTTAAGAATCAAGAACTATCCGATTAGCCTGCGCTATCAGGTTAACTTGCCTTTTGCAGGTATTATGTTCTCACCCAACTATGGACAGTCGTACTACGAAATATTTACGTTGGGCAACTGGAACGGGGTGCTTAATTTCACTTCCCTACACAACCAGCCATCCCTGCGGCAGATGCTGACTGTTGATTTCCCGGTAGGAAGAGCCAAAATGCGTTTAGCCTATCTCTGGGATGCGCAACAGTCCAAGGTAAATGATATAAAGACGCATACCTATTCGCATGTGTTTATGGTAGGTTTCGTAAAAGAATTGTTTCTCATTCGTGACAAGAAGAAAAAATAAAGTGATAAAGCGATAACATCGTGATAAGGGGATAGAATAATGGGAATAAAAGAAATATATCATAGTAAGTTTAGATGGCTGGGAGTAGCGCTCATGATACTGCCTTTGCTATCCAGCTGTATCCGGGAGGAAGAGTTCAACAATTCACCACAGGGAAACTTCGAAGCTTTGTGGAAGATCATTGACGAGCAATACTGTTTCCTGGATTACAAACAAATAGACTGGGATGCCATCCACGATAAATACCAACCTCTCATTACGTCCAACATGGGTAATGACGGATTGTTCCAAGTGCTTGACAGTATGCTGGCGGAACTGAAAGACGGTCATGTGAATCTGTACAGTTCTTCAAATGTGGCCCGTTACTGGGACTGGTATCTGGATTATCCCCGAAACTTCAACGAAGGTATTATCGAACGGCAATATCTCGGAAAGACGTACCGCATCGCTGCCGGTATGAAATATAAGATTCTGGATGATAATATCGGATATATCTATTATGAATCATTCTCCAGTGGTGTCGGTAACGGCAATCTGGATGAGGTACTTTCTTACCTTGCTCCATGTAGTGGCCTGATTCTGGATGTTCGCAACAATGGTGGCGGAAATCTGACCAATTCAGAGCGTATAGCGGCCCGCTTCACTAATGAGAAAGTGTTGACGGGATATATCCAGCATAAGACGGGAAAGGGACACAGTGACTTCTCTGATCCCAAACCCATTTATTTGGAGCCCTCCAATAGCATCCGTTGGCAAAAACCAGTAATGCTTCTCATCAACCGTCACTCTTATAGCGCAACAAATGATTTCGTAAATGCGATGCGCTATTTTCCTAACGTTACTCTGGTAGGTGACAAGACCGGTGGCGGTTCGGGATTACCTTTTTCTTCAGAGCTTCCGAATGGTTGGGGCGTACGTTTCTCCGCCAGCCCCCACCTGGATGCAGACAAACAACATATCGAATTCGGCATTGATCCGGACGAGAAAGTAGATATGGATGAGGATGATACCAAAAGTGATGCCATTATAGAACGGGCACGGGAACTCTTAAAAGTAGTTCAATAAACACTTTCTATGCCAAACTATTTGCCAGAAAGAAAAAACTTTCTATCTTTGCCACCGCTTAACAAGAAAGCCACTGCGGGTGTGGCGTAATTGGCAGCCGCGCCAGACTTAGGATCTGGTGCCGTGAGGCGTGTAGGTTCGAGTCCTATCACCCGCACAGTATTTAAAATACGGTTAAAATGTAAGAAGAGAAAGCCTTTGGAATTAGTTTCCGAAGGCTTTTTCTTTGTTTACAATTCAATACTTCAAGAAATACAGATATTAATTCGGTGACAAATTCGGTGACACCTTTTCTTCCGGCAACTAACTTTTCTACATATCCCGCAATGAGAGCTTCCCTAAATCAAGACTATATTTTTTCAATTCCTTTTCCGCCTCCAATAGACTTGTCACTTTCTCTTCCAGTTTGGTAATGCTATACCGAGATTCATCTCTTTTTATCTCGTAAATGGCAGCCGTCTTATCCAAATCATTCAATGTAATAAGATCGATTTCATTTTCTCCTTTTCGATTCCAGTACATACCAATATCAGTATATAAACCAGATTGCATAAATTTATCACGGAAATAGCGCTCCAGCATACTTCCTGAAAAGACATCATAATCCCGACGGATTATATTTTCCACCAGTTTCAATGCACCGGATTCAATATACCCTTGATAACGATAAATAAAGCGAAACCAAAAAGTAAGGAAGTTATCAGCTATGCAATAGCGTACTTGTTTAGAGTTCTCCTTAGAGAAAATAGGGCGTTTCTTACTTATCAAAGAATAATATTTCTCCAACTTAGCCAAATAGCCGCCAATCTCTGCCTTTCCCAAACGATTTTCAATTTCTCCACGAGTATAGTCTCCGCCGGCTATACATTCTAAGATAGAGAAGTAAATGGAGTAATCCGGTCCAAACTCTTCAATAAGCAAATTCTTCCCTTCATTCAAAAAAGGAGAGTTGGGACGTGCCAACAAACCAATCATTTTATCCTTGGTATACGCCTTATTTGTCATAAACAGATTGACGTACCACGCTACCCCTCCTGTAAATGAATAAAGCGCCAAAAGATCATCGGGATGGTAGGATGGATTATGATCGGCCAATATCTCCTTCAACACCTCCACCTTGAATGGTTTCAAATGTATCATCTGCCCGGCACGGGAGAAAAGAGGCTCTTTCCGATCTTCAAAAATCTGGTGCATCAACGAATAGATAGAACCACTAACAATAAGGTTCATTCTTGAAGTCCCCTTATTCAAGTCCCACTCTCTTTGTATTTCACTGAAAATAGAGGGGTTAGTACGCTGAAAGTCTTGAAATTCATCAATAATAAGATTAAAGGGACGTTCCCGGGAGATAATAAACAAATGATGGAATAACTTGGCAAAAGAAACATAACTGCCAATAGGCAATCCTAACTTATTTTCAGCTTCCTCTACGAAGTCCTGGCAAAGCAAAGTTTCCGCCTTACGCGCAACAAAGAAATAAAGAGTCAGATTTCCTGCGGTACACTGTAGCGCCAATTGGGTTTTTCCAATACGCCTCCGACCGAATAGAACAGTCATTTGCGACTCTTGCAGGGAAGCTTCACGGATATTCTCTAATAATTCTTGTTCTTCTTCACGATCATAGAATTTCATAATAAACTATGCTTTTAATAAATAAATCATCATTATCGCAACAGCTATTACGGTAACATCCATTACGATAATACAAAGATATTATTTTTTGTACTTACACCCAAAAGAAATGCAGGTATCTTTCTAACCTGCTTAATTCATAGCAGGCTAAAGGAATTGTGTTAAAAAACCGGGATTTGAATGACCTCGAAATCTTTTTTTCATTTGCATTGTTCTGATGCAATATATCATTCACATAAAAATTTAATGCAATGAAGAGAAACCTGAACCCTCCTATGAAGAGAGCCCTAAGGCTTAAAAATCTATTCTTGACGGTATGTTTCCTGCTGATAGGCACTGCCGCATTTTCTCAGGAACGGACCATAACCGGTGTCGTTACCGACTCATTTAAAGAACCGTTGATTGGTGTATCCATTGTGGTACAAGGTACCAATACCGGTGTAGTGACCGGACTGGATGGTGATTATTCAATCCAAGTTCCGCCAAATGCCACCCTTGACTTCTCATACGTAGGCATGGAGAAGCAAAGCATTAAAGTAGGCAACCAAAGCGTCATCAATGTACAGATGAAAGAAGACTCGCAAATGCTTGCCGAAACAGTGGTCATCGGTTACGGTAGCGCCAAAAAGCGTGACCTGACAGGATCTATCACCAACATTAAAGGTGATGAAATTGCCAACAAACCTGTTGCCAACCCACTGTCTGCCCTGCAAGGTAAAGTGGCCGGTGTACAAATCATCAACTCCGGTAAGGCAGGTGCCGACCCGGAAATCCGCGTACGCGGTACAAACTCTATCAATGGTTATACTCCTTTATATGTAGTGGACGGACTGTTTACGGATAACATCAACTATCTGAATACAGCGGATATTGAATCTATGGAAATCCTGAAAGACCCTTCTTCCTTGGCTATTTTTGGTGTGCGTGGTGCTAATGGTGTTATTATCATTACTACTAAGAAGGCGAAAGAAGGTAAGACTCAGGTCAGCATTAATGGTTCGGTGGGTTGGAAAAAGGTTACAGACCGCGTTAGCCTGACTAATGCAGAGCAGTTCAAAATGCTTTATAACGAACAACGCATGAATCAGGGTGGCGATCCGTACGATTATACCGTATGGAATGCAGATACTGACTGGCAGGATGAGATGTTCCAAACAGGTTTCCTTACTAACAATACGGTTAGCATTACAGCTTCGGGAGATAGAAGTAAGTTTTATCTGGGCTTGGGATATGTAATGGAAGAAGGTTCCATCAAGAGTGAAAAGCTGAATAAGTTTACTGTGAATTTGCATAGTGAACATAAAGTGACCGACTTCTTACGTTTTGGTTTCCAGGTGAACGGTGTACGTGCATTATATCCTGATGCAAAAGGTGTAGGCTCTGCTTTGAAAGCAGCTCCGATTGCTCCTGTTTATGATACGGAAAGCGGTCTTCTACATACTCTTCCTGATTTTCAGCGTGCTCAGGTTTGGAATCCTATGATTGAGCCCGTGTTGAGAGGTGCTCATAATAAATCTGCAAATTATCGTATGGCAGGAAATATCTACGGAGAACTTGATTTGATGAAGAATCTAACCTTTAAGGCTACTTTCTCCCTGGATTATGCTTCCAGCCAGTCACGTTCTTATTCTCCGCTTATTTATGTGTATAACCCGGATGTAGAAGGTGGTAAAGAAAGATTGACGGATAAAGAAAGTATCAGTCAGTCGAAGTCTACATCAATGGCAGCACAGTCCGATTATGTATTGACTTATATTAATCAGTTTGGTGATCATGGTTTAACTCTGACTGCCGGTCTTACTACGAATTATAATGAATATTCTGATTTATCGGGTGGTCGCAGCCAATTGCCGGGTTATGGTGTTCCCATTGGCGAAGATATAGATAAGTGGTGGATTACTATGATTGATGATGCTACATCAGCTACTAATGGTGGATCCCAATACAAACGTTTTACAATGTCCTATCTGTTCCGTGCATTGTATAACTATAAAAATCGTTATTTGCTGAATGCTTCTTATCGCCGTGACGGTTCTTCCGTATTTAAGAGAACAGGAAATACATGGGATAATTTCTATTCATTCGGTGCCGGTTGGGTTATGAGTGAAGAGGCATTCATGAAGAAACAGAATGTAATCGATTATCTGAAGCTGAAAGGTTCATGGGGTGTTTTGGGAAGCCAGAATACAGGAGGTTCCCACTATCCGGCCTACCCTAATATAACAAGTTCGGGTTCTGCTGTCTTTGGTGATAATGTTATTGCAGGTAAGGGACCGGATAAACTGATTTCACAGACATTGGGTTGGGAGCGTAACTATTCATGGGAAGTTGGTTTTGATATGCATCTGTTGGATGGTCGCATGCAGATTTCTCCTGTTTATTACAATAAGACAACCAAAGACTTGCTGACAAGTGTTCCCGGTCTTTCAGGTACGGTTCCTGCATTGCAGAATACAGGAGAGATTCGTAACCGTGGTTTTGAGTTGGCAGCATCCTGGAGCGATAAAATCGGTGAAAACTGGCGTTATGGTGTTTCAGCCAATCTAACGACTATTGATAATGAGGTCGTATCATTGATAAGCAAGGATTATTCAATAATTAATGGCGTTTCCCGTGTATCTGAAGGATATCCTATCGGCTACTTCTATGGATACAAAGTGGCAGGTGTTTATCAGAATGAAACCGATATCGAAACTTCAGCACCTAACCAGGTAGCTTCTGTGAAGCCGGGCGATTTGAAGTTTGCCGATGTAAATGGTGACGGTATTATCTCAGAGAAAGACCGTACTATGATTGGTAATCCTACTCCGGATTTTACTTATGGTTTTAGCGTAAATCTGGGTTACAAGAATTTTGATTTGAGTGTAGATATGATGGGTGTTTATGGAAATGAGGTTTATCGTAACTGGGATAGTAGTGCTTATGCACAATTCAACTATCGTACAGGGCATTTGAACCGTTGGCATGGTGAAGGAACATCCAACTGGGATCCGATTCTTGATCCATCCCGTTCTGTAAATCTGGAGGCTTCTTCTTACTATGTAGAAGACGGAAGTTTCTTCCGTATCCGTAACATAGAGTTGGGATATACCTTTGATCCCCGTTTGTTGAACCGCATTAAACTGCAATCTTTACGTATCTATGGTAATGTGCAGAATCCTAAAACATGGAGCCGCAATACCGGATATACTCCTGAAGTTGGTGGTAGTGCAACAGCGTTTGGTGTAGATGGTGGAGGTTATCCGATGCCTGTAGTTTATACATTAGGCTTTAACTTATCATTCTAAACATGAAATCTAATAAAAGAAAAACGATCAGTATGAAAAAGATATTTTATTATGTGATGGCTTTGGCACTGGGATGTTCCCAGATGTCATGCAGTGACCTGTTAGATCAGAAACCGCAAGGAGTATTGACTGAAGATGACCTGACTGGTGGTACTTATGAAACACAGATTTTTAACATGTATGCCTTGCTTCGTGGTTATCATATTGTTTCCGGAAATACGGCGTTGGCTATTCATGGTATGCGTTCGGAAGATGCGGAAAAGGGTAGTACACTATCTGACGGATCTGCAACAGGAAAAATGTTTGATGATTTTGAATATGCTGCAAGTGACGGCATGATAAAAAGTTACTGGAATGCTAATTATACCTTGATTCATAAAGCAAATGATGTATTGGAGGAGATGAAGTCGAATCCTTCATTGACAGGCGGTGACTTAGTTAATAAGGGAGAGGCTTTATTGATGCGTGCTTTCTGTTATTTCAATTTGGTACGTGCTTTTGGCGAAGTGCCCTTGATTGATTTTAAAGTAGGGAGTGTAGCAGATGCCAATATTCCCAAATCTTCTGTAGATCAGATATATACTTTGATTGATGAAGATCTGACAAATGCAGAATCTTACTTGCCGAGGACTTGGGAAGCACAATATGTCGGTCGTCTTAGCTGGGGAGCGGCTCGTGCCTTACATGCCCGTACTTATATGATGCGTAATGATTGGAACAATATGCGTGCGGCAGCAGAGGACGTTATTTCTTCCGGTTTATATAATTTGAATACACCTTATGAAGATATTTTCCGTGAGAAAGGTGAAAACTGTGGTGAGTCTGTTTTGGAACTTCAATGTACTGCTACTGCTGCTCTTCCGGGATCCAACGAAATTGGTAGCCAGTATGCTCAGGTACAGGGATGTCGTGGGGCCGGTGAATGGAATTTAGGTTGGGGCCAACATACTCCTACTCAATTATTGGCTGACGCATTCGAAGAAGGTGATCCCAGAAAGGATGAGACTTTATTGTATTTTATTAGAACGGGAGAAGATCCTTCGACCATTTCAGCAAACAAACCTTATGGAGAAAAGCCGATTGCCAATGCCGATGTGATAGCAAAGTACTTTAATAAGAAAGTGTATACAGATCCGGCTTTGCGCGAAAAGTATACGAAGAGTGGGTATTGGGTGAATATTCGTCTGATCCGTTATTCGGATGTCGTACTGATGGCTGCGGAAGCTGCTTGCGAACTGGGTGATAATACAAGTGCAAGAAGATATCTTGAGATGGTACGTGCCCGTGCCCGTGGTACGAATGCTAATATCTTGCCGGAGGTTACCACTGATAATCAGAGTGAATTGCGGGAAGCTATTCGTCATGAACGTCGTGTTGAGTTGGGTATGGAATTCGATCGCTTCTATGATCTTGTACGTTGGGGAATAGCGAAGGAAGTGCTACATGCAGCCGGAAAGACCGGTTACCAGGATAAGCATGCATTGTTGCCTTTGCCTCAGGACGAAATTGACAAATCAAATGGCGTGTTAGTTCAAAACCCTAATTATTAATTCATATAGTAATGACCATGAAAAGATATATTAATTTATTGTTGGCATTTTGTGTGTCAGCACTCACTTTGCAATCTTGTTTTCAGGATATGGATCATCCGGCTTTTGATTATCCGGATAGTTCTGCTCCCAAAGTGTTCTCACCAATGAAATTGTTCTTGCCTTTTGAGAATGATATGCGTGATAAGGGTAATTACACCTTCCTCATGAGTGCCGGAGGGGATATTACTTATACTGATGGTATCAACGGACAAGCTTATCAAGGCACAAAAGATACATATCTGTTAGCCCGTGTTCCTCCTTATCTGACCGATTCTATACCTGATTTAGGAAGTTGTACGGTGGCTTTCTGGATGAAAACAACGAGAAATACTTCCGCATATGGTGTCTTCAGTATTCCTAATACCAAGACTTTCTGGGGTAATTTCGATATCTATTTGGAAAATACAAGTAGTGAGACTCAGGCTTTCTTCAAGATGCATCTGTATAACTGTACATCAGTGAAAGATAATGATGAGAGATGGGTAGAAGCTAAGATAGACAATGTCTTTGGTACTGAATGGGTTCATATGGCATTTGTTTATGATGGTAGTAATTCGATGGTAACAATTTACCGGAATGGTGAAAGTGCATTTACAAAAGAGCTGCCTGGTTATGGAAAGCTTAAATTTAAAGATTTGGGTACATTTGCTATCGGAGCATTTCAGTTTAGCACAAAACCCAGTTTGACAGAAGGCGCAGGAGCACAGAGCTGGGCATCCAATTTTCCGGGACAGTTAGACCAGTTCCGTTTCTATGACAGGGCTATATCTGCTTCTGATATCAAGCAACTTTATTCAGGTAAAGAATGATGATCGTTAGAAATAGAGTAAATATGAGAGCTGTTTATTTCATACTGTCTTTATTACTGATTTCTTGCAGTAAAGATGATGTTTCGGAAACACCCGGAAAATTTGAACTGCAAAGTATATCCATTGGTGAGAAACAGGATCAGAGTTCCTTTGAAAATGTAGCTCCTAGTGCCAGTATTGTGCTTACATTCACAGATGCAGTGGATGAAGCTACGATTCAGAGTAATATCATATTGAAACTGAATGATCAGGCGGTGGCATATGATTCAAAACTACAGGGAAAGGATAAACTCTCATTGACTCCAACAGGTGGCTTTAAAAGTTTTTCCTCATATAAACTGGTGATCAATCCGGGGGTGAAATCCACCTCCGGAGTATCTCTTACCAATGGCAAAGTCTATGAAATCCGTACAGGGATGGATGATTCGGATAAGTTTGATCGCATTCCTGACGAGGATTTATTAACTTTGGTGCAGAAACAAACTTTTAAGTATTTCTGGAACTTCGGTCATGCACATTCCGGTATGGCATGCGAAAGAACAACTTCCGGTGATGTTGTTACTACCGGAGGAACAGGATTTGGAGTGATGACGATGCTGGTAGCGGCTGAAAGAGGATTTGTAACCCGACAGGAAGCTCTTGAAAGAGTGCAGAAGATTGTAACTTTCCTGGATAAAGAGTGTACGAGTTATCATGGAGCCTATGCACACTGGATTAACGGTGCAACTGGTGAGACAAAGCCATTTGGTGATAAAGATGATGGTGCGGATCTGGTAGAAACCTCTTTACTTTTCCAGGGACTACTTGCAGCACGTGCATACTTCAAGAACGGTTCGGAAGCTGAGAGTAAATTGCGTTCTGATATAACCCGCCTGTGGGAAGCTATTGAATGGACTTGGTTTCAGAAAAGTGGAGAGTCTGTTCTGTATTGGCATTGGAGCCCGAACTATGGATTTGAGAAGAATCTTCCGATCAGAGGTTGGAATGAGTGCCTGATAACTTATGTGCTTGCAGCTTCTTCTCCTACTCATCCTATCGATAAGGCGGTTTATGAAGCTGGATGGGCAAGGAATGGCGGTTTGAAGAATGGTAATACCTACTATGGATACAAGCTTCCGCTGGGAGCTGATAAGGGTGGACCGTTATTTTTATCTCAATATTCCTTCTTGGGCATTAATCCGAAAGGACTGAAAGATCAATATGCTGATTATTGGGAACAGAATCAAAACCATACTCTGATCAATTATAATTATTGTAAGGAGAATCCTAAGGGATATGCTGGTTATGGAGCCTCTTGTTGGGGGCTGACAGCTAGTGATGGTGATAATGGTTATTCGGCACATTCACCTACAAATGATAAAGGAGTGATTGCTCCTACGGCTGCATTGTCTGCATTTCCTTATACTCCGGAAGAGTCGATGTCTGCATTGCACTTCTATTATTATAAGATGGGTGATAAACTCTGGAGAGATTATGGTTTCGTAGATGCTTTCAACCTGACAGCTAATTGGTATGATAACCAGTGTATAGCTATCGACCAGGGACCAATCATTTGTATGATAGAAAATTATAGAACAGGAATGCTTTGGAATTTATTCATGGCTATTCCGGAAATTCAGCAGGGAATGAAAAAGTTAGGCTTTGAGAGCCCTGCACTAAACTGATAATATAGAATATATGATGAGACTTATAATATATGTGATGTTTCTGCTTTACCCGTTTAGCCTGCTGCCGGCAGCTTCTGGTGGTAAGAAGGAGAAGAACTTGTCTGATGAAGAACTGATGACCCTCGTACAGAAACAGACTTTCCGTTATTTCTGGGATTACGGACATCCGGTTTCGGGCTTGGCACGCGAACGTAGTAACGGTAATGACGATATTGTTACCATTGGTGGTTCCGGTTTTGGGGTAATGGCTATTATTGTCGGTGCAGAACGTGGATTTGTAACACGTGAACAAGCAGCAGAGCGTATGCTGAAAATAGTCAACTTTCTGAATGATAAGAATACGGACAGTTACCATGGAATTTGGGCGCACTGGATAAATGGACAGAGCGGAGAAACCATTTCTTTCAGCCGGAAAGATGATGGTGCTGATCTGGTAGAGTCTGCTTTCATGTTCGAAGGGCTGCTGGCTGCACATCAGTATTTCAACAAAGATAATCAGGTGGAAAGACGTATCCGCGGTCTTATTAATGACCTGTGGCGTCAGGCTGAATGGAATTGGTTTACTAAAGGTGGTGAGGATGTACTCTATTGGCATTGGTCACCCAATAACGGTTGGTCGATGAACCATCAGATAAAAGGGCATAATGAGTGCCATATTACGTATATACTTGCTGCTTCTTCACCCACTTATCCCATTGCAGAGTCGGTATATCATAAAGGGTGGGCCAATTCTATCGTTTTCAAGAATGGTAAGAAGTATTACGACATAACCTTGCCATTGGGAAGTGATTATGGCGGACCTTTGTTCTTTACCCATTATTCTTATATGGGACTTGATCCGCGTGGTTTGAAAGATTATTATGCTGATTATGAAGAACAGATGAAAGCACATACTCTGATTAATCGTGCTTATTGCATAGATAATCCGAAGGGGTATAAAGGGTATGGAGAACAGTGCTGGGGACTGACAGCCAGTGATGGTGATAAAGGGTACTCTGCACATTGTCCTGGTAATGACCGCGGTGTTATTACTCCAACAGCTGCCTTGTCGTCTATTCCTTATGCACCGGAATATTCATTGCAAGCCATGCGCTATTTCTATGAAGAGCTTGGCGATAAGCTTTGGGGAGAATATGGTTTCAAGGATGCATTTAACCTGACTGCTGACTGGTTTGCGCCATCTTATCTGGCTATAGACCAGGGACCTATTATTGTTATGATAGAAAATTATCGTACAGGTTTAATATGGAAATTGTTTATGAGTCATCCGGATGTACAAAAAGGATTGAAGAAATTAGGATTTAAAACACCATACTTAAATTAAAAAGGTTACATAATTATGAAAAACATGTTTTTTAATAGTGTATTAGTTGCTTTCGTTCTGCTTGTTGCTTCGTGCAGCAAGCAGCCGGAAGCTAAGGTTGATGTGATGTCATTCAATATTCGTCTGGACCATGTAGCGGATAGTTTGAACAACTGGAAATATCGTAAAGATGCTGCGGCACAAATGATTGCTTATTATACTCCGGATGTAGTAGGTATGCAGGAAGTGTTAAAGAACCAGTTGGATGACCTGAAGAACCGCCTTCCGCAATATACGGCTTTAGGTGTGGGGCGTGCCGATGGAAAAGAAAAGGGGGAATACTGTTCCCTGTTCTATAAGACCGATCGTTTTGATCTTGTGAAGAGTGGCAATTTCGGTTTGAGTGAAACACCCGATTCTATTGGAATAAAAGGCTGGGATGCTGCTTGCGAACGCATTGTGACGTGGGCTGTTCTTAAAGATAAAGTCAGTGGTAAAGAATTGGCTGCCTTTAATACACATTTTGACCATATTGGTAAAGTTGCCCGTCGTGAAAGTGCAGTTTTGTTGCTTGCAAAGATACGTGAGATAGCTTCGGATTTACCAGTAGTTATTACGGGAGATTTTAATGGTACTGTTGATTCAGACCCGATTTCTGTTCTTACGGAAGGGGGGATGCAGAATACTTATTTCGCATCTGACGTAGTTTATGGTCCTGCGTGGAGTTTCCATGATTTTGGGCGCATCCCGGTTGAAGAACGCCAGTTGATCGACTTTATTTTTGTCAATGGACAGGTGGTAGCCAATAAATTCAGAGTGATAGCAGACAAGCCGGACAATGGCTATTTATCCGACCATGCACCTATTCTGGCTAATCTGACAATTCGATAGTGCCATGACTTCTAAATTATCCTTGGGGCTTGTCGTCTTACCTTTTGTGCCTTCCTCCATTGTACAAGGTCAAGAACAGGAAGTCCGTAACGAACGCCCCAATATCATTTTTATTATGAGTGATGACCATGCCCGTCAGGCTATGAGTATTTATGGTCATCCTATAGGGAAAGTGGCACCGACTCCGAATATTGACCGTATCGGGCATGAAGGAGCGGTTTTCCAGAATAACTATTGTTGCAATTCTATTTCCGGGCCGAGCCGTGCTGCCATACTTACGGGTAAACATAGCCATAAAAATGGTTTCATGAAGAACTGGGCGAAAGGTTTTGACGGTACGCAACAAACCCTTCCGAAGATATTGCAGGCAAATGGTTACGAGACAGCTGTTATTGGTAAGTGGCATCTTATTTCTAAGCCTACAGGTTTCGATCATTGGATGATTCTGGATGATCAGGGAGAATATTGTAATCCGCATTTTATTACTGAAAATGATACCACACGTCATTTGGGGTATGTGACGGATTTGATTACTAAATACACGGAAGAATGGCTCGACGGACGGAAAGGCAAGAACAAACCTTTCTTTCTGATGATGCATCACAAAGCTGTTCATAGAAACTGGGTACCTGCAGAAAGACATTACCATCTGTATGAGCATACTACTTTTCCACTTCCTGATAATTATTTTGATGTTTATGAGGGTCGTTATGCGGCACAGATGCAAAAGATGAATATCTATTGTGACATGTACGAAGGACACGATCTGAAGATGGTTACCGGTATGGATAGTGACAGTTTACTGTTCGACCCTTGGCCGCATGCTTTTCTGGGAACAATGGAACCGGATGAACGCTGCCGCTTTCTTGATGCATACCGTGATAGAAATAATGAATTCCACTCCAGAAAACGTTCATTCAAAGAAGTCGCGGAATGGAAATACCAGCGTTACTTGCAAGATTATATGGGAGTTGTAGCGAGTGTAGACGAAAGTGTGGGAGAGATTCTTGATTATCTGAAACGTACCGGACTGGATAAAAATACGATTGTAGTCTATACTACCGATCAGGGCTTCTACTTGGGAGAACATGGTTGGTTTGATAAGCGTTTCATGTACGAAGAATCTTTCGGTATGCCGATGGTTATGCGCTGGCCCGGACATATCAAGCCGGAAACTCAGGTAACAGGACTGACGCAGAACATAGACTTTGCTCCTACTTTTCTGGATATGTGTGGTATCGAAGTGCCACAGGATATGCAGGGCGTATCGTTCCGGGAGTTGGTAGAGACGGGAAAGAAACCGCGTGATTGGCGTAAATCGCTCTATTATCATTATTATGAATTTCCCGGATTTCATAGTGTCCGTGCCCATTATGGTGTAAAGATGGAACGCTACAAATTAATGCACTTCTATGTGGAAGACAAATGGGAACTGTATGATCTGAAAACTGATCCGACAGAAATGCACAATCTGTACGGAAAGCAAGGAATGGAGAAAGTAACTGCTGAACTAATGGAAGAACTTGCACGTTTACAAAAACAATATGAAGTTCCTCAGAATTTGTGCAAATAATATAAAGAACGAAAGAATGAAACATCTGCTATTGACTATAGTCTGCCTGATTGCGTGGACTACTCTTCCGGCGCAGGATATGCGTCAGGATACATATTGTAATCCCTTGAATATAGATTATACCTATATGATTTATAATTCCGACCGGGATATTTCTTACCGTTCGGGGGCTGATCCGGCAGTAGTGGAATTTCGCGGAGAATATTATATGTTCGTAACGCGCTCGCACGGCTATTGGCGTTCCAAGGATTTATTGAACTGGGAGTTTGTACGTCCCGGTAAGAATTGGTATCCTCAGGGATGTAATGCTCCGGCTGCACACAATTATAAGGACTCTGTGCTTTATGTTGCAGGCGATCCTTCAGGTTCTATGAGCATCCTTTATACCGATGATCCTGCTTCCGGTGATTGGGAAGCTACGCCTGCCATTCTACATAATCTGCAAGATCCTGATTTGTTTATTGATGACGATGGGAAAGCTTATATGTTCTGGGGATCTTCCAATGTTTACCCTATCCGGGGTATGGAATTGGATAAAAATCACCGTTTTACAAAGAAAGGGGAGACGAAAGAACTTTTCAATCTGGATATGCCTAAACATGGTTGGGAGCGTTTCGGTGAGAATCATACGGATACAGTATTGGGCGGTTACATTGAAGGACCCTGGTTGACAAAACATAATGGTAAATACTATATGCAATACGGTGCGCCGGGTACGGAATTCAATGTTTATGCGGACGGAGTATACGTAGCAGATCATCCGATGGGACCTTATACCTATCAGAAACATAATCCGGTATCTTATAAACCGGGTGGTTATATGAATGGTGCCGGGCATGGAAGCACTGTGCTTGGTCTCGGTGGACAGTATTGGCATTTTGCTTCGATGTCTCTTTCTATCAATGTGAACTGGGAACGTCGTCTTTGTATGTTTCCTGCCGGATTCGATAAAGATGGTGTTATGTATGTGGATACCCGTTTTGGAGATTATCCCCGTTATGCTCCTGCCGTGCCAGGTAAGGCAGGACAGTTCCGAGGGTGGATGTTGCTCTCTTACGGCAAGCCGGTTACCGCCTCTACTGTAAAAGGAGAGTTTCAACCTTCTGCATTGACTGATGAACTGACTAAAACATTCTGGTTGGCTGAGGCTAACGATGAACGCCAATGGGTAATGATTGATCTGGAAAAACCGGCTGCTGTATCTGCTATTCAGATCAACTATCATGATTACCAAAGTGATATGTATGGTCGTTATGAAGGGCTTCGCCACCGCTATGTGATTGAGGGTTCACTGGATGGACAGAATTGGGAAATATTGGTTGACCGCAAAGAAAGTTATAAAGATACCCCGAATGATTATGTTGAACTCGGACAATCCCAATCTGCGCGTTATATCCGCTATAAGAACATAGATGTACCGACCCCGAACTTGGCAATTTCTGAACTTCGGGTATTTGGATTGGGCATGGGGAAAACACCGCAACAGCCGAAGAAATTAACCCTTGATCGCCATGCGGACCGTCGTGATATTACTATCAGTTGGGAACCGGTCAAAGGTGCACAGGGATATAATGTGTTATGGGGTATTGCTCCCGATAAACTTTATAGCTCTTGGATGGTATATGGAAATAATGAATTACTTATGAAATCTCTTACCATCGATCAGGATTATTACTTCTGTGTGGAAGCATTTAATGAGAATGGTGTATCTTTACGTTCAGAAGTGAAACATGTAAAATAACAATGCTATGAAACGATTAATCAGTGCAATTTGTGTTCTTTTCTTCCTGTTACCTTTGTCTGCTCAGGAAACCTACCAGAAAGAAACCTTTATCTCCTCCCGGGGAGATACCTTGCAGTATCGCTTGCTGCAACCGGAGAACATGAAAAAGAGTGAGAAGTATCCTTTGGTGCTCTTTCTGCATGGTGCAGGGGAGCGTGGTAATGATAATGAGAGGCAATTGACCCATGGTGGACAGATGTTTTTGAATCCGGTGAACCGGGAGAAATACCCGGCATTCGTGCTCGCACCACAGTGTCCCGAAACGGGCTATTGGGCATACTCGGCACGTCCTGAATCATTTTTGCCGAATGAGATGCCGTTGAACGAACCGATAACTCCGATTTTTCAGACAGTGAAGGATTTGCTGGATACTTATCTGGCAATGCCTCAGGTTGATAAATCGCGTATTTATATCATTGGACTTTCTATGGGAGGAATGGGAACCTTTGACATGGTTGTCCGTTTCCCGGAGATATTTGCTGCTGCTGTGCCTATTTGCGGTACAGTAAATGTGGCGCGCCTGAAAGCTGCCAAGTCTGTAAAGTTTCGTATTTTCCACGGTGATGCTGACAATGTGGTTACACCTGAAGGTTCGCGTGCGGCATACAGGACTTTGAAGAAGGAAGGTGCTGATGTGGAATACATTGAGTTTCCGGGATGTAATCATGGTAGCTGGAATCCGGCTTTCAATTATCCCGACTTTATGAATTGGCTGTTCAGTCAGAAGAAATAGTTTAAAGAAAAATGGCAAGTAGATTTATCCTGCTTGCCATTTTTCTTTAAACTATTTTTCTTCATAATCCCCGTTAGCTTTAATCAGCTCAATCAGCTTTTCTACAGCTTCTTCTTCGGGAATATTCTTTTCAATGCATTCTTTCTTCTTATACAGACTGATTTTCCCACGTCCGGCACCTACGTAGCCATAGTCAGCATCAGCCATTTCTCCGGGACCATTGACGATGCAGCCCATAATACCTATTTTCAATCCTTTCAGGTGTGAAGTAGCGGCTTTTACACGTGCTATGGTGCTTTGAAGGTCGAACAGGGTACGTCCGCATCCGGGGCAGGAGATATATTCCGTTTTGCTGGTGCGTATACGTCCTGCTTGCAGAATACCAAAGGCTGTGGCATCTACTACGGCATGAGTGAGATTTCCCTGGTTGAACAGGAAAATACCATCGCAAAGACCGTCGAAGATAAGTGCTCCCATGTCGGCAGCAGATTTTATCTGCAAGTCCTCTGCTTCATTTTCAGCATAGTGCTGGAAGAATACAACCGGATTTTTCAGTCCTTCCTGCATCAACTGGTGAACTAAAGCACGATGTTCCCCAAGTCGGTTAGGATGGTTGCTCTGTGATATAATGACTACTTCAGGATGATATTTCAGACAAGCAATCACTTCTTCCGTTTGTGCCATGTAAGGCATAAACATGAATTTCAAATCAGCTTGGCAATTGCCCATAAGTGGCATCTGCTGGTAATTGAAAGCCGGATAGGTTCCAGGCTCTTCTTCCCATACATCCGCATCCAGGATGTATTCCACTCCTTCTTCACGAGTTTCCGGTAAGGCACGTCCGGCGTAGATATAATCCGGAATGAATTGCGGGTTCGTATCAAATTTTCCGTCCATGCGTTCGGCAATGACTACAGGCAGGTGATTCCCACCTATGTTGCGTACGGCAGTTGTCTCACGTCGTACCGGAGAAAGATAGTTGAAACCTTCTGCTTCCACTCCGGGTATGTAAGGGTGATCCTGGTGCTGCATGATGTAATCCACCAACTTTCGTGCTACAGGTATTTCTGCTTCCGGAGCTTCGCTCAAAGAAACGCGGATGGTATCACCCACGCCGTCGGCTAGCAATGCACCGATGCCCAATGCAGACTTGATACGTCCGTCCTCACCATCCCCGGCTTCTGTAACGCCAAGGTGCAACGGGAATTGCATTCCTTCCTTTTCCATTACAGCAGCTAACAAGCGAACCGTTTTTACCATTACTACTGTATTGGAGGCTTTGATGGAGATAACAACATCTGTAAAGTCTTCTTTTACACAGATGCGCAGGAACTCCATGCATGATTCCACCATACCTTCCGGTGTATCGCCGTAGCGAGACATAATGCGGTCGGACAGTGAGCCATGATTTACACCGATGCGGATAGCTGTATGATTCTCCTTGCAGATATTCAGGAAAGGAACGAATCGGTCATGTATTTTCTGCAACTCTTGTGCATACTCTTCGTCTGTATATTCCAGATGCTTGAAGGTGCGTGCGGCATCTACATAGTTTCCCGGATTGATACGCACTTTCTCGACATACTGTGCTGCTACATCTGCTACCTTTGGGTTGAAGTGGATGTCGGCAACCAGTGGAACCATATATCCGTCCCGGCGCAAACCGGCATTGATGTTCATCAGGTTTTCCGCTTCTTTAATGCCTTGTGCTGTCAGACGTACATATTCACCTCCGGCATCTACAATACGTTTAGCCTGTGCCACGCTGGCTTCTGTATCCTGTGTGGCGGTGTTTGTCATACTCTGTATGCGTATAGGATTGGAGCCGCCCATAGGGGTGGCTCCAATATTTACTTCTGATGTTTCCCGTCGGGAATAGTTGAATAAATCCACTAATTACTCCTTTTTAATTCGTTTTATACTCGTACTTTACTTCTTTCAGCTCCTCGTTCGCCTTTACGATTTTCTTTTTCAGCCCTTCTTTGTAGGCTGCAAAAGTTTCAGCGAGATCGGCATCGCTTAAAGCTAGCATTTGTATAGCAAGAATGGCAGCGTTCATGGCGCCATTGATGGCAACTGTGGCTACAGGGATTCCGGGAGGCATCTGAATGATAGAGTAGAGAGCATCTACGCCATCCAGCACAGAACCTTTAACGGGAACTCCGATGACAGGTAGTGTAGTGTTAGCAGCGATGACTCCGGGCAGAGCGGCGGCCATGCCGGCGGCTGCGATTATCACTTTAACGCCGCGTTCGCGGGCGTTCTTTGCAAAATCCTCTACAGCTTCCGGAGTGCGGTGTGCAGAAAGAGCGTTCATTTCGAACGGTACATGTAAATCATTCAGCAGTTGAGCGGCCTTTTCCATAACAGGAAGGTCGGAGGTGCTGCCCATGATGATGCTTACTAATGGAGACATAATTATTTAGTTATTAGTGTTTAGTGATTAGTGATTAGCAAACTTCTCAATATCAATGCTAATCACTAACCACTAATAGTTAATCGTTAATCAACGCTTTGTAGGCAGCAGCATCCAGTAATGAATCGAAATCTGCATCAGCATCCGGTTTCATTTTGATGAGCCAGCCTTCACCGTACGGATCTTTGTTAACCAGTTCCGGTTGGTCAGCAAGAGTCTCGTTTTGCTCCAGGATTTCTCCGCCTACGGGCAAGAAAAGATCAGAAATGGTTTTCACTACTTCAATGGTCCCGAATACTTCATCGGCTGCCAATGTTTCACCCTCTGCTTGGATATCTACGAATACGATATCGCCTAATTGTGCCTGGGCGTAATCGGTGATACCTACATAAGCTACATCGCCTTCAAGGCGTATCCACTCGTGTTCTTTGGTGTACTTTACATTTTCTGGGAAATTCATGATCATTATTTTTAAAGGTTAATACTTATATAATTACAAATTACTAATTATAAATTACAATGTGAGCCCTTTTTACTTCTCTTAAAAGAGGAAAATACGGAACAGGATATTACTCAATGGATGAAGCACTAATAAAGAGCAAATTAATCCTACGGCAAAACCTACCAGTACCTCTCCCAATGTATGATGCTGTAAAATAATACGTGCTGTGCCCAGGACACCTGCAATCAGGATGAACAGGCATAGCCACCATACCGGATTGTATCCGAACAAGGCACTGAAAGATACCAGCCCTCCTACAATAGCCCCTACGCCTGCCATATGCTCGCTTAACTTCCATTTCAGATTGACAACAATACAGATAACCATCATGATCAATGCGGCAAGAATAATACCTGTCATGTACCAGGGGATATTCAGGCGATGCATCATCACCAGACAGAATACGTATGAAGTAATAGTAAGCAAGAATGGCATAAAGCGCCGCTTACGTTCACCCAAGTCTTCGGGACTGAAACCATTGATTTTACGGAACAGGAAGATGGTGAGCGTAGGCATAAGAATAGTGAAGCAATACACTACTCCAAGCACAATCAGCTTATACTGTATAGGCATGATGCGCAGGTACGAGAAAAGGAACAGAATCAGAAACGCCAGGAATGGAATGGAAAACGGCGTGAATATAGCCGATATCACCCGGGCTGTCCGGATTAAGGTCCTGTCTGCTACAATATGTTGTTCTTCCATGAATAGAGTTCTCAAATTAATAATTACTTCCTCAGTCTTGCTACCGGTATGTTCAACTGTTGCCTGTACTTGGCTACCGTGCGGCGTGCTATAGGATATCCTTTTTCTTTCAGTATATCCGTCAGTTCATCATCTGTATAAGGTTTCTTTTTATCTTCATTGTCAATGCATTCTTTCAATATCTTACGAATCTCACGTACAGACATTTCCTCACCGTCTTCGGTGACGTATCCATCACTGAAGAAGAATTTCAGTGAATAGATGCCATAGTTGGTTTGTACATATTTGCTGTTGCTGACGCGGGAGATGGTTGAAATGTCTAATCCGGTACGTTCGGCAACATCCTTCAATATCATAGGGCGCAACAATGATTCGTCTCCTTCGAGGAAGAACGGGCGTTGCAGGTCGATAATGGCTTGCATGGTAGTCATTAATGTATTCTGGCGTTGCTTCACGGCATCAATAAAGCCTTGTGCTGCATCCATCTTCTGCTTCAGGAACATCATGGCTTCTTTCGACTCTTTCGACTGGTTAGCCCTGTTTTTGGTATGCTCTTCCACCATCTCGGTGAAATCACGGCTCATACGCAGTTCCGGAACGTTTCGGTTGTTCAGAGCCAGACTGATGGTACCGTCGTCGTATGTATCTACAATGAAGTCGGGGATGATCTGTTGCATGTTCCGGCCGATGGCTTCACCCAGAGAGGCACCCGGACGCGGATTGAGTTTGCAGATCTCTTTGATAGCCTGTTCAAAAGCATCTTCTTCCAATCCGAGCTTCTGCTGTATCTTGTCCCAATGCTTACGGGTAAATTCTTCGTAACATTCGGAGATGATCGCTTCTTCTATATAAAGTAGAGGGTTCGGGGTGAAGTGCTGTTGTTCTATCTTGCGATGAATCTGAATGAGCAGGCATTCTTGCAGGTTGCGTGCGCCAAGTCCGGCGGGGTCAAAGTCCTGGATAATCTTCAGTGCTTCTTCCAATTCCTCCTGGGTGCATTCGAT
>OHAS01000394.1_pt1 | contig 37628 bp, 39 predicted proteins | sample 1577131 | NCBI WGS metagenome assembly OHAS01 (sample SAMEA3541566, study PRJEB24748) | human gut metagenome | biome: human gut; feature: human-associated habitat; material: faeces | place: China | collected 2012 | reverse complement strand
GTGAGAAATAACAGAATTACAAACATAAAATTACGAAGTTATGGAAACTCTTTGGTAACGTCTGTATAACCCATTTCTTTTGCTATTTCTTCAGCGTCTCTCTGTATCTCTTTGTCAAGACCTTCGGAGCGGATAAGAAAAATAGATTCAGGCTCAAGATTATGCTCAGCTAAGTATTCCCTAAGCATTTTTTTACAAACCTTTGACATTGAACCACGGTATTTTTTTGTACAGACAAGCTTGCCGTCAATCATTTCAATAAAAGGCTTTAATCCTAACAAAGTCGCCCCAAGATAAGCGGCGTTTGAAACACGGCCCCCCGCTCTAAGATAGTCCAAATCTCCGGGAAAAAACGCGCAGCAGGATTTGCTTATCCAGTATTGGGCCTCTTTTTTGACTTCATCCATTGTAGCATCCGGGTTGTTTTTCAAATATTCTGCCATTTTTATTACTATTGAGGCCTGACCTCCAGTAACTTCTTTAGTATCAATATGTGTAACATAATCTAAGCCCTCGCTTGCGATAAGCGCGTTCTGGTATGTTGCTGTTGTAATCGCCGAGTAGCATAGGTGCAGAATTTGTGCGTCAGGATTTTCCGTGTGAATTTTTTCAAACATTTCTTTATATTCATCAGGATTTGTTGCGCTGGTGGTGGGAAGCTTCTTCGTCCTTTTATAGGAGTCAAAGACCTCGCTGACTGGAAATGCTCCGTCTTTGAGACTTTTTCCGTCAATAGACACATGCATTGGAACTATGCAGAGACCGTATTCAGAAACATATTTTGACGGAATGTCTGCACCTGTTTCTGCAACAATAAATACTTTTTTCATATATTTCACCTTTCTGCGGTATTTACAATCATATGACAAGTTTTTGAAAAACCGATATTTATTTTATTATATAGCTTTATTATAACTACGTCAACGGTTACTGAAAAACTTGTTATATGTTTTGTTATATCTTATTGACGGTATATAAAACAAATGATAAAATTGTAAGCATGATGAACGAAATGAAGGAAAATATGAAAAATTCAATAGTGGGTTTCCGACTGCCGCGCTTTGAGGAGATAACCAATGTCGGTCTTTATCTGGAGCAGACTGTCAAATATATAAATTTCTTTCTTGAACCGCTTGGTGAGCCGGAGATAACAGCTTCAATGATAAGCAACTATGTGAAGCATAAGCTCGTAAAAGCGCCTGAAAGGAAGCAGTATTTTGCCGAACATATAGCGTGCCTTATTTTTATTGCGGTTGTAAAGCAGGTTGTGGCATTGGACGATATAAGGGTAATGTTTGGCGTTCAAACAGAGAGCTATGACATTAAAACGGCCTATAACTATTTTTGCGATGAGTTTGAGAATACACTCTACTTTGCCTTTGGCACGACTGAAACTTATGCCCAGCTCGGTAAAACAACATCTGATGCTAAGGATTTGCTGAGGAATGCTATTAATGCTGTCGTAACTAAAATATATCTGGATAAGTACGTCTCCGCATTCAGACAGATTGAAACAGTTTCCCATCAAATTTAAAAGCCCGTATTTACTGTAAAAGTAAATACGGGTTATTTTTAGTTTAATGAAAATTTGTATATATTATCATAATCCATGCCGACAGAAATATCAACGGTCTGCTCGGTAAGGTTATATACACAGCTCCACTGGGTTGAACTGCGTTTTTCAGGCTTAGGCTCCTGCTTAGCTGCCTCTAATATGTCCATTGCACCTTCTTCGGTTATAACGCCGTCTGTCTCAGCAAGCATTCTGACAATTATGTCATATCTGTCCTGACCTCCGCCAAAATCATAATCTCCCGGAGTAAGCAGGAAGTTTGTAGCAACACTTTCATCTAATACACTCATCTCATTATCTATGTATTCTACAACAACGCTTTTTCCGGAGGCGTCTGAAATCTGAAAATGGTAGCAGCTGTTTGCGGAAGCGTGCATATCATAATTTTTAAGCATTTCTACAGCCTCATCAACAGTAGCACATTTATCAAGTATCATTCTGATTGCGGAAGTAGTCGTTATATCTACTTTATCAGTCTGCTGGTTTGTCGGCTCGGTATCTATCTGAAGTACGCCTGCTGCCAGCCCCTTCTCATTTATACCATCTAGTGGAGTGTAGGGCGAGGCCAGTGTGAGAAACGAGGATTTCATATCAAGAGGAAGCTTATCCTCGGAATAGCCTATATATGCAAGGTTTACCATGCTGATTGATTTATAGCCATTATCAGGCTCGGTTCTTACAAATAAAGCAGGTGAGTAGTACATATCAAAGTTTCTGCCGAAAATTCTTTCACCGTCCGGTGTTTCTGCGGCAAAAGTACTGCAGCCAAGATCCGGCAAATTAAAATTCAAAGGAATTCCGTGAAGCAGCTGTCCAACAATAAAGCTCACAAGCTCATTGTCAGTTGAAGCTCCTGTTTCAAGAAATTCATCAAATCCGTAGTCGCCTTTAAAGTCCATTGTGAACAGCTGGGTATCTCCTATGCGTTCAATGCTGTTTAATGTCCTTACAAGATTTCCAAATAGTGACCAAAGGATGATCAGAGCAATTATAATTATGGCCAGAACAGCTAGGGCTGCCTTTTTCCAAATGTTTTTTGACTTTTTTTCCATTACATTCTCCTTAATAATAAAATAGTTAAAAAATTTAACTATTTTATTATATATGAATATAAAATTATGTCAAGGCAAATTTAGATAATCAGACAGATACGAATAACCTTCTTTCACAATATTTTCTGACGGAATAAAACGAAGAGAGGCGCTGTTGATACTATATCTTTTCTGACCACTCGGCCCGTCAGTATAAATGTGGCCAAGATGAGCTCTTCCAATACGGCTTGAAGCCTCTATGGTTAAATTTTCATCGAGTACGTCCGGCTCCTCTATAACAGCGTTTGGGTCGATTGGTTTAGAGAATGTCGCAAATCCTGTTCCTGCATCATATTTGTCGCTTGAACTGAAAAGGGGTTCTCCGGTAGTAATGTCAACATATATACCACTGTCAAATTTATCCCAGTATTCATTTTTAAAGGGCTCCTCAGTTGCGTTTTCCTGTGTTACGCAATATTGAAGGGGAGTGAGAGCTTCTTTAAGCTCCTGACGGGTCTTTCTTGTGTACATTGAAGGGTCTACAATTGCCGATTTTAGCTTTTCAATACCTTTGAAATTTATATGACAGTAACCATTAGGGTTTTTTTCAAGATATTTTTGATGATAATTCTCAGCCTTAACATATTTTGTGAGAGGCTTGCACTCAATTACAATTGGTTCATTGTACCTTTTTTGAAGCTCATCCAGGGAATTGAGAATTATTTCGCGCTCGCTTTCATCGGTATAGAAAATTCCAGTGCGGTACTGGCTTCCCCTGTCAGCTCCCTGCCTGTTTAATGTAGTTGGGTCAATTGTGTAGTAATATTCGTTAAGCAGGTCTGTCAGACTGATTATGTCAGCATTATATATTACCTTAACGGTTTCGCAGTAGCCAGTTTTAAATTGATGAAGGTCGCTGTATTTCACATTTTCTGTCCAGCCATTGGCGTAACCAGCCTCGGTTTTTATTACCCCATCGACATACGTGTCCATATATTTTTGAAGTCCCCAGAAGCAGCCTCCTGCTAAATATATCGTTTTTTCATTCATATAAACAGCTCCTTATTTATAAACCTGCTAACGGAATACAGCCATCAGCAGTGTTCCTACAGTTATTATGGATAATCCAAGGAAAGCTTTTTTAGACAGCCTCTCATTAAATACAAAGTATGAAAAGACTATTGATACTATTATGCTCAGCTTATCAATCGGTACTACTACGCTTACTATGCCGTTTTGTATAGCATTATAATAGCACAGCCATGAAGCACCGGTAGCAAACCCGGACAGCAGTATAAATTTTAGTTCCTTGGGATTTATAGTTTTTGCCAATCGTGCCTTGCCTTTGTATATAACTATAAGCCAAGCCATTATAAGTACAACAGAGGTGCGTATTGCTGTTGCTAAGTTTGAGTCAATACCGGTTACTCCTATTTTGACAAGTATTGATGTAAGTGCGGCAAAAACAGCGGACAGTAGAGCATATATCAGCCAGCTGTTTTTAATACTTTGACCATGAGTATCTTTCTTTTCTATCATTAAAAGTGTACCTGCGGCTATTAAAAATGTTCCGATTATTTTGACAGAAAGGTTATTTGTCTCTTTAAATAGAATAACTGCAAATATAACAGTCAGAATTGTGCTGGATTTATCAATAGGAACAACTTTATTAATGTCGCCTGTGGAAAGCGCTTTGAAATAGCATATCCAAGAAGCTCCAGTCGCTATACCTGATAGTATCAGAAATATCAGCGGCCTAGCACTCACCATGACGGAAGTTTTAAGAGAACCCGTAATAAATACCATAATCCAAGAAAAAACAAGTACGACTACAGTCCTAACGGCCGTAGCAACATCTGAATCAGTTTCTTTTATTCCGCATTTAGCCAGAATTGAGGTAAGTCCTGCAAACAAAGCTGACATAAAAGCCATAACAAGCCACATAAAGTACACCTCCCAAATTAAATTTATTCTAAAGGATAATGAAATTATATTCAAGTAAGAGTGAAAATAAAGGATCTATGGTTGTCTTGCAAATAGTATATAAATCAGTTACAATTAGTTAAATATATCAAATGCATCGGTGACAGATGTTTTATTAGGAGGACAGCCATGTACGAAAAAGTTCATTCTAATCCGGACGTATATAAAGTGTTTGTTCCGCTTCCGGATAATCCGCTTCAAAATCTTAACTGCTTTGTGATAAAATCAGATAAAAGAAATCTTATCATAGACACAGGCTTTAACCGTCCTGAATGTGAAGATGCAATTCGCACCGGCCTTGCTGAACTTGAGATAGATATAAATAATTCAGATTTATACCTCACCCATCTTCACAGCGACCATGTAGGGCTGGCGGCGAGCATAATGCCCAAGGACGCGACAATATATATGGGCAGGGTCGATTACGACTATCTTATGACTTCCGTTACGGGCTCCCATTGGGAGGACACTGATAAGGCTTTTCTCTCACATGGATTTCCACAGGACAAAATAATTGAGCTGCATACTAAAAACCCGGCAAGGGCATTTCAGGTGGCAGGTACCTTTGACGCTGTTAAGCTGGAAGACGGTGATAAATTTAATGTCGGCGACTACGAGTTCAAATGCATATATGTACCTGGACATACTCCAGGAAATACCTGCTTGTATTATGAAAAGGCAAATCTTATGTTTTTGGGGGATCATGTTCTTTTTGATATTACACCCAATATTACTGCATGGTTTGGGGTAAAGGATTCATTAAGCAGCTACATAGACAGCCTGAAAAAAATAAGGGAATATAAAATGGTTACGGCTCTGCCCGCACATAGAAATACAAAGGGAATAAACGTATATGACAGAATTGACCAGCTCTTGCTTCACCATGAGGAGAGGCTTAAGGATACTGAGAAGGTTGTTAAAATGATACCCGGTTCGACTGCTTATGAAATAGCCGCCTATATGAAATGGCAGATGAGAGGCAGAAATTGGGAAGAATTTCCCGTAAGTCAGAGATGGTTTGCGGTAGGAGAGACAATCGCTCATCTTGATTACCTAATGACAAGAGGCATGGTTAAATGCGATGTGGACTCAGAGGGAGTTCACAGATACACTTTAATTTAAAACAAAAAAATCCAAGGCATATGCCTTGGATTTTTTTACTCAATAAGCTTAGCAAGCGCAAACGTTTACTGCTTTAAGTCTTGAGCTGTCTTTGGGATCTTTTTCTATATCAAAAGTAACTTTCTGTCCGTCTTCAAGACTTTTGAAGCCTCTTGAAGCGATTGCAGAAAAATGTACAAATACATCTTCGCCAGTTGTGTCATTTGTGATAAATCCAAATCCTTTTTGTGAGTTAAACCATTTTACTGTACCATTATTCATTCTTGGTACCTCCATATTATTATTAGTACTCAGGGAATAAAAAAATGGCCTCCGAATATAAGTCATTAAATAGGACTTATAAATGAGACCAATTCAAATCAACTTGATTACTAAAATTTACTTTACCACAAATATATTTGAATGTCAAGAAAAATTTTCGATATATTCTTCAAGCGTAATGTTGTTTTTCATAATGTATTCGGCGGCTTCCGTCCCAACATACCGAAAATGCCATGATTCGTAGTCAATTTGGGTTATATCTTCCTTGTCCTTTGGGTAGCGGAGTATAAAACCGTATTTCCAGCAGTTTTCCCTAAGCCATTTATTTTCTTCGGTGCTTTCCTGCGCTTCGTCAAGGAGCTGATAGTCGGCCGCTACTATGTCAAGGGCCAGACCCGTTTCATGCTCGCTGTAACCGGGAGGCATTACCTGTCTTGTTGCCTCGTTATATGCTTCTTCATAATCCATACCTTGTGACATGTAGTCATCAATGTCCGAGTTCAATATTTCTTCCTGCCTTGAAGTGCTCCTGTATGCACTGGCGACACAAAAATCCAGTCCTTTATTTGTGCCGTCTGTAAGCATTTCCTTAAGGGCACCATAAATTGACTCGTCTACCTGTGAATAGCCGTTGTTAAGGGTTTTTAAATTTACACTGTAATCATCGGGAAGCTTATTGTTCTTGTTTACCAGTATTAAGTAGCGGCTGTTTTCAACCGAAGGGTTTTTCAAGGTTGCTTTTACGCTTTTGACGACAGGGTCTGCCGAAGCTGGAGACGGCATTTTTAAAAGTGCTGCGGCACATATGGCAAAGGCTGATACCTGTAAAATTAATAATCTTCTGTTTTTTCTTCTTCTCATTGAAATTACCTCCTTATCACATAGCAAGGATAATTCAATGAGGTATCTCAATTGTACAGGCTTTGTATCAAAGTTGTAAAACTAAAAAATATTAATATCATTCGGAAACCTTTTTATCAATATATCCGTCGACGTCAACAGAAGAGCTGTTATAAATATCAGTATAGTACTGCAGCATATATATATTTTCTATACCGCACGTAAAATAATAATCTCCGTTAAGAATAATAAATGAAGCATACTGATCTTTATACTTAAGATTTGAAAATGTCTGGTAATCAATTGTAAATGGCTCAGAATAGCTGTCGGCGCCATAATAGCTGATTACATTATTATAATAATCACTTCCGCTAAAGGTAAAATTATGAAGGGCTGTTTCTTTCGGCAGCATAACAGCGCTGTAATAAATACAGTAATTTTCTGAGTCCATAAGGAAGGCACCCTCATATCCGCCATCTCCCTTTAAATAAACCACGTTGCAGGACAGGCTTCCTTCCGGGGTATATAAATTTAGATATTCTGTATACTGAATATCTCCATACAGGTCATACTCTGATAAATCAGGTATAATTCCAAGACTGCACAGCTGTTTAAGCTGGGTCACAAATCCGTCCTTAAACTCCTGCGGCATATCGGAAGCGCCTATTGAATATATGGAATTCAGGCCGACTCCGTATTTTAAAGCTGATTCAGCTGTGCTTAGTATGCTGTAAATTTTTTCACCGTTATCCTGATAGCTCAGATTTTTTATATCTTCCTCCGGCTCCAAAGAACTTACCTTGTCCAGCATTTTGATATCGGCTTGCCTTCCATAAAGCATAGGCAGTGAAAAAGAGAGTACAAAAACCGAAAGGGCGCAGGTTACAGCCGCAGTATATTTAGCTCCGCTTTTCATTTGTGCGGCCTCCTTTCATAGGGAGATAAAGACTTATAACCGTACCAACTCCCTCTGTGCTTTTGATTTCCCATTTGCCGTTATGAAGCTCAATTATTTTTGAACAAAGTGAAAGCCCCAGTCCGGCGCCGCCTTCCTTTCTGGCTCTGGATTTATCAACCATATAGAACGCTTCGGTAATACGCACTAAATCCTTTTGCGGTATTCCAATGCCGTTGTCTTTGACTGATATTTTATAAAAGCCTCTGTCCCTACGGCACTTGATTTCAATTTGAGAGTTTTCAGGAGAGGCCTTCCTGGCGTTATCAATAAGGTTTATCAGTAGCGAGGAGAGCAGATCCTTGTCTCCCATAATATATCCTCTAGAATATGTTATTGAAAGGTCAATGCCCTTTTCCTCAAGAGACGGAAAAACAACCTCATATACCTCAGTCAAAAGTGTTTCTATACTGATTTTTTTGAATGAAATACTTTTCCTTCCAGACGAGATTAGCTCTAAAAGCTTGAATGAAAGGTTCTCAAGCCTTTTACCCTGAAGATATATATAATTAGCGTATTCCATGGTTTCCTCAGGGGGAAGCTGCATTGTACGTATCATGTCCGAGTAGCCTATAATGGAGGTGAGAGGAGTTTTGAGCTCATGGGCAAAGGAGGCGGTAAAGTCCTCCTGCTTTTCAGCCCGGTCCTTCAACTCGTCTATTTTCTGCTCTATGCTGTCGGCCATAAAATTAAAATCTCGGGAAAGCATAGCTATTTCATCATTCCCGTTAAGCTTAGAGCGTACATCATAATTACCTTTGGCAAACCTCCGGGCTGTCTTTGACAGTGAGGATATAGACTTTGTAAGGAAATGTGAGACTATAAGTGTAACTAGGGCTGTCAGAATAACAGCCAAAACTGTGATTAACTGTATCTGGCTTACTGTAGAAGCCCTGTCATCGTAGATATAGGTTATATCCTTAGTTGTCTCAATATAGTACTGTGATGAGGCGGCCTTAATTGGGCTTGCAAATATCAGCTTCTTACTGCTTCCATCCTCGGATATTTTATAAACCCTATTTGTATCAGACAGCTCTTCAGGCAGCATATGTATATCAATGGAAGGGCTGCTTTCATACAGCAGGGAACCTTCCTTGTCATATAGGCAAAAATAGTATTTTCCGCGGTTTATACTTTCGTCCATATTTTTTGCAACAGAAGCAAGCCTTTCCGGCGTCATTGTATTTTCACTTAAAGAATTGACAGTCATTTCATAAACTATTTTAAACATTCGGTTTTCAGAGTTCATCTGCTCTGTTTCCCTTTCAATGGTGCTGTCAAAGGATGAAAAAACAATCCATGTTCCAAAAAAGCTGAAAGCTATTGTCATCATAATTGTAAAGGAGAAAAATATTTTCCAAAAAAATTTCATTTATCAGCCCTCATTAAGCTTTGAATATATACCCGACCTTATATACAGCGGAAATGTGATTTCCCAAGTCCAGCTTCTTTTTCAGCCTCTGCACATGCAGGTCTATGGTGCGGCTGTCCCCGTCATACTCCGCTCCCCAGACGTTCTCATATATCGTTTCACGGTAAAGGGCTACGTTTTTGTTCTTTACAAATAACAGCAGAAGCTCATACTCCTTTAATGTAAGCTGAATTGGGATTTTATTCTTTGTTACGCTGCGTTCTTCGGTATTTATTTCAATATCATTGACTTTTATTACTTTTTCGGTTTTATTATATCTTCTTAATACAGTCTCAACTCTTGCGAGCAGTTCTATAATCTCAAAGGGCTTTGAAATATAATCGTCTGCCCCAAGCCTTAAACCCTTTACCTTTTGAGCGGTGCTTCCCATTGCGGTTATAAAAATGACGGGAGTTGAAACGCTTTTGGCGTATTCAAGAAGTTCGTATCCGTCAATTTTGGGCAGCATTATATCCAGCAAAATAAGGTCGTAATTATTTTCGGATATTTTATCCGCAGCTTCCATGCCGTCGAAAGCGCAGTCGCAGGAATAACCTGATTTTACAAGATTTATTCGTATTAAATTGGATATTAATTCTTCGTCTTCAGCTATAAGTATTTTTATCATTTTAACGCTTCCTTATGGAGTATTTATGTAACAATTATAACACTTTTTTGTATCTTAGATGTATCATGTAAAGAAAAAGCTGAACAACAAGTTCAGCTTTAATTTAAGGTTATAATTAATATTAAAGTGCCTTTTTACTCCAAACCCTTGGTGAAAATAAGATAAGCATAGGGAATATCTCAAGCCTTCCTGCCAGCATACAGAAAGTAAGCACAAGCTTGCTGAAGCCGGAAAATATACTGAAATTACCCATTGGACCTACAAGTGAGAAACCGGGGCCGATATTTCCGAGCGCGGCTATTACTGCTGTAGCTGTTGTTTCAAAATCATATCCGTCAACAGATATAATTATAATGGCGATAAAAGCTATTACTGTATACATAGCCACAAATACAAGAACATTTACTAATATACTGTTGTCGAGAGTGGAATTTTCTATCTTAACAGTCTGAACCCTTCTTGGATGAATTATCATTCCTATTTCTCTTCGTGCGGCTTTAAAAATTATTAGAAGCCTGGCGACCTTAATGCCGCCTCCCGTTGAGCCGGCAGATGCGCCTATAACCATTAATGTAAGCAGTATTATTTTACTGAACATGGGCCACAGATGAAAGTCTACGGTGGAGTATCCGGTAGTTGTCATAATACTTGAAACCTGGAATGACGAATATCTCAGGGAAGTAATAAAGCTGTCCCCATACAGGGGCATAATATTTCCCGCTATCAAAAGCATTGACATTATGGCGATAATGAAATAAAGTTTAAATTCCTCATTATCCCTCACAAGGCCGGACTGTCTGCTCAGCATATAATAATACATGTTGAAATTGACGCCGAAAAGAAGCATAAATACTGTTGTAATTACCTCTGCGGCGACATTGTTATATCCGCCTATGCTGAGATTAAGGTTTGAGAATCCTCCTGTTCCTGCGGAGCCCATAGCCGTAATGAGTGAATCATATAAAGGCAGGCCGCTTATCAGCAGAAGTACGACTTGTATGACCGTAAGGCAGAAATATATCTTGTAAAGCAGTTTGGCGGTTTCTTTGATTTTAGGTACAAACTTTCCTGGAGCAGGACCTGGGCTTTCAGCCCTCAGAAGCTGTACGGTTGAGCCGTTCATATTAGGCATCATTGCCAGTACAAATACCAAAACCCCCATGCCGCCTATCCAATGGGTAAAGCTTCGCCAAAAAAGCAGTCCATTGGAAACAATTTCTACATTTTTCAATATTGTAGATCCTGTTGTGGTAAAGCCTGACACCGTTTCAAAGAAGCAGTCAATAAATGATTCAAAATACCCGCTTAAATAAAACGGTACAGCCCCAAATAATGAAAGCATTATCCATGATAGGGAAACCGTCACAAATCCTTCCCTTGAACGGAAATTTGTCTTTTTAGGTTTTATACTGGACAGGCAGTGCCCTATTATAAAAAGCGGGATTGCCGTGTATAAGAAATACATTGCGTCTCCGCTTTGGTACAGCACTGATATTGCAACCGGCAGCATCATTAAAACAGCTTCCGTTTTAAGTACGAAGCCCATAAGTTTAAAAATAAGTAAGTAATTCAAGCTTAACGACCTCCGTTTTCAAATACGTCATTTAGGTCAGTAACCTTTGAATTGCTGCATACCATTACCAAGCTGTCTCCGTTAAGAATGCAGTCGTTTCCTGAAGGTATTATAACCTTGCCGTTCCTTTCGATAGCTGCTACTATAAAATTCTTTTTAAACTGAATATCCTTAAAGGGTATGCCAAGATTATATGTTGAGCTGTCTGCCAAAAATTCCAATGCCTCGGCCTTACCGTCAACTATATGATACAGTGTCTCTATGTTGGCATGTCCTATGGAGTTGTTAAGCGCCCTTACAAAACGGATAATCTGCACTGCGGTTATATTTTTAGGGCTGATGATACTGTCTATTCCAAAGCTTTCTATAATTTCATCATAGCCTGCCCGGTTTATCTTTGCCACGACCTTAGGAACACCTATTTTAGAGGCGTGCAGGGCAATAAGAAGGTTTTCCTCGTCTCTGCCGGTGATGGTAACGGCAGAGGAGAAGGAGGCCATGTCTTCTTCGTCTAAAAGCTCGTAGTCGCTTCCATCGCCGTTTATAATTACACATTCAGGCAATAGCTCGTTAAGCTCATAGCACTTTTCTCTGTTTATTTCTAAAAGCTTGACGCTTATACCTACACCCGTAAGGAATTTGCAGAGGTAGTACGCTATTCTTCCTCCGCCGACTACAAATGCGGACTTTGAACTGCTTGTTCCTCTTTTTATCTGTTTAAAGAAATTGTAGATTTCTGCCGGCTCTCCTATAACATAAAACAGGTCGTCGGTACGGGCAACGTAATTGCCGTCAGGGATTATTACCTCTCCGTTATGTACTACGGCGCAGAAAATAAGGGACAGCTTTACCTTTGACATTATTGCCGATATACTCTGTCCGTTTAATATGCCGTCCTCTTTTATACGAAAGGACACCATCTCTACTTTTCCGTCTACAAACGTTTCAACATTGATGGCGGTGGGAAACCTCAATACTCTGGCTATTTCGGCCGCGGCCTCCTCCTCAGGATTTATTACCATATCAAGCCCCATTTCTTTTCTAAGAGTAGAGAGCTCTTCGGAATATTCGGGATCCCTTATCCTGGCTATTGTATGCTTTGCTCCAAGCCTTTTGGCTGTTAGGCAGCACAGCATATTTATTTCATCTGACGGGGTTGCGGTTATAATAAGGTCGGCGTCCTCTACTCCCGCAGCAAGCAGAACACTGGTTCTGAGGCCGTTGCCTTTTATGCACATTACATCTAATTTATCGCTAAGATGATGTATACGCTCATAGTTTTTATCTACAAGAACGATGTCATGTCCCTCGCTTGAAAGATGTTTGGCAGTGGCCTGACCAACTTTGCCGCCGCCTACAATTATAATCTTCATTGGAAAGCATCCTTTCAGTATATCGTATACCGCTTTTTACGCAGTAATCATAGCATGATTTATGACCACGGTCAATACTGGGCAGGAAGCGTTTTTAAAGTAATATTTAACCGTCAGGCACAATATAATCATATGTGAATATGTCGTTATCGGCGGGTGTTAAAAAATGAGGAATAAGGTGTTTGCCTACATACTGACCATAGTGGTTTCAGCTTCGGCAATAGGTGGAGTTTTTGCTGCTACAGCAGTGACTGAAGAAAAAAAGGGTTATCTGGCTGTCATTATAGATGATTTCGGATACGATGGGGCAGGTACCGATGATATGCTTACAATTGATGTGCCCTTTACCGCGGCTATAATGCCGTTTTCTGAATGTACTGCGGAGAACTGCAAAAAGGTTACAGAGGCCGGAAAAGAGGCTATTATACATCTGCCTATGGAGTCTAAAACCGGCAAAAAAAGCTGGGTAGGAGACAAGGGGATATTTATGGACATGAGTGCCGAACAGATTAAAGAGGTTGTAAACGATGCCTTTGATGCGGTGGATATTGCGGTTGGCGTAAACAACCATATGGGCTCGGCTATAATGGAAAGCGAAGAAAAGCTAAGCTCTGTTATGGAGGTAGTGGCAGAAAGGAATATGATTTTTGTTGACAGTCTCACAACAGGGAATTCAAAGGGGAAGGCCGTAGCGGAAAAAAATAATGTAGCATATCTTGAGAGAACTGTGTTTATAGACAGTCCTGATAATATAGATGTGGTCGTAAATCAGCTTAAGAAAGCGGCGGATGTGGCCAAGGAAAAGGGTTATGCAATAGCTATAGGCCATGTTGGCCCGGCGGGAGGAAAGACAACTGCAGAGGCAATAAAAAGGGCGGAGGCAGACATAGAGAGCATGGGAGTTAAATTTGTCACAGTCAGCCAGCTGAATGAAATAGTTAATGGAACGGATGATATGGAAATTCAATCTATCGAATAGCATAAAATCCTTTGAGGCTCTCTGTTTTTCTGATATACTCATTATGGGAGTGATATAAATGGGAGCATGGCATACAAGAGGGCTACGAGGAAGTGTTCTTGAGGACTGTATAAATTTTACGAATGATTATTACAGACAGCATGGCATTGCCGTAATACAAAAAATACCTACGCCTATAACCCCTGTTGAAATGAACAAGGAAACAAGCACAATAACGCTCGCATACTTTGATAAACAGAGTACGGTCGATTACATAGGCGCTGTGCAGGGCATACCAATATGCTTTGACGCGAAGGAGGCGGCGCAAAAAAGGCTTCCTCTGCAAAATATCCATGAGCATCAGATTAAATTTATGGAGGATTTCAGCAGGCAGGGAGGTATAAGCTTTCTTTTGGTTAATTTCACGGCAGAGGAGGAATTTTATCTTCTTCCGCTTGAGGTTCTAAAAAAATTTTGGGAAAGCGCTCAAAAGGGCGGAAGAAAATCAATACCATATTCAGCCTTTGAGGAGAAATATAAAATATCTCTTAAAAACGGAGCAATGCTTAATTATCTTGATGCGGTTAATGAATATCTGAGTGAAAAAAATTATTAAAACGATTATTTTAGGCAATCATATCCATATACGGGAGGGATGTATATGAATAAGATTGCCTTAATTTTATTGTGCCTGATTTTAAGCGGATGCACAGTTAATAAAAACAGTACTGTAAAAACAGCGGAGGACGTTAAAGTTGTATCAGTTAGCCGGGTAGATGGCAATAAGATAGAAGAGAACAAGGATTTTTTCATTGGAGCCGATATTACAGAGGATACAAATGTAGACGGAATATCTGCCTTTGAAGAAAAAACAGGGGTGCACGAGCTTTATGCTGATGAAATTTATATAAACGAAGCGGACAAGGCCGCAGCCTTTATGCTTGAGTGCTATGCGGCGGGTAAAACTCCGTATATAATCCTTAAAAACCGTGAAGGAATAAGTACTGAGCAGTTTAAAAGCTATGCCGATGAGCTTGCACAGGCTGTAGGTAAATATCATTTGGAAGTTATGGTTGAAATATTGGAGAACTCATATTATTATGATGAAAACGGAGAAAATTATAAATATACGGCTGAGAAGATTGCTGAAAGCAATGACCTGGCTGAATTTGTCTGGTCTGTTAAAAGCGATGACATAATACTTGTAGGCAAATATATGCCGGAGGAATATGTCGACTTCATATGCGTTAATGGGTACTACAGCTCTAATAAGGCCGCTGACAGAATGTTTTCCGAGCTTAGGAAGCATCTTAATACCGACAAAAGGGTCATTGTGCGTTTCGGTGCAGTATATTATTCTTCGTCAGACTGTGCCTATACTCCGGATGACGCAAAAAAAACCATTGAAACCGTGTATAACAGAACATTTACCGATAAGGGTATTGCCGGAGTTATATATATGGATAAAAACAAGAAGCTGTCAGAACGTATAAACTTTACGGATTACAGCGTGACGTCCGATAAAAAGCTGATCCAGGCTTATTCTGATGTTATAAATGGCGCAGCTGAATATAAGAAGGAGATGAGTCAATGATAAATGAAATAACAGCAGGGCGTGTAATTGAAAAAGCTCTTTCAAAGGGCGGGGATTTTGCCGAGATTTTTTGTGAGAACACTGTTAAAAATAATATTTCAATGGTTAACGGTCATATTGATAATGTGTCCAGCGGAATCGACTATGGCGCGGGGATACGCGTTTTTGACGGAATGAACGCCATTTACGTATATACAAACGACCTTTCGGAGCAGGGGCTTCTGAAAACCGCCGGGACAGCCGCCGATGCAATTGGAGAAAAGTCAAATACAGCGTCAAAGGAATTTGAGCAGTATGAATATAAAAACAGAAATATTATAAAAATTATGCCCGGAGAAAAAAGTAAGCGTGAGAAAAGAGACATATTGAAGGATGCCTCAGATGAAGCTTTTGCCTACAGCAGTCTGATAAGCCAAACCAGAACCGGATATATGGACAGCGTCCAGGACGTTATTATTTGCAACAGCGATGGGCTTTGGGCGGAGGATAGAAGAGTACGAACAAGATTTACGGTTGAGGCCGTTGCCGGAAATTCTGATGAGAAGCAGAGCGGAAGGATAAGCCCCGGCGGGTCTGAAGGTATGGAGCTGTTTGAAAGAATAGACGTTAAAGAGCTCTCAAGACAGGCCGCAAAGACCGCTGTAACAATGCTGGAGGCCAAGGAGTGCCCTTCGGGCAAAATGACGGTTGTAATTGACAATGGATTTGGCGGAGTTATATTTCATGAGGCTTGCGGACACAGCCTTGAAGCCACGGCAGTCGCTAGAAACGCCTCGGTGTTTGCAGGAAGACTTGGAGAAAAAATAGCCAGCGATGTCGTTACTGCCATAGACGACGGCACAATTGCAAACGGCTGGGGCTCTCTTAATGTGGATGACGAGGGAAGCCCAACAAGAAAAAATATTTTGATAGAAAACGGAATATTAAAAAGCTATATGATTGATAAGCTGAATGGAAGACGAATGGGAATGGAGCCTACGGGTTCTTCCAGAAGAGAATCATATAAATACGCGCCTACGTCGAGAATGACTAATACCTATATAGCCGCAGGAAGAAGCACGCCCGAGGAAATAATATCAAATACTGAATTTGGACTGTATGCCAAACAGATGGGAGGCGGTTCGGTAGAGCCTGCTACCGGAGTGTTCAACTTTGCCGTGCTTGAAGGATATATAATTAGAAACGGTAAAATTTGCGAGCCGGTAAGAGGCGCCACTTTAATCGGCAAGGGATCGGAGGTCCTTTTAAATATAGACATGGTCGGAAACAATCTTATGAGAGCACAGGGTATGTGCGGCTCAATAAGCGGCTCTATACACGCTGATGTAGGGCAGCCGATGATAAGAGTGCAGAATATGACAGTTGGTGGAAGGGGTGTTTGATAATGGAAATCAATGAATTTCAAAAGCTGGTTCTGCTGAAGGCAAAGGAAGACGGCTTTGAGGACTGCGAAATATATTATCAGGGCGGAGACTCCTTTCAGATACTGATAAACGATGGTAAAGTGGAGCATTATGAGAAAAGCACCGCATCGGGAGCCGCCTTTAGAGGTGTAATTAACGGAAAAACAGGATTAGCCTATTCGGAAAGAATGGATGAGAGGGCGGCTGATTTCATGGTAAGGGCAGCCGCGGAAAATGCTGAAATAGCTGAAAAGGATGATTCAGGGGAGTTTTATGCGGGAGGCAAATATGCAAAGCTTTCATTGTATAATAAGGAACTTGATAAAGTAAGTGCGGAGGACAAGATAATGAAAGCAAAGCAGACAGAGAAGGCTGCGCTTGATTTTTCTGATAATATCAAATCCGCGGACAGATGCATATACGCTGATGAAAATTCCAGAGTATCAATAATGAATACAAAGGGACTTGCTGCCGAGTATTCCGCCAACAGCATGGCTGCGTTTGTTTCTGTAATAAGCGAAAAGGACGGGGATATAAAAACCGGAGGCGAGTTTTTTGCGGGAAATGACTTTGGGAAATTCGAACCCGATGAACTCGGCAAAAAAGCCGCGTTAGAAGCAGACAGTATGCTCGGTGCGAAGCCTGTAAAGAGCGGAATTTACAATGTTATATTTAAGAACACTGCAATGGCAAGCATTTTAAGCGTTTTTTCCAGCTCTTTTACTGGAGAGCAGGTTTATAAGGGGCTTTCGATGATGGCAGGCAGAGAAGGCAAAAAAATTGCGGCTGACTGCGTAACTATAAAGGACGACGGACTTCTTGAAAACGGTTATGCCACGGCTGTGTTTGACGGAGAAGGAGTACCATGCCAGAACAAAACGGTTGTGGAAAACGGTGTGCTGAAAACTCTTCTCTATGATTTGAAATACGCATCGAAGATGGGGAAACAGTCAACGGGTAATGGTTTCAGATCCGGCTTTAAATCACCGGTAGTCTGCTCCTGCACGAATTTCTATATATGCCCGTCTGATAAATCCTTTGAGCAGTTGGTCAGAGACATGGGAGACGGAATCTATATAACTAATGTTGAGGGCCTTCATGCGGGGGCTAATCCTGTAAGCGGAGATTTTTCGCTTTCAGCAGAGGGATTTCTTATAGAAAACGGAAATATAACAAGGCCGGTAGAGCAGATTACAGCAGCTTCCAACTTTTTTAAGCTTTTGGAAAGCATAAAAGATATTGGTGATGATTTAAGATTTAACATGGGCGGCATAGGTTCTCCAGCCGTACTTGTTGAAAATATAAATATATCAGGATTATAAAACAAAAGAGGAGGCAGAAGTATGCTAAAAGCAGGCGATATGGCACCGGATTTTAATTTGCCGGACAAGGACGGAAATATGGTTAAGCTTTCTGATTTCAGAGGGCAAAAGGTTGTTTTGTATTTTTATCCTAAGGACAGCACACCTGGCTGCACCAGGCAGGCGTGTGCGTTTAGAAACGCTATGAATTTTTATGACATGCTTGGCGTAAAGGTAATAGGCGTTAGCAAGGACAGTCAGAAAGCACATACAAATTTTGCTGAAAAAAATGAGCTTAATTTTACTTTGCTTTCAGATCCTGAACTGGAAACTATAAAGGCATACGGTGTATGGCAGGAAAAAAAGATGTACGGCAAGGTCAGTATGGGCGTTGTGCGCTCAACATTTATTATTGATGAAAACGGAACCATTGAAAAGGTTTATCCAAAGGCAAAGCCGGATACCAACGCAGAAGAAATACTGACATATTTAAAGGGAGAATAAAAGGATGGAGCACATTAATGTGCTCCATCTTTCTGTTGAAATAAGTGGTCAAAGATAGTATAATTATAAAAAAATAATGTCAATACGAATAGGAGTGTTTTGTATGGACGATAGAATTATAATTTCAATTGGAAGGCAGTATGGCAGCGGTGGACGTGAGATTGGCAAAAAGCTTGCGGAAATCTTCAATATTGACTTTTATGATAAAGAACTTATAACTCTGGCGGCAAAGGAAAGCGGATTTTCAGAGGAAATTCTTAAGGAAAATGACGAGAATCATAACGGCAGTTTCCTTTATTCACTTGTAATGGGTACATATACGGGCGGAGATAATCTTCCGCTTAATCACAAGCTTTTTTTGGCTCAGTTTGATACAATAAAGAAGCTGGCAAGTGAAAAATCCTGCGTTATTATAGGCCGCTGTGCCGACTACGCTCTGGAATATAATCCCAACTGCGTTAAGGTGTTTATACATGCAGACCTTGACAGCAGAATTAAAAGGGCGATTGATGTATATGGAGAAAGCCCTGATAAAGTTGAGGAAGTTATTAAAAAGACTGATAAGAAGCGTGAAAGCTACTATAATTTCTACACAGGCAAAAAATGGGGCCAAATGCAGAATTATGATATAACTATTAACAGTGCGTTTTCTGGTATTGATGGGGCTGTCAAGGCTATTGCGGACCTTGTTAGAGTAAAAATGAACAAATAAAATCAAAGAAGCCGGGCTTTAGCCCGGCTTCTTTTGTGCTGTGAATTTGCGAGGTCACTATAATGTTGTTAAAATTTAACCTAATTGCAGACTAAAAAAGCAAAAAATTGTTGAATTATGATGATTGTGGTGCTATAATTGAAAAAAATTGCGAATTATTAACTATTACAGCGCATATAATCCGCAGCCGGGGGAGAATTTTTGTGGAGAGGGATTGGAGAAAGCCTTACAGAGGGCTTTTTTTGTACGCCTTTATGTTTTTGGGGATAGCTTTTCTGGCAGCTAGTCCGTCTGAAATCTTTGAAGGCTTAAAAACTATTGTTTTGTCCAGCGACATACTCATAACAGATTATCTTGAACTTGCCGGTGTCGGACCGGCATTTGCCAATGTCGGACTTGTTATGGTAATCACTGCAATTTTAATGTACGCAAATAAAATGCCAATAAAAAGCGGTAATATCGTTACGATCGGACTTATGTCCGGCTTTGCTTTTTTTGGCAAAAATATTTTTAACATGTGGTTCATTCTTTTAGGAACATATCTTTTTTGTGCCCTTAGGAAGGAGCCTATGTCAAAATATCTTCTTCAGAGCTTCTGGGCATCTTCGCTTGGACCTCTTATAAGCTCAACCTTTTTTCATCAGGGAGATATAAGCTTTACATCTGTTACCGTTTCAGTTGTTACTGGATTGATTATTGGATTTGTAACTCCCGTTCTTACCACATATACAGTGCGAATACAGCATGGACTTAATCTTTACAACGGCGGATTTGCCACTGGTCTTATGGCAATGATGCTTACACCGATTTTAAAGGCGTTTGGATACGAATTCAACACAGTTAGTATCTGGTCTACGCAGTACAGCAGGCTTTTTACATCTGGGCTTATTATATCGGGTATATTGCTGATTGTATTAGGCTCCTCTCATGATGACTACGCAATTCATAATTACAGAAACCTGTTAAAAAGGCCGGGAAATCCTGTTGATGATTTTCTAGAGCTTGATGGACTTGGGGCAACGCTTATAAATATGGGCGTTAATATTATTGTTTCAACGGTTGTGCTTTTAGCTATCGGAGGGGATGTAAACGGCCCTACAATTGGCGGCATACTTACTATAGCGGGATTCAGTGTAAAGGGGAAGCATGCCAGAAATATGCTGCCGGTCATGTTTGGAATTATACTGAGCGGATTAATGAGGGGAAACGGTGCGGTATCAACTCCGGCTGCACAGCTTGCGCTTTTATTTGGTACAACGCTCGCGCCTGTAAGCGGAACATACGGACCTTTAGCTGGCATACTTGCCGGATTTATACACTCCAGCGTCGTACTCTATGCAGGAGCTGGATATTCGGGAGTTAACCTTTATAACAATGGCTTTGCTGGAGGGCTTGTAGCTATAGTAATGCATTCGGTGCTTTCAGAATTTTTCAAGCCTAGAGAGTATTCCGAGCCCTCTGACAGTATGAAGCCAAAGATGGATGATAAGCCTGAAATAGACCTCAGCGACCTCAACCTTTATGAATAAATTGCTGTGAAATATATGCTGTTTTATAAGCCGCTTGATTTCACTCTATTGGGCTGGATGTATTTTTTAAAAAACATATTGACATAGGGATTTCAATGTGGTAATCTCTAGGAAAGTAAAGAGATAAACGTAGTGATGAGGACAAGTAGATTTTTTTGATACAGCCCAGAGAGCTGCCGTTAGGTGCGAGGCAGTGCTGTTAATTAAGTTGAAGTAACCTCTGAACGGTCCGCTGAACAATAAATTAAGTAGGTGGGAACGGAAGCCAACCGTTACTGTGGCAGGATATAAGCACTTAAAATGCCGTATCTGTATGAGAGCATCTTTTTAAGATGAATGAGAGTGGTACCACGGAAGACTAAGCCTTTCGCCTCTGAATAAAATCAGAAGCGAAGGGCTTTTTTTGTAGCCTTTTGTGACCGCCGGGCTGGCAGTGCTTAGAAAATAATTATCGTATATATAATCAGGAGGGAAAATTATGAAAATCAGATTTGAAGAAAGAAAAGAGCTTAAACAGAAACCCGATATGACAAACCTTGGATTTGGAAAAGTATTTACTGACTATATGATACTTGTTGACTACACACCGGAACAGGGCTGGCATGACCCGAGAATAGTTCCCTACGGACCTTTAAATCTGGATCCGGGAGCAATGATTTTCCATTATGGACAGAGTACATTTGAAGGACTTAAGGCATACTACATTAATGAGAATACAATCCACCTTTTCAGACCTGAAAAGAATTTTGAACGTATGAATAACTCAAACAGACGTCTGTGCATACCTGAAATTGATCCTCAGGAGTTCACAAGCTATATTATTGAGGCGCTTAAAATTGAGAAGGACTGGATACCAAAGGAAGACGGAAAGAGCCTTTATATCAGGCCCATGATAATTGCAACTGATGAAAATCTTGGTGTTCATGCGTCCAGAACATACCAGTTTGTTTGCATGTTCTGTCCTGTTGCATCATACTATTTGTCAGGTATCGAACCGGTAAAAATCTATGTTGAGCATGATTTTAAAAGAGCTGTAAAGGGCGGAACAGGATTCGCGAAGACAGCCGCAAACTACGCGCAGAGCCTTAAAAGCCAGGAAGAAGCCGAGGAGGCTGGTTATGCACAGGTATTATGGCTTGACGCAATCGAAAGAAAGTATATTGAGGAAGTTGGATCAATGAACATTATGTTCGTTATTGACGGTACGGTTATAACTCCGGAGCTTAACGGAAGTATACTCCCCGGCATAACAAGGGCTTCCGCACTTGAACTGTTAAGGGATAAGGGCTATAAAGTTGAGGAGAGGAAAATATCAATTGATGAGCTTATAGAGGCTGCCGAAGCAGGAAAGCTTGACGAGGCGTTTGGCACAGGAACTGCTGCGGTAATATCTCCTGTAGGCGAAATTCTGCATAATGACAAGACATACATTATAAATAACGGTAAAATCGGGCCTATTGCACAGGATATTTATGATACAATCACAAATACACAGTATGGAAAAATTGAAGATAAATATGGCTGGATAACAAAAATAAACATTTGAGAAGTCTGATTATTAAATTGCCGCCCGTTTTTATGTAACGGGCGGTTTTATCATGTTCAGCCTTTTCAGTTTTATACGTGCTTTCCATTCCAAACGTTCCTAAATTTTTGATTAAGCCAACCCGTATTTGGGTTAAAGTTTAAACTAAATTGTTATAATAAAATAAACTATGATAATTAGATGATAAAATGGACTATTGGGAAATACTTGTTAAAAGAATCAAAGAATTATGTGAAAAAAGAAATTTGTCTATAACTCAGTTGTCAAAAATAAGTGGAGTGAAACAGTCAACACTTGATAATATTATACAGATGAACTCTAAAAGCCCGGGTGTACAAAATATTCATAAGATTGCGAATGCGTTTAATATGACTGTATCAGAGTTTTTGGATATAAAGGAACTTAATGATTTTTCATTCGATGATGAAGAAGATAAAAAATAACTGCCTTAGGTATGATTAAAAATACTTAAGGCTTTTTGTTTTAAAAGCCATACCACCAGGCCGCCAGCGTAAAATTTAATTATAAGAACACGTTAAACTTTTTTATAACTTAAATTTTTATATGGTAATTTTTTCTTGTTAATGATACAATAATATAATACATATAATAGTTGATAACAGCTTTTGGACAGACTATAAATTTAGAAGCTAAACCCGCGGCTTTTAAGGAGGGATTACTATGATTTCAACCGTAAGCATATTTGAAATGTACCTTATAATAAATTGTGAACATAAAGATCCGCATACTGTGCTGGGTATGCATGAGGTTTTGCACGACGACAGGGAGGTTGTGGCTGTCAGGGCCTTTTTGCCCGGAGCAAAGGCGCTATATGTAATTGATAAGAATGATGAAAAAAATATTTATAAGGCTGAAAAAATACATGAGGATGGTTTTTTTGAGGCTGTAATTGATGACAGGAATAAATGGTTTGAGTATTTGTTCCATATTATTTATTGGGACGGAACTGAAAGGGTTACTGCAGATATGTATTCATTTCCGCCTACTGTCAGTGAGTATGACCGATACCTTTATGGTGCGGGCAACCACTATGAAATTTATAATAAGCTGGGGGCAAACCTTTGCGAAGTTAATGGCGTTGAAGGCGTATCGTTTGCGGTATGGGCTCCAAACGCTAAAACTGTCAGTGTAATTGGAACTTTTAATTTCTGGGATGGAAGAGCTGCGCAAATGAGAATTTTGGGCAACTCAGGTATATGGGAACTGTTCGTTCCCGGGGTTGTGGAGTTTGACCGATATAAGTTCAGGATAAAAGATAACAATAATAATGTTGTGGACAAAAGCGACCCTTATGGATTTCATATGGAAACAAGGCCTCATAATGCCTCAATAGTGTATGACCTGGGCGTATATCATTGGAAGGATTCCAAGTGGATTAACCAGCGCAAGGACTATGACCCATACAGGACTGCCATGAATATATATGAGGTACAATTAGGCAGCTGGATGAGAGTGCCTGAGGAGGAAGACAGATTTCTAACATACAGGGAATTGGCGGACAAGCTTGTTAAATACGTTAAAAAAATGGGCTATACCCATATAGAGTTGCTTCCGGTTTCGGAATATCCTTTTGACGGAAGCTGGGGCTATCAGGTGACTGGATACTACGCTCCTACAAGCCGTTACGGTGAACCGGACGATTTTAGATATTTTGTGGACTGCTGCCATCAAAAGGGCATAGGCATTATAATCGACTGGGTACCCGGGCATTTTCCTAAGGATGCCAACGGACTGGCTCGCTTTGATGGAACTGCTCTTTATGAGCATGAGGACTGGCGTAAGGGCGAGCATAAACAGTGGGGAACATATGTGTTCAACTATGGAAGAAAGGAAGTCAGCAATTTTCTGATTGCCAATGCGCTGTTTTGGATTAAGGAATATCATATAGACGGAATAAGGGTTGACGCTGTTGCCAGTATGCTGTATCTTGATTACTTCCGAAGGGATGGGGAGTGGGTTCCTAACGAATACGGTGGAAGAGAAAATCTGGAGGCGGTTGAATTTCTTAAGCATATGAACTCTGTTGTAAAAGGGGCTTATCCGGGAATTTTGACATTTGCAGAGGAATCTACCGAGTGGGAAGGCGTTACAAAGGGTGCTGATAAAAACGGCCTTGGTTTTTCGTTTAAATGGAATATGGGCTGGATGAATGATTTTCTTGAGTATATGAAAAAGGATTCTATATACAGAAAATATCATCATAATAACCTGACGTTCGGAATAACATATGCTTATTCGGAGAATTTCGTGCTTGTACTCTCACACGATGAGGTGGTGCACATGAAGGGCTCTATGATAAATCAACTGCAGGGGGATATATGGCAGAAGTTTGCCAACCTGAGGGCGGCCTATGGCTTCATGTATGCTTATCCGGGAAAGAAACTGCTGTTCATGGGCAATGATATAGGGCAGTTCTCTGAATGGAGCGAGGCCAGAAGCGTAGACTGGCATGTGCTTGAAAATGACTACAACAGAAATTTGAACATATTTATGCAGGATTTATTTAAGCTTTACAAAAAAGAACCGGCACTCTGGGCAAAGGACACATATCCTGAGGGATTTGACTGGATAGAGTGTGATGATGCGCTTAACAGCGTTGTTTCGTTTGTACGTCATGGTGAGAATATTGAGGATATGCTTGTCATAATCTGCAACTTTACCCCCAAAACCGTTCTTGGATATAATGTGGGCGTACCCTATGAAGGAAGCTATAAAGAAGTGCTTAACAGTGACAATGAGAAGTACGGGGGAAGCGGCGTAATTAATAAAAAAGCCGTTAAGAGCAAAAATGAGCATTGGAACAGATGCGCAAACTGTATTACAATAGATTTGCCTCCGCTGGCGACTGCTGTTTTCGCACTTACTCCGGCAAGCAAAAACAAATTGAGGGAGAGATACAGCGATAATAAAATTGCTGTTGACTAGATTTGTTTTTTTGTGTATAATTCTATGAGTATGGATTAATGTGGCTTTAAAGCACATTATGTATACAAAGCAATCTCAGCAATTGGAGGGAGGGAAATTCATGTCAGAGGTCAGAGTTAAAGAGAATGAATCCTTAGATAGCGCTCTTCGCCGTTTTAAAAGAAACTGCGCAAAGGACGGTATTATGGGAGAGGTTCGTAAAAGAGAACACTATGACAAACCTAGCGTAAAGCGCAAAAAGAAATCCGAAGCCGCAAGAAAACGTAAATTCAAATAATTTTCCGATACAAAGAGGATGATATAAATGTCATTAAAAGAAACGCTTTTACAGGATTTAAAAACGGCTATGAAAGACAAGGATACTATTCGCAAGAATACAATTCAGCTTGTCCGCGCAGGCGTTCTTCAGATTGAGAAAGACAATCATGTTGAGCTTGAAGATGACGGCGTCCTTGATGTAATAGCTAAGGAACTTAAAAAGCGTCGTGACTCACTTCCCGAATTTGAAAAAAGCGGTCGAACAGATTTAATTGAAAATCTTAATAAAGAGATTGATGTTTTATTAGGATACCTTCCGGAACAATTGACTGAGGACGAAATTCAAAAAATAGTTGAAGAAACCATAGCCGAGACAGGCGCAGCCACCATGAAGGACATGGGCAAAGTTATGGGTGCGGTTTCATCTAAAGTTAAAGGACGTGCCGACAACAGAGTTGTGAGTGGTTACGTGAAGAAATTATTAAGCAAATAATATTAAAAGCAGCCTTTAGGCTGCTTTTTTATATTGTTTTGGCCGAGTTATAAATCCGCACCTTCTAATCCTGTAATCTGCCGCCAACCTTTGGCATAGTAATAATAATAAGGCAGTTTAAAATTCAGCCGGGGAGACGGGTTTATGGGCAGAAGGAAGCCATTGAAAAAAGATAAAACAAATTTAAAGAAAGAACTATCCGCGGCATTTGAAATTCCCGGAGAGGTTGTATTGGATATGCCCCTTATAACAATGAAGGGCAAGGAAGAGGTTGTTATTGAAAACTACAAAGGTATAATAGAGTACAGCACGGAAAAAATAAGGATAAACACAACAGCTGGCATATATAAGCTGACAGGAGAAGGAATGCTTATAAAATGTCTTGACTCCGATAACGTAATAATTACCGGAAGAATAAACTCAACAGAATTTTTGTGATAAATGGGGGAAACTTATGTTTCTGGCGTTGTGGAATTATCTAAGAGGATATGTTATCATATATGTTACCGGATTTTCGGTTGAAAGATTTATTAACCTGGCTGTAAACCGCGGTATTTTTATTTGGGATATCATTCCCGAAAGAAACCGGGTGATTATGAAGGCAGGCGTGAAAAGCACCGAAGAGCTTAAGGAATGCGGTATTAAAACGGGGTGCCGGTTTGAGGTGGTCGGAGAGTATGGACTGCCTGTTTTTTTAAAGCGTTGTGCTTCACGAAAAGCGTACATAGCAGGTGTGCTTTCATTTGCGGTAGTAATGTATGTCATGTCTTCGTTTATATGGACTGTAAATGTAGTAGGAAATGAAAGAATAAAAACAGATGACATAATAGAGTCGTGCGCAGAAAAGGGAATTGCCCCAGGAAAACTAAAATATGGAATTGACTTATATGAAACGGGCGAAAAGCTTATGCTGGAGTATAAGGACATAGCCTGGATTGCCGTTAATCTGAAGGGTACCGGAATAACAGTGAAGATTGTGGAAACAATACCTGAGACGGAATACGTTGAAAGGGAAAAGCCGACCGACGTTGTGGCGGATTCTGACGGAGTAATTATAAGTGTCGCCGCATCGGCAGGAACGCCTGTTGTTAAAGAGGGCGATGAGGTTAAAAAAGGCGATGTGCTTATCAGCAATGTAGTGCCTCTTAAGGACGGGGATACACAGACCGGCGAGAAGTATGTATGCGCCGCAGGCGAGGTATACGCAGAAAAGAACTATGAGCTTGAAGGAAGCTCGCCTTTGAATTATAATGAAAAAGTATTTACAGGAAAGACTAAAACAGATTATAGTGTAAATATAGGAAACAAAACCTATAATTTTATTACACCTTCTAAGCTGGAAAACTATGATATTATTTCAGACGACAGATTGACATTTGCAATTGGGGACTATACAGTGCCTTTTGGAATTAATAAATCAGTCTATGGGGAAAGAAATATAGAAATAAAGAAAAGAACCGAGGAAGAAGCCCAAAGGCTTGCTGAAAAGCAGCTGAACGATAAAATTACAGCACTGACAATGGAAACAGGCGGAGAATTAAGCCATATGATTACGGAAACACTGACGGATGAGAAAACAATAACTATAAAGGGCTATGCTTCCGTTATTATGAGAATAGACAAACAGCAGGAGGCTGCTGAGACACATTATGAGGAGGTAACAGAATAGATGCCGCAGACAGAACGTATAGTTGAAGCTGACAATAATGCCATTTCTAATATTTTCGGACAGTTTGACGCTAATATTTCGAAGATTGAAAGGGAAATGTCTGTAAAAATTGTCAACAGGAGTGAAGGCATTAAAATTGTTGGAGAGGAAGAAAACTGCAGGAAGGCTGAACAGGTTGTAAGGGCGCTGGTTGAGGCGGCCTCAAAGGGAGAAACTATTTCGTCTCAAAATGTGGATTATATGATGAATTCCACAAATACCGAGCTTAACGAGGTGGGGGCGATTTACGATGACTGTATCTGCCTTACAATTAACGGCAGACCTGTTAAGCCTAAAACGCTTGGCCAGAAAAAATATGTAGACCTGATAAGAAACAATACAATAAGCTTCGGCATTGGTCCCGCTGGAACAGGTAAGACATATCTTGCCATGGCTATGGCGATAACAGCCTTTAAAAACAATGAGGTAAACCGAATCATAATGACTAGACCGGCCATAGAGGCGGGGGAAAAGCTTGGCTTCCTGCCGGGCGATTTACAGCAGAAGGTAGACCCGTACTTAAGGCCTTTATATGACGCGCTCTTTGAGATAATGGGCGCGGACGCCTTTACTAAGAATATGGAGAGGGGACTGCTTGAGGTAGCTCCGCTCGCATATATGAGGGGGCGTACGCTTGATAATGCATTCATTGTGCTTGACGAGGCGCAGAATACGACGCCGGAGCAGATGAAAATGTTCCTGACCCGTATAGGATACGGTTCGAAGGCTGTTGTAACAGGCGACCTTACACAGGTTGACCTTGGAGACGGAAAGCGCTCGGGCCTTATGGAAGCGGTAAAAATTTTGAACGGCATTGAAGATATAGGAATAATAACGCTCACAAACAAAGACGTTGTCCGTCATCCTCTTGTTCAAAAAATAATAACAGCATATGAAAAGGCTGAAAACAAGAAAAAAGAAACCCTTAATAACAGAAGACCGAGGTGAACTACAAATGACGCTTTTAATTGATAACAGGACGGATTTTGACCTTTCCGACGAAATGCAGACGCTTTTGGCTAGAGCCTGCAAGGAAAGCCTGGATTATGAGGAATTTGAGCCTGACTGCGAAATCAGCCTGTCTATTGTGTCGGATGAGGAGATACACAGTATTAACAGGCAGTTCAGAAATATTGATAGTCCTACAGACGTTTTAAGCTTTCCGCAGCTGACATTTGAAGAAGGCGAAGAGGCTGATGTCAATGAAAATGGAGAAATAGTTTTAGGAGATATAATAATATCCATTGATAGAGCCAAGGAACAGGCAAGGGAATATGGACACAGCCTGGAGAGGGAGCTGGCTTTTCTTGCAGTGCACAGTATGCTCCATCTCATGGGCTACGACCATATGGAAAAGGACGAGGAAGAGGATATGTTCCGAAGGCAGAAAGAAATACTTATAAGGGCTGGAATACCCAGAGAATAAGGCGGGTGTTTTTATGAAAAGCTGGGAAACGCTTGAGGGCGCGTGCTACAGCTGCAAAAAATGCAGGCTTTGGGAGACAAGGACTAATGTGGTTATCGGCGATGGAAACCGGAACGCCGATATAATGTTTATAGGGGAGGGGCCCGGACAGCAGGAGGATTTGCAAGGCCTGCCCTTTGTGGGCCCTGCGGGACAGCTGCTTGATAAAATGTTGTCCGCCATAAGCCTGGACAGAAACCAGGTGTACATAGCCAACATAGTAAAGTGCAGGCCTCCGGGAAATCGCGACCCGCATGAAGATGAGCAGGAAGCGTGCATGAATTATCTCCGCTATCAGCTAATGCTTATAAAACCAAAGATAATAGTGTGCCTGGGCAGAATAGCGGCTATGGCTGTTATCGACAGAGGCTTTAAGATAACTAAGGAGCATGGTCAGTGGACGGAAAGAAAGGGCTACTGGATTACAGCCACTTATCATCCGTCGGCGCTGTTAAGAGATGAAACAAAGAAACGACCGGCATGGGAAGACTTTAAGCTGATTAAGGCCAAGCTGGACAAGCTTAATACAAAAGAATAAGAGAGGTATTATAATTTGGCAGAAAAATTTTACAGCGGCTTTGTGTCGCTTGTGGGCAGACCAAACGTAGGAAAATCCACACTTATGAACAGGCTTATAGGTGAAAAGATAGCTATCATATCAAATAAGCCCCAGACTACAAGAAATAAAATACAGAGTATACTCACTAAGGACAATTATCAGATAGTATTCATTGACACACCAGGCATACACAGACCCAGACATAAGCTGGGAGAATATATGGTAAAGAGCGCCGAGACAACCTTGAATGAGGTCGACGCCGTTTTGATGCTTATTGAGCCGGCTGACAGGGTGCTTGAGTCGGACAGGCTTATAATTGAGAAATTGGCAAGGGTAAAATCTCCTGTAATACTGGTTATAAATAAGGTTGATACCGCTGACAAGGAACGAGTTTTTAAGGTCATAGATAATTACAGACAGCTTTATAATTTTTCGGAAATAGTACCGATAAGCGCTTTAGAAGGCACTAATACGGACGAGCTCTTAGAGACGATAAAAAAATACCTTCCTGAAGGGCCTCAGTATTTTCCGGCAGATATGATAACCGACCAGCCGGAAAGACAGATTGCGTCGGAAATTATAAGGGAAAAGGCGCTCAGGCTTATGCAGGAGGAAATACCTCACGGAATTGCCGTTGAAATATCCGAAATGAAGAAACGCCCTGAAGGCAATCTTGTGGATGTGAGGGCGACTATTTACTGCGAAAAGGACTCGCATAAAGGTATTATAATCGGAAAGCACGGAGCGATGCTTAAAAAAATCGGTTCAAACGCGAGGACGGATATTGAAAGGCTTTTGGGCTCTCCAATATATCTTGAGCTATGGGTAAAGGTGAAAAAGGATTGGAGAGACAGTGATTTTCTTCTTAAAAATTTTGGATATGACTCCAGAAATATTTAACAAACCTTGATATATCAACATTTGACGCTGATTTTCTTCCGGCAGGAATTTTTTATACAGAATATAAACGTACTCCTTGGAAAATATAAATAACGAAGGGGACGTGATACAATGGATAAAATGTGGAACGAATTTATTAAAAACGGTTCAGTTGACGCTTATTTAAGATACAGAAAGTATTCCAGTGACAACATTGTTCCCGAGTCTGCGGGAAATAAACGGGAAGTGCTTAAAAATGGTTTCTAAAGTATACGGCATAGTAATAAAAGAGTCAGATGCCGGCGAGACAGGAAAAAGAATAACTGCCATAACTAAGGAGCATGGAAAAATGCTCCTTTCAGCACTTGGCTCAAAAAATGTAAAAAGCAGTATACTGGCAGCAACCCAGCTATTTACTTACTGCGAGTTTTCTCTTTTTGAAGGAAGAGGCTTTTATTCTATTACTCAGGCAGATGTTTTAGAAAGCTTTTATGGAATAAGAAACGATTTTGAAAGACTGGCCTATGGAGCTTATATTCTTGAATTGACGGACAGAGCCTCATTTGAGGAACTGGAAAACAACAGCGCGTTTGAACTTCTGTTAAGGACGCTTGTTGTGCTTTCCTCCGGTAAACAGGAGCCCAGGCTTACAGCTCTCATATATATTATCAGGCTTTTAAAGGAATATGGATTTATGGGTGACGCTTCATACTGTGCGGGATGTGGAGAAAAGCTTGACGGTTCGGCATATTACAGTGATATGTGCGATGGGCTTTACTGCCACAGATGTGCGCAGGACGCACAGTTTAAGCTAAGTACAGGGGCTTTGAAGGCTGTAAGGCACATTTCAGACAGTAGACTGGCATCTTTATTCAGCTTCAATGTCTCTGATGAGGTTCTCAAAGAGCTTTGGAATTATGCCGACTTAAACAGGAGAGCATATTTTGGAGACAATTATAAAACTCTTGAATATATCAATAATATGAAATTTTAATATTGACAATACATAATTTATTTGCTAGATTAAAGATTATAAATTAAATAGGCTGTTATGATAAAGAAAAGTAGCATAAGAAATCATTTCCAGAGAGACGGTGGAGGCTGAAAACCGTTAATGAACTTTTGCAAAAGGAGCTTTTGAACGGCACATCACAGAGTGGGCTTTTGCCAACAAGGGTGGAACCGCGGAGATTTAAGACCTTCGTCCCTTATATGGGACAAGGGTCTTTTTTGGTTTCAAAAAGTTTAATTGGAGGGAATAATAATGGAAAAGACAATGGAAAAAATAGTAGCGCTTGCTAAGACAAGGGGATTTGTTTACCCGGGCAGCGAGATTTACGGAGGACTTGCAAATACATGGGATTACGGTCCTATTGGAGTAGAGCTTAAAAACAACCTTAAAAAGGCATGGTGGAAAAAATTTGTTCAGGATAATCAGTACAATGTGGGCCTTGACTGCGCTATACTCATGAATCCTCAGACATGGGTTGCCAGCGGACATCTCGGAGGATTTTCTGACCCGCTTATGGACTGCAAGGACTGTAAGGAGCGTTTCAGAGCCGATAAGCTTATTGAGGATTTCTGCCATGAAAAAGGCGAGGACATAACCGTTGATGGATGGACAAACGAAAAAATGCTGGAGTATATAAAGGAAAACAATATTGCCTGCCCCACATGCGGCAGTCATAATTTTACAGATATACGTCAGTTTAACCTTATGTTTAAAACCTTCCAAGGTGTAACGGAGGACGCAAAAAATACTGTATACCTTCGTCCCGAAACAGCACAGGGTATTTTTGTAAACTTTAAGAATGTACAGCGTACTTCAAGAAAGAAGCTTCCCTTTGGTATCGGACAGATAGGAAAATCATTTAGAAACGAAATTACACCGGGAAATTTCACCTTCCGTACAAGAGAGTTTGAGCAGATGGAGCTTGAATTTTTCTGTGAGCCCGGTACAGACCTTGAATGGTTTGCTTACTGGAAGCAGTACTGTATAGACTGGCTTAAGGACCTTGGCTTAAAGGTAGAAAATACACGAGTTCGTGACCACAGCCCAGAGGAGCTGTGCTTCTACAGCAAAGCTACATCGGATATTGAGTATCTTTTCCCCTTTGGCTGGGGAGAGCTTTGGGGCGTGGCTGACAGAACGGATTACGACCTTACACAGCATCAAAATACATCAGGAGAGGATATGTCTTATTTTGACCAGAATAAAAATGAGAAATATATTCCTTATGTTATAGAACCTTCGCTTGGAGCTGACCGTGTAGCCCTCGCATTCCTTTGTGACGCTTATGATGAGGAAGAGGTTGGAGAAAATGATGTGAGAACAGTGCTTCATTTCCATCCCGCTATTGCACCTGTAAAGGCTGCTGTGCTTCCGCTTTCTAAAAAGCTTTCAGAGCCCGCTACAGAGATATTCCATAAATTATCCAAGAAATTTAACTGTGAATATGATGAATCCGGAAGTATTGGCAAGCGTTATAGAAGACAGGATGAAATCGGTACACCTTTCTGTATAACTGTAGATTTTGACACGCTTGAGGACAATTCTGTTACAGTCCGAGACAGAGACTCTATGGAACAGATTAGAATTAAAGTTGATGAGCTTGCTGCTTATCTTGAAGAAAAAATGGAGTTTTAATTTCAGATAATTTCTATAACAGCCAAATGCTGATTTGTTTCGGTATTTGGCTGTTGTTTATTTTGAGAAACATAGAATTTTTTCCCACTTAACCTCATATATCACTGTATGTGGGGTGATAATATGAAATTTGCTGAAATCAAATATTCTGAAAGAGAACAAAATATCATATTTAACCGATTTAATTCGGTTTTTAATCCCTATACAACTGAAGATGAAGCTGTATTGGGAGCGGAAGGCTACATAGTAAAACTTAATTTATCAAGAAACGCTGACGAAAAAAGTAGGAAAAGAGCGGACGATAAGGTCCGAAGTTTCTTAAACGAAAAAGGCGTAATATCAATTGTAGGAGAACAATTTGAAGGTGTGTACACATCCCGCGGCAAGACAATAATGGCTTTACTGGCTCTCAACAGAATTAAGACAACAGATGAGGTTGTTATAATAGGCGGTGATAAGGATTTAACGGAAACACTTTTATGTGTTTTGTGTCCGAACGTTAATTATCTATCGCTTCTAACCGATGAGAGCTATAAGTATGTTGAAACTGTTCAATATTTCTTTAAAGAATTTGGAATAAATATTCAGCTGATAAACAGATTTAAACATGAAAATTTTAAAAATGCAGATGTTGTTGTTAATTGCGCTTTACGAAGTGAAAATTATGATTATTTACTGAAAAACGGCTGTTTATACTATGATTTGGCAAATGATGAAAAGCGGCTGCGGCATATTAGGAAGATAAGAAACGATATCCGTATAGTGAATACGGTGGTAATAAAAAACGGCGGAACAGAAATATCCTCGGAAAAAGCGGAGTGCGCTATGTATGCAGTCAATAATGATTTTAAAAGATTAGCAGATGGTAATATAAATTGCCGAGAAAAGTTGATTCTTATTGAAAATATCGGATTATCTCCGTTGACAAGCCTTTAAAGGTAGTTTATAATTTTTGAGATATGATATTATTTGTCTTGAAATCAAGACGTTTTACTGAAATGTAAATAAGGAGTGGGCTTATGTCAGAAAATAAAAAAGTTGTTTTAACATATGAAGGCCTTAAGAAGCTTGAAGAAGAGCTTGAGGAATTAAAGACCGTCAGAAGAAAAGAAGTTGCGGAAAAAATTAAAGAAGCAAGAGGTCAGGGAGACCTTTCCGAGAATGCGGAATACGATGCTGCAAAAGAAGAGCAGGGCGAAATTGAGTCCAGAATAGTTGTTATTGAAAAAATGCTCCGTAATGCTGAGGTTATTGATGATGATGAGGTCAGCTCAGAAATTATAACAGTAGGAAGCAAAGTTAAAATATGGGATGTAGAATTTGAAGAGGAAGTTGAATATTCAATTGTAGGTTCTGCTGAGGCTGACCCTATGAATATGGAAAATGGAAAAATATCGAATGAGTCGCCTGTTGGAAGAGGCCTTCTTGGACACAAAATCGGCGATGAGGTTGAAATAGAAACACCAGGGGGAATAGTAGGTTTTAAAGTGCTTGCTATTTCAAGATGATTACATTAGGAGGAAATTAAGGTGTCGGAAGAAAATACAAAAGAATTAACAGCCAGCCAGCTTTCCGAGCAGGAGGGCTTCAGAAGAGACAAGCTTGCCGCCCTTCAGGCCGATGGCAGAGACCCGTTTGAGATAGTTAAATATGACGTTACTCATCACAGCAGCGATATAGTTGAAAATTTTGATGAGCTTGAAGAAAAGGAAGTAAGCATAGCCGGAAGACTTATGAACAAGCGTGTAATGGGTAAGGCGTCGTTTATAAATATTCAGGACAGAAACGGCAGAATGCAGGGCTATATTAGCAAAAATGATGTGGGAGAGGAAAGCTACCTCGCATTTAAAAAGTTTGATATTGGAGATATTATAGGAATCAAAGGAATAGTATTCAGAACACAGAAGGGTGAAATTTCTGTTAGAGCGAATGAAATAGTTCTTCTGTCAAAAAGCCTTAAGGTTCTGCCCGAAAAATTTCATGGACTTAATGACCAGGAGCTTAGATACAGACAGAGATATCTTGACCTTATTGTTAATCCTGAGGTAAAGGACACTTTTATTAAGCGTTCAGCGGTTCTTAGAGAAATTAGGAATTATCTTGACTCAAAAGGATTTTTGGAGGTTGAGACGCCGGTGCTGCAGACTATACCCGGCGGCGCGGCAGCAAGGCCGTTTATTACACATCATAATGCACTTGATATAGATATGTACTGCCGTATTGCCCTTGAGCTCCCCCTTAAAAGGCTGATTGTCGGAGGCCTTGAAAGAGTATATGAGATAGGACGAGTATTCAGAAATGAAGGTATTGACATACGTCATAATCCGGAATTTACGCTTATTGAAATTTATCAGGCTTTTACGGATTATCATGGCATGATGGACCTTGCGGAGGGCCTTTTCAGGACAATAGCGCAGAATGTAGTTGGTTCGACTACTCTCAATTACGGAGGCTACGAGCTTGATTTAGGCAAACCCTTTGAGAGACTTACAATGGTAGACGCGGTTAAAAAATATGCCGGAGTAGATTTTGACGAAATAGCTACTACCGAAGACGCAAAAGCTCTTGCAAAGGAAAGAGGAATTGAGTTCGAGGAGAGACATGTAAAAGGTGATATTCTTAATTTGTTCTTTGAGGAATATGTTGAGAAAAATCTTATTCAGCCTACATTTATTATGGACTATCCCGTTGAGATTTCTCCCCTTACAAAGAGAAAACCCAGCAAGCCGGATTATACTGAAAGATTTGAATTATTTATAGTTGGACGTGAATATGGAAATGCATATTCAGAGCTTAATGATCCAATTGACCAGAGGAAACGCTTTGAGCATCAGGAAGCCATGCGCGCCGCAGGTGATGATGAGGCTAATATGATAGATGAGGATTTCCTGACAGCCCTTGAATACGGAATGCCTCCTACAGGCGGTATAGGTATCGGCGTGGACAGACTTGTAATGCTTATGACAGAGTCGGTAAGCATAAGGGACGTAATATTATTCCCGACCATGAAGCCGCTGGAAAAATAAAACACAGGATTTTTATCTTAGAGGTCGCAACAAAGAAGCCTTTAAACCGATAAACATAAAGAAAGATTGAAAAAATGGGCATATTACATATATAATATTAATATATGTAATATGCTTTCTTTTCGGGAGGTGATAATATGCCGTTGGTCCTTTTGCTTGATTTTATATTTCTTTTATTAATCAGATTTTTTATAAAAATAGTTATAACTATTTTTGGATGGGCTACGAACATATTTTTCGGAAAACTCCCTGATAAAAATAAAGTTTGGTTTTATATAATGATGATATTATCCTTTGTATGGATATATTGCCTGCTAGCTAAGCTTTTCCCAAGCATGTTTGGGATATTTACTGGTTATATTCCGGAAAAAACATTTACAAAGGTAATGCGCCACTTGCTGTATATTATTTGTGTTGTGGCTATACCACCCGGCGTTGGTGCGTTGGGGGCGATGATTACAGGTGTAAGCAGACAGAATAAAACAAAGTTTGCTCAATGGCTGCTTAAGGGATATAGATATACACTTGTTTTAGGCTGCACTATGGCTGTTATACTTGTTTGTACCCCGATAATCAGAATAAAACGAATGCTTAAGCATAAATCTGCTGAAGGTATGGCTATGGGGGTTGCAGGAAAAGGCAATATATATGTTATGGATGAAATAATTATTGCGCTCAGTCAGGCAGATATAAGGACTGTCAAAAAAATACCTTCAAAATTTTATTCTGTTCCTGTTAAAATGATTAACGGTATAATGAAAGATTTATTTAATTATGTTTCAGATAGGGAACTATATATTGCCGGAGAAGATATCAGTATATACCTCAATTCATCTGACATAATGATAGAAGGAAGCATTCAAACCATTGAAAAAGCTAAAATGGCTATAGTAAAAAGCTTTGTTGAAAATGACATATATTTAACAGAAAGTGACAAATCAAAGAAAATTGAGTCGGAAATTTTAACAATATATAAGAATTGGAAAATCGGGCTCAGAAACGCCGACAAAACTCTTGAGCTGTTGAGAAACCTTACCAATTCAAGCTTTGACGGAGGAATGACCTATGAAGAATGGGCGCTGCTGTCAGTTCAGATAAATGAGGTACAAAATAAGGTTTTGTCTAAAAAGACGAATTATGAAGAAATATAAAAAGTTTTTAAAAAAAGTTAAATAAAGCTATTGACATTCAAATCTAATTGTAGTATTATAATCAAGCTGTCGCAAGAAAAGACAGAAAAAAGATAAACAATAGCAAGACATGATCCTTGAGAACTGAACAGTTGATAAGAAAAAATTAAACCCAAGTCAAAAGACAATGAGAATCTTGAAAGAGATAAACGAACCAAAG
>OHAS01000386.1_pt1 | contig 37942 bp, 38 predicted proteins | sample 1577131 | NCBI WGS metagenome assembly OHAS01 (sample SAMEA3541566, study PRJEB24748) | human gut metagenome | biome: human gut; feature: human-associated habitat; material: faeces | place: China | collected 2012 | reverse complement strand
TTATTATATCAGTTATCTGCCCGCACTTTAAATCAATAACCAAATCACTGACATATCCAAAACGGAAACCGTCGCAAATATTTATTACCTCTTTTTGTTTAAAACAACAGAAAGTCTCCATAAAAAAATTTACTCCCGAAAAATTTATTATATTGCTTCTTTCATTTTGGCTATAGTGTACATTGACTATTGTTATAGTCTGATGTAAAATACCATATGTTGACACGTATAAATTATTAACCCCTACATCTAGTTGTTTGATAGGGCGTCTTACCGGGGAGGAAATACTATGATTACTACAATCACAAAGCGCGACGGACGCACCGCCTACTTTGACATCAATAAAATCGCCAGTGCGATTAACAAGGCTTTTGCCGCTACAACGGGTGCCAAGGACAATGCCACTTGCCTTGCGCTTGCAAGCGAGGTAGCAAATATTCTTGAGACAAACGGCATCGAAAGCCCAACTGTAGAGCAGATACAGGATAACGTTGAAAGCGTTCTTATATCACACGGCTATGTACGTACAGCAAAAAGCTATATTCTTTACAGAGCTGAAAGAACAAGGGTCAGAGACATGAATACCCGTCTTATGAAAACCTTTGAGGATATAACATATTCAGACGCTAAAGAAAGTGATATTAAGCGCGAAAATGCAAATATCGACGGAAACACACCTATGGGCGCAATGCTTAAATACGGTTCTGAAGGAGCTAAGCACTTTAATGTAATGTATGTGCTTAATCCAAAACATTCCGAAGCTCACAGAAACGGTGACATTCATATACACGACCTTGACTTCTATACTTTGACAACAACATGCTGTCAGATTGATATAATAAAACTTTTTAAGGACGGATTTTCAACAGGCCACGGTGTGCTGCGTGAGCCGAATGATATTTCAAGCTATTCTGCACTTGCATGTATTGCTATCCAGTCAAATCAGAATGACCAGCACGGCGGGCAGTCAATTGTAAACTTTGACTACGGCCTTGCCCCCGGTGTAAAGAAAACTTACAAGAAGCGTTATTTCAGGCTTCTTAAAAATGCACTTGAGCTGCTTGACGACAAGATTGTTGACAGCGACATAGACGAGATTAAAGAAACTCTCAAAAAAGAGGGGCTTGAACCATACCTTGATGAAAATCCCGACTATGACGAAAGAGAAAAACAGCTTCTTGTAGAAAAAGGCTTTGACGAGAAGGAAGTCGTAAAAGCCATTGAGTTTACAAAGCGAAAAGCTGCTATCGAAACTGACAAAGCAACATATCAGGCAATGGAGGCTTTTATCCATAACCTTAATACAATGCACTCAAGAGCTGGAGCTCAGACTCCGTTCTCATCAATAAATTACGGCATGGATACATCTACTGAAGGCCGTATGGTCATGAAAAATATACTGCTTGTAACAGAGGCCGGCCTTGGACATGGCGAGACTCCCATCTTCCCTATCCAGATTTTCAGGGTTAAGGAAGGAATAAACTATAATCCCGGCGAGCCAAACTATGACCTGTTCAAGCTTGCCTGCAGAGTAAGCGCTAAGAGGCTGTTCCCTAACTTCTCTTTCCAGGACGCTCCTTATAATCTTCAGTACTATAAAGGAACCCCTGAAACAGAAATATCATATATGGGCTGCCGTACAAGGGTTATCGGCAATACTTATAATCCTGATAAGGAAATCTCAAACGGCAGAGGAAACCTCAGCTTCACAAGCATAAACCTTCCGAGAATAGCTATTGAAGCGAACAATAACATTGATTGGTTCTTTAAAGAGCTTGACAACAAAATTGACCTTGTTGCGGACCAGCTTCTTGAACGTTTTGAAATACAGGCAAAGAAAAAGGTTCACAACTTCCCATTCCTCATGGGTGAAGGCGTTTGGATTGACAGCGACAAGCTTGATATAAACGATGAGGTCCGTGAGGTACTTAAAAACGGTACACTTTCAATCGGCTTTATCGGCCTTGCCGAAACTCTTAAGGCTCTTGTCGGCTATCATCATGGTGAAAATGAAATAGCACAAAATCTTGGGCTTGACATAATAGCGCATATGCGCCACCGTGTAGATGAATTCTCTCAGAAATATCATATGAACTTCTCTCTTGTAGCAACACCTGCAGAAGGACTCTCAGGCAGATTTGTTAAAATAGACAAAGAGAAGTATGGTATTATTGAAGGCGTTACGGACAGGGATTACTATACAAACAGCTTCCATATTCCTGTTTACTATCCTATAAGCGCATTTAAGAAAATTCAGCTTGAGGCGCCTTACCATGCTCTCACAAACGGAGGTCATATCTCTTATGTAGAGCTTGATGGAGACCCTACTCAAAATCTTGATGCATTTGAGAAGGTTGTACGCTACATGAAAGAACAGGGAATAGGCTATGGTTCAATAAACCACCCTGTTGACAGAGACCCCTGCTGCGGCTTTAACGGCATTATAGGAGACACCTGCCCTAAGTGTGGCAGAAGTGAGGAGGAAGGTCCCCACTTCCAGAGAATCCGCCGTATAACAGGCTATCTCGTAGGCGACATGTCCAAATGGAATGACGGAAAGACAGCTGAGGAGCATGACAGAGTAAAACATAAACTTGAATTTGAAGATTAATAAAATATATGCCAAAAAGCACTTTCCAATTACGGAAAGTGCTTTTTGCGTTTGTTATAATTATTTATTTTCACTAAATTTCCTTACAAAACATTATGACTTAAGTAATAAGATACTATAATTACAGCTAAAAAAACTGCTCCAGCTATAACAATAAAACTTAGCTGAGAATTTTCCTCCTTTTCAGCCAACTTTTTGTTTTCTGTCTCATAAAAATTATTATTATCTTCTGCCGTGGCTTGTATTCTTCGTCTATAAATCGCTAACACAATTGAAATGGCTAGCACAAGTAAAATCATTATCAAATTAAATACCGGAGGAATACTTGATTCATCATGCAGGAAGTTGCTTCTGAAAAAAATGGAATAAAGCATTATAATACTAAAAATAACGCCTCGGCTACTGCCATAAGTGTCATTTTTCAAACTATTAAACTCAATAACACCATAAGCTATAACTAAAAAAATATATATAGAAATCAGAGCAACTGTTTTCATTCCGCACCCCCTTACATTTAGTATATCTTATAAGGGAAATTCATGTCAATTTAAAGATTTCTGTAAACGCATATGAGACTATTTATTTCATTCTTCCACAAGCGCCTTTACCTCGTGCGCCTCTATTAACTTAACGTCAGGATACTTTTCAATAAAAGTATTTAATGTATACTGGTTTGCAAAAAGTATAAGCGGCCTCATAAAATGGTCAAATACAAGCGTACTTCTGGCGTTAAGAAGCTCTTTTATATCCGCAGCGTCCATATCAAGAACCCATCTGGCAACTGAATAGTCCTGTGGCTCCATACGGATTTCAGAATTATACTCATTAAGCAGCCTGTATTCAAAGACTTCAAACTGAAGCTGTCCTACAGCACCCAATATTACTTCATTATACTCATTGGTGTATACCTGTATAGCACCTTCCTGTGCCAGCTGCTCCACACCCTTTTGGAATTGTTTGGCCTTCATTGTATCAACCGGCCTCACTCTTGCAAACAGTTCAGGCGGAAACGTAGGCAAAGGTTCAAAAAACAGTTTTTCCTTACTGTCTGTAAGAGTGTCGCCAATCTGATAATTGCCTGTATCATAAATACCTATTATGTCTCCTGCATACGCAACATCAACTGTTTCTCGCTCGTTTGCCATAAGCTGAGTAGACTGAGAAAGTTTCATCTGCTTTCCGGTTCTTGAAAGGGTTACGTTCATTCCTCTTTCAAATACTCCAGAACAGATTCTTAAAAATGCAAGCCTGTCACGATGGGCTGGGTTCATGTTTGCCTGTATTTTAAATATAAATCCGCTGAAAAAGTCGTCAGTCGGCTTCACAAAGCCTGTTGTTGTTTTTCTGTTTCCAGGGCTTGGTGACATAACGAGGAAATGCTTAAGGAACATTGTAACACCGAAATCCGCAAGCGCTGAACCAAAGAAAACTGGCGAAAGCTTTCCTTCATCAATAGCTTCTTTATCAAATTCATTTCCCGCGCCGTCCACAAGCTCAATCTCATTTCTTAATATCTCAAGATTGGCATCACTTATCACGCCTTCAAGCTCCTGACCGAAAACGCCTTTATCGCCTAATTCTATAAGCTTATCACTTTTATAGAGAAGCACACAGTTTTCAAGCCTGTTGTATATTCCCTCAAACAACTGACCGCTTCCTATGGGCCATGTAACAGCAACTGAAGGCAGTCCAAGTGCTTCTTCCAAGTCCTCTAAAAGCTCCAATGGGTCCTTTGCCTGTCTGTCCAGCTTATTAATAAATGTGAATATAGGTATCTCACGCATACTGCATACCTTAAATAGCTTTTTAGTCTGTGTCTCAACACCCTTTGCCGCGTCTATAACCATTACAGCACTGTCAACAGAAGTGAGAATACGGTAGGTATCCTCACCAAAGTCATTATGTCCGGGCGTATCCATAATTGAAACCACCTTGCCGTCATATTCAAACTGCATAACGGATGATGTAACCGAAATACCTCTTTGTTTTTCTATTTCCATCCAGTCGCTCTTTGCGGCTTTTCCGGTTTTTCTGGCCTTTACAGAGCCTGCCTCACGTATTGCACCGCCGTGAAAAAGCAGTTTTTCCGTCAGTGTTGTCTTTCCGGCGTCGGGATGTGATATAATGCCGAATATACGGCGTTTTTCTAATGCTTCAACGCTTGTTGCTGCCATTGTTTCCGTCCTCTCATATATCAAGAATGTTTGTGTCCTTCCAAAGTACAATTTCACCTTTTTCAAGGCTTGCTGGCACATCTATTGTCCTTTGGTTAGTGCTTCCTTTAAATCTAAGCTCAAGTGAGCGCTTGTCTTTCTCAAATTTTCCGTCAACTAATACATCAGTCGCTTTAAGCAGCCTCATAAAGTCATCATTTTTGCTGTTCATAATCTGCTCCCATGTATAACCTGTAAATGTCCATACATTAAGACCAAATTTTTTAACCCCTTCAGCAATTACCGCACAAGGAACCGGCTGGTAAAAAGGGTCGCCTCCTGTAAGTGTCACTCCGTCATATAAAGGATTTTCACCGGCAAATTTGATTATTCTTTCAGTATCGTAGACCTTGCCTCCGTTTGGGTCATGGCTTTCAGGATTATGACAGCCGTCGCAATTGTGTATGCAGCCCTGTGTAAAGACTGCCATTCTTATACCGGGTCCGTCAACGATAGAGTCGCCCTCAACACCAAAAATGCGAATATCCATATTTACCGCTCCTCTTTAAGTCTGTCCAAAAATATTTTATCTTTATCCGTAAGCTCCGCTTTCTCCAGCAAATCCGGCCGTTTATTATAGGTTCTGACTATTGACTGTTCTCTCCGCCATTTATCAATGTTTGCATGGTGTCCTGAAAGGAGTATATCGGGAACAGTTCTTCCCATAAATTCCGGCGGTCTTGTATACTGCGGATATTCCAAAAGTCCATCTGAAAAGCTTTCATTCTCATAGCTTTCCTCTTTATTCAAGACTCCCGGTACAAGCCTTGAAACCGTATCAATTATTGTTACTGCGGCCAACTCTCCTCCTGTAAGGACAAAATCTCCGATTGATACTTCATCAGTAACTATCTCTTCGATTATTCTTTCGTCAACACCCTCATAATGTCCGCATAAGAAAATTATGCTGTCCTCGCCTGATAACTCTTCAGCCATCTTCTGATCAAACCGCTTTCCCTGCGGGCTCATATAAAGCACACGGCACTTACCTGCCTTCTCCTCAATGCTCTTATAAGCGTCATAAATCGGCTGTGGCTGCATAACCATACCGGCCCCTCCGCCATATGGATAGTCGTCGACATGCCTATGCTTATCTTCAGTAAAGTCACGTATATTTACAGCTTCAACATTAATAATTTTTTCCCTTATTGCCCTGCCTGTTATACTATGGGAGAGTGTAGCTTCTATCATTTCAGGAAAAAGCGTGAGTATATAAAAATTTTTCATTCCCTCAGCCCTTCCAAAAGCTTAACCGTCATTCTGTGTTCCTCTAAGTTTACATCAAGTATACACTGCTTAATTGCCGGAATAAGCAGTTCCTTCTGGCCCTCCGAAGTTATTCCGTATACGTCATTAGCTCCGGTTGTATATACCTCATTAAGCTTGCCAAGATATTCCCCCTCTTGCGTATAAACGTCCATATTATACAAATCCCTTGTATAGTACTCGTCTTTATCAAGAGGAAGGGCCTTTTCAGCAGGAATTAAAATTCTTCCGTTTTTAAAGCCCTCTACCTGGTTTATATCATTATATTCTTCAAGTGTAAGCAGCACAAGGTTCTTATGGTAGCCAACTTTAGCAATCTTACAAACTTTTTTTTCATTTTTAACCTCAAGTATTATTTCCTTAAGCAATTCAAAGCGTTCGGGCACGTCGGTCGTGGGGAAAATTTTCAGCGTTCCCTTTATTCCATGCGTCCCCGCGATTTTTCCGATTTCAAAATAGTTGTCCATATATTACGCTCCTGTATTTTAAAAAAGTTAGGTTTTCACCTAACATAGTGTCAATATCAATTAATTATTTCTATACGGCATTTATGCCGGTAAATATTCGTAAAACTCGAAAAAGTCCCATATAGGACTTTTTCGAAAAGTTTTCACTGTACTATTTCCACTACAATCCTTTTATCATCATGGATTGCCGCGGCTTTAACAACAGTTCTTATAGCCTTGGCAATTCTGCCCTGCTTGCCGATAACCTTACCCATATCATCGGGAGCGACTTTAAGCTCAAGGATTATTGAGCGTTCGCCCTTAACCTCTGATACAGTTACCTGATCAGGATTATCAACAAGGTTCTTGGCTATAACTTCCAATAATTCCTTCATAGCCGTACCTCCTACCGGATTATTCGATAACGCCGGCTTTCTTTAATAAGGACTTAGCTGTATCTGAAAGCTGAGCGCCTTTAGAGATCCAGTCTTTAGCCTGCTCTGCATCAACCTTTAATACTGCGGGTTCCTTTGTAGGATCATAGTATCCGATTTCAGCTATAGACTTACCGTTTCTTGATGTTCTCTGGTCTGCAACTACGATTCTATAGAAAGGTGCTTTTTTAGCTCCTAATCTTTTTAATCTGATTCTTACCATTTGTACTTCACCTCCCATTTAATATTTATATAAACGCTGTTTGCGCATATAGCAATTTACTTCTTATGACTCCCCAATTATTAAGCCTAAGCATCACGGCTTTAGAGGATAAGGTATGTTCAACGGAAAAACGGCATTCTCATTTTTCCCTTTTTGCCCTTTGTCATGGAGTTCATTTGTTTCATCATTTTTTTCATATCTTCAAACTGCTTAAGAAGTCTGTTGACCTCTGCTATTGTTCTTCCGGAGCCGTTTGCAATACGCTTTTTTCTTGGTCCGTTGAGTATTGACGGATTCTGTCTTTCCTCTTTAGTCATAGACTGGATAATAGCCTCAATATGTGCCATATCCTTAGGATTTACCTCAACGTCATTGAGATTGTACTGGCTCATTCCAGGTATCATTCCCATTAAGTCTTTTAAGGGCCCCATCTTTTTAATCTGCTGCATCTGGTCAAGAAAATCTTCCAATGTAAAATCATTGTTTCTCATCTTTTGAGCCATTTCCATGGCCTGTTTCTCATCATAGGCTTCCTGAGCCTTCTCAATCAGAGAAAGCACATCTCCCATTCCAAGAATTCTTGATGCCATACGGTCCGGATAGAAGGGCTCAAGGTCCTCCATTTTTTCACCCATACCGATATATTTTATGGGCTTTCCGGTGACACTTCTTACAGAAAGCGCAGCTCCGCCTCTGGCGTCACCGTCAAGCTTTGTAAGTATTATACCGTCAACCCCAAGCTGAGCATTAAAGCTCTCTGCAACGGTGACAGCGTCCTGACCTGTCATTGCGTCAACCACAAGAAGAATTTCCTGAGGTCTTACCGCATCTTTTATATTTTTCAGCTCGTCCATAAGCTCTTCATTTATATGAAGGCGGCCGGCTGTGTCTATCAAAATTACATCATGCCTGTTTTTTTCGGCAAACTCAAGCGCAGCTTTAGATATATCTACCGGGCTGAGCTTATCGCCCATCTCAAATACAGGTATTCCATAGTTATTTCCAACGACCTGAAGCTGCTTTATAGCCGCCGGCCTGTAAACGTCACAGGCAACAAGCAAAGGATTTTTTCCCTGCTTTTTAAGCAGTCCAGCAAGCTTTCCTGATGTCGTTGTTTTACCTGCGCCCTGAAGGCCGACCATCATATAAATTGTCGGCGGCTTACTCGAAAACGTAAGCTTACTCTGCGCGGAGCCCATAAGCTCTACAAGCTCTTCATTAACAATCTTTATAACCTGCTGTCCAGGTGTAAGGCTTTCAAGTACCTCAGCACCGACAGCTCTCTCATTTACTTTATTTACGAATTGTTTTACTATTTTATAGTTAACGTCCGCCTCAAGCAGGGCTATTTTAACCTCTCTCATGGCGTCCTTAACATCTTTTTCAGTAAGCTTGCCTTTGCTTCTAAGCTGCTTAAAAACAGACTGCAGCTTTTCTGACAAATTTTCAAAAGCCATATTCTATGCTCCTTTATGATAAGGTAACCTTTATTTTAAAACTCACTGTTCTGTTATTTCGTCAACAGCTTTTCTTATTTGCTCCGCAATTTTTAGTGCTTCTTCTGAAAGCTTATTATTTTTCTCCAGCTCATCAATCAAATTTCTAATTCTGCCGGCGGAGTTCTTATTTTCAATGAACCGCTCCACAAGCGTCAGTTTATCTTCATAATCCGCAAGTATCTTTTCAGTTCTTTTAAGCTGGTCTCTTACTGCCTGACGGCTAATTTCAAGCTCGCCCGCTATCTCTGAAAGCGACATATCGTTCTGATAAAAAAGCTCATATATCTCCTTCTGTTTATCAGTAAGAAGTTCTCCATAAAAATCATATAGAAGGGTAGTCTTTAAAATATCCACAATACTCACTCCCCTGTAAAGTATTTTTACTTTACTTGTGATATTCTAATACATACCATCTTATTTGTCAAGTATTTTTACTTTACAGATAAAACTTATACATTTGTCTTTCCTTAAAATACAAAAACACCGGGCAAGGAGGCCGCCCGATGTTTTTACGATATATTCATTAAGCTTGTTCAATAATTAATTCACCGTCATATTCATCAATTATAAAATCATTGTCTCCAACTGAGGCATTATTGTTCCCAGTATTATTGTCTCCTTCAAACATACTATTTATTTCTTTGATATACTTATCGGCTTCGTCCCTGTCTGCCCTGGACTTATCAAGCGGAAGCTCAAAAAGTGCGTTTAATCCATCATAATTATTGTTTCTGGTTATATCGCCGGTCTTTTCATCATAATTGTATGCGTTTATATCATATGTCATTGATGTGCTTACACAAAGATATGCTCCTCTGTCCGCAAACATTTCCACATTATCACATTCAGCCAATCTGTAGAGTATACCGTCCTTCACTATATCTGTATACCCTCCGTTCATCGTAAACGCGTTGAATTGGACAGGATTTAAACCTTTTATAAGCGGTGAGACTAAAAAAGATACTTCACCATAATTGTCGTCACTTGCAGACGGCATTGGCGTTCCGTCAGATTTTTCAATAGCTGTTACGGCATATGTTCTGTCCTCAAGCTCAACTCCATCGGCCGATGCTGTAAAATCGCTTAACCCACTCCCTGATATTACCCCTAAGAAAGTTACTCTGTAGCCGCCGTATTCCTGTGTTTCATTTACTTCGACTGCGTCCTTAGACTCAAATGCCCTGGCAAGTGAATTATCAGACACACTTTGGGCTATTTCTTTCGGCGCCAAATATCTTATTGCCGCTGCCGCAGTGGCGGCGCAGGCTATTACAGCTGCCGCAGTTATAATAAAAATTCTTTTTTTACGTAATTTCATATTTTCATTCTCCTTTGCTCTCAATAAAATTTTATTGTTGAGCTCTTCTGATGGCTCAGCTGTTGGAGAAAGGGCCTGCCGCAAAATTTTATCTATATTTTTATCCATTAATATCGGCCTCCAATTTTTCCTTTAAAACTTTTCTGGCTTTATAAAGACGGCTTTTAACCGTTCCTTCCGGTACACCCATAATTTTTGCTATTTCATCTATACTCAAATCGGCGGAATAATAAAGTAAAATAACTGTTCTAAGCGGTTCTTTAAGGCTGTTGACAGCCTTAAGCACTGTTTTTTTCTCTTCTTTTATAAGATACTCGCTTTCGGGAGTCACAGCTGTACTTAAATCCTCAGACAAATCATCCTGAGGTACCAGCCGGTGCCGCCACGCTGCTTTCCTCCTTTTATTCTGCCAAAGCCTAAGGGCGGAGCCCATAAGAAAACTCTTCGGATTTCCTGAATCAGAAACCTTGTCCATGACCTTTAAAAATACATCCTGATACAGGTCATCGGCCTCATTTTTAGACATAGTAAGATGCAGACAAAAATTATATATATCCCTGCCATATTCGGCTATAAGCCGTGAAATTTCTTCTGTATTCATGTAATACCTCCGCTGCAGCGCTTTGTTTTGCCCTTCACTTATATATTGTAATAACTTTTAATAAGGTTCACTTACTTCAAAAAAATCCGGTGAATTTATCACCGGATTTAAATATTAGTTTAAAATACAGTCTGACATTTCAAACTCAACCCATTTTCTCCTTACTGTTGGGTCTACGTCAGTATAAAGCGTTATATTTCCGTTTTCGTCTACAACCGCTTTTATTTCCATATTCATTTCTATAGGCTCAAGATACGCTTTGTAATATACTTTATAGTTTGGGTCATTTGTTTCCTTGGCCTTTCTTATATACTCAACAGTGTCTGGGTCCTTATCAAAGTTTTTGTAAATAACTTTATAATTAAACAGCGCCTCAGTCAGCTTTTCGTCAGTATCTTCCTTATAATTGGTAATTCGGTAGTCTATCAGTTCATAATATGGAGAAAATGTGTCTACCACCTCATCCCACATATATTCCTTTAGCATTTCGTAGATCTCATTTCCCTTATCTTCCATTGTTTCAGAACTCACATGAATTTCATTTTCAGTATCCGGTGCAGTTTTGCAGCCGGTCAGGAATGTCATGCAAAATATTATTATTACAATATTTTTCATGCTGCCTCCTCCTTTGAATTAGCTATTGAAAACTGTACAGCTGAATACTCAGTTCCTTTTTCAATTCCAACACCGTTAACCGAAAAGCTGTAAACAAGCCTGTATTCTCCATCTTCAAGCTCATTGAAAAAATCTCCAAGGTTTACTTTTCTCTCGCTGCTGCTGTCTGCCTTAAGCTGATATCCGATATCCTCTACTCCGCCCTTATCCGGGTTAATAACGATCCATTCGCCATTAACCTTCTTCTCAAGCTGGAAATCAAGTGGATTATATATGTAAAGTGCCCCTGGTTCCTCGCTGAACCTGGTAAAGTTTAACCTGACATCGCTCTTAATTGTAATGTCTTCTTCGTTAAGAACATCAACCTTAACATTTTTTGATAAATTATCGTCTGTAATCTGGGACTTAAGCTGATGTCCAGGAATTTTATCCCCCACCGCTTCTTCGGCTTTATAAATCATAGTTATAAACTCTACCTTAGAAACCTCTTTTTTAGGTTTAAATGTGTTATCGTCATAACCGGAAATAACGCCTTTGCCAGTAAGCGCACTTACATTGCCTGCTGCATAATCCGATATATCGTTTTTATCAGAAAAATCAAGTTCCTTGTCTTCATCTTTAAATCCATATGTCCTTACAATAAATGCTGTTGCCTGTTCTCTTGTAAGTACGTCCTCCGGATTGGCTTCAAGCTTTCCGTCTGCCGCCGCGCTTCCTTCATAAATGCCTGCGTAGTAAAGATTTATTATATCGTCGCTCCAGCTTTCTGACAAATCTAAGTCCTCGAAGGGATTATCTATAAAGTAATATTTTCCGATATTTGCGGCTTTGTTAAGCATTTTCGCCATTTCGCCTCTTGTAAGAAGTCCTTCTGTGTCATAATCTTCATAGATTATTCCTTTTTCAGTACAGTAAGCTACAGCCTCATCATACCACTGTGTCCCAAAAGCTGTTATAGGAAGCATTGAAAGTACCGCAGCACAAGCTAAAATTCTCATATATGTTTTTTTCATATTAATCCCTCCTTATAAATCTAGAATAACTTATAAAATTAAAAAAATCTATAATTTATACTAATTGAAATAAAATTTTAAAAATTGCCTTTTTCCCTAAAAAGCATTCCTAAGGCTTTCTCTTAAGATAACACGTGATACCATAAATTTCTACAAAATATGAGAACTGTAATATAACCTTAAACCCGATGAAATATTACTGAAATAAATGAAAAAGAGCTGAAATATTCAGCTCTTTTAATCATTTAAAATACAGTTGACAGCATATATATTGCAATCAGAACAGCAAAAATTCCAACTCCCATTTTAAGCGGTACTGATGGAACCTTTGACGATGCCTTACGCCCGATAAATGTGGCTATGCCATAGGCAAAAAATATAATCACCATATACCCCGCAAGGCTTCCAATCTCCACACCTCGTACATATCCCACAAAGGCCGGAACAGATACAAATAAAGAGGCAAAAAGCCCAACTGCCATTGCCGAATGAACCTCCATGCCAAGTACCGTAAGAAGCGGCACAACCAGTATATTTCCCGCCGAACCTCCTATAGAGCAGACAGTAGCCGTAACAATTCCAAATAAGGCCATAAAGGCTTTTGAATCAAGCAGCTTGCTGCGTTCCTCTTTTTTACGTCCTTTCTTCCTATTTCGCTCAGTTACTAAAATTGATATTCCCGCCAAAAGAACAACTATGTAAAGAATTTTTTTAACATTTTCAGGAGCAATAAACGAATTAAGCTTTACCCCAAATACCGCGCCTAAGGCACTTGCGACACAAAGATAACCAAGGGTCCCCTTTTCCCTTGATATACCGTCCTTACAGCCTACCATTGCAAGTATTCCTGAGAGAATAAAAGCCCAATAGCATAATGCCAAAGCCTCTCCAACAGCAAAATCAGTAAGAGCCGTATAAAACATTGGAAGCAAGAAGCCTGATATTCCACACGCTCCCACTATAAAACCGATTATCGCGTTAGCCGCGATTATAAGAAAAATCTGCATAATGTCCCCCTAACACCGCATTTGCGGCTCACTTGTTCCTATTATAAAAATCCTTTAATTGAGCCTTCCTTTCCGCGGGCAGCTCCGTCTTCTTAATTCCTTTGATAGCCCCTTCAAAGGCAAGCAGACGGTGTATGCAGGCAGACGGGTCGACAGCCTTTATTCTCAGCCATGCCTCTTCAGCACCAGCTTCCTTCAAATCATCGTAAGTATTTATACCTACCTCATTCAGCTGTTTCTCAACCACAGCTCCTATATTGGGAAGCTTCGATAGTTCTCCCACGATATCATCTCCTTATTTTTCAAAAAGCGCCTTTGAAAATTCAGCGGGATTAAATATCTGCAGATCTGAAATGCCCTCTCCCACACCTATATACCTTACCGGAATGTTAAGCTCATTCTTAATTGCAATTACTATTCCGCCCTTTGCTGTTCCGTCAAGCTTTGTAAGAACAAGGCCTGTAATGTCAGCAACCTCATTAAAGAGCTTAGCCTGCTGCAGAGCATTTTGTCCTGTTGTAGCGTCAAGAACAAGGAATACCTCTGTAGCCGCCTCCGGATATTCACGGTTTATTACCTTAGCTATCTTTTTAAGCTCCTCCATAAGGTTCTTTTTGTTATGAAGCCTTCCGGCAGTATCACATATGAGAATGTCAGTTTTTCGGCTTTTTGCGGCATTTACTGCGTCAAATACAACTGCAGCCGGATCTGAATTTTCCTCATGGCAAATAACATCAATCTTTGAACGCTCTCCCCAGATTTTAAGCTGGTCTATAGCAGCAGCCCTGAAAGTATCAGCGGCAGCAAGCAGAACGCTTTTTCCCTCTGATTTATAATTTGCCGCGAGCTTGCCTATAGTTGTGGTTTTTCCTACTCCATTAACTCCAATAACAAGTATTACTGTAGGAGGAGATATTTTAAATTCTTCCTCAGCTCCCTCTACAAGTATTTCCGTTATTTCGTCCTCAAGCATTCCCTTAATAAGCGCAGGATCCTCTGCATGCTCTTTTTTAACTCTTTTTTTAAGGTTTTCTATTATTTTAAGGGTCGTATCAACGCCAAGGTCTGCCATAATCAGGCTTTCCTCAAGCTCGTCAAACAAATCGTCATCTATTCTTGTGAAGCCTCCAAGTACAGCATCTATTCCACCAAAGATATTTTTCTTAGTCTTTTCCAAGCCTTCCTTAAGCTTCGCAAAAAATCCTTTTTTGGCCTCTTCAGGCTCTTTTTCTGGCGATTCTTCTTCAAGGCTCACTTCATCAACTGTTTCGTTATCCTCGTCCGGGAGGCCAATACTTTTTTCTACATCGTCGTTTACTTCTTTCTCTATCTGTCTGACATTTTCAACGACCTCAGTTACAACATCTTCGCCTACCGGTTCTTCTGTCTCCTCTTCTATTTCATCGACAGCCACACGGACAATTTCTTCAACAGTTTCCTCCCTGTCTTCATCATTAACATTGTCTCTGTATTCCTTCCCCTTAAGGAAATCAAAAAACGCCATAATTTCACTCCTTATTGGCTAATTGCCTCATCAAATTTTACTGATACTATTTTTGATACGCCCTGCTCCTGCATAGTAACACCATAAAGAACATCGGCTGACTCCATTGTTCCCTTTCTATGCGTAATTACAATAAACTGCGTTCCCTTAGCGAACTGCTGAAGATAATCTCCAAAACGCTGTACATTAGCATCGTCCAGGGCAGCTTCAATCTCATCCAATATGCAAAACGGAGATGGCTTCATTTTAAGTATGGAAAAAAGAATTGCTATAGCCGTCAACGCCCTTTCACCTCCGGACAGAAGCATCATATTCTGGAGGTTTTTACCCGGCGGCTGCGCTATAATATCAATGCCTGAACCAAGCACATCCTCTTCGTCTGAAAGCTTAAGGTAAGCTCTGCCTCCGCCAAACATCTCCCTGAAGACCTCATTGAAATTCTCGGAAATTATCTCAAGCTTTTCCCTGAACTGTCTTTCCATAAGGCCGGAAAGGTCGTTGATTATCTCTTTTAGCTTTTCCTCAGCTTCTATAATATCATTTTTCTGCTTGGAAAGGAATTCATATCTTTCTTTTGTTTCCTTATATTCCTCCACAGCATTTACATTTACCGAGCCAAGTGCCTTTATCTGGGATTTAAGCTCCCTGGCTCTTTTTGAAAGCTCAAAGGCCTGCTCGTCAGAGCTTTCATATTTCAGAGCTTCGGGATATGTTATTTCATAGTTTTCCCACATATCGTCATTCAGCCGTTTTTTTTCTTCAGAAATTTTCTCCGACTTTGTTTCAAGCCTTACCAGCTCATTTTTATACTTAAGTATAGTTTCACGGCAGTCATTGATTTTATTTTCCTGCTCGATAAGTCTTTCATTTTCATATCTGCGCTGTTCAGTTACATTTGACAGTTCCAGCTCTTTCTCCGCCTTTTCGGCTCTGCTTCTTTCTGTCATTTCAGCCGCCTTTTCGGCAAGCTTCTGCTTATCCTCTATTTGGGACTCAGCCTCTGCCTTTTCAAGCTCGACTTTTGATATATCTGACAAAAGCTGTTCATTCTCCGCCTCAAGCCTTTGTATATTATTAAGCTGCGACTGTTTTTTCTCATTCATCGAGGAAATCTCAACTTTTATTGATGTTATCTCCTCAGCAGTGGTATCCCGTCCATTTTTTCTGTTTTCTGCGTCGTCCCTATGCTCATTCAGCTTATTTTGGAGCTTGACTATCTCAATTTCTATATTCTCAAGCTTTTCTTTTGCTAAATTTCTGTCGCTTTCCGCCTTTTCTATCTGTTCGTTAAGCTGTTTTTCTTCTATCGAAGCCAGTCGCAGTTTTTCCTCATAGTCCCCAATGTCTCTGTTTACCTGCTCAAGCTCCTGTTTAGCGGTTATGAAGCCGATATTCGCCTCTCTCGCTTCCTCACGTCTTTCCTCTATCTCTTCATCTATACTGTCTGCCTTATTTCTGTTTTTATCTCTTTCAGATGCAAGACCCTCACATGCTGCGCATAAAGCTTCGGTTTCAGCCTTAAGGCTGTCTATCTCGCGTTTTCTGCCAAAAACTCCGCTGTTCTTTTTTCCTGTGCTTCCGCCGGTTATAGCGCCGCCTGGCATAAATGATTCACCCTCGAGAGTAACTAAACGATAGCTCTGCTTAAATTTTTTTGCAAATGCAATTGCGTTGTCAATAGTATCAATTACTATTATTCTTCCCAGCAGGCTTTCGGCAATTCCCATATACTCCCTGTCGCATTTTATTAAGTCTACAGCAGAGGCTATTACACCCTTTTCTTTTAGAAGGCTGTCCTTTTCCGTTCCTAAAGCTCTTCCTTTTACAGTTGACATAGGCAGAAATGTTGCCCTTCCAAGCTGGTTTGATTTCAAATAATTAACAGCATTTTTCGCATCCGCTTCATTTTCTACTACCAGACTTTGAAGCGAGCCTCCAAGGGCGGTTTCTACTGCGAGCTCGTATTTCTCATCAGCTTTAAAAATCTGCGCTACAGCTCCCCGTATACCTTTAAAGCTGGGATTTCCCTTATCCTTAAGCTGCAGAACGGCCTTTACAGACTTATAATAACCGTCATGCTCCTTTTCCATATCATTGAGCACCTTAAGTCTTGACTGTTTTTCCGCGAGCCTCCTGCTTTTATCATCAAATCCTTCTTTTATCACGGCAATTATTTTCATAATGCCTGCTTTTTTATTTTCAAGCTTCTCTATCTCTCTGTTGATTTCCTCAACAGTGTCTGTACTCTGTTCTGCCCTGATTTCAGCGGATTTACCCGCAATTTTTCTGTCCTTCAGTCTTTTTTCAAGCTCTGATTTTTCTTCAGATATTTGTTTCAGTCTGGCATTAAACTGTTCAAGAACGGCCTCTGTTCTTTCGGCCGAGCTTTTTATATCAGCAGTCAGCTTGATTTTCTCAATCATTTCCGACTTGTAATTTTCAATTTTTTGTTCATGCTCACTCTGTCTTTCGAGCATGGCATTCAAAGCCTCTTCTTTTTCAGCCAGAAGGGCTCTCATCCTCTCAATTTCTCCTGCCGCATTTTCGGCCGCTTCCCTGCAGACCAAAATCTCTTCAGTATTTGCAGAAATTTTTGTACTTCGGCTTTCTTTTTCTCCCTCAAGTCTTTTCACAGACTCCCTGAGGTTTCTAATCTGCTCCTCAGTTAGACGGCAAACTCCCTCATTTTTTTCTATCTCGCCGCTTAAGCTTGCAACAACGCGGTTTATTTCCTCCATAGAGGCTGTTAAAATTTCAGCGCTTTCCTTTATTTTTTCAGCTTCACTCTTAAATAAGCTGAGGCTGTTTTCACTTTCATCAATATCCCTTACTGCGTTTTCAACAAGACTTTTTAATTCTTCGGTTTCTTTCTCCAGCTTCTTTCCGTTTATACAAAAAAGCCTTATATCGGCCTCTTTCATTTCACCGTAAAGCTCTAGATATTTTTTTGCCTTTTCCGCCTGCTTTTCCAAAGGCTCAATTTTGCTTTCTATTTCACTTATTATGTCAGTAATTCGGACAAGGTTCTGACGCTCCTTATCAAGCTTGTTTTCAGCTTCGCTTTTTCTGTTCTTATATTTTACTATTCCGGCGGCCTCTTCAAACAGCTGCCTTCTGTCTTCAGATTTGTTGCTCAAAATCTCATCGATTTTTCCCTGTCCAATTATACTGTAACCGTCGCGGCCGATACCCGTATCCATAAACAGCTCATAGATATCCTTAAGCCTGCACTCTGTCCCATTTATAAAATAATTGCTCTCGCCCGAACGGTATACCCGTCTTGTAATTTTTATTTCTGAATATTCAACAGGTATAACCTTATCGGAGTTATCAACCGTCATCGAAACCTCTGCAAAGCCTACCTGACGACGGTTTGCCGTACCGGCAAATATTACGTCCTCCATCTTTCCGCCTCTCAGGCTTTTAGGACGCTGTTCTCCGAGAACCCATCTGACGGCATCAGAAATATTGCTCTTTCCGCTTCCGTTGGGACCTACTACGGCAGTTATTCCTTTATTAAATTCCAGCTTTACCTTTTCAGGAAAAGATTTAAAGCCCTGTAAATCCAGTTCCTTTAAATACATTGGCGCACCTCGTTAAAAAACTTTTTTCCCACCGACAAAACAGTGGAGTGTTTCTCCTGAAACCGTAAGTCCTTTGGCCGGTGTGAATTTAGCCTTAGAATAAAACTCTGACGGTTCTATCACGTGTTCATTATCGACATTGATTATGACTATATCAGCGTCGTTTCCTTCTTTTATTTCACCTTTATAATCAAAGTGGAGTATTTCGGCGGGATTTTTCGACATTTTTGCAGCAAGCTGAGCCTCAGTAAGCACCCCGGTTTTCACCAGCGCCGTATAGCTCAGAGAAAACGCCGTCTCGAAAGCCGATATACCATAAGCCGCTCTGTCAAATTCCCTCTGCTTATGCTCAATTCTAGTCGGCATGTGTCCGGATGCTATTACATCTATAGTTCCGTCGGTCAGCCCTTCAATTATAGCCTGTGTATCTGCTTCAGTCCTAAGGGGAGGTATTACCTTTGCGTAAGTATTATACTGCCTTACCGCCTCTTCCGTCAGTGTAAAATAGTGCGGACAGGTTTCACAGGTAACTCTGACGCCTCTCTCCTTGGCTCTTCTTATAGTCTGCACCGCCCCCATCGTGCTTACATGCGCAATATGCAGTCTGGCGCCTGTGCTTTCTGCAAGAACAATATTTCTGGCTACTATAATGTCCTCAGCCTCTCTTGGCATTCCGTTAAGGCCGAGCATTGTGGACACACGCCCTTCATTCATAACTCCAATACCCGAAAGAGCCCTGTCTTCACAATGGGTTATAACAGGAACGTCAAACATTTTCGAATAGATAAATATATTTTTCATAAGCTGGGCGTTTTCAACGGTCAAATCACCATCTGCAATGCCAACTGCGCCGGCCCTGATCATCTCGCCCATTTCAGACGCTTTTTCTCCTTTGCATCCTATTGTCATACTTCCGTAAGGATATATATTTACCCGTGAATATTCCTTGCTTTTAGTGATTATGTATTCCACAACCGTTTTGTTGTCTACAGCCGGTTCAGTATCCGGAATACAGACGACTGTTGTAAATCCGCCCTTTGCCGCGCTCATTGAAGCAGTTTCTATATCCTCGACGCTCTCATGCCCTGGGTCACAAATTGTACAGTGCATGTCAATAAAGCCCGGATATACATAGGAACCTGCGGCATCTATTATTTCCGCCTCTCCATCCTCCAGCTCATAACCGACAGCTGATATTATTCCATCATTTATAAGCACATCGGCGGGCCTTTTTACATCAATACCGTCTGAAACTACATATCCGTTTTTAATCAAACGCTTCATGCAGTCCGCCTCCTATCTGTGATAAAATATAAAGCATTGCCATTCTCACTGCAACACTGTTGCCTATTTGGTCATTAACAATACATTGATGGCTGTTTACAATACTTGTAGCAATTTCAACACCTCTTTGTATCTGGCCTGGATGCATGACAATGGCGTCCTTTTTAGCGTATTTCATCAGGTTTTCATCAATTAGGAACATACTTCTGTATTCATCAAGAGAAGGTATCAGGTTATCATCTCTCACCTGCGTTGCGATTCTTGTTGAAAGTATTACATCTGCGCTGTCAACTGCTTCCTTTGGGTCATAGCAGACCTTCACGCCAAAGCTATCCAGCTCCGGCGGTATGAGAGTAGAAGGGCCTGTTACGCATACCTGAGCCCCCAGCTTGAGAAGTCCCCATATATTGCTTTTTGACACACGGCTGTGGGTTATATCTCCCACTATTGTAACCTTAAGGTCTTCAAAGCCTCCCTTGCTTTCCTTTATTGTAAGCAAATCAAGCAGCGACTGTCCCGGATTTTCATTATATCCGTCGCCCGCATTTATCACCGAAGCCTCAACGCTATCAGCAAGAAGCCGTGCCGCCCCTGACATTGGGTGCCTGAGTATAATAAAGTCCGCACCCATCTGGTCTATAAGCTGCCCCATATCCTGCAGGCGTTCCTTGCCCTCACTTGCGGCCGTGGCCATCATATCAATGACATTAGCACTTAAATGCTGAGCGGCAAGCTCATAGGAAAGCTTAGCCCTCGCGCTGGAGTCGTAAAAAAGTATTATCACTGACTTCCCCTGGAGATGAGGCACCTTTTTATTTTTCTGATTTATAACAAATTTCATTGTTTCCGCTGTTTTAAGAATATAATCGAGCTCATCTGCTGACAAATCTCTTATCCCTAAAAAATCCTTGCGATTTAAAAACATTTCTGCACCCTCCTGAAAGCTCCGGCTGCGTTATATCTGCCTGCATTTGTCAAGCAGCCTGTTGAAGTACTCTGGAAGCGGAGATTCAAACTCCATATATTCGCCGCTGGAAGGATGAATAAATCCCAAAACTCTGGCATGAAGCACCTGCCCTTTAAGATTAAACGGCTGCTTTTTAGGGCCGTATACACTGTCCCCCAAAAGCGGGTGTCCGATATATGTCATATGCACCCTGATTTGATGTGTACGTCCGGTTTCAAGCTGTGCTTCTATATATGTGAATTTTCCAAGCCTGTCAAGTACACGGTAGTGTGTAACAGCCCGTCTGCCTCCCGTCTGTACAACCGCCATTTTTTTGCGGTCGCTTGGATTTCTGCCAAGGGGCTTGTCCACGGTTCCTTCGTCCTCTTTTATATTATTATAAACTATAGCGTTGTATTTTCTTGTTATTGTATGCTCAGCCAGCTGCTTTGCCAAGCTTCTGTGAGCGTTATTATTTTTAGCGGCCATAATAACACCAGATGTATCCATATCTATTCTATGGACAATTCCCGGCCTTAAAACCCCGTTTATCCCGGACAGACTGTCGCCGCAGTGATATAACAGAGCATTTACAAGCGTATCCGAATAATGGCCCGGAGCAGGATGAACCACCATTCCCTGCGGCTTGTTTATAACGATAACATCGTCATCCTCGTATAAAATATCCAGCGGAATATCCTGAGGAGCTATTTCAAGAGGTTCACTCTCAGGCACTATAATTGTAGCCACATCTCCTGCTCTCAATTTATAGTTAGCCTTTACAGCCTTACCGTTTATAAGAACTCCGCCGGCATCTATAATCTTTTTTAGTCCGCTTCTGGACAGTTCTTCATAATTCTCTGCTGCGAATACGTCAATTCTTTTGCCAATATCTTCAGTCTCCGCGGCAAAGGTCGCCATATTATTTCCCTGCATTTTTTTCTTCCTTATCATCTTTTATAACAAACAGAACAATTATTGCCATAGCAATCGTACCGAGTACAACGTATATGTCTGCCATATTGAATACCGGCCATGTTATGAATGTAAATTCAAAAAAGTCAACAACATATCCCCTTGCCAGTCTGTCTATTACATTTCCAACCGCACCTGCGAGAATCAGCATTAAAGCCCATTTAAGATATTTGTATTCCTTTGTATTTGGCATTTTGGTCATTGACCATATAATCGCCACACAAATTACAGCAGCCAGTATGAGCAGCAGCCATGTCTTGCCGTGAAGTATCCCGAAGGCCGCACCACGGTTCTCAACAAATGTAAAATCCATAAAACCTTCTATAAAGGTTACATTGCCAACGGGCTTAAGCTGGGTAAGCGCCGCGTATTTTGTTATCTGGTCTACAGCCAGAAGTATGGCTGCCAGTATAATAGGTATAATCATAAAATCAATCCTCTAAAACAGACTCAATGGCCGCAATGACCTCAGCCCTTTGTACATCCGAGGTTCTTATCGTGCTGCCTATGCCGTCTGCAATTACAAACTTAAGTTTATTTGAGCTGACCTTTTTATCATGAAAAAGCTGTTCATATACATTGTCCGCCTTTAGGCCTGTAACAGATACAGGGAGTCCGAAATATTTAAGAAGTTCTCCGAAGCCTTCTTTTTTTGAAGGTGAAATATATCCTCTTTTAACCGATATATCCATTACGGCCATCATTCCTACAGCCACACATTCACCGTGAAGAAGTTCAAATTCTTTAAGACCCTCGATGGCATGCCCAATTGTATGTCCATAATTAAGTATCTCACGCAGTCCGGTGTCATGTTCATCCTGATTTACAACGCACGCCTTCATGTCACAGCATGAGCGGATTATATATCTCAGGCTGTCCTTATCAAAATCTTTAATTTTCTCTCTATTTTTAATTATATAGCTGTAAAAATCCTCAGACTGTATTACGCCGTATTTTATTACCTCAGCCATACCGGCAGAGAACTCTCTTTTAGGGAGAGTATTCAGCGTAGACGTATTGATATAAACAAATTTAGGCTGGTAAAAAGCTCCTACAACGTTTTTGTATTTTCCATAATCTACGCCGACCTTTCCGCCGACGCTGCTGTCAACCTGTGCCAAGAGCGTTGTCGGCACCTGAATGAAATCTATTCCACGCATAAAAGTCGCGGCAAGAAATCCTGCCATGTCCCCGGCAACTCCGCCGCCAAGACCTGCGACAACACTTTTTCTGTCAAATTTATTTTCGAGCAGAAAATCATAAAATGATTTAATTGTATCAAGAGTTTTGCTCTTTTCTCCTGCTGTAAATTTATAAACCTTTACCTCAGAAAACACCTTTTCAAATTCTTTTTTAACCGTGTCTGCGTAGATCGGCTCCACATTGCTGTCTGATATTATACACAGCTTTCTTCCCTCATACCCGCATTTAGCAGAAGCCTCGGAAAGGCCGTTAAAATCTTCGGTAAAATATATCGGATATATGGCACTGCCAGTATCAACTATAATGTTGTCCATAATGTCCCTCCTAAACGTACCGCCCTACGGTAATTACCAGACGGCCCTTTTTTGTTGTTCCTCCAACTCCAATCAGTTTTCCTCTGCCGCTTCCCTTCAGCGACAAAATATCGCCTTCATTTATTGTGGATGACACACTGTTAATCGCAATCCAGTTAACCGATGCTTTTTCTGAACGGATAAGCTCCTGCATGTCACTTCTGGATTTTCCGAATACTGCACCAAAAACCGTATCAGCTCTCAGCGATGATACGGTGACGTTTTTAATATCCATTTTCTTTTCAGGTATTATTAATGTGTCTAGGTTTACAAGCTCTGTCTTTACCTTAGTATGGCCAACTCTGTCAAGATTTGAAATAATATACGAAGAGATCGAGCTGTCAGCAAAACAATAGGTAGCATCATCAAAAACCAGAATATCTCCAATTTTGCTTCTTTCTATACCCATTCCAAGCACAGAGCCCAAATAGTCCCTATGTGACAGGCAAACGGAAAATTTCGTATTGTGTGTAATTTTAATCACATCAACAGGAAAAACAATGTCATCATCAGAAAAATAATCCGGACAAAGAGCTATCATTTTTCTTTCCGCATCTTCATATCCGCCAAATGGTATGAACTTTAAATCCCTGACAAATCTCAGCACATCGCATGCCTTGGCGCACATCGACGGGTCAAGAAAATCTGTGTAAAACAGACTATGTTTTCTTAAACTTAAATCAGCCTGATCCAAGACTTTCGCCAACAAAAGCTTTTCATCAGGCTGACAATAACTTTTTAATAAAGCGTGTTTATCCAAAACTTTCGCCCTTTCAAAACATTCGTACTATATAAAGCAGAATCATTTGAATAATATCAAGTATGAACAGCGCGATTACCGGAGAAAAGTCCAGCATCATTCCGCCGCCCAGCGGTGACTTGTCCATCATTCTTTTTACAGGGCCCAAAATAGGCTCAGTAAGAGTATATATTATATTTCCTATGGCTGAATATCTTGCATTTGGTATCCATGACATCAAAACCCTGACGAATATAAGAATATACATTATTCTGAAAAAGACGTTGATAGCGTTTGTAAGCAGAATACTCATAACGCACCTCCGATCATATTATTTGCCCTGGCTTACCCATGGAAGAATAACGCTTTTATTAAGCTTAGGTTCTTCTCTAGTGTCGCTGGCAATATCAAAATTTACAGGAGCAATAATGAAGATATTGCTGGACACACGCTGAATTGAACCGTCAAGCGAATAACAGGTGCCGCTTAAAAAGTCCATAATTCTTTGTGCGACAGGGTATTCTACTTTTTCAAGGTTAACAACAACAGGTCTTTTGGCCTTGATGTTATCGCATATTCCCTGCGCATCCTCATAACACTCCGGTTTCATAATAACAACCTGCTGTGTAGCCTGATTGCTTTTGAAATCAACAACCTGGGGCTGTGTCTGACTTCTTCTTGAAGATCTTGCCGCAGAATAATCAACGCTTTCTCTTGTTTCTCTTTCACGCTGGCTTACTTCCCTTTTTTCTCTCGTATGGGGGCGGTATTCTTCTATTTCTTCATCATCATCTTCATAATCATCATAATCGTCCTCATATTCATCGTCATAAGGTCCTGCTATAAAATCTTTAATTTTGTCTACAAATTTTGCCACAGCCATTTCCTCCTAAATTTTATGGTTAAATTATTTTTGGCTCTTATTTATTGTAATTTCTGCTTCCGAATATTCCTGTCCCTACCCTTACAATGGTAGCGCCTTCCTCAACGGCGGTTATGTAATCTCCGGTCATTCCCATAGATAAAATATCCATGGTTATATTATTAATTTTTTTTGCGTTAATGTCAACTAATAATTGCTTCATATTCCGGAAATAAACCCTGTTTTCTTCTCCATTTTCGACAAACGGGGCAACGGTCATAAGCCCTCTAACTCTGATATTTCCAAGGTTTGCTAATTCTCTGATAAACTCCTCGGCCTGTTCAGGCAAAATGCCAAACTTCGACTCTTCCCCAGCCATATTTATCTCAACAAGCACATCTGCCGTGATTCCGTGCTTTCCAGCCTGTTTATTAATCTCCTCGGCAAGCTTAAGGCTTTCAACCGAATGTATTAATTTAACCTTGTCTATTATGTATTTAACTTTATTTGTCTGTAAATGTCCTATAAGATGCCACTTAACATCAGGTCCCAACGGTTCATATTTTTCCATTATTTCCTGTACTCTGTTCTCTCCAAGTTCATCAAGCCCGCATTCAACGGCAGCCTTGATTTTTGGAACTTCAACAGTCTTTGACACGGCAAGCAGAAGAACATCTTTTGGGTCACGGCCTGAACGCCTTGCGGCCTCATCTATATTGGCGCGTATCTCCTTAATATTTTCAGCTATGTATCTATAGTCATCCATTAAAATCACTCCCTTACAGGCCTGCTTCCAAGTAAGCCCTAATACTGTAAACTTTTAGTATATCTCGTCTCCCTCATTAACCTCGGAGGCATTTGTAATTATTTTATCGTAAGCCTTAAGCGATGAAGCCGCCGCATCGGCTATTGTATACTGGCTGTTTTGCCCAAGAACGCTTATCCCTGCAAATTTAGCATATGCTCCGTTAGCTGTCAGCACGCCTACCTTTGTGGATACCTCGCTAAGCCTGTATTCAACCGCACTTTCTCCTGTGCCGTTTAACACAATATCCCCTATTTTAAGGGCGTCAAAATCCTGTCTGATATACGCGAACTTATCGTCTGTACTCTCAACGGTCACCTTAACAAGCTCGTCGCTGCCATTGGTTCTTTTAACTACGCTTTTTCCGCTTAAGCTTTCAACTATGCAGCCTAATGGCATTTTTATAAATGTCTTTTCCAATATTGCAGTGTTAGGTATTTTAAGGCCTTCATACGTGCTGTCAGTAATGTAAAATTCTATCGTTCTGACACTCATAAAATCCTGAAGGTTTTTATTTGTTTTGAAAATTACATATGTTTTTGAGTCTCCTGCCGTCATTGAATTAATGGTCACATCTACAGATGTTTCACTTTTTCCCGAAACCGCCCTTATTTTCTTCGCGTCGCCAACCGTCCATTCGGAGGCTATAGAATTATCAATATAGGCGCCGATATACCAGTTGCTGTTTCTTATTATCTTAAAGACAGGATTTCCAGCTTCAACAGCAGTTGTTTTGGAAAGATATGTAATATCATAAGAAGCCCTAATATCCTTCTCCGTTATATCAGCCATAGTATCAGGCGTAAACTTTTCCTCGTTTCCGTCATAAGAAAGCACTAAAATACCGCTTTGTGCAGCAGCAAGGTTTTCTGTGCTGTTTGTTAACTGCGTCTGATAAGTCCTTCTTTGTGATGCCAGGGAATCTGAGCTTTCGCTGTTTTCGTTAACCCATATATCTGTCCTTATATTCATCTGTGTTTGAACGGCATTTCTCATTGTATATACGCTGTTGTAATTCTGGGCGGCAATACCTGTCTGTCCGGAAATTACAGCCGCTGAAATGCTGTTTTCGGCACGAGTTATATCATCTTTATACTTAGATATATCAACACGGTTTTTTTGTGTTTCTATAATACTTTCATCAATAGTCTGAAGCCTGTCCTCTGCCTTTCTTGCCGTCTCGCTTTCTCTTACAGTACATACGACCGCATTCTTTTTAACCTTATCTCCTTCAACATAATTAAATGTAGGTTCTCCGCCCTTCGTAGTGTTAACTACGTACTCGTCCCTAATAATTATTCCTTCAAAGGCATTAGGTATATCTATTGTTCCGTAATCAACTGTCTCTATTCCGATAGTTGTTCCTCCAGATGCAAAATCAATTGTATATTTTACAAGGTAAATCAATATAATAGCAAAAAGAACTATCGTAAGGACATTTATCGGAGAGCCCCTTCTTTTTCTCTTTTTAGGGCTTTTAGCTATCGGCATATCATCATAACTGTTTATCTGACGGGGAATGCCGTTACCCTTGCGTTTTACACCGCTATTCTTTTTACGCTGCGCCATAGGTCACTCTCCCAAACTGTTAACATCTGATTTACAAAGTTTAATTATACTGCATTTCCTTCATTTAGTAAACAATTTTGTAATACAAAAACCCTTACCAATACTTAAAAGAACCTGTATTTTAAAATAATAAAACACTACAATACAAAAAAAGCCGATAAAACTAATATTTTATCGGCCTGTTAAATACATTTATTGTTTTCTTTCCAATTCAATTGAATCCAAGTCAAATACGCTTATAGCATCTATACTGTTCTTTTCTTTGGAAAGCTTTCCATATTTATCTACCTGGCTTACATCTTTAGGACCATGAGAAAGTGAAGCGGCACCGCCTATACAGCCAAGCTTACATGCCATTCCCTCGATAAAATTGGCATCAAGCCTTCCAGCCTTTGCAAGCCTGAGTATTTTTGTACACGCATCCAATCCGTCGACTGCCACAGGCTTAAAATCTATATCAAGCTTTTCATGCTCCACAACCTGTTTTACAGCTTCGGCAACTCCTCCGCTTCTTGCAAAAATCCTTCCAAAGAAAGACGCATTGTCAAGAGCGCTGTCCTCACATTCCTCAAGGTTTATATTCATAGCGTCAAGCATAGCCGCAAGCTCTTCAAACGTTATAACAAGGTCTACCGCATCTCTAAGGTCATCCTTCTTTATCTCCATTTTCTTGGCGGTACATGGTCCTATGAATACAATTTTCGCGCTCTCATCCATACTTTTAATAAGTCTGGCAGCCGCAATCATAGGAGAAACAGTGTTTGATACATGCCCCATTAAGTCCGGAAACGCTTTGCTGACATAATCGACAAAGGCAGGACAGCAGCTTGTGGTTTTCCACTTCATTTCCTCAGCAGTTTCAGCAAACTCATGCGCTTCATGATATGACACAATATCAGCCCCAAGTGCAGCCTCAACCGCGTGGAAAAATCCTATTTTTTCTATTCCTGATATAACCTGTTCTATTCTCGCATTTGTAAACTGTGACGAAACAGCAGGTGCTATTATCGCGTAAACCTTATATTTGGTATTATTTTCAGATTCCTTTAAAAGCTTAAGCACGTCAAGTACAAAGGGCTTGTCCACAATCGCGCCGAAAGGACACATGTGGACACATGCTCCGCATGAAACACATTTACTGTCGTCTATATACGCCTTTCTGTCTTCATCAATTTTTATCGCTCCTATTTCACATGAGCGAATACATGGACGCTGCACATCGCTGATTGCGTTATAAGGGCAAGCATCATGGCATCTTCCGCACTCAATACATTTTTCCTGATTTATGTAAGCATGATGATTCACAATAAATATAGCGTCCTTAGGACATACCTCATGGCATTTATGCGCCAGACACCCACGGCACGCCTCAGTTACCATAAACCGGTTTACAGGACATTCATCACAGGCGTCTTGAAGAATATTAATAACATTTGTTCCTTTTAAAGGCTCTATTGCATTCTTAGCCCTTTCCTTAATGATATGCCTTTCCTTATAAATACAGCAGCGCGTCACAGGTTTAGGACCGGGCGCCAGTTTTTCAGCAATTTCATCAAGGGAGCTGTCCAGCGTTCCGTTTATAAACCTTTCAGTTATCTCTTTATTTACGAGATATTTTGTAAATTGAACATTACTTTCAAATTTTTTAATATTCATATATCTATACCTCAACAGTAGTATTCAATCAGATGTACATAGTCTCGACATCCTTACCCATTTTTTCCAGTAAAAGCGTAAGCTCGTTCATCTGATTTATTTTATAGGTAAAATCCATTTTAAACGCAAGGTCCTGATGTGCAGGATTTATTGCGGTTCCCTGATATATTTTAACACTGTCACAATCCTCTATCAAAAGTCTCGCCAGCATTGACGCCGCATTTTTCTCATGCAGTCTTTTTTCTATTTTGGGATTGTAATCAGGTTTAACATATTCCCTTAATATATCTATAGCCTTAGACAATGTTATAACGCCTTCAGTTACAAGCTCTACTCCTTCAATTTTTGCCACAGGAGGTATGTCCATTGTCATTGTTTCCATATCAAAATCCATTTCCGCATCAAGCAGTCTCGCGGCAATCTGAGCCGTTGTTCCACCGCATACAACGACCTTTTCTCCGGAGCGCAGTACCTTCTCAAATACAGCGGTATCGTTTTTTCTGTCTCTCGGAGGTCCAAAAAACAAATTAATCACCTGCTGTTCCTTTATTTTAACCGCAAGGACAGATGTATCGTCCCCAGGCTCTCCCTCATAAAGCTCACTGCAGCAGTTGAGTATATCCTTAACAACCCTCTTGGTGGATGCGGACTCCTTTGACAAATCCCTGAGATATGAATTAACATTAACCCATTCCCAGCCTAAATCAAGCGAGTGTCCAACGCCAGCATGGACAACTCCGTCGCTTACAACTACAAGCATTGTGTCTTTATCCATCTTAAAGCGGCTTTCGTATATATTTTTATCTCCTATAACCTTAAGCGTTTTCTCAATCGGGATGTCTTCTCCGTTTTTATGAAGAAATATTGACGGATTGTCAAACTCGGCTGCATAGGCATCTCCGTCCCTGTATATTTTTATCAGGGTAAATGTGGAATACGCCAAATGCCTCTGACGGCATACAGGCAGAGTATGGACAATGGTGTCTATGGTCTCCTCCAGAGTAGAGCCTTCACGAAGCATTGTTATGGCAATTTTTGATGTAAGAGTTGAAAGTATATTGGCCTTTACACCGCTTCCAAGTCCGTCAGCAAGCACAAAAATTTTGCTGTCCTTAAGATTTGCCTGCTGTATGCAGTCTCCGCAGAGTTCCTCACAGTATTTTTTTAAGCTGTTGTATGAAGCATCTATAAAATACACTGTTATTCACCCTCTTCAAGAACGACCTTTTTAAGCTTATTAAGCGCCACCTTTGTCTCGGCGGTTGTCTCACCCAAAAGAGACGCTATTTCCTGCGCTACCATCATCTGCTTGTCTATAATCCTTTGGGTAACGTCAACTGTGTTTAATTTAAGCTTTTCAAGCTCGGCACGTCTTTTTTCAGCCTCTGTAATATCCTGTATTGTGGCCATAAATTCGCCCTCATCCTTCATATACATGATATTCATCAGGCCTGTATATCCAAACTTTTCTATATTAATCTTCTCACCCACTATATCATTGCCAGATTCATAAACCTGCTTGTAGTATTTTTCAGGTATGAATTCCGACACCGGCATTCCTACGGCATCATCAGCTTTGATATTTGAAATACGCTCCGCAGCAGGGTTAATTCTTATAATATTCAAATCCATATCACATATGATAATGGCATTTCTGGCCGCCATAAATATGGCGCTGGTCATAGTTTCCGCCCTGCGCTTCATATAGGGCATGCACATATCAACCTGTGCCATTCCGCAAAGCACAGCCACAGCCTTCTCACGGCAGGAGTTATATCCGCATGCTCCGCAATCCAGCTCGTCAGCGCGGCTGTTTTTTCCCATTTTAATAAGAGTTTCTTTTATTTCTTCATCACTAAACTGTGAATTTTTAATTTCCATAGGGCTGAAATCAGCGTCAAACTTAACGCCTGACCAATTTATAATTTCGTCATTTTCTTCTCCGCCCATAAGTTTTTTTCGTTCATCTACATGACTCCTGAGCTTTTGCAGGCTGAGGAACATATTTGAGTTTTTTCCATGCATAAACGGTCCGTTCAGGCATGAGCCGTGGCACATTGCTATATCCGCAACCGTCCTATCAAGTATGCCGTCCTTCATTGCTTCAAGAAGTTCCCTTGTCTGCTCTGCTCCGTCAATGGAAACAAGGCTGTAATTCAAGCTGTTAGCCTTGACTATCAACCTGTCACAGGTTTTTCCCGGCATGGCATAATTCTTTCTTTCGCTTCCGGACAGCACATCCGGAAGCAGAGGCTCTAAGCTGGTATAGTCAATAAATCTTACCTTCATCATTCTAAGCGCCTCAGAAAAGCTGATTGCCGCATCAAGACAGGTTTTGTCCGAATCCAGTGTTTCATACCTCCTGCTGAGACAAGGTCCTACATAAACCGTATAACTTTTCGGATCTGAATGTTTAATAAGCTTCGCCAAAGCAACCGAAGGGGATACCACAGGTATTATGTACTTCACAAGTTCAGGATAATATTTGCATATATACAAATATACGGACGGACAGCCTGCTGTTATCATATATTTCAGATTTCTGTGATCCTCCATATATTCCATCTGTTCCTCCGTTATTTTAGCAGTACTTGCCGCTATTTCCTGAACCGTATCAAAGCCCAGCTTCTTTAATCCCGCAACAAATTTCTCGGGCTCATCAAACATCGCAAGATATGACGAATCCAAAATAGCTGTGACCTTTGTGCCGTCCTTAAGCCTGTCCGAAACATTTGCATAATCATTGTCAACGTTTCTGACATGTTTGGGACAGACAACAAAGCATTGCCCGCAGGCAATGCATTTCTCCATATCTATCTCGGCTTTGCCGCTTTGAAAACGAATGGCTTTGACAGGGCAATACCTGATACACTTATAGCAGTTCTTACAGTTATCGCTCTTCAAATCAAACATTCTTATCATAATCAGATATTCTCCTTTATAACAGAGTTATAAAACTCTTCTGCGGTCGCAGGCTGAAGCGAATACATATTGTCGTTATATGTTACAGCCACGGCTCCCTCACAGTTACCAAGACAGAAAGATGCTTTAACATTAACCTTATCGGAATTTCCATCCCTCTCTATAGATTTTTTAAGAATATTTATAATCTCATAAGAGCCCTTTAAATGACATGCGCTTCCGATACATACCTTTACAGTTTTCATCAGAAAGACCTCCTTATTTATTTTTAAGTTACAGCTTATATTATAACAAATATGCATTGGTTGTCAAAGGTTTGCATACAGTTAATACTTACAAATAAAAAAGCTTGAAAATGAGGTTGTTTTATTTAAATTGAAGTCGATTTATGGTATTATTTAATTATATATTTTATAAATGCAAAGGAGAATTTAATATGAGCCTTATATCAGAATTTAAAGAATTTGCCTCAAGGGGCAACGTTACGGATATGGCTGTCGGCATAATTGTTGGTTCTGCCTTCACAAGCATAGTAAATTCGCTTGTAAACGATATTATTATGCCGGTTGTCGGAAAGCTTACCGGAGGCCTGGACTACAGTTCATGGTTTATTGCCCTTGACGGAAACAAATATACTTCTTTGGAGGAAGCCTCAAAGGTGACAGCTGTTTTAAGCTACGGTAATTTTATATCTGCTGTCATTAATTTTTTAATTGTTGCCTTTGTTTTGTTTATGGTTATCAGAACTATAAACAGGCTTAAAAAGCCGGCCCCTCCCGCTGCGCCAGCTCCTGCGACAAAAATCTGTCCGTACTGCAAAAGTGAAATTTCCATAGACGCTACAAGATGTCCGCATTGTACATCAGAATTAAAATAAGCCGTTAAACGGCTTATTTTTTTGACTAATGGAGAAAACCGGATAAAACGGATTGCATAGGGTATACCAATCTGGCGTTGTTTATTGAACAGGGTTCAATCTGTTCGTTAGAGCATCTTTACCTAACCTGCACCCCGTCTTTTAAATTTTCAAAACAGGTTTACAAGATACATGACTGAAATTTCATTTTCACTATAAAAGGATTTATTTTTGGTATTAGTCAGCACCCAAAATATGAATAGCTTAAAAACGCAACCTAAAGTTGCGTTTTGGTTGGTAGCTCATTAGTTAAAAAGGTGGTAATATCAGTAAAAGAGATTAATTTAACATGAGGGGCTGACCTAAATGACTACAGGGGAAAAAATCAAAAAATACCGCAAAGAGCAAAAAATGACACAGGAATATCTGGCTGAAAAAATGAACATCACAAGGCAGGCGGTCTCTAAATGGGAAAGCAACGCTTCCCTGCCAAATATGGAAAATCTGATTGAGCTATCAAATATATTCGGCATTACATTATCAGAGCTTACCGATACAAGGGGCGAGCCCAATTCAGATAATAAATCGGTTCACCCCGGAAACAAAAAAAATTTTAGTAAAAAGATAATTGTTGCCGCGGCGTTATTAGCCTTTGCTGCCGTTGTGTATTTTGCAGTAAATTTTAATAAAAATTTCAAACCCGAACCTGCTGCGGCTGATAAATACAGAATAAACTTCAACGGATTCTCAGGGTATTTAGATGAGTGCGTAGGCTGTGATTCGAGTTTATATTTCACTTCCACAGACTACGATAACGATGGTCTTGTGGACAGAGTCTATAAAAAATTAAACTCCAATGACAGCTGCTCCTATGAAATTGAATTTGGAAACGGCAGTGTTCTGGACATCGGCAATAACTTTCCGGATTCAGGATTTCCGTATATATTAAGCTGCGATTTCACAAACGATGGAAAAAATGATATTGTCTTTGGCATTTCCCATGATGACAGCACCGATCCTCAGGCATACGGCGAGGTACTGTTTTTTATGAGAGCAGCTGTCGGCTATGAGCGTCTCAGCCTTCCTGGAAATGACGGCAGCTCGTATAATAATTATATTACCTTTGCCTACGAAAAGGCAGAAAACAATATGCTTAGGGTTATCTGCCAGGATACAGGCTTTGAAACAACATTGAAAATTGATAAGGATACCTGGGAGTTTTATCAATATGACGACACCCTTGCAGGAAAAGAAGCAGAGCAGTGCATTTATCGTGTTAATGCAAAGCAGTCCTATGATGGTTCAATTAAGCTTTTAGGAAAGGTACGTTTAGCCGATAAATGGTCAGCGGATGAAGCACTGGCGGAAATAGTCTGGGATAACGGCAATCTCATATACGGTGAAATGTATCAGGAAGCTGAACTAGCCGAGCCTGTAAACCGTTTTATTTATGACACAAGTACGGTATCTGAAATAGAAATCATAGATGAAAAATCAGGAAGAAGCTGTTTGATTGACAATAATAAAAATGAGTTCTTAGATAAGCTTAATAGGACAAAGTGGCAAAAGCAGGAGCCAAGTACCGGTATTGCGGACAACTGGTACACAGTAAAAATATTCTGCAAGAACAATTCATTAAGCCAGCTTGATTTCAGAAACCAGAACATTTTAAACGCCGACGGCTATTTATGGATTAACACTGAGGAAAGCATACCTTTTGAGGACTATCTTCCTGAAAAGCCCTCTATGTACGAAACGAACGGTATAGACGAAGATTCAGCCACAAAATTTATGGGAAGGTTTATATCCTACATATTAAATGATAATGAGGAAGCCGCGGCTGAAATGATAAAATATCCAAGACGTGTTATAATGCCCGATAAAGAATTAATTGTACATAATTCAGATGAGTTTCTTAAGTATTATGATATGATTTTCACGTCTTCTTTTAAGCTTGAGCTTGAAAGCGCTTTAAACGAAGGTCTTGACTGGAATTACAGTGGAGCATGGATTGGTTACGGGGATGTATGGCTTCGGGATTACGTTGGAAGCCTTTATATCGATTATATAAGCAACGATGAAGGATATGCAGTAATGTATGAAGGAGAAGCGGGAGTACAAAAAGGATAAAAAAATTGCCGGGAGCAATGCTCCCGGCAATTAAATTTTACAGATCTATAACAAGCTCCACCGGGCAGTGGTCGCTTCCCATAATCTCATTATGGATATCAGAAGAAACCAGCTTATCCTTGAGCCTTTCCGAAACAATATAGTAATCGATACGCCAGCCCGCATTCTTTTCCCTTGCTTTAAAGCGGTAGCTCCACCAAGAATATATTCCTGCCCTGTCAGGATAGAAATATCTGAATGTATCTATATATCCCGCATTAAGCAGCTCGGTCATTTTACCTCGTTCCTCATCTGTAAAGCCTGCATTTTTGCGGTTTGAGGCAGGGTTCTTAAGGTCTATTTCCTCATGGGCCACATTTAGATCCCCGGTAACTATTACAGGCTTAACCTCATTTAATTCATTCAGATAATCCCTGAAATCATCCTCCCACTTCATTCTATATCCAAGCCTCGCATTTTCACTTTGAGAATTAGGCGTATACACTGTTACATGATAGAAATTATCAAATTCCAATGTAATTACCCTACCCTCCTTATCATGCACATCAATTCCTATTCCATATGTTACAGATACCGGTTCCTTTTTTGTAAATACAGCTACCCCTGAATATCCCTTTTTCTCAGCGTAATTCCAGTAGCAGAAATACCCTTCCGGGTTAAAATCAATCTGCCCCTCCTGAAGCTTTGTCTCCTGTATTGAAAATATGTCAGCGTCAGCCTCTTTAAAATAATCCTCAAAGCCCTTTGTGACGCATGCCCTTAATCCATTCACATTCCATGAAATCATTTTCATCTCTGTCACCTCTTATTTTTATTGCAGTATAATTTCTAAAGTGCTATTATAAACCTTAGCCTTAGTATATAACCTAATCTATGCGCTTGTAATCTGGTTGAAATCAGGGCAAAGCCCTTCATCAAAGGAGGTCATAATTTGAAAGCAGCACTCGCGCAAACTAATATAATATGGGAAGACAAGGCCGCAAACATGATAACCGCATCCGAAATGATATCCCAAGCAGCGTCAAACGGCTGTGACCTTATTGTTTTTCCCGAAATGTCACTTACAGGATTTTCCATGAATATTGATCTAATAGCTGAATACAGCGGAAGTTCTGAAACTGTGTCCTTTTTCATGGAAGAAGCCAAACGCAACAATATATATATAAGCTTTGGAACCGCCATTATCGAAAGCGACGGCAAAATATATAACAAAGCCATAACCGTAAGCAATACCGGCGAAATCGTATCATCATATTCTAAAATCCATCCGTTCTCCCACGGAGTAGAAGCGAAATACTTCACCGGAGGAGATGAAATAAAATGGTTTGATTTAAACGGCATTACTGCATCAACATTTATCTGCTATGATTTACGTTTTCCCGAAATATTCCAGACAGCCTCTACGAAAAGCCGTCTCCTAATTGTATTGGCATGCTGGCCAAATGTCAGAACTGCCCACTGGGACGTACTTCTTAAGGCCAGAGCCATTGAAAATCAGTCCTTTATTATAGGTGTAAACCGTACCGGCCGTGAAATGAAGTATTCATATAACGGTCATTCACAAGCAGTCAGTCCCCGTGGAGAGGTATTAAACGAGCTTGTTGAAAATGAAGCTCTAATAATAACTGAATTCAATATATCTGATGCCGACGATTACCGGTCTGAGTTTCAGTTAAAACAGGACAGAAAGCCCCAGATATATAAACAGTTTTTGTAATTAGCAAGCCGGGTAAACCCCGGCTTTTTTATTATTCATCAAGCTTAACAAGCTCAATTCCGGCTTCTCCCAGCATCTGAAGTGAAAGGGCATCTGGATAGCTGTCCTTATACACAATCCTTTTAATTCCTGCATTAATGCACATTTTAGCGCATATTACACACGGCTGGTTTGTTACATAAATTGTTGCGCCGTCTGTTGTATTGCCTATCCTTGCCGCCTGAATAATCGCATTCTGTTCCGCATGCAGAGCTCTGCAAAGCTCATGTCTTTCTCCTGAGGGAATATTGTGCTCCTGTCTGTAGCAGCTGCCAATTTCTGTACAGTGGCGGCATCCTGACGGGGCCCCGTTATACCCTGTTGTAATTATTCTGTTGTCCTTTACAATTACCGCGCCTATCTGCCTTCTCATACAAGTTGACCTTGTTTTGACAATTTCGGCTATCTCCATAAAGTATTCGTCCCAGCTGACTCTCATCTATTTCCCTCCCAAACTGTATTATTTCAAATATTTCAGCGGTGCATTAAGGTGGTGTCTCATTACGATTGCGGCCCCCATGCCGTCTCCCTCCTCAATAAACCTAACAATTTCAAAATGCATTTTAGTAATTCCGTTATCGAAATCCCTTTTACTGTCCTCCTCTGAATAAAGAGCCATTTGCGCCTCCTCCAAAGTAAATTCCAAGGTTGTCATTATTCTGTATAATATATCATTATGTGTTGCCTTGGCAATGGCAATATGAAACAGTCTGTCACTTTCATAAACATATTCTCCGTCAGAAAGCTTCTTTCTGCACTGCTCAGCCAGGGAATACATTTCCTCAATATCCTCGCGGGTGGCCCGTTCAGCCGCAAGCATCACTATTTCAGGTTCAATAATTTTCCTCGTTTCAAGTGACTCCCTTATCCTTTGCTGCTTGTCCTGGGTGAAAAAAATTCCGTATGGCGAAACATTTCTCCCAGCCTCGTCAGACACAAACGTCCCTACGCCTCTTCTTATATATAAAATTCCATTGGCTGTAAGTATTTTAATTGCTTCTCTAACTGTAAGCCTGCTTACCCCTAATTCCTCAGCAATTTCATATTCACTGGGTATTCTGTCGCCTGGTGCGTATCTTTTTTCAAAAAGTATTATATCGCTAATCTTCTTTGCTGTTTTCTCTGTCAGATTTGATGACCTGGCTGCCATATTTATCCCTCCCAGCGCTGTTAATTTCAAGTATAACACATAAAAAACCTATATTCAAATATTTTAGAAATCAGAAGTCAGACGTGTGTTATACATGTGAACATTGACAATCTAGAGTTTTATTTTTTATGTATTTTGCTGAAATACAGGATATTTTAAAATATTCATTGACCAAATGACATCAGATGTGTATACTGTAAGTAAGAAGTAAATAACCGGTAATCAGATGTGCTACCAATTTTAAGGAGGAGATTTTATGAAAGCAAAAAAATCGGGATATGTACTAATTATAACAGTAATTGCTTTTTTAACAGTCGCTCTTGGTTCGTTCACCTTTTAACTAAACACCCATGCCTTAATATTACACCCCAATTAAATGTTAAAGGCTAAAAAAGCCTGCGT
>OHAS01000383.1_pt1 | contig 38156 bp, 38 predicted proteins | sample 1577131 | NCBI WGS metagenome assembly OHAS01 (sample SAMEA3541566, study PRJEB24748) | human gut metagenome | biome: human gut; feature: human-associated habitat; material: faeces | place: China | collected 2012 | reverse complement strand
GTACTGGTTAAACAATTCCAATAAAGCACGGTACAAGTCTTTTGTACTGCTGACCTCTATTTGAGAACGGTAGCCGTCAGTAAACACGCACATATTGCAACACACTTGATTCACAAAGCCGATAGCTACGCTGAACCGTTCCAATGTCTTTCTGCTGTACAGGTTTTCACGATTGTACGCACGTACCCCTACAATGGAGAGATTCAGTTTGTTGCCGCCTACTGTCTCGAATATTGTAGGAATATCAATGGCGAATGCACACCGTTCATAATAAATGGTCTTGTCGCTTTCTAAGAGTTGATTTGCGGGCTTGTGTATCGCTTCGGGTGTTCTTCCTTTCACTACATGAGAAACCTGAATAGCAGGCGTCTCTATGCGTTCTCCATTGAAGAAGGAAGTGGCTGCATCATAGGCGGTTTCAATGAATGCAGGGTGTGAAATTGTGAGTTCGTTATCCTTCGCAAAGACGGGAATGATACATTCCGATTTGAGGGATTTCAGGTCGATTTCCGAGGTGTTCGCTTCGATAAAGTGATTTGTCTTCTTGACGGTTTTCGGCTCGTCTAAGAGGATTTCTGCATCGTCTGCGTAGCTGTTTAGCCCTAAGGTCTTTCTCGGTTCTTGCTGTGCCATATTCGGCAAAATGGTTACTGCTTCCATGTTGATAAATATTAATGGTTATTGATTGGTTTACGGATAGAAAGTATGCTAAACGGTATCTCGTCCGTATATTGTTCCTATCTGAATACAGACAGGGTTATAAAATGGACTTGGGAGTATATTGGAACGGATTGGGAGAATTAATTCATCAGGTATAGCGATGAAAAAGTAAAGTAGTGCTTTTTCATCGCTTCATTCTCTTAAAATCAGGTTAGCAGAGGGAGCGGTAACCGACTTCGCAAACGCAATTGCGGAGGGCGAGGGTCCCACCGAGGATGCAGCCAGGGCATGCGCCGCCGCCGCAGACAAGATGGGCGAGCTTGGCGACTCCTACACGTGGGGATACCACCTATCCAGCAACCTGGCTAAAGGCATCAGAGCCGGCATCCCGCTAATCAATGAAGCCTCCGCAGACGCAGCGGCGGCGGCGGCGGTGAACATCCAGCACTCGACGCCGAAGGAGGGTCCGCTCAAGGACGACGACGTGTGGGGCCTTCACCTCGCGCAGAACTTCGCCAACGGCATCCTCAAGGGAGTCCCGCTTGTCGAGGACGCCAGCCTGCAGATGGCCAGCGCCGTACACGATTACATCGGGCACACGAACCCATCCAAGGGGCCGCTGTCTCAGGGCGAGTGGATATTCGGCTACCACGCAGCCGTGAACTTCGCCGACGGCCTGTACTCGGGCGTTGATGAGGCAGCAAACGCCGCCGAATCGGTAGCGGACGCCGCCGAGAAGGAGTTCCAGGAGTACATCGACAAGATGATCGCCGGCTACGAGAAGCGCGGCGATGAGATGATCGAGGTCTCCACCGAGATGGCAGAGGCCATCTGGGGCGTATTCCTTCCGATGGCGAACGCCGAGGAGTACGTCAAGCCGTTCACTGGCGCGGTGTACGACTCGATGAAGGTGCTCGAGTCCGCAGGCATGACGCTCGACCAGTACGCCTCCAAGATGGAGGACATGGCCGAGAAGAAGGCCGACTGGGACAAGAAGATGGCCGCCTCGGACGTGAACGACTCCACCAAGGAGTCCTACGCCGACTTCATGGAGGAGTACAACGAGTTCCTGGCCCTGCAATCGAAGCTGTCCGCCTCCATGGAGGACATGCGCGAGTGGCAGGGCCTCTACAAGATGAAGGACACCCTCATCTCGTCCACCACGGCATCCGAGGACCTAGCTGACGCGCTGTGGGACGCCGGGCAGAGCGGGGCGACCTTCAGCAAGGAGTTCCTAGACTACGTAGCAGATGGCGGCGAGGACGCCGTCAAGGCACTCAGTCAGCTCACGGCCATGGGTCCAGACGCCCTGCAGGAGATGAGCGACTCCTTCCGCGACATGGCTATCGCGGAGAAGGAGGCCGAGGTCAACGCGAAGTCGCTGTACGTGAACTCGCTCGCGCACACGAACTTCAAGACCCAGCGCGAGCAGATGCTCGAGTTCAGGGACACGGTCCTCGACGTGCGCGAGGCCATGTACAGCGACGATGGCCTTTCCAACGCCTTCAAGATGACGGGCACCAGCGCCGAGGGCTTCGCGGCAGACCTCATGTCGGTCGGCATGACGATGGAGGACTTCAAGAGCCAGTACGCCGACTTCACCAGCGCCGTGTCCAACGGATTCAGCCAGATGACCAAGTACAACCAGACCTCGCTAGAGGACTGGGAGCGCAACCTCAAGCTCAACATGGCGGAGGCCCAGAAGTGGAGCGAGAACCTGCAAACGGTCTTCTCCAAGGTGCCCGAGAGCATCGACTCCGAGGCCTTCCGCAAGGCAATCCTAGAGGGCGGATTCGACCAGTGGGGCAAGGTCATAGACGAGATGGCGGGGCAATCGTCCGAGGCCATCCAGTCCTATATCGAGCTTTACAACGAGTCCATCAAGGAAGCCCAGATGAGCGGCATGGAGGCGTTCAAGGCGCTCGCACCGGGCGAGGAGATGGTGCAGGCCATGATAGAGGGAATGCAATCGCAGCAGGGCAACCTGAACGGGGCGGTCACCGATTCCAGCGGACAAGCGGTAATCGAGATGCTCAATACCGCTCCCCAGTGGGAGAGCGCGGGAGCGACCGTGGCCGGTGCCCTCGTGCCCGGCATCATGTCGCAGGCAAACGCCATCGCGGCGGCAGCGGCGGCGGTGGTGAGCCAAGCCATCGCGGCGGCGCAGGCGGCGGCATCTGGCGCAGCCGCAGCTGGTCAAGCCGCAGCGGCGTCCTATAAGGCGTCCGCTCAGAGGGCGGCGTCTCCGATGATGATGGCGGCTCAGGCGGCTCCGAATATATCGACCGCCAACACGGTGAACATGACGTTCACCGTAAACCAGCAACCTGGGCAGAGCCTCGACGTGAGGCAGCTTGCCAAGCAGGTTGTGAAGATTCAAGACCGAGAGATGAGGGCGAGGGGAATGCGATGAGATACGACGGGCAGGACCTATCGCACCTTTTTAAGGTTGAGTCGGTGGAGCGGAGCATCCTGCCGTCCGTCGAGGTGTCCACGAAGTCCGTGGGCGGAAGGGACGGCTCGGTATTCGGCTCCACCACGCTCTCGGCGCTCGAGCTGGCGGTCAACGTGAGGCTTATCGCGCCCCGCGTGACAGGCCTAGAGGAGAGGCGGATGGCTTTCGAGAAGCTGCGCCGCCTCACCGCCGCCGCGCTCTATCGCGACCACCTGTGCGAGCTGGTGCTGGACGACGCGCCGGACGTGTACTACATGGCCGTGCTGACGGGCGACACCGACATAGAGCGCTTCGCCGAGACCGGCGGGGCGACGCTCACGTTCCTGTGCCCGGACCCGATAGCGCACGGACGCCTCGTGAGAAAGAGCGCCAATGGCGGCGGCAGGACTGGCGCTAGGGTCGGCGGCACGGCCAAGACCGCCCCCGTGGTGTACGTGCAGTGCAACGGCCAGCCCGCAACCGTCCTGTTCGACGGCGAGGCGTTCCGTACCACGCAGGCAGTGAGCGGCGAGCTTGCTATCGACGCGGTATCCCATATCTGCGACTCCAATGGATCGACCGTCCCCGTGAACATCGAGGACGACTATCCGACATGGGAACCCGGACTCCATTACGTTGAGTGTTCGCTGCCCTACGAGGTGGTCTGGGAGGAGCGGTGGCTATGACGGCTAAGTTCCTCCTGTACTCGCGATGGAACCGCCAGATAGGCGAGATCCAGCCGATATCGGCGTCGTGGCGTGCCGAGATCAACTCAGAGGACGAGTTGACGATGGAGCTTCACGGCCCCTTGTCGAAGGGCGACCGCATCCTTTGGAGGGACGTCGGCGGCAGGTGGCGCGAGCACGTGGTGGACTCCGAGACGCAGGAGCACTCGGACGGCGAGAGCTTCGACGCGAGGGCCATCTGGGCACTGCAAGCCGACCTATCGAGGGCGCACGTGCGGCAATGGGTGGCGAGGGACGTTACATGCCAGCAGGCGCTGTCTACCGTCCTAGAGCAGACCACATGGAGGGTCGGGACGGTCGAGGGCGATGGCACGGCGGACTTCGACTTCCTCCGCATGAGCGTGTACGAGTGCGTGCTCGAGATAGCGGGAGCCTTCAACCTAGAGATAGAGCAGGTGCTGTCGCTCGACGGAACGGGCGTGGCATCGCGCTTCGTGTCCCTGCTCAAGCAGCGCGGGCGCGACTACGGTGCCCGCTTCGACTACGGCCACGACCTCGCGGGCGTCTCCAAGGAGGTGCTCGACACCGAGGTAATCACCGCCTGCTACGGATACGGCGCATCGCTCGACTCCAAGACCGACGGCCAGCAGGACCGCCTATGGGTGCTTGTCGAGGACAACGAGGCCAAGCAGACGTGGGGCGTGCCCGGGCCAGACGGCTCGCCGATGCACGCCTACGGCAGCTTCGAGGACTCGGAGATAGAGGACGGCGAGGAGCTGAAGAAGGCCGCCGCCGACTACCTCGCGAAGCACAACAGGCCAGAGGTGAGCTACACCACGGATATCCCGTTCGCCTGCCTGAAGGGCGTCGGTCTGGGCGACCATGTACACGTCGTTGACCGCGACTTCACGCCCGAGCTTAGGCTGGACGCGAGGGTGGGCGGCATCGACGCGGACGCGCTCACGGGCGAGGCCACTTCATGCACGTTCGGAACCGTGGTGTCGGTGCTGCCAGACGTGCTATCGAGGACGTACCAAGTGGCCGCTAACGCCGCGAAGAGCGCGGAGGCGTCCGTCATAGCGACCGACCCATCGACCATCATGGCCGGCTTCAACGGCCTGTACGAAAAGGGCGGCAGCTACGTGGCGCAGACGCCGGCTGGCGGCATCATCACCGCCAACGTACCGCTGGACTCGCAGGGCAGGCCGACCTCGACAACGGGCACGCTATCCGCGATCCAGTTCTCGGGCGGCAAGCTGAGGACGGCCACAACGGTTGACTCGTCCGGCAACTGGCAATGGAAGGACGCCGTGCTGACGACGGCGTAGAAAGGAGGCGCTCATGGCGACGGTCGAGATGACGCTCGACGTTCAGAAGCCGCAGGAGTGCATCGAGAAGGTGGAGGGCAGGCAAGGGGACACGGCCACGGTAATCCGCGTGGAGGTCGTGGACGGCGGCTCACCCTACGACTTCACGGGCAAGTACCTCGAACTCGCGCTCATACGCCCAGACGGCGAGTGGGTCCACGTCAAGGACGGCTGCGTTCAGGAGGGGGCCACCAACGTCTGGAACTGCACGCTGCCAGTTCAGGCCACGGCGTATGACGGGCTTATCAAGCTCGCGTACTTCGTGGTGCGTAATACCAGCGACGAGAAGTTCCGCGACTCCACGCAGCGGTTCCTCATCGACTTGGACGCCAGCGCGACCGCAGAGGCGCACTTGGGGCCGTACAGCGACCAGGTAGACCGACTCATCCGCGAGGCGGAGTCCATCATCGACGCGTGGAACGCCCAGATGAAAGCCCAGCAAGCCGCCTACCTCGCCGCCGAGGCGAGGCGCGACGAGTCCTACGAGGCCGCCGAAGCGGAGCGCAACTCGAAGTACGCGACCGCCGAGCAGGAGCGGAACACCCGCTTCGAGCAGTCCGAGAACACACGGCAGCAGACGTTCAACACGAACGAGGCCGACCGAGGCAGGCGCAGCAACGAGGCGGTGCAGGCGGCTAACCAAGCCACCGACCGGGCGAACAAGGCGGCCGAGTCGGTCGAGCAGGCGGTGGGGGGAAACCTCGACCCGCTCTTCCGCGACTGGATAGACGCGCAGAAGGACGTGGCGGGCGGCCTTGTCAGCTATGACAAGTACCAACGCGAGATGGTGGTAGCGGACGGCGAGACGCTGCTCAAGACGGGCAGCACGCTCTCCGTGAAGGAGAAGGGCTTGGAGGCCAAGCACGTCAAGGACTTGGCGGAGTTCCGCGGGGCGCTGGGGCTAGGGGCTACCACATCCGCCCTGCCCGTTGCCAACGGAGGAACGGGTGCCAACACCATCGAGGGCGCGAGGCAGAACATATTGAACTTCCCCACGAACGACGAGCTGCTGTCGTATCTGGGGCTGAAGTAGGAGGTAGATGTTATGGCGCTTACGGGAAACGAGCCGCTATCGGTCGGCAACGTCGCGGCGGCTCTAGGCGTCTCCATATCGTCTGGCTCTACGGGTAATAAGCCGATTAGCGCGGAGAATCTTAAGACGATGATGGACGTGCAGGCTGCTGAGCGCTCGAAAACAGCGAGACTGGAAGATATGTCGTGGTCGCAGCTCAAGGAAATCAGTGACGCGACTAATGCGGACAACCTCGACCAGATGGTGGAGAAGTATAAACATTTGATGTGGCAGCGCAAAGACGTGCATGTTGTATATCCGAACGGCAGCGATTTTTACGCGATTTGCGCTTGCATCGACATGGGAAAGGATGTTGACGAAAACGGCAAGCCCGTACTCTTCACTTTCGCGATGATCTACGAGCACAACCACGCGCAATATGCAAATGGCTCGTATTCAGGCGGCTGGGATAAATCCACTATGAGAACGAATCTTAATGGAGTGGAAGCGAATTATTACAAAGAGCTGACTCCGTACGTAACTCCGGTGCAGAAGAAGAACACCCCAGAGTTCGGCTCGGACACCATTGACAAGTACTGGATTCCTTCCGCCACCGAGATGTGTATTCCAGTCAACAGCGGGGACTACACCGACAAGGTCGCGCTCGGAAAGCCGTATTCGTGGTTCGAAAACTATAAGGCGAGGGATCCGAAAAACTTCGACCTGTACACGAACGACAATAGTGTTATGACGAGGTCTTCTTATACGAAGTACTCGTACATTTCCATATCGAATAGGGGCGCGTCGAGTTATTGCGAGGATTACGACGTAAATTACCCATCTATCCTTTGTTTCTGCGTATAGGAGGACATATGGCAATCTCATCCGATTCACCCATCAGCACCGCCAACCTCAAAGCGGCGTTCGACGCTGCGGAAATGAGGTGGGGGGGGGTCTCGTAGATTATAGGTTCCTATACTTCGGCACGGGAAGAACCTATATCGATTTGCCCGTGGAGATCAACGACATAGATCTAGACAAGTTCGACAAGATGTTCTGCTTGATGGATTCGAACATATCCGATTTCCCCGACTATGCGGTAGAGATACGGCTGCCGTTCACGGACGGCGAGTTCGTCTACCATTCATGGGGCAGCAGCTCCGAACACGGCTTCGTAGCCACGCGGCAGGACAACGGGTTGTGGACGCTGCACGCCGCGTCTAGATACAACGGGAATGTGGACCTGTTGCCGGAGAAACCGCAATCGGGCAATTCGAGATGGTGCTTCAAGACCGTCTACGCGTGGCGCGACATAAGCAAGACAAAGACAACGGAGGTACAACCTATGGCAGTATCCGACGCCCAGCCAATCAGCGCTGGGAACTTGAAGGCGGCGCTCGACGGGCTGACGGGGGGGGGTCGCTCCTGAAATATAAAATCCTTCTCAGGAACGATACCGACGGCGACGGCGATAAGACCTTTACCCTGCAAAGAAGCGTGACGCAATACGACTTCCTGCTCATCTTCAAGGGACGTATTGACAGCACTACCTATCCAGCTACAGATTTTTACCTCGTCTACCACAACAAGGCGTCCGCCGCGTGGTCGCATAATGAGGGGTCGGAATCCTTCAATAGTAGCTATTACAAAATCGAGGGCAACAAATGGATTGGCAGCGGATTCAATCCCGACCCGCCCCGCCTTGTTATCGGCTTCAAAATCTAACCAACCAAACCAAATAAAACGGAGGTGCCAAATGGCAATCTCATCTGAGCAGCCAATCAGCGCGGCGAACCTTAAAGCGGTGGTCGATAAGCTGATGGGGGGGGGTATCTCCCTGAAATAATCTACGCGGGAAACAACAAGTCAAGCAACGGCGTTATGAATCTGTACGTTGGTACGAACCTCAGCGGCTTCACGAAGTTCGAGGTGTGGATGTACTTTGGCGTGCAGAAGCAGATGTACTACGGCAAGTTCGCCGCAGACGGCAAGAACCACGCCATGGCGAAGATACCAGGTAACACGGAGACCTCGCTGGGGCTTACCGCGAATGTGACGGACTCCGGTTATTGTCTGCAATTGATGCCGAGCGAAGACCTCGATTTCTACGTGACCCGCGTTGTCGGCTACCGCTAGCACCTCCACCTCCACCATCCGAAAGGAGCAACACATGAAACTAAACCAACTCACTCTCATCAGCTACGCCATCGACGGCGATTCCGCGTGCTTCATCCTCGACACCGACCTCGCCACGGCGGTCGCTTTGGACGGGCAGGCGCTCAAGGTCACCACCGACGCGGGCGATGACGTCGCGGCGATGGACGGCCACCGCGTGGTCGCGGCGGTCAAGCAGGATGACGGCTATATCGCGCTCCACACCGCCCGCGCCCTCGACCCCCAGACCGCCGAGAGCATCAAGGCGCTGGAGACCAACGTTGGCGTCGCGCAGAAGGCGGCTGACGCAGCCAAGCAGGACGCGGCCACCGCCCAGACCGCAGCCGACAAGGCGCAGAAGACCGCCGACGAGGCCATGGTCAGCGGCGGCAATCCCGAGGTCGCGACATTCGCCACGATGCAGCTGGTCAACGCAGCCCCCACCATGACGGACGCCGACATCCTCAAGGTGCCGTCCCTCGTCCCCGAGTGGGCTGTGGGCGTTGCGTACGAGGCAAAGCAGGTCATCAAGTACGAGGGCGAGCTTTACCGCATCGCGCAGAAGCACACGGCGCAGGAGCAGCACAAGCCCGGCGCGGGCACCGAGAGCCTGTACACGCACATCGTCCAGAGCGGCGGCTACGACGTATGGCAGCAGCCGACCGGCGACCACGACGCCTACAGCAAGGGTACGCGCGTGTGGTACCCGACCGCCAACTCCACCCTCTACGAGTCCCTCATCGACGCAAACACCTACTCGCCCGAAGCCTATCCCGCTGGATGGAAAATGGTCACGGAGTAGCACGATCTAGACGGCCAAGCCCTCGCATATACGCGGGGGCTTTTCTTTTGAAAGGGGGGATGGATGGGAGACTTCGCATACCAAGTCCTGCTGATGGTGGTGTCGCTCGCGCTCGGTGCCGCCGCGCAGGGCATCCGCAACGCCAAGCGCGACCGTGAGGAGAACAAGCGCGAGCTGCAGGAAGCCATCGACGCCGAGCACTCCGTCCTGCAGCTGCTGCTCTACTACCGCATCAAGGACGAGTACCACGTCCACATCGGCAAGGGCGAGCCTATGACGCCTGCCGCTAGGCGCGACCTCGACCGCATGTACCACCTCTACCATGACGAGTTCGGCGGCAACGGCGGCGGCACCGCCATGTACCAGCGCCTTTGCGAGATGCCGATCGAAGACTAGGAGGACATATGACTACGACTAAGAAGCAAGACCCCTCCACCACCACCAAGCTGGAGCTGCCGGACATCCCGGACGAGGTGGAGGTCAAGGACTACATGACCTACTGGCTCCCCAGCGGCGTGTACGACATCCTCAAATGGCTCGCGCTCATCGGGCTTCCCGCCATCGGCGTTTTCTATTCCGCGCTGGCCGGCATCTGGAACCTGCCCGGAGCCAACGAGGTGGCGTCCACGCTGCAGGTGGTCGGTCTGGCCATCGGCACCGTCATCGGCGTGAGCGAGATTAGCGCGTCGGCGTCCTCGCGGAAGTAGGCGGTGGAGATGGCATTGCATCCGATGATCGAGGGCGCGGTATCGTTCTGCGAATCTGAGGCGGACGACCCGCGCCGAGGATACAACCAAGCGAAGCGAGACGGCACGCAGTACGACTGCTCGTCTCTCGTGTGCCGAGCGCTCGGCAAGATGGGCTTCGACGTGCCCGTGCCCAGCTTCTCCACCCGCTCGATGGGCGAATGGCTGAAATCGCACGGCTTCGTATGGCACGACGGCCTAGGTGGAGTCCAGCGCGGAGACATCGTCTGGAAAACCGGTCACACGGCTTTCGCGACCAGCTCCACCCGCATCGTGGAGGCCTGCATAGACGAGCGCGGCAGGACGTACGGCGGGCAGGACGGAGACCAGACTGGCAACGAGGTCCGCTGCTGCAACCTATACAACTACAACTGGGCGGGCTATTGGCGCTATACCGTCCAAGCAGAGGAGGAAGACATGACACCGGAGCAAGCGAAGAAGCTGGACGCCATCTACGCGGAGGTCACGCGCAAGGATGACCCGAGCGGACGCGGTATCAAGATGACCACGCACGAGCACGTCAAATGGATGGCCGCCAAGCAGGCCGAGATCGCTGATGCAATCGCGAAGCTCGGCGAGCAGCTGGCAGAGCTGACCGCATCGCTCGAAGCCGAGCAGAAAACCAAAGAAGAGAAGTAGCAGGCAGACGATTGACCCCTCTCCACCATCGCGGTGGGGAGGGGCGTTTTTTTGTGCCGATTCGCTACAAAGAGAGCAGCAATTCCTCGATAATCTCCGCTTGCGTTTTGCCCGTCTCGCTCATCTTGCGATTGAGCGCGGCCTTTGCCTTGGCGGACACCCAGACGGCCACCTGCGCCGGTTCGCCGTCATCGTCCACCGCGCCAAACTCGGACTCGTACGTGTCTGCGTCCAAGTGCTCTTCAGCCCAACTCATTGCTTCCTTATAGGTCATCGGCGTGATGGCTTCGCCCGGTGCCCACGACCCGTATCGATTGACGCCGTAGCGGGATAGCGCGTGACCCTCGCCGTAGACGAAGTACTCGCCCGTCTTCTTACGGTACAGCTCCTCGCGGTACCACGTAAACTCGCTGATCTCGATTTCAGGCTGATGCTCTCCGACCAGCGTGGCGGTGTCCGTGTCGTACTTCTTGCCGTTGATAATCTTGCGCATGGTTTTCCTCCTTATGCCTGCACACTCTTGCTTACTGGATTGGACGTACGCGGCGTGTGCGCTTGCCGACCATCACGTGCCTGACCGAATATCCACGGTCTGGGTGCTTCTCGGACAGCTCGGCGCGGGTCTGCTCGGCATCCTCCACCGTAACCTTGTAGTAGGCCATGTAGCCATCGGTCGCAGCAGCGACCTCGTACTTCTCATCCACCTCGCCGCCATCGGGGTCTACGCCGCACATCTCGGCGATGCGGACGGCCACCAGCTCGGCGATGTCCTCGCCGTAGGGCTCCCAGTCGCAGTACACGCGACCATCGCAGATGTAGGTCTTGCTTGCGTAGTAACCGCTGCCGTACGCGCGGGAGTGGGCAACGCTGACCTCGCGACCGCTCAGGTCGATGTAGCTGCATCCGCTGCAAGAGCCGGTCTTGTAGAAGGTCTGGTCGAGGCCGATGATCTCGGCGAGCGCGTCGGCGTTGAGGTAGTAGCGGGGAGCGCCCTTCTTCGTCCAGGGCTGGATGCCGTACTTCTCGGCGATGGTCTGTACCTGCTCGGCGGTGAGGATGGTGGTGGAGGTTGTCATGGTCGGTGCCCTTCTGTTTGCTCTTCCTTACAACTATTATTATACATAGCCTTGCTAGAAACGCAAGTAGAAATGATAAAGACTAGCAAAGTAATCTATTAGCGCACTTTATATATAAAGCAAGAGACCGCCGCGATGATCGCGACGGCCCCCGTGCTAGTACCATTCGATTAGTACATTTCAACCCGCTCGCACGTGGCGAGACATCGGTAATCATAGCACTGGTCTGGATGTCAAAAAAGTTTTTAAAAAATCAAGTCTTATTCTCGCAAGCAGGCAGGCGTCATCTACCGCGCCATCAAGGACGGCAAGCTCAACATGAGCAAGGGCGCTATCTCCGAGATGTACGACATGGTCGGCGAGGTCTACATCTCCATGGCCGCGCGCGATTACATGGAGGAGCGCATCTACGGCGTACGCTTGGCCGTCACCGCCATCTTCGACAACGACTACGAGCAGGCCGAGCGCTACCTCGCGTGCTTCGAGAACTAACCTCCACCTTCCATCAGAGCCACCAAAGCAGAAAGGGACAGAACAATGACCGCCACCACCAAGACAACCTATTCAGTTCTCAGCTACAACATGAAATTCGACACGTGCGGGGGCCACGACGTCTACCAGATTGACGGAATGAGCGACCCGATCATCTACGGTGACCAGCTCGCAACCGAAGCCGAAGCCCGCGCCCTGTTCAACGAGCTGGTAGCAGAGCAGCAGCCCCGCGACCGTTTCATCACTGAAACCAAATGCGGCGGCAACCCCGAGGGCTACGCGCTCGTCCTCGAAGCCAACACGTTCGAGGACGTTGATGGCAACGGCGATTTTGACGAGTTCGTTGATGGTGAAACGCTCGATTGCGTCGAATACACCGCCGATGACTACAACGGTGAGCACTAGCAGCTCGATTCACAAGGAGGACTAGACATGATGGATGACTGGACGCCTGCTGACTTCCGCGCCTGCCGCGAGGGCATCGGTCTCACGCAAATCGACATCGCGGACGAGTGCCACGTGCGCGTGCTGCAGGTCAAGCGCTGGGAGAAGGGCGATGCCGCAATCCCCATGGACGCATGGGAGACGCTGAGCGACTGGATGGACAGGTTCGATTCGGCGGTGGAGACCGCCATCGCGGTCGCGCAGACCCGCGCGGCGGTACACGGGGAGATCGGGACGGTGGAGCTGACCTACTACCGCACGCAAGCCGACTACGATGAGCACGGTCGCGACAAGGGGCCGTTCGGATTCGTCAACGCCGTCACCCGCAAGGTTGCGGACGAGCTGGAGGCGATGGGAGCGGACATAAGATTTGTGTACCCGGAAGACCGCATGGCGGCGCTCGATGAGACGATGGACAAAAAGGGTTAACGCATAAAATAAGCCCCTTCGCCGATGTGGTGGAGGGGCTGTTTTTTGTTGCCGATTTTCAGTAGCGTGAATCGCCTATAATCTCCCTAGGCACGCGGCTCAACTACATGGGCCGCACCGTCACCGCCGATGACGCGCTGCGGTGGTGGCGGAAAGCGCGAGGGTAGCAGGGCACCCAAACCTGCATCGGTCGGTGGCAGACGTGCCATCGGCCGTTTTTTTGTGCCGCGACACGGACTGCGAGTATGCATCTCACCGATAAAAATATGCACCCCGTCCCGCTTTCAGACAGTGGGGAACGGGGCGCATTTGGGATATGAAAATATCCCACGCATATCCTAAGTGCCGATTTAATCGCGACCTGCTCGGTACGCTCGGTATTAAATACGCAGGTAGATTAACTGCTCGGTACCTCGTGATAGGTTCTATCCGAAGTAGCGCTTGAGCAGGCCAGCGAAAGCCTTGCCGTGGCGAGCCTCGTCACGAGCCATCTCGTGAACGGTATCGTGGATGGCGTCCAGGCCGGCAGCCTTGGCGCGCTTGGCCAGGTCGGTCTTGCCAGCGGTAGCGCCGTTCTCGGCCTCAACGCGCATCTCGAGGTTCTTCTTGGTGGAGTCGGTTACGACCTCGCCCAGGAGCTCGGCGAACTTGGAAGCGTGCTCGGCCTCCTCGTAAGCGGCCTTCTCCCAGTACAGGCCGATCTCGGGATAGCCCTCGCGATGAGCAACGCGAGCCATGGCCAGGTACATACCAACCTCGGTGCACTCGCCCTCAAAGTTGGCGCGCAGGTCGTTAACGATGTCCTCGGAGACCTCGGGGAGCTTGCCAACGCCGATGACGTGCTCGGCGGCCCAGGTCATCTCGGTGTCGCTCTGCTTGATGAAGCGGTCGCCGGAAACGCCGCACTGGGGGCACTTGAAATCGGCGGGCAGCTCCTCGCCGTCGAACTCCTCAACGTAACCGCAAACGGGGCATACAAACTTCATGACCTTCTCCATTCGGTCGCAGGCGATAGTGCGGGCGCCCAGTCCCTGTGGGCCCTCTCCGGGCAACCGCACTTGGTACGATTTTCATTATGCGGAGAATGGGGCTTGCTTAGACTCATATTGATACTCATTCTCAAAAACATCGCAATAAGTTAAGTATGGCTTACTATTAACAAATGATATCCCGATGGGCGCGCGGCTGCGCATGGCGCCGTTGGCGGAATGCCGCCGTGCGCTTGCGGGCGCGTCGCGCCATGTTGCGCACAACGGGTACAACCTGGTGGAATGCAACGGCGATATCGCATGATCGGCTTGCGATCGCTCCGTTGCGGTGGGGGAGTAAGCATGAGAACTTTTATAGCCCTAGATCTGTCCAATGAGCTAATCGAACAGGTTGCCGATTTATCTCGACAGCTTTCTTCTATGGTGCGCGGACGTTTTGTTGCGCGTTCCACCTACCATGTGACGCTTGCGTTTTTGGGCGAGATTGGCGAGGCGGAGGCGCGCCGTGTTATGGACGTTTTGGACACCGCGTGCGCTCATGCCGCCGCGATCCGGTTGGTGCCGGACGGCCTGGGGATCTACGGCAAGCCGGTCGACGCGACTTTGTTGCTTAAGCTGGCGCACGGGCGCGACCTTATGAATCTCGCCATGGCGGTTCGCGAGGAGCTGCGAGCACAGGGGGTTTCATATGACGAGAAAGCGTTCGATCCGCACGTGACGCTGGCTCGACGAGCACGCGTGCTTCCGCAGGCGCTGTCCGATCTAGTCTTTCCAGCAGAAAGCTCTTCCAACAGCGTGACGCTCTATAAAAGCGAGCTCTCGCAAGAAGGGGCGACCTACAAGCCGCTCTATACCGTGCATCTGGGATAGCCGCTAATCTGTGCCGCTGATTTGGGGCTACTGATCCGGGGCTGGTAATCAAGCGTTGCTAGTCCGGTGCCTGATAGCCCCTGCTTGCTGCGCCTAAGCTGCTGCGAATCCTATATACTTTTAGATTGGTATATGCACTTACACATGGGAGGAGTCCAGATGGATCCCAACAAGCGTCCTGACGACATGGTTCGCATCACCACCCCGGAGCTTGCTCGCACGTTTATCGACGAGCAGGTTGCCGCTTGCCGTGAGCAGATCGGCGACAAGAACGTTTTGCTCGCCCTTTCCGGCGGCGTGGACAGCTCCGTTGTCGCGGCCCTGCTGATCAAGGCGGTTGGCAAGCAGCTGATCTGCGTGCACGTCAACCACGGCCTTATGCGCAAGGGCGAGAGCGAGCAGGTTGTCGACGTCTTCAAGAACCAGCTGGACGCCAACCTGGTCTACGTCGACGCCACCGACCGCTTCTTGGATCTTCTGGACGGCGTTGCCGAGCCCGAGACCAAGCGCAAGATCATCGGCGCCGAGTTTATCCGCGTCTTTGAGGAAGAGGCCCGCAAGGTAGGCGACCAGGTGAGCTTCCTGGCGCAGGGCACCATCTACCCCGACATCCTCGAGTCCGACGGCGTCAAGGCGCACCACAACGTTGGCGGTCTGCCCGACGACCTGCAGTTCGAGCTGTGCGAGCCCGTTCGCCTGCTGTATAAGGACGAGGTCCGCATGGTGGGTCGCGAGCTGGGCCTGCCCGAGAACATGGTCGAGCGCCAGCCGTTCCCCGGCCCCGGCCTGGGCGTGCGCTGCTTGGGCGCCATCACCCGCGACCGCCTGGAGGCCCTGCGCGAGGCCGACGCCATCCTGCGCGAGGAGTTCGCCGCAGCCGGTCTCGAGGGCAAGGTTTGGCAGTACTTTGTCTCCGTGCCCGACTTCCGCGTCACCGGCGTGAAGGACGGCAAGCGCCTCTACGAGTGGCCGGCGTTCATCCGCGCCGTCAACACCGTCGACGCCATGACCGCCGAGGCCCCCGAGCTCGATTGGGCGCTGCTCAAGAAGATCGGCGACCGCATCGCCTCCGAGGTTCCGGGCATTTGCCGCGTCCTGTACGACCTCACGCCCAAGCCTTGCGGAACGATCGAGTTCGAGTAATACAGGATAAAACCGCCTCACTTCTAAGGGGTTCTCCGTGGCTTCACGGGGAGCCCCATTTAATGCGCGCTGACCACAACGCACGGTCCATTCTATTGAGAAAAAATGCCGCATGCGGCAAAATCACTCAATAGTAGCTTGAGTTCAGATTGGACGCATGAAGTTCGACCGATTTCGGTTGATGGGAGACGTGATTAGATCGCGTAGACGAATGCGCACGGAAGTCCACTTTTTACCTACTGAGTTCGAGTAGTCGACGCTTGTCTTTATTGCGAAGAGCTAAGCACGGCATTATGTCTGGCTTTATCGACCTTACAATTTGAGTTGAAATGAGATGCGCCGGCTTATGGTTGGCATATCTGGGCACCTGATACGTTGGGTGCCCCTTTCATTTAATATGAGAAGATCGTGGCGAGAGACGCGGCCTTGCGGGCTCGGGTTTTTCGACCCGGGCCCGCTATTTGTCCCTCCAGGAATCGGGCAGCCTTCTCCGCTCGATTATCCGCCCGCCCTTTCTGCAGATTCTTAAACGAATGTGATCTGGAGCTTCTTCCCCAAGCCGTGGGCGATTTTGGCAAGCGTTGAAATCGACGGATTGCCGTTGCCATTTTCGAGTCGGCAGAGGTTTGCCGCCTTCATTCCGCATCTGTCTGCAAGCTCTTTCTGGCTAAGCCCCTGCGCGATCCGCGCTTCAACAATGCTCGCCATTACCTCTCGCTGTGTTTCTTGAGCCGCCCATTCGGCGCGGAATTCAGGGTCTTCAAGAGATTGTTCGAGATGCGCTCTATAGCTATTCATGCCTCTCCTTCCAATCGCTTCTCATCTTTTTTGCTTTTTCAATTTCCCTTCTGGGAGTTCGCATCGTCTTTTTTAAGAAGCCATTTGTTACGATTGCTCGGTCGCCAGAGAAAAAGAAGTAAAGAAGTCTAGTGATGTTAGAACCCTGCGGTGTTCTCAATTCATAAATTCCATCGCCTACGTGCTTGGCATAGGGCATCGGCAGTCTCGCACCGTAGGTTTCTAGGAGCGATAAACGCGCAAATACCTTCGCTTTCATCTTCGGTTCCAGACAGTCGATGAAATCTCTTACGGGTACCTTTCCTGCTGAGTCTTCATAGTAGATAACATCCATGCCTTCCTACCCCCTATATTATCATATAAGATAACATTATTGCGGACTATTATTGTAAACGAACGTCTGTTCTTATAATACCAGAACAGACGTTCGTATTGAATGCTATTCATAGATTTAGCTGGGGTGGTTTTATTTATTCTTGGTGGACAAACCGTAGTGTCTCCACCACGGCGGATACTTCGTCCACACGCTTTTGAAGCCCGCGCGCAATGTAGTCAAGCCGTCCGTTTGCGGCTGCGTGCTTGCTGTGCGAGAGAATCTCGACCGCCTCGTCCACAAAACCGGATAAAGCAGCGTGATCAAAAGCGGTGGGGTCATACCATGAAAGGTCGTTGGCAAGCGCCAGCTGGTGCGCGGGATTGGGGTCAAACGGCCTGCTTTGAAACGTCCAGTCGTTTCGCTCTACCTGCTGCGGCGTCTTGTTGTACCACAGCGAGTTGCCGGAGTCGAAAAGAGGCGCGGGGCGCATCTGCAGCGTGTCGACCGAGCGGATAAAGCCAAAGTTGCGCCAATGCCGGTCCGTGTTCGCAAGGATTGCGTCGCATACGATCATCTGCGACAGCGCACGGTGCATGTTAGCGGCATCGCATGCGTGGCGCTCCGCAAAGCGGACCAGGCGATCGTACGTTGTGGCCCCGCGCATGGAAGAAAGGTCGCCGCGAACAAGCGCCGCCGGAACGTACTCCTCGCGCTCGCCCAAGAAATTGGGGCATAGGCACAAGGGGCCGTCTTGGATGTGCGCAAGGGTGTAGGGAGCGTATTCGTCCGGCTGCAGCAGGCGGCGGTACAAGGCGGTCGCTACGACCTCGTTAAACGGTCGCTGGTCATCGCCCGTGCAGCCTTTGGCAAGGCAACGCACGCCATCGCGGATAACCCAGCGCTTTGGCAGCTCGCCCTCAGACGTGTTGTCGGGCGAATCGAGCCCCACCGCACTGAGCCAGTTATCCCACGCCATAAGGTTTGACTGGACAAAGTTGTTGTCAAAATAGTTGACGTCGCTCCACTGTAGGGTCTCATTGGTGGCGGGCCGCAGCCAATAACAGTCCGAGAGCGAGAGCGCCATGTTGTTGAGGGGCAGCAGGGAGAAATCGGTGATCTCGATTTGGCCAAGGCGGGCGAGCAGCCCTGGACGAGAGGCAGGAACGGACCTGTGTCCCCACCAGTCCGTGACGTTGCGGGGTTTTGCCTTGCCGCCGGAGGTGGCGGTGCCAAGGGGCATGCGCGGCGCGTCCAGGATCTCGCGAACAACCAGGGGGTTATCTTTCCGCGGGTCATGGCGCACCACTGCAACCTCATGGTCGGCAGACATAAGGACAAAGGTTCGCGATGCGTCGAACTCCACCGCGGCGGCTTTGCCCGCAAGATAGCGTTCGATCGAATCGCCATCGATCATCCGCCTGCCGCCAACAAGCGACCCCGTTAGCTCGCCTGATGAAAGCAATTGCGAGATTCGCGGCTTGGTCACGCCCAGCGCCCGTGCCGCATCTCCCATGGGGATATACGCATCGTTACCCATTGCCGCACCACCAATCGCTACCACGTTAAATAAGCGTTGATGCTGATATGTACGTTGACAATGATAGCACTTAATTATGTGGACGATGAAACGCGTCTGGGACGACCGGCGGCTAGCGCGGTGACGCGCCAGGTGCCCCCGCGTCCACAGGGGCTATCTGCCAAGGCACGCGCCTATGGTGCCAAGCAGCTCCTTATCCAAGCTGTAGCGCATCCAGCGGCCGTCTTTGCGTGCGGATACAAGTCCCATATCGCGAAGCGCGGCCATATGGTGAGAGAGGGTAGGCTGCGATATGTCCAGTTCCTCCAGCAGCTTGCAAGCGCATAGCTCATCCGAGTGCGAGAGCATGGCTGTGATGCGAAGGCGATTGGGGTCTCCCAGCGTCTTAAGGTTGGCGGCGAGCCGAACCTCGTCAAAACATCCCGCTATGACGCGCCGCCTTAGGTATTCGATCTTCATCTTGATTTGATCCATTACGGCGACAAACTGCTGGTCTGGCCCTCCCGTGGGATCTTCCAACCCCCAGTCCTCGTGCCAGCGAGCGAGCAGGGTGGGGCATTGCACGCCGCAACCCATGGTGACCACCATGTCTACGGGCGGAATCTCCTCAAGGGGCTTAGGGGCCAGCGCGGAAGTGTCTACGCCGCGCTGCTGCAAAAGGCGCACGGCATCTGGGTTGACTGCGCGGGCAGGGTGCGTGCCTGCGGAACAGGCGTCGATTTCGTTTGGAGCAAGCGCGTGGGCCAGGGCCTGCGCCATCTGGCTGCGACAGGCGTTGTGCGTGCAGATAAAGGCGACGCTAAGCGGTGCGAAAGTGCTCATTGGTCCTCCAGGCGGGTGCGTGATTCTCGTCCATTATATAGATATCTGTCTATATAATACATATTGATGTGCATCAATATGACTACGGGCGCTGCGGAGCAAGGCTCTGGGCGCCAAGAGGGGAGTGCAACCATGGCAGATGCATCTTTGGATTGGGTTAAGAGCGCTTGTTTTGCGTGGCTTGAGGAGGGTGCAGGCGCTGACGCTGGCGAGCTGCTTGAACGTTTGATGGCGGACGAGAACTGCCCGGCATTTGGTCCGGCTCACCATGCACTGGTGGGAGCGGCGCTGCTTGCATGTTCTTGGAGGTCTGTGGGCAAGGGCGAGCTTGGGGATGCGTTGGACGAGCTGTTCGACCGTGCTTCCTGCGTGCCCGGCGCCGCGTGCGCCAAATGGGGCGTGTGCGGCGCCGCTGCATCGTGCGGCATGGCGTTCGCCATCTTGTCTGGTAACGCCCCGCTTAAGAAAGAGGGTTGGGGCGAAGGCCAGCGCATGGTGGCGCAGATCCTCGCCGCGATCGCGGACGCCGGTGCGCCGCGGTGCTGCAAGCGCGATTCCCGCATTGCCGTCCGCGTGGCGTCGTCCTGGTTCAACGACCAACTGCACACTGGGCTTGTGGAATCCGAGCCCGTTCGCGGATGCGCGGTCTGTAAGCAAAATTCGGCATGTCTGGGTAGTGGCTGCCCGTTTTTCTCGTAGGGCAAAGGCGCTTTATCGAGTGCTTGGGGACGCGACGGAGGCGTTCTCTACAGGGAGCACGCCAGAAGGTCCGGGCGCTGCAGGACTCGTCGCAGCGAGTTGGACAGATGCGCCAGGCGATTATCGAGCATCGCCAGCGCGCCAAAGGCGTAGTGGCTGCGCCCTTCCTCGTCCTCGATAATCAGCGTCCATGTGCCGCTATTCGATTCGTACACGTTGCAGCAATGGCATCCCATCCAGTCAGACGCTTCATCGAGCAAGCGGGCGGCTTCGTCCTTCGAGATGGAGATGTAGGAGTCGGATGAGATGCAGCTGCGCCCGTATTCGTCCAAATAATGATCGACCAGGCGGCAGTCTCCATTTTTATGGAGTTCCAACCGCTGGTGCACAAGGGGGCTGCGCGAGGGCTGCCGGCTGTGGTCGTGCGTGCTCGATATAAGGTAGAGCGCGGTGGGCTGGCAGGTCAGCGGCGCGGACGAGTTCTCGCCCGCGAGCTGCGCCAATCGTTCGAGCGCTAGGATGAACCACAGGCGCACCTCGTGCCCCGCGGCTTTGCAGCGGGCCTTGTCCGTCGCCCAGAAATGATGGCTCACCAGGTGCGACACCTGATCCCATTTTGACATGACGGCCGATCCCAGAAGCGAGGCGTCCGTGACGGCGGGCAGATGCCAGTCCAGCTCCTCCAGGTTGTCGAAGGCGCCGGGGTACGTGGCGTCGAAGGCCTCGCCTGCATCGTCCAAATATCCAAGCGCGGCGCAGTCGGCGCGAAACTCGCCCGTATCCAGCAGCTGGTGCAGGTTTTGGCGGCTGTCCCTAAAGCGCGGCAGCCATTTGCGGGTGAAGTCTCGCAGGGCGTTGGCGGCGGCGGTGGCGGGGGCTGCGGCGGGGGCCGTGGCTGTGGCTGCGGTAGTGGACGTCATGGGCTCCTCCTTTGTATCGATGGCTCGAATATAGGGAGGGGCTCGCTGCCGCGACGTACCTTTTGTTAGCCGCGGGTTGAGGGGCCCCGCTTGCCAAGGCAGCGTGCTTGCCGCGGGTCGCTCTCAGCATCGCGTGCGCAATTGGGACGCAAGGCGCGCCCGGCTTTGCCATTGAGGGCCCTGGGTCACTGGGCGTGCGCCGACGACGCCAGCACCATGGGGGTGCGAGCAGCGTGTGAAAGCTCGCCATGGTGCAAAGGAGGCGCAATGGCTATCGAGTCGACAAACTACCAATGTCCATCATGCGGGGGAGCGCTGAGGTTCTCTGCTGACACCGGCCGCCTGGAGTGCGACCACTGCGGTTCGTCGTTCACGGTTGCGCAGATGGAGGCAGAGTATGCCGATCGCCTTGCACGCGCGGATGCGGCCGCTGTGGGCGCCGCGTCGGCTGACGGAACGGCGGCGGACGCCACAGAGACGGCGGCGGGCATCGCGGCGCCCGCGGACGGCACGCTGGCGAACGCAGGCCAGTCTACGTCAGCAACGCCCATGCGCACGTATACGTGTTCGTCTTGTGCGGCGGAACTTGTATGTGACCAAACCGCGGCAATTACCCAATGTCCGTATTGCGGCAACCAGGCGGTTGCGCCGGGCGTGCTGGTGGACGAATTCAAGCCGGATCTGCTCATTCCCTTTAAGTTGGACAAGCAGGCCGCCACGTCCGCGCTCGCCGCGTATTACAAGGGCAAGAAGTTTTTGCCCAACGCGTTTGCCGCCACAAACCGCATTGAGAAGGTGCAGGGCGTCTACGTGCCGTTTTGGCTGTTCGACGCAGACGTTGCCGCCAGCGCAACCTTTGAGGCAACGCGCTCGCGCACGTATCGCGACGGCGATGACGAGGTGACGGAGACCGATCACTACGACGTGTTCCGCGCCGGCGAGATGTCCTTTGCGCGCGTGCCGGTGGATGGCTCGTCCAAAATGCCGGACGCCCACATGGATGCCATCGAGCCGTTTGACTACAGCGACTTGGCGCCGTTCTCCATGGCGTACCTGCCCGGTTTTGCCGCGGACCGCTTTGACCAGGACCAGGAGACCTGTCATCAGCGCGCCGAGTGCCGCATGGCGTCGAGCATGGAGCAGGCGCTTCGCGACACCGTCGAAGGCTACGATTCCGTCACAACCCAAAGCTGCGATGCCGCGGTTGCGTGGCAGGGTGCGGAATACTGCTTGCTGCCCGTTTGGATGCTCTACACCTCGTGGAGGGGCAAGGGCTTCCTGTTCGCCATGAACGGTCAGACGGGCAAGTTGGTGGGAGATCTGCCGGTGTCCGCGTTCAAGGTCATCGCATGGTTTGCGGGCGTGTTCGCGGTGGCGCTTGCTGTTGTGACCGCCGCCATTATGGGGCTCGATCTTTTGGCGGACGATGCAGAGCTGCGAATCGCCGCGCAGTACGGTATCCCCGTTTTGGTGGCGGGGTTTGTTTGCCTGGTGTTCTACTCCCAGATGAAGACGGCCAACGAGGCCACGCAGGCAAATGCCTTTATGCAGAGCGAGACCTTTGATTTGGACGAGGAATCTGACACGTTTACATACACCAGCGTGACGCGCGTGAAGGTCGAGAGTTCTGAGGATAAGGACTAACGGTCGAGCCGCGGCCGGGGGCGGTCTGGCGTCAGCGTTTTTAGCAAGTGCCTGTCCTTCGCTCCCGCCGATCGCACAACCTGCGCAACAAAAGAGGGCCCGGGAATCAACCCGAGCCCTCTTTCACTAGTGGTCCGCAGCGCCTACAACGTCTCGTTGTACGCCTTTATCTCATCGCCCGACCAAGAGACCCCGCTCTTGGCACGCGTGCCGTCGTCCTCAATACGGAATGTGATAAGGACGCTATCGGAACTGTCTTCCGTCATCCACTCGTAGTACTCGTAATCCTCGTCCCAATCTTCTTTATCATACGGTGCGCCCTCGTTGCCAAAAGCATCGACAAGGCTCTCATACGTTGCTCCCCAGGTTTCCTTGGAGTACTTAAGGCCCGCCTTGAGCTGGTCTATCTCCACAACGCCGGGCTCCGCCTTCTTTTGGGGCTCCTTTGCGGCGACGGGGGCGGATCCGGGGTTGCTGGACCCTGCGGGCGCCTGGTTGCCGCACCCGGTGATGGCGACGGGTGCGGCAAGGGCGATGGCGAGGGCGAGCGAAACGGAGGCGATGCTCTTGTTCATGGGGCGCATCCTTTGGGGTCGATGGGCGGGGCAGGACGGGTCAAAAGTGGGAGATGGCGTGCGGGCCTGTGCGCGACGGCCCCGTGCGGCCGAGCGCCAAGGTTTGTGCCAAATGCGTTACATGCTAAAGGGGTAGGTTGCAAGGGTGTCATAGGTGTCGGCGTCAGAGACCTCAAGCGTTCCCTCGACGGTGGTGAGGGATGCAAGGTCCGCGACGTCTGTCTGGTCAAACCACAGGAAGGTCTCTACGTACGCGCCCGGCTTGATGGTCTCGTACAGGCTTGGATCGGTCATGCCCCCGTTGACGGAGAAGCTGCCCCACTGCGGGCTGATGCTGATGGACTTGTCGCTGTTGTTGGTAATCTTGAGGGTGAAGCCGGGGTCTCCCGCCCAGTCGGTCTTCTTGTTCACAACGTCGATGGTGCAGATGTCGTCAGAGACCAGCTGTTGCCCAATCTCCTCCACGGTTTCCTCGTCATCATCGCCGCCTGCCATAAGGTTGCCCAGGCTGGCGTTGGCGTCGTTCTTGAGCTGTTCGGCGTCCTCATCGCTCAGCTTTTTGAACGAGAGCTTCTCGCCGTCCTGCTCCATGGTCAGCAAGTCGTCCTTCAAGGTGGCGGTTACGGTTTCGCCTTCCAGGGTGACGGAGCATTCTGTTGCGCTCTTGGCCTCCCAGGTTCCCTCCAGTGGCTCGCCCATAAGGTTGAGCTGCACTTTGTCGTCTTCCATAAAATCAAGGTAGCAGTAGATGCCAAACGCCTTCATCATGGCGATGTCGTCCTCGGTGGCATCGCTGGCCTCGGCAAGGTCCCAGGTGCCCAAGAAGGTCTTGGTGGGATCAGCTCCGCCGCCACCTGCGCCTCCGCAGCCAACAAGGGCAAAGCAGAGCGCGAGGGCCGCGACCAGCATCGCTGCGAGTTTGTGACGTTTCATGGTGTCCTCCTATCTTTGGACGATTTTTCCTTATGGGTGCGGTTTGCCGCACTCCATGCAGAACTTACCGGTGTTGGTGGCCCCGCATGTGCAGGTCCAGATAATGGCTGCGGGTTTGGGCGAGCCGCACTGGGGGCAGAATTTCCCCGTGTTTACTGCTCCGCAGCTGCAGGTCCATCTGTTCGGTGCCTCCGGGCGCGGTTTGCCGCACTCCATGCAGAACTTACCGGTGTTGGCGGCGCCGCAGCTGCACGTCCAGCCGCTTGTCGCCGCGCTTGCCGTCATGCCATCTGCTTTTGCCGCGGTATCGGGCGTGGCGTTGGATGGGGGCGAGGGCGAGGACGGCGCCGCGCCGGCAGGCTGTTGGGAGGCACCCATCTGGAAGAGGTTGCCGGCGTTCATGCCGCCTGCCATGCCTGTCAGGCCCATGCCCATAAAGCCTGCCATGGCGCCGCCCTCGTTTGCTGCCGCCGCGCGCATGGCGTCGCTTTGCGCCGCTGCCAAATTTGCCGCTGCCATGGTGGGGTCGCGCATGACCGCAGCCTTTTGCAGCTCTTTGATCATAGCCTCGTCCTCGGGCGAGGCGGCGATGGTGTTCACGCCAAATGCTTCCACCTTGATGCCGCGCGTGTTGGCCCAAGACCCAGACAGCACCTCGTTCAGCGCGTGCGAAAGCTCCATTGTGTGGCCCGGCACGGCGCTGTAGCGAATGCCCATCTCAGAGATCTTGGCAAACGCGGGTTGCAGCGCGGTGAGCAGCTCGCTTTTAAGCTGCGAGTCAATCTGGTCGCGGGTGAAGACGTCTTCCACGTTGCCGCATACGTTTTTGTAGAACAGCAGCGGGTCGGTAAGGCGGTAGGAGTACTCGCCGTTGCAGCGAACCGCGATATCCACGTCTAGGCCAATGTTCTTGTCGACCACGCGGAAGGGCACGGGGGATGCGGTGCCGTATTTGTTGCCTATGATCTCCTTGGTGTTGAAGAAGTAGATGCGCTGGTCACGACCCGTGTCTCCGCCAAAGGTAAAGCGACGCCCCAGGGTTTCGAATGACTGCTTTATGCTCTCGCCCAAGTTGCCCGCAAACACGCTGGGCTCGCTGGAGTTCTCAAAGACAAACTCGCCGGGCTCGGCGCAAACCTCGACCACCGCGCCTTGCTCCACAATAATCATGCACTGGCCTTCGTTGACCGCGATGACCGATCCGTTAGAGATGATGTTGTCCTCGCCCTTGGTGTTAGAGCTGCGCCCGCGCGAAGAGGTGCGCTTTTGCCCCTTGGCGGCGAGCGTGTTGGCATCGAGCGCGTCGCAGTAAAAGAATTCGCGCCATTGGTCGGCGAGAACACCGCCTACCGCCCCGGCGCCGGCTTTGAGAAGTCCCATGATACCCTCCTATATCGATTGCGGGTGATTGCCATGCGCGTGCCTGCCGTGCGCGCTGCCCCTTGCAGCCGTGACTCGTCCGAATCTAAAGCGGGCCCATGGCGCCGCCGCAGTATTCGCAACGCCCGGATGCGTCTGGAAACGTGGTGGCGCCACAGAAGGGGCAGGTCCTGGCGGTTTGGGGCGCCGCCGCGGCGACGGCCTCGTCACGTGTTTGGTCGCGGGCGCTCAAAAGCGCATCGCATATCTGGTTTGCAATCTGCTCTGCCTCGCGGTAATCCGGCGAGCCCTGGCGTTCGATCCGCGCGGTGTTTGCCTTGACGTTGATTTCGTCAAAATAGGGCGAATTCACCTGGATGATCAAGTAGATGTCGTAGTCGATGTCATAGCGCGGAGGGTTGTAGCTTTCGCGCGTGCCGTCTGCCAGCTCGCGCTCGATCTCGGTCTTGGTTTCGCGCACGTCCACCGCGCAGCCGGTGATTTGGGAAAAGTCGATGATGTCCGGGTTTGCGGCGCGCCAGCTAGAGCCTGCGGAGGTGACGGCAAAGGCGTGGGCGTCATCGTCGATAAGGACGCGCGTGCCCTGACCAAGCGTGCGGGTGGGGTTGAATGCCTCTACGCGCTCCTTGTTGTGCTCGCGATAGGCCAGCTGGGCCTCGATCTCGCTCACCGTCGAGCGGCGGCGCTCGCTAAAAAACGGGGAGAGGCGCGCCGCGCAATCCTTGCAAAGGTAGCCGTCCTCAAGCTTGCGCTTACCAAGAAGCCCCAGCTCTTTGCCGCAGATGTCGCACGATTTCTTTTCGAAAAGGCTTCCAAAGAGTCCCATGGCAATCCCTTCTCTTGGGCGATGCCGCCTATGTTGTCGCTTTGAATGTATGGCCACGGCTCTGTGCGAAACATGCCCCCAGGGCCAACGCTTGGGGCTAAACGTGCGCCTTGTGTCCCATGTTTTGATAGGCCGCTTTCGTATAATGGAGTAGATGGGGCGCCGCGGGTAGGCGGGGCGCCGCGCTAGGTTGGCTTTGGTGCCGGGGGAGGTGCCAGCATGTCTAAGATTGCAATGGCGGTGCGTCGCGCGGGTATCCGCGTTCGCAGCGCTCAGAAATGGCAGGTGCTTGCTGCGTGCCTGGTGGCCGCGCTGGCATTGCTTGCGCTGGTGACGCTGTCCCAGCTGGTTGTGGACCCCGCTACCTGGCGTGAGGGCGAGCGCGAGCTGCTTCGCCCCGCGCATAAGTACAACACGCTGCCCTATATGATCGCGACGGTGGCGGCGCTCTCCGTATGGGGCCCGTTCTCTTGCTGGCGCTGCTTTGATCCGCGTGTTCGCCGGTACATGATGTGGTGCTTCAACCTGTTTGCCGCCTGGATGGCGATGGTGATCCTTAAGTACGCGGTGCGATGGGACGTGTTGACCGAAGCCCTGTGGTACTGCTTCTACGTTCCGCTGCTCTTTATTCCCATGCTATGCCTGTTTGCCGCTCTGCGCGCCGCCGGCGTGGACGATCGCCCTGCGGTGATCCGCTCTAAGCGGGTGCTGTTTTTGCTTGATGTGTTGTTGCTGCTGGTGGTGCTAACCAACGGTTTTCACTATGCCGTGTTTCGGTTTGACCGGGCCGATCCCAATTGGGGCGGCAACTACCAGTACGCACCGGCCTATTACGCCGTGTACGCCATGATGGTGGGGCAGTTCCTGCTGTTCTTTGGGCTGTTGTTCACCAACGCGCGCCGCCAGCTGCGCGGAACCATCTTTGTGGTGGCGTTTATCTGTGCTCTCGCGGTGATCTATGGGTTGGCGTACGTGTTTAGGGTCCCTTTCTTTTTCTCTGGTAACTTTGCCTTGAGCTACACCTGGTTTGTTTGCGTTGCGCTTGAGCTGTGCTTTGACCTCGGTCTTATTCCGTCTTTCGCTCATTATGGACGGCTGTTTGAGACGCTGCCCATAGACGTCAAAGTGTATTCTCGTCCCCTTGATCGCGCGGTGGATCCCATGCTGTATACGGAAAAGGCGAGCCCCGTTACCGCGCAGGGGCGCGCGTGCGTGCAGGCGTGCACGGGCGGTCCGGTGCGCCTTACGTCGAGCGCGACGTCAGATGTGGTGTATCGCGCGCAGCGGGTGTCCGGCGGCGTTGTGCTGGTAACAGAGGACGTTTCTGCGATATCGCAGCGCCGGCTTGCGTTAGAGCAGCGGCACCGTGCCTTGCGGGCAAGTTGCATTTTGCTTGAGCAGGAGCGCCTTATGCGCGAGCGCCTTCGCAAGCAGGAAAGTGAGAAGGAACTGTATGACGAGGTGGACCGTTCCATCTCAGAGGCGCTGGGCAAGGCGCGCGAGCTTTTGGCCCAGGCAGAAGGCCTGCCCGAGCACGAGGCCATTTCGCGCCTAACGCTTGCCAAGATGCTGGTCTCATACTGCAAGCGCAAGGGTGGCATTGTGCTGGCCCGCCGCGGCGATGCCGACTTTGAGCGTGAAAAGCTCCAGCTTATTGTGGGCGAACTGGTGAGCGACCTGCAGACGGCGGGCGTGGATTGTGGCGCGCTGGTAGAGACGGGCGAGATCCTGCCCATCGATGTGGTGAGCGTGCTGTATGACTGCTTGTATGACTTTGCCATAGCCTCGCTGTACTGCGCGGATCCCGTGTTGATGATCTACTTTTCTGATTACAGCGACGGGGCGGTTGAGATGCGCCTGACTCTTTCGACCGGGGAGCAGCGCAGCCTGATCGACTCCGAAGAGGTACAGGAGCTGCGCGCTATGTTGGATGCTCGCGACGTCGCCTACCGCCTTACGGGAAGCGACGGCATGCTGGTGCTGGTGGTGGTTGTAAGAAAGGGGGCGTAGGCGATGGAGACGTTGTACCAGCAGTTTAACGACGTATCGCTGATGCTGCTGTCGCTGGCGTGTCTGCTTTCGACTGCCTGCCAGGGCATGCACCTGTTTACGCAAGCGTTTTGGCGCCGGGGCGGCTTTTTTGCTCGCGCTTTTGCTTACGAACTCTTGCTGATGCTGCACCTTGTGTTCGCATCGATGGTTTTACGCGAGGCGTGCGACCACTACGTGCAGGTGGCCCTGTGGTCCAAGTTGTTCTACGTTCCGGCAATCACCGCTGCCTGGGTTAACGCTGTGCCGGTTGTCTGCGGCGCGGTGCTGGCGGTTGCCGCGCGCCGTCCCGTTATGGTGCTGGAGCTTGGGGCGATGGCGCTGTGGCTGCCGCCCGTTGTGACTGTGCTGGGGCCCGCGTGGCCCTATGCCGCCGCCGTTGCCGCGGCGTTCATGGTGTTTCGCTCGCTTGCCGTGGTTGTGATGGACTACCAGCGCACCGGCGAGCTTGCCACGCGCTTCTCTTTTGCGGACGTGGTCAACACCGTGTCCGAGGGCATTTTATGCCATGATTCCGCCGGGAGAATCTTGATTGCCAACAACGCCATGCGCGCCCTTTTGGACGATTTGGGCCATCACGGCGTGTTAAGGGATGCCCGCGAGGCACGCCGGGCTCTGCTGGGTGGCACCGTTGTGCCTGCGGGTCAGGCGTGGGTGAGAACGGATGCCGGCGCGGTATGGCAGTTGACGTTTGACGAGGTAAAGCTGGGCCGCCAACGCTGCCAGCGCGTGATGGCCGCAGACGTAACGGAGCTTGTGGAGCTTAATGACGAGCTTGATGCGGCGAACGCGGAGCTTGCATCGATGGAGGGCGCTCTGCGCGAGTCGCTGGCGATGGTGGATGCCACGGCGGAGCTCACTGCCCTTGCCCATATGCGCGCCCGCGTTCACGACGTCATAGGCCAGCGCCTGTCCATTCTCCACCGCGCCTTGGAAGACAGCGCGCTTTCTCGCGAGCACCTGGTGGAATTGCGGGAGATTGTCGATAGCATTATGGATGACCTTGTCCTGCGCGAGCACGTTGACCCGGCGGCGGACCTTTCATCTGTGGTCGATGCGTTTGGATTGATTGGCGTGGAGATTGCGCTTGACGGGTGCTTGCCCCCGCGCGAGGACGTGGCCGACGCGTTTGTGCGCGTGGTGCGCGAGGCAGCGACCAATGCTGTTCGGCATGCCCATGCGACCCGCGTGCATGTGGAGCTGGATTACGCCGCATGCGTTGGCGCGGCGGGTGCGGGCGAAGCGTGCTTGCAAGGGTGCTGGACGCTGAGCGTTGTCGATAACGGAGCGCCCCTTAAAGAGGGGTTTGTGCTGGGCGCGGGCATACCGGGTATGAGCAAGGCGATCGAAGAGGTGGGTGGTGCGCTGACGGTTGAGCGCGAACCGCAGTTTACCGTGCGTGCCCGCGTGCCCAAGCATCTAAATGGCCCGGTGCCCGGAAGATCCGGCACCGCTTGAGGCAGCCTAGAATTGCTTGGATCGTATGGGAGCAAGAGGGGATAGCGATGGATCAGATTCGCGTTGTTGTGGTAGAGGACCAAACGATGTTGAGGGATTCGCTGGTTGCAGCCATAGACCGCGAGCCGGATATGCGCGTGGTGGCATCGCTTGCGGACGCTGCGGAGGTCCTCGCCCACATTGAGAACAACCAGGTTGACGTGGCGTTGCTGGACGTGTGCACGGAGAACAATTCCAGCGGTATCATCGCCGCCAAAAAGATCAAGGAGTCTTACCCGCACATGAGGACCGTTATCATGACGGGGATGTCGGACGTTACCTTTGTGCGCCAGGCGCGCGACGCCTGTGCAGACAGCTTTATCTACAAAAACGTGGGCACTGCTGAGCTGCTGGCGGTTATTCGCTCCACGGTTGAGGGGTACTCGACGTTTCCCTCCTCGCGCCGCATGGATGCGCCCGAGATTGAGATGCTGGACGACCTTGAGCTCAAGATCCTCTACCTTACCTGCCAGGCGAAAAGCCGCAAGGAGATCGCCGCGGCGCTATACATGAGCGAGGGCACCGTAAAGCGCCACATTTCCGAGCTGCTTGCAAAAACCGGCTACGATAACTTACTCAAACTCGCCGTGCGCGCTGTCTCCACCGGCAGCATAGAGGTCAATGTGGAACGGTGACGCCTGCTCGCCATGGCCGGCCCCGCATGCCGGTTCCCGCGCTCCGGCCCCGCATGCCAGCCGCCAACAAAGAAGGCGCCCCGCCTGCGAACGTGCAAGCGGGGCGCCCTGTCGTACGGGGTTGCTAAGCGGGTTGTGGAGTCGCTGGCTTTGGGGCCGCTGGCTTTGGGGCCGCTGGCTTTGGGGCCGCTGGCTTTGGGGCCGCGATTCCCGGGGTTGCTACTGCGCCTGTTCCTGCGCCTCAAAGTAGCGCATCAATATGGTTGCGACTTCAGCGCGGGAAGCCACGTCGCCGGGCTTGAGTTCACCGGAGTCCAGGCCCTTGATGAAGCCCTCCTCAACAGCCCATTTCATGGCGTTGCCGGCGAAATCGGATACCTTGCCGGCATCGGGGAACTTGGACAGGTCGCCACGGCCCGAGGTATCGACGCCGTTCTTCTGGGCAAAGCGCATCAAGAACACCGCCACCTGCTCGCGCGTGACCGCGTGGTCGGGGCCAAAGTCATTGGTGCCGTCGTAGCCGCTGACAATGCCGTTCTCGGCACCCCAGGCGACCACGCCCGCAAACCAGTCGTCGGCGTTGACGTCGCCAAATGTACCGCCTTTGCCGTCCAGCTTGCCGTTGTCGGCGCCGGCGGCGCGTGCCAGCATGGCGACAAATTGCGCGCGGCTGGTGGTGTCGCTTGGACCCATCAAGTTGGTACCTTCGTAGCCGCGCAGGTAGCCCTTCTCAAGTGCCCAGTCGATGGGGTCGTGGTACCACTGGCTCGCGTCGATGTCGGCAAACTTGTGGGTTTCGCATAGATCGCCGCCGTCGCAGCCAAAGACCACGTTCACCTCCACGTCGCCCTGGGGCATGGTGAACTCAAACTCACCCTTCTCGTTCTTGCGGACCTCCTTGCCCGCCTGCGGCTTGGGGTAAACGGTGACTTTATCGCCCGCATCCGGGTTCTTGGGGCTCACCTCCACCTTGCCGCCGGGGTGCGCGGGGATCTCGATATCGTCCTTGGCGGGCGGCTGCGGGGTCACGGGCGGCTGGGGCTCGGGGTCGGGCGTGGGCGCCGGCGCTCCCTCAAGGCGAAGGTTGAGGATTGCCTCCATGAGCGACAACCTCATGGCGTTGGCGTCGTTGATGGTGGGGGAGCCCTGGGCAAGTGCCTTGGCCTCGGCGATCTTCGAGGTCAGCGCGTCATAGGTTTGGGACGAGAACACCGCGACACCTTCTCCCTGCTTGACGGCCTCCGCCGCGGTGATTTGCGCTTTCAGTGCTGCGGTGTCCGCAACGGCGTTGGCGTCGTGCAGGCGAAGCTCCGCTGCTGACGCAAAGCCGCCCTCGCCCTCAACGTAGACTAGCTTAACGGCGCGGACGTTGTCCTGGCGCTCGAAGCTGATGAGGTAGGGGTCGCGGGTGAGGTTCTTGATGGTTCCGTCCGCGACCTTCTTGAAGGTCTTGCCGTCGGCGGAGACGTGGACCTCGTACTTCTTAAGGTCGCCGTTGGTGCCGGTTTGGCGCGGGGTGTAGACAATGCCGTCCACGCCCAGCGGCTGCTCCGAGCTTAGGGTGATGTGGTGCTGTCCCGTGCACTTGTCTGGGCTGTAGCGAGAATGCCAGATGCTGCCGGTGTTGCCGTCCAGCGCGCTTGCCGCCTTGCCGTCGCCGTTCTCGCAGTCCGCGGTCGCCTTCAGCAGGGCGGGGTCCACCACGCTCAGGTCGGCGACGGGCTTGAGCTTGAGCTCGTCCAGGGCACTGACCAGGGATTTCTCATAGTTGTCCACAACATCCTGCTGCGAGGCGCTCATGTTGCGAACGATGCTATCGCGGGCGATCGCGACGGCGCGCGCACCGGCGTCCTCGTACTCGGAGAGGTCGGCGGGGATGATGGCGAGGTAGGCGTCGATGCGGCCGTAGTCGGCCTTCTTGTAGCCTGCGGCGTCCAGCTTGGCCTCGATCTTTGCGGCGAGATCGGCGATGGCGTCTGCCGACGGGTCGTACTGGCGGAAGATCTCCGTAGCCTGGGACAGCATACCCTGCAGCTCCGCATCGCCCTTGATGGCGGAGTTCTTGGAGGCCAGCAGGTTCGCCTTCACCACGGCGTGGTCCAAGGGCATGGTGGAGTTGAAGTCTTTAGCGGTGCCCAGGCGGATATCGTCCACATAACCCGCGAACGCGTTGCCGGATTCGCTGCCAACGGTGCCTACGGGCAGCATGCAGGTGGCCTTGATCTGGGCGCGCGTATTGGTGCCGATGGTGTCGACCAGTTTGCCGTCCACGTACAGATGGGTCTTCTCGAACTCGTTTTTGAACTCGAGCTCAACCCACTGGTTGGCGGGCAGGGCGTAGTTGAAGGAGTACGCGCGGTTCTCGCGGGTGATGCCCACTTTGCCGGTTTTCTCCTGGACGGCCATGATCTTGCCGTAGGGGGACTCGAACAGCACCTGCTCGTCCTTGGAATTGTCCGTGCGCTTGACCTTGACGCGCAGACTGTTGCCCAGCCCGGCGGTCTCGAGGCCATCTAGCTTGGCAAAGGACTTGCCGCCGTTGAGATGCAGCGCCTGGCGTCCGTCGACGCTCTCAAGCTCGGCGTTCTCCATCTTGCCCAGGGCGTGCTTCTGGCCGGATGCATCGTCCAAAGAATCCATGGTGAGATGGGCGATCGAGCCTTGCTGGTTGGCCTTTTGCTCGTAGCCAAAGTTGGTGGAGGGGGCGTCGCCCAGCTGCTTCACGCGCTCTTGCGCGGCGGCGAGGTCGACGGCGCCGGTCTTGCCCCAGGTGTTGGCGGCGAACAGGCCCAGCGCGCCGTCGATGCGGCGGTAGATGTCGTACTCGCTCATGCCGTTTTCTTGGAAGTCGCACATGTCGTTCCATACGGCGAAGGCGCCGCCGGAGATCTGCGGGTCGCCCGCGGGGATCTCGAAGCCGCTGATCTCGTTGACCTTGTCGTTGTAGCAGGAGTTCTGGTTGAGGTAGTCATAGTAGTAGCCGGCGTTGGGGACTATGTAGAACACGCCGTCTTGGCAGTCGATCAGCTCGAAGCCGAGGTCGTACATGGATTTCATGTCCGCCCAGCCGGGGTTCCACAGGTTCATCTGGCGGCGCTTGCCGGTCTCGGAGACGCCCTTGACCGCCACGTCGCCCTTGATGGTGGTGAGCGAGCCCCATACGCGGGCGGTCTTGCCGTTGTCCTCCGCGTACTTGAACATGTCGTTTACAAAGGTGCGGTAGGCGTTGCCGTCTGCGTTGTACTCGTCCGCACCGATGTGGATCACGTCCGCGTCCGCGAAGACGGCCGCATCGCCGCCCTGCACGTACTCATCGAAGATGCCCTGGACAAAGTCGAGGCTCTCGTTGTACTGGTTCTTGAGGTCCAGATGGTCGGTGGCGCGGCCGGTGGTGCCGTGGCGCAGGTCCGGGCGCACCTTGGTGAGGGCCAGCGAGTGGGCGGGGGTGTCGATCTCTGGGATGATGTTCACGCCCAGCGCGCGCGAGTGCTCGATGTAGGCCTTGAAGTCCTTCTTGGTGTACCACACGTCCTTAGCGGTAAGGTCCGCCTGGTTCTTGCCCTCGCCCGCTTTGACGTCCGATTCCAGGCGGAAGGCGGAGTAGGCCTGCATGGGGTCTTTGAGCTGCTCGAGCGGGATGAGGTTGTCGTTGAGGTGGATCTGCAGGTCGTTCATCTTGTACCAGGCCATCTGGTCGGTGAGCTGGCGCAGCCACTCGATGGTGAACGTCTTGCGGCCCACGTCCAGGATGAAGCCGCGGACCTTGTGCAGCGGGTAGTCGCGTGCGGTGCCGCAGGGGAAGTCGCCGGTCTGCTTGACGCTTTGCAGGATGGTTTTGGAGCCCCAGTTGGCGCCTGCCACGGCCTCTGCGCTGACGGTGATCTTGTCCGCGGTGGCCTCGATGAGGTAGCCCTCCTCTTTAAGGCCGCGCTTCTTGTCCGCACCCAGGGTGAAGAAGACGTCTCCGGCCTGGGCGGCGTCCGCCTTGGCGACCTCTATGCCGCGGCCGGTGAGCGCTTGGTAGTCCGAGGCGAACTGCTCGGCCATCTCTTTAAGGGAGGCGTCTTTGTAGGTGACGCGGGCAAAGGCGGTGAATCGACCCGTGCCGCCCTTCCATTCACGCAACTCGGGAAGGATGACCGGAGCGGCCTCGCCCTGCTCGCTGCCCTTCATGGAGCCGGGCACGGTGACCTCGACCTCGCGGAAGGAGTACGCCTTGGTCTTCTCGTTCACCACCTTGAAGGACGCCTTGACCTTGGTGTCCACGATGGGCTGGTAAATGGTGCCGTCCGCATCGATGACCTGCTCGTAGTCCGTGCCGTTGTAGGTGACCTGGTAGCCCTCGTGCTTGGGCAGGGTGATCTGGTCGGTGAAGTTCTTGGCGGGGTCGATTTCCCCGTTGACGGTGATGCCCGAGAGCATGTCGCCCATGCTTGTGGCCGGCTCGCCGCCGTAGACCTCCATCTCGTAGAGAGAGACGGTGCCCCAGGCGGTGCCGCCATCCGGGTCGCTATAGGTGCTGCCGTTGATGTAGAGGCGCACGTAGCGGGCCTGCTTCGCGGTGTCGCCCAGGGTGATGGTCTCCGTCTTTGCGACGGGGTGGTCGTTGTTGGTGTAGGCGTCTACCCAGCTGCTCTCCTGGTTGAGGTCCGCGCCGTCTTGCGCCAGCTGAATCTTGTAGCCCTTGGCCTTGCGCTGCTCCCAGAACAGCCGCACGGTCTTGACGTCGCGCGTCTGGCCCAAGTCGACGTAGACCCAGTGCGGGGTGGTGGGGCAGGCGCTCTCGCTAGCGGAAGCGCTTGACCAGCGGGATTCGCGCTTATCGACCTTGCCGTCAAAGAGATTGTTTGGCCCTAGGGTGTCCGCCTCCTTGCTGTCTGAGACGCCGGTCATCTTGAGGGCGACGTTGGCTGCGGGGTCCTGCGCCTGCTGCGAGCCGTCATCGTCCGCGGAGTTCATGATGGTGAAATCGCAGGCGCTGACATTTTGGTAGTGTGAGACCTTGGTAATCTCGAGCTTTACGTAGCGACCGGTTGCGAGGGAGTCCAGCTTGACTTTGGACACGCGCTCTTTGTTGCCCGTGATGCGTTTGACGGGTTTGCCCCAGCCGTCCTGCGAGGTCGAATTGGATACGTATATGTTGAAGTCGACGGCGTGCTCCGCGTCGTTTTCCCAGGTAACCTCAAAGGTGTCGAACGTCTTCTCGCCCTCCAGGTCGACGTAGGCCCACTGGGCAGGCGCCTGCTCCGCCGACCAGCGCGACGCTTTGTCGGAGTCCGTGAGGTTTTTGGCCGGCAGGGTTGCGAACGCGTTGCTCACGGTGACCGGTTTATCCTGTGCCAGGTTCGCCGGCGTGGCGAAGACGACTGCGGGTGCGGTGAGGGACGCGGCGAGCGCCCAGGTGCATGCGCCGATTGCGACGGCCGACCCCTTCACGTAGCGATGGCTCATAGTGCCCCTCTCGATGCGTTGTTTCACGCGGGATTCTCGAATGTGCGAGATTTCCCTATTTTCGGGAGCGCGATTTTTGCCATGGGCGGCGAGTCGGTGTGCGGTTTGGGACGGTGTATGGTTACTCATGTTCGTTCGAACAGGTTCTGAGAACGTGTACACATGTCGTATAAACAATATCTGCAGCTACAGGGAAGGCGCCTTGTTCGTTTTTCTGGACGAGCTGCAATTATGAGAATAATCCCAGAGTCTTTCTTGCCAATCGGTGAACGGTATTAAATATAATTGCTGGTAAATGCTGGTTTTTACTAAAAAATACCAACTGGTTTCTATAAAAAGTAACAAGTGTCTCCAACTGTTGAACACCGGTTGCGCTTCTTTGCCTATGGGCATACCCGTAGCCAAACCCCTTGCCCGCGCGTATCCTAAATTGTGCGAGGGGAGCTGTTTATGGAACTTGTGACTCTAGGGATATTCTGCGCAGCCTTGGTGGGCGCGATCTTTACCGGAGTGCCGACCGTGTGCGCGCTGCTTGTTGGATTGGCGGCGTTTTGCATCTATGCGTGGCGATGGAGCGGTTCGGTGCGGCGTGTTGCCCGCATGTGTTGGGAGGGCATCACCCCCATCGCTAAGATCCTGGGCATGCTGGCGCTGATAGGAGTGCTCACGGGGCTATGGCGCGCGGCCGGCGTGATCCCCGCCATCGTGTACTACGCCGTGCCGCTCATCAGCCCTGGCGTGTTTTTGTTGGCGACTTTTCTGCTCAACTGCCTTGTTTCCGTTTTGACGGGGACCTCGTTTGGCACGGCCGCGACGGTGGGATCCATCTGCATCTCGATGGCGGGTGCCATGGGCGTACCGCTTTTCGCGGCGGGCGGGGCGGCGCTTTCCGGGGCGTTTTTTGGAGACCGTTGCTCGCCCATCTCTACCAGCGCTCTTTTGGTTGCCGATCTTACCGGCACGGATTTCTACAACAATCTGAAGCGCATGGTCAAGAGCGCGGCGGTTCCCTTTGTATTGACGTGCGTCGCGTACTTCGCGCTGGGGCTGCTTATCCCCGCGAGTGGCGAGGCGGGCGATATGGCCGCTTCGCTGGCGAGCGCATTTGCCGTGGGGCCCGTGGTTCTGCTGCCGCCGGTGATCGTGTTCGCCCTGGCCTTGATGCGCGTTGATATCCTGGTGGTCATAGGAGCGGGCATCGCCTCTTCGGTTCCATTGTGCCTGGCGGTTCAGGACATGACCATGGCGGACGTAGCTCGCACGGCAATCTTGGGATACGTGGCTCCGTTGCCGCAGGTGCGGGCGCTTTCCGGCGGCGGGCTGGTTTCAATGCTCGATGCGGTGCAGATCGTCTGCATCACATCCGCGTATGCGGGCATTTTTAAGGAGACGCCGCTGTTGGCGGGCATCGACCGCGTGGTGCGGAGGATGTCGCGGCGGCTTTCTCCTTACGGGGTTACGCTAACGACGTCTGTGTTTACGGCGATCATTTCTTGCAACCAGACGTTGGCGATCATGCTGGCGCACCAGCTGTGCAGCGATCTCGACCAGAACGCCAGCGACCATGCCCTTGACCTGGAAGATTCCGTGGTGCTGGTGGCGGGATTGGTGCCGTGGTCCATCGCCGGGGCGGTCCCGCTGGCGTCCATGGGCGCGCCCGTTGCAGCGAGCATGGCGCTGGCGATCTATCTCTACGCCGTTCCCGCCTGGCGGCTGCTGTCGGGATGGTTCGCGGCGCGAGGGCGGGCGCGCTGCGCTGTGCGTTGAGCAGGGGATTGCGATTCAGGTTTGCCTGGAAGGCCTCGGGGAGCATGTTATGCATGAATGAGCCTGAAATGTGGATGTTTATGCAGGTGAAAACGGCGCTAAAAAATCGTACCCATTCGGCGTGGTCAATGAGTGCCACGAGGCGGGTAAGCAGGGGCCACCCATGCCTTTGACAAGGTCGTGCTTGTCCGCTTTGAACGTTAAAGGGTCCTTGCGGAAGTCTATTTGTTCGCTTTACACGTACTTAATTGGAGACATGTATTAGTTATATTGCACATATGATGGATTTGTTTTCAGCTGGTTGTGCGTATTCGCGGTGCTTCTGCGCTGCCTGTTGCTCGCGGGACGGGATTCGGCGGGGTTT
>OHAS01000378.1_pt1 | contig 38321 bp, 37 predicted proteins | sample 1577131 | NCBI WGS metagenome assembly OHAS01 (sample SAMEA3541566, study PRJEB24748) | human gut metagenome | biome: human gut; feature: human-associated habitat; material: faeces | place: China | collected 2012 | reverse complement strand
CAGAGGACTGAAAATCCTCGTGTCACTGGTTCGATTCCGGTTCTGGGCACTTTTTAATCCGAACATTTTGTTTGGATTTTTTTATTTTGATTTGAGCCATAAAAAAAGACCTCGGATTACTCCGAGGTCTTTAACAATCAAATTACTTCTTTTCGATAACGATACCTTTAGCAATCATATCTTTGATTGTAGCATCATCATATCCAAGAGATTTAAGGATTTCTGTTGAGTCCTCACCAAGTTTAGGTGATCTACCATGTCCAGCTTCCTCTTCTTTAAGCATAGGAACCTCTGTAAATTTAATAGGTGTTCTTATGTAGTAAACATTCTTGCCATCTAACTCTTTCTTGAAGATAGAGTCGTTAGCCCAGTTCTGAGGGTCAATAGCGATTTCATTCATAGACTGAACGATTTCGAAAGGAAGGTCAAGTCTTGTAAGGATTTCATCCCACTCAGCAAGTGTCTTTGAAGCGAATATCGGCTCGATTTCTTCAACAAGAGCTGTGATGTTGTTAAGCATAGCAGCGTATGTTGCAAATCTTTCGTCTTCAAGAAGCTGAGGAGCATTAAGACCTTCTGTAGCAAATTTAGGGAACCAGTTGTCATACTGAATAAGAGCAAGCTGAATCCATCTGTCATCTTTTGTCTTATATGTTGTACATACAGCACTGTTTGTTTTCTTTCTTGATGAAGGCATCTCTGAACCGAATTCAGAAGCGCCAAGGAGCCAGTTAAGACCATAAATAGCAGTGTCAAGAAGGCTTACTGTAACTCTCTCGCCTTCGCCAGTCTTTGCCTGTCTGTAAAGAGCAGCACAGATACCTGATGAAAGAGCGATACCAGCATAGTTGTCACCGAATCCTGATGCAGGAATAGCAGGTGATGTGCCTTTTTCCATAAGTGAATTTGCTATACCGCCTCTTGAGAAGTAAGCTGTGTAGTCAAATCCGGGTTTGTCTTTAAGGGGTCCTAATTCGCCGTATCCAAGGATAGAAGCATGGATAAGTCTAGGGAATTTCTTATGTAATGTATCATAGTCAAGGCCCATTTTTACAAGAGCTTTAACACGGTTATTTGTAACAAAAACATCTGCTGTCTCAAGAAGTTTCATCATAGCTTCCATACCAGCGGGATCCTTAAGGTTAAGTGCAAGACCTTTCTTACCAGCGTTCTGTACGTCCATACCAAAGCTGTACTCAGATGTTTCAGCAGGATAGAAGTAGCTAACCTGTGCTGCACGTAAGTCATCGCCTTTAGGTGATTCAACTTTAATAACATCTGCACCATAAGAAGCAAGAATTCTTGCACATGAGGGTGCTGCGATGTATGTCGACAAATCTACAACTCTAACGCCATCCAATTGTCCCATAATTTCTATCTCCTTTTCATTTATGATTATATATTTTGTATCCCAATCGTCAAGGATACATCACCCTAACATTCTGCCTGCGAGGCGGCAAACTGTTAAGATTTTTGCTATAATACATGATATAATGACATATTATCCTGCCAAGGCAAAAACAATTTTCTGCCATTAACACATCCCATATCACATTAATAATAATATCACTCTTGAATAAAATTTGCAACCATTTAAAATCATTTTTTAACAATATTTAGTTTTTTGACGTTTTAATAAAAGAGATATTTGTATAACATTATAGTTTTTATGCAAGAATGACAAAACATTATTATATTCAAAAAATTCAAAAAAAAAATTCCTTCATACTTCGTCAAACAGACTTAAAAATTATAAATTTTTTCCCTCCATAATATGCCGTTATTTCTAAATTTAACTCATTTTTTATTAAAAACCGACCATTTACAATAAAAGTTTAACAAAGTTTATTATTTTATATAAGTGCACAGTCAATGAGCTTTTTTGTATAAGCGGCCGTCGGATTTTTGAATACTTCCTCAGCAGTGCCGCTTTCAATAATTTCACCAAGATACATAACCGCAATCCTGTCTGCCATATAATTTACTATCCCAATATCATGCGATATGAATATATATGCTATTTTAAGCTCCTTCTGGAGTTTTTTAAGAAGATTAAGTATCTGAGCCTGAACTGATACATCAAGAGCTGAAACCGGTTCGTCACATATAATTATCTTTGGTTTGACAATAAGCGCTCTTGCTATTGCTATACGCTGGCACTGCCCTCCGCTGAGCCTTGTAGGATTGGCTTCAAGTATATCTTCCTCAAGACCTACTTTAAGAACATAATCTTTAATAAGCTCATCCATCTCCCTGCCTTCGGGCATTATATCAAGAGTTATGAGCGGCTCCTTCATTACCTCGTATACATTAAACCTTGGATTCATTGAGCCTTTAGGGTCCTGAAATATAAACTGTATATCCCCTCTATATTTTTTATACTCCCCTTCTGTCATTTCAGCTACATCTTTTCCAAGATAATATACCTTTCCGTTTGTTGGAGACTGGAGATTGCCCAGTATTTCCCCCGTTGTTGACTTGCCGCTTCCGCTTTCTCCAACAAGCCCAAGAGTTTCTCCGCAGCATACTCCTATATTAATCCCCTTTAGTGCAATGTATTTTTTAACAGGCTTGCCGAATAGGTTTTTGCTTAAAACATATTCTTTATAAATGTTTTCGCCGCGAAGGATATATTTTTCGTCCATATCAGCAGTCACCTCCGCAGTATTTGCTGCATTTATAATAATGCTCTCCTATTCGTCCATCCTTAACCTCATTTTCGCATATTGCGCATACTTCCTGGCATCTTCTCTTGAATATGCATTCTTTTCTGTCGCGATGCTTTTCAGGAACAAAACCCGGTATTTCTACAAGCCTCTCGTCTTTTTTTATATTTAGGGAAGGAATCACCCTGATAAGCGCCTTAGTATAGGGATGTATCGGATTTTCAAACAGCTCTGAGGAAGCAGCCTCCTCAAGTATTTGGCCTGCGTACATAACCGCTATTCTGTGGCTGTATTTTTTAATGACACCAAGATCATGGGATATTATGACGACCGATACTCCCATTGTTTCATTTATATTTTTAAATAAGTCCATAACCTGTGCCTGCAGTGTACTGTCAAGCGCTGTAGTAGGCTCATCGGCTATTATTATTTTCGGGTCATTCATCAAGGCAAGTGCTATGTTTACCCTCTGCCTCATTCCGCCGGATAACTGCCAGGGATACATTTCAAGTATTCTGTCAGGATTGTCAAAGCCGACTGTTTTCAGCTTTTCTCTGGCCTTTTCCAGGGCCTCTGTCTTAGACTTTTTATTGTAAAGCATATATCCGTCGATTATTTGGTTTTTTATCCTGAACATTGGGTGCAGATAAAATACAGTGTTCTGCGGTACAAGCCCAATCTGGCCGCCTATAATTTTTTTCTTCTCTCTGTCTGATATTTTTCTGTAGTCATTTCCAAGCACAGCGAATTTGTCGCATGTATAGATGAGATTATCGGGCAGAAGGTTTACAACAGTTTTCATGGAAAGAGTCTTTCCAGAGCCGCTTTCACCTACAAAGCCAAGTATCTCGCCGTCTCTAAGCTCAAAAGAAATGCCCGATGCTATTACTCTTCCATTAGTTTTATCCGTTATAGTTAGATTTTCTATTTCGATAAGCTTATCCATTATTTCCTGCCTCCTTTTTTGTTTTCAAGAAGGTCATTAAGTCCATCTCCAAGCAGATTAAAGCCAAGAACAGTAAGCACTATAGCAATACCCGGAGCCACCGCAAGATATGGATACATTAAAAAGTATTTTCTGGACTCATTTAGCATGAGTCCCCAGCTTGCGTTTGGCGGCTGTATTCCCAGACCTAAAAACGAAAGCGATGTCTCAACCATTATGGCCTGTGCTATACATGAACTGAACTGCGTTATAAGCCTTGTTGCCATCATCGGCATATAATGCTTTATAAACAGTCTTTTATTTGTAATACCATAGCTTTTAGCCGCCTTTACAAAAAGCATGCTCTCAATATCAAGAATCATAGAATAAACAAGCCTTGCAAATATCGGAACTATAAATATTGTTATCGCTACAATTGATCCTTTTTCTCCTCTTCCTATTACTGTTACAAGCATCATAGCAAGAAGTATTCCCGGGAATGAAAGCACGCCGTCCATACATCTCATAATAAAAGATGAAACAACTCCTTTTCCCATACCGGCCGCCGCGCCCAAAACTATTCCTATTACAGCTCCGAAGCCGGTTGATACGACCCCAACAAGAAGTACTGTTCTTGAGCCACAGAGTATTCTGCTCAAAATATCCCTGCCAAAGTTATCCGTACCTAAAATATAGTCATAATTCTTCCACGGTTTCAGAAATTTGACCTCTGTCGCCATTTCTGTTGGGTTATGCGGCATATATACAAACGAAACCAGGCAAATAATCACAACAAAAGCAACCAGGATAATACCCAGTATAAGACTTAAACCCGGCTTATTCTTTTTTCTCATTACTGCTCCCCTCCCGCTTTCGCTCTTATTCTCGGATTGAGGAACATAACCGCTATATCTATAACAAGTGAAGTAATTACAACCACAGCGGTAATAAACATTACAATTCCCTGTAAAAGCACTATATCCCTCTGTTCGACCGCTACAAGCAGAAGCCTGCCAAGCCCAGGGAGAGAAAATACGGACTCAACGACTACTGTTCCCCCCATAAGCTTTGCAAACTGCATTCCAAATACATTAACAGGAGCAATTAATGCATTTCTAAGGGCATATTTAAAATAAATCGTTGTGCTTTTTAGTCCCTTTACTCTGGCCATATCCATATAATCCTGGTCAAGCGTGTCAACCATGCTTGTCCTAACCGAACGAAGCAACATTCCTACCTCGCCAATAGCAAGCACTGTGCACGGCATAGCAAGGCTTTTCAGATATGCAAAAAGACCGTCGCTTAATGGGGTATAGTCCGATATAGGAAACCATTTCAGCTTCAGCCCAAAAAATACTATGAAAAGCATACCTATCCAAAATGATGGTATGGCAGAACCTATCTGCATTACGCTTCTTGAAAAATAATCAATAAATCTATCCTTATATATTGCAGAAAGCACGCCAAGAACCAGTGCAATAACAGCCGCTAGAAGCATAGAAAAAAAAGCAACTGAAAAAGTCACCGGAAGCCTTTGTATAATCAGTTTAATTACATCTGTTCCAAATAAATATGACTGTCCGAAGTCAAGGCTTACGAGGCCTTTCAGCCAGTCAGCATATTGGATTATCCAAGGCCTGTCAAGCCCCATGACAGCCCTTAGCTCAGCCAGCGTCTCGGCTGTTGCCTCAGTTCCGAGAATCAGCTGCGCGGCATCCCCCGGAATAAACATCAAAACAAAATATGTTATAAATGAAACGACGAATATTACAACAATCGCGCTCCAAATTCTTTTCAAAATATAATTAAGCATCAGTCTTCACCCTTTTTAAAAATCAGGGGGAACGGATAAACCGCTCCCCAAAATAATTTATTCTCAGCTGAAGCTGATTGCTTTTAAGTTAAGCATGTCAATTGGATAAATAGTAAACCCTTCAACATTTTCTGTAAGCCCATAGAACTTGGAAAGCGACTGAATATATACGCATGGTACTTCTTCAGCAAGTATCTGCTGTATCTGCGCGTAGAGTTCCTTACGCTTTGCCTCGTCTTTTTCCTGAAGAGCCTCGTCAAGAAGTGCGTCTACATCTCCAGAAAGAAGGCTTAAATAATCTCCGCTGTCTGATCTGTATCTTGAAAGGAAGTTATACGGATCAAGTCTTCCCGAGTGTGCCACAACAGTCATGTCATATTTTTTATCTGTATAAACGTCACTCATCCATGTTGCCCACTCAACTATCTCTATGTCGCATGTAATACCGATTTTTGCAAGCTGATCTGCAATTATCTGTCCAGAATCAACATGCGGCTGATACGGCTTAGGAAGCTTAAGGCTAAGCGTAAATCCATCAGGATAGCCTGCATCTGCAAGAAGCTGTTTAGCCGCCTCAGGATTATAGGGCATAACGTCTGTCGTATCAACATAGTACGGAGAGCAAACAGGAAGATGCGAACCTATTTTAGTTCCATTTCCCCATACAACAGTGTTTATAATTTCGTCTTTATCAACCGCCATTGCTATGGCCTGTCTTACTTTTTCATTGCTGAGATATTCATTTTCCTGGTTAAGCGCCAGTATCTGAATTGAATTCTGCGGCTGTGAGTAGCCTTTTACTCCATCTGTGCCGTTAAGCACATCAATCTGGTCAGCAGTCACCTCAGTTATATCTATATCTCCTACCATAAGCGCAGCAAGCTGTGATGTGTAATCAGGGATAAGTACAAACTCTACATTTTCAATATTAGCTTTATCTCCAAAATAATCATCGTTCCTTACAAGCTTAACTGACTGCTGAGGTGTCCATTCCACAAACTTATAGGCCCCTGTACCAACAGGATTTGTTTTAAGATCATCTGAACACTCCTCTGGAATAATTGCTGCCCAAGGATAAGCAAATGAGCAGAGAAGGTCAACATCCAGCTTTTCTGTTGTAAACGTAATTGTATAGTCATCTTCTATATCAATTGACTTTATATTTTCATACATTGACGCCTTAGGGCTTTCTGCCCCCTTAAGGCGTTCAAACGAATATTTAACATCATTAGCGGTCATCTCTCTTCCATTATGGAATAGGACACCCTCATTCAAATAAAATGTAACGGACATTCCGTCATCCGCAACCTTCCAATCCTTAGCGATATCGGGAATAATATTCCATTCAGGATCGCAGGTGATAAGCGTATCAAAGATGTTGCTTGCCACCTCAAGTGTGGCCACCGCTGCTGTACGCTGAGGATCAAGTCCCTCGGGGTCAGCCGTATAGGCAATACGCAGTGTATCCTTAACCTCGCTGTTTACTGTTTCTTTATCCCCATCCTTTGTTTTCTGTCCGGATGAAGAACATCCCACGGCTCCTGCCGCAAGTGCCGCTGTCATAAGTACGGCCAATACTTTCTTTAACATGGTGTTGCTCCTTTCAGTTAATAAAATTTTTACATATAAAATATCTTTTACTGAAAACAGGTACGTTTAAGACAGGCATGTTTAATGAAATCAAATCCTTTTGTCGGTCTCTGTTTCCAACAAACGCCGGTCCGCCGCAACTGTCTGATTTAAAGCTTTTATGCTTTAAAAATACGCAGCAATTTAATTAAACACAATTTTAACAAAAAGTCAATACTAAACTTAACAATTCAGCTTATACCACATGATTGGCACTATATATTTGTGCATTTTTACCCTTTAATTCTCATATTTTATTGACTTTGCCTTTTATGCGATTCTATAATAAAAAACAACATTTGTTTTTTCTCCTAGTTAAATTTTGACACTGTAATCGAAAAGTATTAAACTTATGATAGAAATTTTTTATTGACTAGAAAAGACAAACAAAAAACCAAGCTTATGGAAAGGGAATATTGTGAGAGAAAAATCACTGAATGCAAATAATCTAAAAGTAATCGCAATGATAAGTATGACAATAGATCATGTCACTAGTGTCATTTATCCAAATTACCCTACTAATTGGTGGATCATAGTATTGCATATTATTGGAAGAATGGCAGCGCCTATCTTTTGGTTTTTTATTGCAGAGGGATATTACTATACCCATGATTTGAAAAGGTACGCTGCCAGACTGTTTGCTTTTGCAGTAATTGGGCACTTTGCTTATAATTTTGCCTTTGGGATTCCATTTGTGCCTTTCCAAACATCTATATTTAACCAGACCAGTGTCATATGGGCTCTGTTTGGTGGATTGATAGCACTTTCAATACAGGATAATGACACATTAGAAGAATGGCAGAAGGTACTATTAACAGTTTTTATTACAATTATTACTTTTTGTGCTGATTGGAGCTGTATTGCAGTTTTAGCAATCCTGCAAATCGGAAAGAATCGTGGGAATTTTAAAAAACAAATGACTGGAATGATGGTTTGGGTCGTTTTATATGGTCTAGTGTATGCTGTTTTCATTAATCCATTATACGGTGCCATTCAGATATTTACTGCACTGACAATCCCGCTGCTAAGGAGGTACAATGGAGAGTGCGGACATTTTAAAGGCATGAAGTGGATCTTTTATGTGTATTACCCACTTCATTTAGTGATTTGCGGATTAATTCGTATTGCACTTCATGGAAATATCGGTGTAATGATTGGCGGATAAAAAATTTTGTTTTTTCATATGTTTTACTTAACGCCTTATTATAGACAAAATATTAATATAAACAACGTTAATTTTTATGCAGAAATGGAGGATTGAAAATGAATGTAATGGACGCTATAAAGGCCCGCCGCAGTATAAGAAAATTTGAAGACAGGCCTGTGGAAAAAGAAAAAACAGACCTTCTTTTAAGGGCAGCTATGCAGGCTCCGTCAGGAACAAATGAGCAGCCCTGGGAATTCATTGTTGTTGAAAACAAGGAAACCCTTGAAAAGCTTTCTAAGGCCCATCAATGGGCAATGGCCATGAAAAACGGAACGCTTGCTATTGTGGTACTGGCTAATGAAAAATACTTTGTAACCGATAAATTATGGCAGCAAGACCTTGCGGCCGCCAGTGAAAACATCCTGCTTGAAGCTGTTGAACTTGGGCTTGGCGCAACTTGGATGGCATTAGCCCCATTTGAGGACAGAATGAATTATATTAAGGAGATTTTTGGCCTTCCCGAAGGTTTGCTTGCTTTTAACATGATAATCATAGGATATCCTTTAAAAGAGAAGGAATTTGAGGACAGGTTTAAACCAGAAAGAGTTCACTACGAAAAATGGTAACCAAGAAACGGCTGTCACATAAGTGACAGCCGTTTAAAATTTAATTAAGCAGACCAAGTTTTTTGACTAAAAATCTTCTCTTGTATTTCAATATGGCATAGTCTGTAATTCTATTCATGTAAACCACATCCCATGCGCCGCCTATGGCACCTACTATAAACATACCCTGAAGGAATTTCATATATATCATCGCGTCTGTCATGGCCTGAGCAGTCCTCTGCATTTGTTCCATAACATCGGCAGTAGGCATCTGACCGCAGTCAATCAGCTTATTCAAAGCTGTGTTGTCTTCGGCAAAATTCACTCCCTGCCTCATAGCAACTTCTATCAGGCGCAGTATAAATATTCTTTCCTCATCAGTTTCATACCCATAGCCAAAGCTGAGGGCTGTTTCATATATGCTTTTAAATACTGAAGCTGTAAAAATAGGTATATCGGGTATGCCAACCCCTACTACTCCGAGTCCGATTCCAGATACGCATGATACAGCCATATTTACTTTTTTAGCTGCACCTGCCTTTTTTCCAAACTTTTTAATTCGTTTTTTGTCTTCCTTTAGGCCAAGTGCATATTCGTTAACCTTATAATCCAGCTCGTATTTTTCCTTATTATAGGTCTTTTCAATTACTCCAACACCCTTTTCAAATATGACCTCGAATGCCTTATTAAATGCTGTGTTTAATGTTTCTCTCAGCTTTTCCGGCACATGTGGGTCTAATTTTTCATTTATCAAAGGAGGCTTTGCCTTCATCCTTGAAACTATAAATTTCTCTTCTTTTTTAGTAAGGGCGTTCCATTCTCTCTCAAGCGGAGCTGTTTTTAAACCCATTTATGTCATCACCTTTTGTACACTTACCGTTCCTCAATGGGAATGTATTCTCTTTCCTCCATCACACTGTTATATGCAGGACGGATAATCTTATCCATATTTATAAGCTCTTCAATACGGTGCGCACTCCAGCCTACTATTCTTGCTATTGCAAATATCGGTGTATAAAGCTCTAATGGTATATCAAGCATGCTGTAAACAAAACCGCTGTAGAAATCCACATTCATGCTTACACCTTTGTATATGCGGCGTTTATCTGCGATTACCTGCGGAGCGAGCTTCTCAACCATAGCATAAAGCTTAAAGTCCTCATCTCTGCCCTTTGCGAGAGCAAGCTTTTTAACAAAGCCCTTAAATACCTCTGCTCTTGGGTCAGAAAGCGAATAAACCGCATGCCCCATACCGTAAATAAGTCCTTTTTTGTCAAACGCATCCTTATCAAGCAGGCGTGACAGGTAATTTCTCATTTCGTCCTCATCATGAAGATCTCTGACATTTTCCTTTATGTCCTTCATCATTTCTACTACCTTGATATTTGCTCCGCCGTGTTTAGGACCCTTCAGTGAAGAAAGCGCCGCCGCAATAACCGAATATGTATCGCTTCCGGCAGAAGTAACTACACGGGTTGTAAATGTAGAGTTGTTGCCTCCACCATGTTCCATATGAAGCACAAGCGCTATATCAAGCACCGCCGCCTCAAGAGCCGAATATTTTCTGTCCGGACGAAGCATAAGCAAAATATTTTCAGCTGTTGATAAATTCTCATCGGGTCGGTGTATGTACATACTCTCATCACGGTCATAATGATTGTAAGCCTGATAGCCATAAACGGCAAGCATAGGGAATGTGCTGATAAGGTTAAGGGACTGTCTAAGGACGTTTTCAATCGACTGGTCTGTCACATTTTTATCGTAAGCTGACAGTGTAAGGACGCTCTTTGTCATAGAGTTCATAATATCATTACTTGGTGCCTTCATAATTACGTCCCTGACAAAATTGGTCGGCAAAGTTCTGCTGGCACCCAATATACTTTTAAATTCAGCCAGTTCATTTTCTGTAGGCAATTCGCCAAATATAAGAAGATAAGCGACTTCTTCAAAGCCGTATCTTTTACTGGAGAAGCCCCGCACAAGACTGATAACGTCGTATCCCCTGTACCAAAGCTTACCGTCGCATGGAATTTTCTCTCCGTTTACCTTCTTGAACGCCTCAATTCTCGATATGTTTGTGAGACCTGTTAATACGCCATTTCCGTTCTTATCTCTCAAACCTCTTTGTACACCGTATTCATCAAAAAGCTCCTGAGGTATATAATCTGCTTTTCTACAGACATCTCCGTATTTTGATGTAAAATCTAACACATCTTCTTTTACTGCCATGTTCATCGCCTGCCTTTCATTTTATTAATAATCCCATTACATTCTCTCATGGTTAATAATCTAATTATAAAGTTCCAATAAAGCCAAGTCAATGGATAAATTGTTAACGTTATTTTAAGAATTTTTAATAAATCTTAATAATTGGGGCTTTTTCAACATAATCAGACAAAAGTACAAATCATTGCACAGGCAGTTTTATATAAAATTTATGTAAAATGAAACAACCCGGGGTAGGATTTCCGGGTTCTGAATAAAGCTATGTACATATTGACGAAATTTTCATTTTGTTACATTAATCAGACGTCCTACCTTTAAAACGAGAAAAAGAGTTTATCACATGGCAGAACAGCGTACTATTCACCCTTCAGGCACTCAATTAAAAAATCTCTAGCCTCTTTTTGAGTAAAAAATTTCTGATTCTTTTCAGTCAGATATGAGATTGATTCATTCCAATCCTCTAAAGTATAGTTTTCGGGAACTATTTTCTGTATAATTAACGCCAACGGCTCTTTCCATTGTTCTGAACGAAGATTTGAAAGATATTCACATCCTATCATTTCTGTTAAGTCGTCTAGCAAATTACCATAGCTCACTGTTTACACCAACTTTCCAAACAAGCTTGTATGACGAAGTATAAAAATTTAGTTCCGTCATATCTACAGTCTCAAATAGTTATATTGTACTCAACATGTTTATCAACATAATAAGCATTATGTTGTAAAAAATTATTATAATATTAGCAGCCAACACCATATCTAAAATTTTCGATGTTTATCCAAATAGGTTATATAATTTTTTCGCCTTAAAATATATTATTTTTTGTGTGTAAACAGATAAGCTCTTGTATTTTTCCCAAAATTCATTCATAATAGAAACAAGCGGCACAAAAACATGAGGTTTATTCATTACATAATGCTTATTATGTAATGAACGCCCATCAAACTATCAGCCCCAGCCTTGACAGAGTTTTCATATACTCTTCACCGCTTGTATAGGTATAAATTCTCGTTGTATCTACGCTTGAATGACCAAGAATATCAGCAAGACGTACCAAGTCCTTTTCAATCCTATAAAAAGTAAGGGCAAATAAATGCCTTAAATTATGAGGAAACACCTTCTGACTGTCCACCCCGGCTGTCTCACATAAGGATTTCATTTCAGTCCATATGTTGCTCCTATTTAAAGGGAATCCATTTCTTGTTATAAAAACCGGGCCTTTTGTTATCCCATTTTCCAAACAGTATTTTTTCAGATATTTTCTGAGTTCATTAGGCATAAAGACAATTCTTTCACGTCCCTTATTTACAATGCGAACATACCCTGTTTTTAAAGTTTCGACTGTAATAAACTTATGCTCGCTTACTCTGATGCCCATGCCGCATATAGTCTGCATAAGAAGTGAAAGCCTTTCATTTTTTTCAGACTGTGCCGCCCTTACAAGCCTTATATACTCTGATTTTGTAAGCTCCCTTTCCCGCTCTCTGAAGGTTTTTTTCTGAATTTTAAAAAGCTTTATTCTTAAACCATAAAGCTGATAAAAGCTGAAAAAGCTGTTGAGCGCTGTTATCATGCTGTTTGCGCTTGTCGCTTTATATTTATCTCCAAGCATTTTTTTATAGTCTATTGAAAGTTCCTTTGTAATTTCCCTTCCAAAGGAAAACTGATAAAACATTTTAATATCACGCATATATTTTTCTACCGTATTTTTGCTTTTTTCCTCTTCAATCAAATACTTTTTGTACTTTTCAAGCATTTTTTCATCTATAACCATAATTTACTGCCTCCTTTTTAATATAATTTGCAAAAACATTATACCCTATTCACAAACTTGGCAGTAAAATAATAACGGCCTGTACGTCAGGCCGTTTTATTAATAGACTTCAGTGTCACAGGCAATAATTTTAATCGTTTGATTTGTCAAAGTCATCATTTTCAAACTCATCATTAAATTCACTTATGACTTTTAGGCAGTTTAAATCAAGGTCAAGAACAGTTGCAATTCTAATGACGGTAGTCAAAGAAGGATTAACTTTTCCGGCCTCTAAATTCTGATAATGTCTAGTGCTTAATCCGCACCTAAAAGCCATTTCATCCTGTGTTAAATCGTTCATTATTCGGTACTGTTTTAAAAGTTTAGCAAAATTCTTTGCAGCGGATTTTGACATAATAAACACCTCTATCCGCATGATATGACAGTTTTTGCTAAAATAACACGATTGGAAGAACGTATTTTACAAGTTAATGGTAATATTTATTCAATTATATTCAATATCGACAACTTATTTTTACTTAACGACATTTTTCACTCCGACTATCATTAACACTTTCTTTTAGTAAATCAAATTTATAATATTTTGTGTATTTTGTCTATTATATATAGTTAAACCAACAATCTTTAAAATATAATAGAACAAGTATCAAATAATGTAAAGCCAAAAATAAAATTGTCTGGTTTATTCCTTTGTTTCGTATATTCATTAAACTACATAATTAAACAAATATATTCGTTATTTTTCACAAAATGCACCTGCTATTCGTATTAAATAAGTTAATTTATTGGTATATTCTTCCTTATAAAGGAGGTATTATCTATGTCACTAGCAACCAAGTTTTCACACGAGGTTTATCTTGCCAGAACTCGTCTGGGCCTTACCCAGCAAGCGGTAGCCGACGCCGTTTCTATTTCCGTACGATGGTATCAATATATTGAAAATGACTCACATATGCCCAGTGCTGATCTGATGCTTAGACTTATTTTTTATTTAGGTATTGATATCAACGTTTTCAGAGATGAGGTGAATCATATTGTTTCTGTATCTTCCAATTAAGGAGCGCTGTTACAATAAAGCTATCGGTTATTATTTTTCCTTTGGCATAAAGATTTATCGCTTAACTGAAAACTGCTGTTCAGTAGAATTCCGTATTTCTGATATTTCGATTTCCGAGGCCTTTGTTTCAAATTTATCACTGCTGTGTACTAAGCAGCAGCTCAGCCCTATTCATTTTGAAGAAATTATTGACGACTTAATATAAGATGACTTTAGGTGATAATAAAGGATTGCTTACTATCTTAAAACTATTTTGATATATTGAAAAAGGCGGACATAAATATGTTCCGCCTTAAATCCGATAAAACATTTTATATTATAATAGAGGATTGTCAGCTCTAGCCTTCAGTCTCTCCCATCTTGTATCAATTTCCTTTTGTACACTTTCTACTACTTCTGAGTATTTATTGTTGGTCAAGTGCTTTGTACGTCCCATCATAGAAAACCAGTCAAGCACCGTGATTTTTTTATTAGCGCTTTCAGGGTTATAGCTCAAAGAGGTTATGCCGTTTTCTATCTCATAAAGCGGGAAATAACAGCAGTCGACTCCTGCTCCAATAACCTTTCTTTCTGTATTGGGCTTATCTGACCAGTTAAGTGGGCAGGCTGAAAGTGCCTTTAAATACGCCGTACCGTATTCATTTGAGTAGGCCTTAGCCTTGGCCGCCTTTTTTATAAAATCCAGAGGATTAGATTCAGCTACAGTAGCTACATATGGTATATTAGCAGCGGCCATTATAATTGGGGTGTCTTTGTTAAAAAATGTCTTTCCGTACTGCTCTTTTCCAACATGAGAGGTTGAGCTTTTTGCACCTTTTGGTGTGGAATATGAAAGCTGATAGCCTGTATTCATATATCCGCCGTTATCATATTCAAATATAATCAGCTTATTATTTCTCAGCGCTGTTCCAAGGGCAGACCCCATACCTATGTCCATTCCTCCGTCTCCGCTCACCATGACAAAGGTTATTTCGCCTTCAGGATATTCTCCTCTCTTCTGTCTTTGCCTAAACATTTCAGCAAGTCCAGTCAATGTAGCGGCGCCGTTTTGAAACAGGTTATGAATATACGGTACTTTAAATGAGGTTTTAGGATAAGCTGTTGTAACTACCATTCCGCATCCTGTCTGAAACAGCAGTACGACGTTTCCTTCAATGCCCTTCATCAGTAAATTAATGTTTACTGGTATTCCGCAGCCGGGGCATGCTCCGTGTCCTGGCGCAAGTCTTTTAGGCATTGCGGTCGTCTCATTAACACGCCCTCCTTTTACAGTCATCTTTCCATTATCAAACGCACATTTAGTTAGCCCAGGAGTTGACTCTTTCTCTGTTATAGGTCTAAAATATTGGCTGGGCTCAAGTTTTTTATCTCCAGGATAGACACCAATATAATCAAATTTCTTTAAATCCGCTTCATAGCATGAAAGCAGCATTTCTTCTGCCTCTTTTTCATAAAAATCCCTTCCGCCTAATCCATAAACTCTTGAAAACACTTCCGCATTCGATTTATACTCCTGCAGCATAGCCTTGAGCTCTAATGAGAGGTTTCCTCCTTCGGCTCCGTAACTGTCCTGCCTGTCTCCCACTATAATTTTTTTTGAATTTCTGCACAATGAAAAAAGCTCCTCAGAAGGATATGGACGGAGTACGTTTGTTGTAAAAACGCCGACCTTTTTCCCTTTTTCTCTCAGCTTATCCACTGCAACCTTTGCAGTATGATAGCTTGACCCTAAAATGTACAAAACAACATCAGCATCATCTGTTCTATATCCCTCCGCCATTGTAATCTCTCTTCCTGAAATATTCTTATACTCATCAAATATCTTAGGTATGGCCTTTCTTGCGCTTTCCATAGCCAGATGAAGCTGATATTTATTATTTAGAATATCCGGTTCATTCATATATGAGCCTATTGATACGGGATTTTCAAGGTCTAGGGCTGAATATTCAGCATTATATGATCCAATAAAATTCTGAACTGTTCGGTCGTCTTCAAACACATAACATTTACGTTTTTGATGGCTTGTAAAAAACCCGTCAAACGCTACAATTACAGGAAGCTTTACGTCTTCAGCAATTTTAAGGGCACAAATATTCATGTCATAGACCATCTGCGGAGAGCTTGCAAACAATATTATCCATCCTGTATTTAGAGTATACATAATGTCACTGTGGTCTCCCTTTATACACAATGGGCCTGATACTGTTCTGCAAGCCACATTCATAACCATAGGAAATCTGGTACCTGACTGGACTGGAAGCTGTTCAAGAGCGTATAAAAGACCATTAGCGCTTGTTGCATTAAATACCCGGCCTCCACCTGTTGAAGCCCCATAGCATATACCTGCTGCACTGTGCTCTCCTTCAGCCGCAATCAATGATATGTCATGTTCTCCATCCGCTTTCATTTGGTCGAGATATTCTGCGATTTGTGTTGAAGGAGTTATCGGATAATACCCCATTACATGATAGTTTATCTGCTTAGCGGCATACGCCGCCAGCTCGTTCCCGCTTTCAAACAGAATTTTTTGCTTTTCCATTAAACGATACCTCCATCAATACGTTTTTCATCCAAATACGCCTCGCTTGTGACCCATGAATTTGCACCTGTGTCCTCAAACTCCAATTTATCAACTATTAAGTCTTTATTTCTTGTGAACCACTCAGGATTTTCATGTTCTCTTTCATTCCCAGCAACCAATGCATTTGTCGGGCATACCTCCACACATCTCAAGCAGCCCTTACAGTGATGATAATCAAGCCCGGTGTTTATCATTGCCGGACGGCCTTTAAACTCTCCCGGTTTAAATTGAAACACCATATCCGGACAAGTAGTATCACATAGGCCGCAGTTTATGCATTTATCCTGTATAAATAACGGTATATATCCTTCTCTCGAGGCTGAAAGATCATTTGACACTGTACTGCCAAATCGCGTATTTACACCGCCAATAGGAGCATTTTCATAACCCCATTTGTTTTTTACCTCTTCATAATCAACCTTAGGGTATTTTCCGTCATTCTTAAAAAGCTTAAATACAGCTTCTTCATATCCTCTTTTTACACCTTCAATATTATTTTTAATCAGCTCAGGATACTTTTTTCCTATAGTGTCTTTAACCATTTCAACTGTTAAATCCAATGGAATAAATCCGCTTGCCTTAACTATTGCACCAAGAATAACCATGTTAATCCTTGTTTTAGATTCCATAGCTATTTTGAGAGCGTCAATACAGTACACCTCTCCTGCACAAAGCTTCAGCCTTTCTCTCATTTCATCAGGTGTAGATGATGTATTTATAATGATCTTTGTTTCCTCTGAAACACCTGCTGTTACTGACATTTTCCCAATCATAGCCTCGTGGAAAAGCCCAAGTATATGTGGATTTTCTACCGGGCTGTTTATTCCAATATCGTGCGAGTCGCTGCACCAGCGTATATATGCTTTGACAGGCGAACCCCTTTTTTCAGAACCATAGCTTGAAAAGCTGGCGGAATTAAGGCCCATGTATACTGCACCCAGTTCACCAAGCATTTTACCACATAGGTTGGCTCCCAAGCCTCCTATGCTTTCCAGCCGTATTTCATAATATCCGTTTTCATTTAATATTGGCAAATCCATAGACAGTCTCCTTTAATTTTTAATTATCTATATTTTATTATTTACCAAAACAGATTCTTTATTAAGCTTTAAAGCAATTATTAAAAATTATTGCTGAAAAAACGCCGCAGGTTATGTTAAAACATAATCTGCGGCGGTCTAAAAACTCCTACGTCTTACGGGAATTGAACCCGTAGCCTTTCGGTCCGGAGCCGAACGCTCTATCCATTGAGCTAAAGACGTTTAATCATATGCAGTTAATCCGGCTCAAAAATTCCACTGTGATCATTTCCGAGCATATTTTTTCAATAAGGAAGCGTCTGGCGCCAAATGCCCTCATCAGTTCCTTATATTCATCAAACTGACTATAAAATCCAAGCGCTGCGTCGCATGCATCTTTTGCAGCCGCAGATATAAGCCTTTCATTCGAAGCGTTATCCATATCCAAAAAGCCTGCGGCTTCTATACCGTTTACCGCGGCCTCTGCAAATGGCATAAGCTTTAAGCTTACAGCTTCAAACACTCTTTTTTGAACATCTAAGTTATCTCCGGACAGGGCTTCAGCCCTGTCCAGAAATCCCTTATTATTTTTCTGTTCAATATACTCCCTGAAAATATTATCTATTTCCAAGCCTTCGTCAAAATCTCTGCCGAAACTATACATACACTATCTCCCGAAACCTTATATGGTTATTATATGCGGGAGGCCCTGTCATAGTGCTTATAATTCAATATGCAGAGGTTTTAAGTTCCATATTTCATCGGCATACTCGCGTATCGTTCTGTCACTGGAAAATTTTCCGCTTTTTGCAGTGTTTAAGACAGCCATCCTTGCCCATCCGTCTTTATCTCTATATGTTCTTTCAAGCCTCTCCTGCGCTTCAACATACGATGCAAAATCCTTCAGAACAAAGTATTCATCACTCCGATTGCTTCCCAAAAGTGAATTGTATATGTCTCTGAATAGCTCAGGGTTATTAGGAGAAAATGTTCCATCCACAAGCGACTCCATAATTCTTGCCACTCTTTCGTCACTATGGTACACATCCCAAGGGTTATAGCTGTGTTCTCTGCTCATTTTAGCAGTTTCATCTGAAGATAATCCGAAAATAATAATATTCTCTTCTCCAACCTCATCATGTATTTCGACATTGGCGCCATCCATTGTGCCTATTGTCACCGTTCCGTTAAGCATAAACTTCATATTTCCTGTACCCGAAGCCTCTTTTCCGGCAGTAGAAATCTGTTCACTGACATCAGCGGCAGGAATTAACCTTTCCGCTAGTGTAACACAGTAATTTGCCATAAAAACAACCTTAATTCTGCCGTTTACATCTAGGTCACTATTAACGACATCAGCAACTGAATTAATCAGTTTTATTATATCCTTAGCCCTTTTGTAGCCTGCTGCGGCCTTTGCCCCAAATATAAATGTTCTGGGTACAATATCCATGTCGGGATTTTCTTTAAGTCTAAAATATAAATTGATTATATGCATTACATTAAGAAGCTGGCGTTTGTATTCATGCAGCCTCTTTACCTGAATATCATATATCGACTGCGGATTAACGTCAATACCATTTGTCTCTTTTATATACTCTGCAAGTCGGGCTTTGTTCTCAGCCTTAATATCCATAAACTTATCTCTGAATTCCTTGTCATCGGCATATGGAATAAGCTTATTAAGCTCATCAAGGTTAGTAATCCAATTATCGCCTATTGTGTCGGTTATAAGAGAGGCAAGAGAGCTGTTAGCGTGCAGAAGCCATCTTCTTTGCGTTATTCCGTTTGTCTTATTATTAAATTTATCAGGATAAAAATCATAGAAATTTTTAAGCTCCTGCTTCTTAAGTATTTCACTGTGCAGTTTTGCCACTCCGTTAACAGAATGGCTTCCCACTATAGCCAAATAGGCCATTTTTATCTGGCTGTCAGCTATAATTGACATATCATGTACTCTGATAGGATCATTTCCGTATTTCTGTACAAGCTCAATACAGAAGCGTCTGTTAATTTCCTCAATTATCATATATATTCTGGGAAGAAGGCGGCTGAAAAGCTCAATTGGCCATTTTTCCAAAGCCTCTGACATAATAGTATGGTTTGTATATGCACAAACCTTGGTTGTTATTTCCCATGCTTCGTCCCAAGGCACGTCATTTTCATCCACAAGCACCCTCATAAGCTCGGCAACCGCAATACTTGGATGCGTGTCATTAAGCTGGAAGGCCACCTTATCAGGAAGCTCCTTAAAATCACTGTGAGTTGTTTTAAAGCGCTCAATAACTCTTTGTACCGTAGCGGATATAAAGAAGTACTGCTGTCTTAAACGCAGTTCCTTTCCCTGTATATGCTCATCAGCAGGATAAAGCACCTCTGTAATAGTGCTTGCAATGTTTTGTTCCTCAACAGCTTTGGCGTAGTTTCCCTCATTAAATGACTTAAGGTCAAAGAAATTTTTTGGTCTGGCCTCCCAAAGGCGCAGTGTATTAACTGTATTATTTCCATAACCAATTACAGGATAATCATACGGAACAGCTATTACAGACGAGTAGTTTTCCTGTATGAATCTGTACTCTCCGTTTTCTTTAATCTCTGTTCTTACATCCCCGCCAAACTTGACCTCTACCTCATATTCCGAACGCTTTATAGCCCAGAAGTCTCCGTTGGCAAGCCAATTATCAGGCTTCTCAACCTGATAACCGTTTTCTATTGCCTGTTCAAAGATACCATAATGGTATCTTATACCGCAGCCATAGGCCGGATATTCCATAGTTGACAAAGAGTCGAGGAAGCATGCGGCCAGTCTGCCAAGACCTCCGTTTCCAAGACCTGGGTCAGCCTCGGCATTTTCAATAGTATTATAATCTATGCCAAGCTCTTCAAGAGCCTCTTTAACTGTATCATGCATAAGAAGGTTCATTACCCCGTTTCCGAAAAAGCGTCCCATAAGGAACTCCATTGAAAGATAATAAACCATTTTTACATCTTTTTCTTTATACTCATCATGAGTTTTAATCCATTTCTCAGTAAAAACCGTTCTAAGTGCATAAACAGCCGCTTCATATATCTCAACGGTCGTAGCGGTGTCTACGGTCTTTCTGAAAAGAGTTTTAAGGCACTCGACAACCGCGTTTTTTATTGATTCCTTTGATACAATTTCCATTAATTCGCCTCCCGAAATAGTTTATAAAATAGCTATTACGGCTCCCAAAAAGCCTGCGGCGGCAGCTGCGCCGGTAACGGCGTTAGTAAAAACATCCGCTTCAGGCAGGGCAAAAACACAGCCCATATACATAACAGCGCCGGACGCCATATATTCTATAAATCCAATGTTAAAATATCTGGCGGCGGCAAAAAGAATAACCGAAAGCATGCATACCACGTAGCTGTTTGCCCCAATTGTGTCAAGAACAATTCCCACAAAGGCTCCCGCAATAACGAGGGCCACCACCAGAATGCAGCTTACTGCATTTTCAGTAAATCCTATTGCCGAAAGGGAACCTGCGGCTATTAAAATGCCTCCCATTATCCCCTTTAATACATCTGCAGATATTTTTTTGCTGTCCTTCATAAATTATCTCCCAAAACACACATATATATCATTATATGCATAATGGGCTTGTTTCTAATTATTCATTGCTCTTAAGCTTTTCTGCTCTTTCTGAGGCAGAAAGGGTATCAACGATTTCGTCGATATCGCCTTCCATCACACTATCAATTTTATAAAGTGTCAGGTTAACCCTATGGTCTGTAACCCGCCCCTGAGGAAAATTATAGGTACGTATTCTTTCATTACGGTTACCGGTCCCTACCTGTGCCTTTCTTTCTCCGGCAATTTCCTCATTGTGCTTTTTAAGCTCCATATCATATATTCTGGCATAAAGCACCTTAAGCGCCTTATTCTTATTTTTAAGCTGGCTCTTTTCATCCTGGCAGGATACTACAATACCAGTAGGAATATGCGTTACACGTACCGCCGAGTCTGTAGTATTTACACACTGTCCGCCGTTGCCTGACGCCCTGAAAACATCTATGCGCACATCGTTCATATTTATGTTGACATCAACCTCATCAGCCTCTGGAAGCACAGCCACTGTTACTGTTGACGTGTGTATTCTTCCACCTGACTCTGTCTCAGGTACGCGCTGAACCCTGTGCACACCGCTTTCATATTTAAAACGGCTGTATGCTCCCTGACCGGAAATCATAAAGCACACCTCTTTAAAGCCTCCAAGGTCACTTTCATTGGCATTCATAAGCTCAGTTTTCCAGCCTTTCTTTTCAGCGTATTTATTATACATTCTGAAAAGGCTGCCAGCAAAAAGCGCAGCTTCATCTCCGCCCGCCCCGGCTCTAATCTCCATGATAACGTTTTTGTCATCGTTAGGGTCCTTTGGAATAAGCAGTATTTTCAGTTCATCTTCAATTTTTGACAGTTTCTCTTTATTTTCTGAAAGCTCTTCCTTAACCAGCGTCCTAAATTCGTCATCGATGCTGTCATCAAGCATTTCAAGGGCATCATCAATGGCGCCCTTAGTCATTTTATATTCATTGTATTTTTCAGCTATTGGAGTTATAGCGCTGTACTCCTTCATAAGAGAGCGCCATTTGTCCTGATCAGCTATAATATCAGGGTCATTTATAAGCAGGGCAAGCTCCTCATGCCTGCTTACAAACTCAGCCAAACGCTCAAACATCAAAATCCCCCTTGCGTGCCCTAATCACACGGTTAAGCCCGCTTAGATCATTTATAACTTCTATATCTTTAAATCCGTTTTTCTCCAATATTTCAGTAACCTCGGCTGCCTCATCATATCCTATTTCATATAATATGAAGCCTCGGTTTTTAAGTAATTTAAATCCATCTCTGCTTATCCTTCTGTAAAAGTCAAGGCCGTCATCTCCTCCGCACAGCGCGGTATAAGGTTCATATTCTCTGACATCCGGCATTAGCTCCTCCATATCCAGTCTGCGTATATACGGTGGATTTGATACTATCATATCAAACTTTATATCAGGAAGTCCTGTAAAAAGGTCTCCTTTAAAAAAGAATACTTTTTCATTTACTCCGTTTAAACGCGCGTTCTTTTGCGCCGTTTCAAGTGCGGTCTGACTAATATCGGTACCATAGCAGTTTACATCCGTATATTTTGCCAGGCTCACAGAAATACATCCGCTGCCAAGTCCTACTTCAACAGAGTTATGAAGCTTATATTTTTTTATAGACTCAATCGAACTTTCTACAAGTATTTCAGTATCAGGACGAGGAATAAGGATACCTGGACCAACCTGAAACTTAAGCCCCATAAACTCCTTATGTCCTATTATATACGCCGCAGGCTCAAGAGCCGTACGGCGTAATATCATACTTTCAAAAGCCAGCTGCTGTTCTTCGCTGGTCTCCTCATACCATTGTGTAAGAATCTGAATACGGCTTTTTTTTAAAGTCTCAGCCATAAACAGCTCCGCTTCAAACCGCGGCTCCTCTATTCCCGCAGCGCACAGCCTGTTTGACGCATCGTTTATTAAATCCTTTATTTTCATAGTGCCTCCGAAGCAAGGCACCTCCACTGTCCCGAATGCACAGGGACAGCCTCCGGCTCTTCGTCCTCAAGGACTGTAACAAGCGCAGCTATAGCGCACTCTATTTCCTCTTCATCCGGTTCAGCCGTTGTAAGCTTCTGAAGGCACATTCCAGGTGCGCTTACCAGTTTCACAAAAATCGAGTCGCTGCGGCCGGCCCATTTGATTATTTCATAGCTTACTCCTGAAATAAATGGAACAAGAAGTATACGGCTGAGCATTCTCATTCCTATATTATCTGTACGGACAAATACAAACACAACCATGCTGACAACCATTACTATAAGCATAAAGCTCGTTCCGCATCTTTTATGGAGTCTAGTATGTTTCTTTACATTTTCAGGCGTAAGCGCTTCTCCCGCCTCATAGCAGTTAATAGTCTTATGCTCAGCTCCGTGATACTGAAATACACGCTGTATTTCCTTCATTCTTGATATTAGAAAAATATATACAAGAAATATTACAATTCTAAGCAGCCCCTCTATTACACTGAGCATATGAGGCCCTGATATATATTTGTTGAAGAAGCTCCCCAGCCATACCGGAAGCATAAAAAAGAGCAAAAGCGCAATTACAATCGAAACAGCTACGCTGAAATACATCATGTAATCGTTAAGCTTTTCCCCGTACTTATCCATAAGCTTTTTTTCAAACTTTGACGGTTCTTCTTCTGTTTCCTCTTCACCGGCCAGAACAGCACTCTGCATTAAAATTTTAGTACCTACAATAAGGGAATCCAAAAAAGCCGATATTCCTCTGAATATTGGATATGTGAAGAGTTTGTATTTACCTAATATAGTCTCATTGTCTTTCTTCTCAACGGCGATTTCACCTTCGGGAGTACGTACCGCGGTAGCATAAACTCTTCTGCCCCTCATCATTACGCCCTCAATTACCGCCTGTCCGCCATAATATGTTTTACTCATCAAAACACTTCCTTAAATAAGCAAAAAGGGACGGCATAGATAACGCCGACCCCTTATTTTTAAGATTACTTTCTGCCATATTTCTTGTTGAATTTCTCAACACGACCGCCGCTTTCAAGTAAAAGCTTCTGGCTTCCTGTATAGAACGGATGGCACTTTGAGCAAACTTCGACTGAGATTTCGTCCTTTGTTGAGCCTGTTACGAACTCATTGCCGCAGTGACATCTAACCGTTACCTGCTTGTAATCGGGATGGATACCTTTCCTCATTTTTTTCACCTCATTTTATATATTTGTTGATCAATAGCATTCAATCTTATATCTATTTATAGACAACAAACAGATTATAGCATATACTTGCAAATCTTGCAAGATACTATTTTATTATATTTTTCTCCATCATATTAATTCTTTTCACAAATGCCGCATTATTCTCCGTCTTTTTCATTAAATCAATTACAAATGGAGTAGTCTCAGAGGTACTAGCATTTGCCGACATTCTTCTCATGGCGTATACAGCATCCATTTCATCTTTTGAGAGCAGAAGTTCTTCCCTTCTTGTTCCGCTTTTATTTACGTCAATAGCAGGGAATATTCTTCTCTCGGAAAGCTTTCTGTCAAGCACAAGCTCCATATTTCCTGTTCCTTTGAACTCCTCGAATATTACCTCGTCCATTTTGCTGCCAGTATCTATGAGTGCTGTTGCTAAAACAGTCAGGCTTCCTCCGTTTTCAATATTTCTTGCCGCTCCAAAAAATTTTTTAGGAAAATAAAGTGCAGATGGATCCATACCGCCGGAAAGCGTTCTTCCGCTCGGAGGCATAATAAGATTATAGGCTCTTGAAAGTCTTGTTATGCTGTCAAGAAGTATTACAAGATCCTTGCCCTGTTCTACCATTCTCTTTGCTCTTTCAAGCACCATTTCGGCTACAAGCTTATGGTGTTCAGGCTTTTCATCAAAGGTAGAGTAGACAATATCAACATTTTCGCCCTCAATGGAGCGCTGAATATCTGTTACTTCCTCAGGCCTTTCGTCAATAAGCAGCATAATCAAGCTTATTTCCTTATGGTTTTTAGTAATGGCGTTTGCCATTTTAGTCAAAAGAATAGTTTTACCAACCTTAGGGGGAGCGACTATCATACCGCGCTGTCCCTTTCCGATTGGAGCTACTATATCAATAATTCTTCCGCTTATTTCGTCCCTTGTTGTTTCAAGCCTTAGTTTTTCACTTGGATAAATTGGCGTTAAGTTCTCAAAAACAGGCCTTCCCACAGCTTTCTGCGGGTTATCTCCGTTGACGCTTTTAACAAACAGCAGAGCTCCGTACCTCTCGCCCTCTCTTGCCTGCCTGGTGACGCCCTTTACATTATCTCCTGTGCGAAGATTAAAACGTCTTATCTGAGACTGCGATATGTAAATATCGTTATCACCCTGCTCGAAATTCTCCGTTCTGAGGAAACCATATCCATCGGCCATTATTTCAAGCACGCCTTCGCTTTCGTCCCCTTCGGGAACAGCAGGCTCAGGATCTTTTTCCTGAGCCTTTTCCGCCGCTTCCGAAACATTTATTTCATGTATGGCTATCTTTATGCTTTTTACAAGTTCATCCTTCTTAACCCCGGTAACCCGTTTTATACCGAGCTTCTTTGCTTCCTCACGAAGCTCAGCCAGAGTTTTTCCTTCTAAATCAAGGTACATCATACCCCTCCAAATTATGCCGCAGGTATAGTAAGTGTCATACCCTCTCTGATTTTATCATTTTCAGTAAGTCCGTTTGCAGTAAGAATTCTGTCATAGTAAGAGCCGTTTCCGTACATCTTAGTTGCAATTCCCCAGAATGTGTCTCCAGCCTGTACTGTATATGTTTTTGAACCGCTGTTTGTATTCGCCGGTGTAGTCTGTGCATTACTGCCGTTGTTACTGTTTGTATCACTTGGTTCAGCAGCATTATTGTCGCCGCCCGCATTTCCGCCAAGCTGTGCCTGAAGGTTTTCAACCTGCTCTGTAAGGCTGAGGTTGTCAAGCTTAAGCTGTTCGTACTCTGTTTCCATTGTTTTGTAGCTGGTTACCTGTTCATTAAGCTTTGTAACCTGTCCTGACAAAGAAGCAACCTTATAGATAAAAAATGCGAGAACAACTACTGCAGCAACTATAATAACTATTCTAAGTACACTGTTGCCCGAATGTTTCTCTTCATAATAATCGTCATCCTCACGAAAGAGCTCATTAAGATTAGCCTGTTTCTCTATGTTATCAAGTTCAAGCGCCTTTTCATCAATCTGTCTGTGGCTTCTTTTAGGCTTTGAGCTTCTTTCAGCCCTGTCTTCTTTTCTGACTTTCTTTCTGGGTCTTTCGTCTACCTCTTCAAACTCCTCAAACTCGTCCTGGTCTACGGGTTCAACGTCCACCCCACCGAGCATTTTAGCGACCTTTTCCGCTGTAATGTCATCATCGCTTTTAGGTTCTTCATACTTGGCTTCTTCAACTGCGTGATGGGCTTCTGATTTCTGTTTTTTTGCTGACGGAGTAACAAGCCCCTTTGTAAAATTAGTAATATCTCCAACATAGTCGTGAAGATCCTCAGGCTCTACCACATCTTCTACAGGGTCCTTTGAAGCCGAAGCTATTTCTTCCTCTTCAAAATGGTCTTCCTGCTCATTATCAGCTTCACCGTCAGTTTCCGTAACCGCCCTTAAATTTTTTTCTCTGGCCGACTTAATCTTAATGCTGTGTGTAAGCTCATCGCTCACCTCTTTTTTCATAAGCGGATGTGTGCCTATGAGCATTTCCGCAACATCCTCAGGCAAGTCACCATAGAGATTTTTATAGTACTCCCTTGAGCCAAAAGCAGCTTCTCCGCTTTCGTTCTCATTTTCCTTGTTGTTCATATTATCGTCCATATTTTAATTATCCCTCCGGTAATATATAGCTGTCAATATCTGCCTATTTACATAATGAGCCATATTAATTTAGCTTATTGTTTTATTTTACAATTCATTGCTGTTTGTGTCAACATTGGGCAGATTTTTTAAGATAAAAGTAATAAAAAGCGTTATTCTCATAACGCCTTTTATTTTACTTAATTTAATTTCTCATCAAGCATTTTAATGCCTGTATCAATTCTTCTAAGCGTTTCTTCCTTGCCAAGAATTACAGCAAGCTCTGTAGCCCCGCCCGGTGACGAAGGCTTTCCTGAAAGCGCAGTTCTGACCGGCCAAAGTATCTGTCCGTTTTTAAGGCCTTTTTCTTTAGCAAGCTCCATAAGGCACTCATAGAGGGTATCATTCGACCAATTCCCCTGGCTTTCAAGCACAGGCACGACCGCCTTAAGGCTTTCAAGAGCAATTTCCTCAGTAGTTTTCATCTTTTTATGAATGTAGAGCTCAGTAGAATATTCAGGAAGTGCATCTATAAAATCAACTAGCTCCGGAATATCATTAAGTGTTTCGAGTCTCGTTTTTAAAAGCTCTCCAACAAATTTGAGATCTATGCCGGGAGTTTTCACGGCTTCCTTAAGTTTAGGCTCAGCAAGTTCCCAATACTTATCGAAATCCATCATCTTAAGATACTCGCCGTTCATCCATGTTAACTTTTTAATGTCAAATATTGAAGGCGACTTGCTTATACCCGAGATATCAAACTTTTCGATAAGCTCGTCCATAGAGAAAATCTCCTGATTATTCGAAGGGCTCCATCCAAGCAGAGCGATATAATTCACAACGGCCTCAACAATATATCCCTCATTTATAAGATCCTCAAATGATTTGTCGCCATGACGCTTTGAAAGCTTATGCTGCGCATCCCTCATAACCGGGGGAAGGTGTATATACTCCGGGGCGTCCCAGCCAAAGGCATCATAAAGAAGATTATATTTCGGTGTCGAGGAAAGATACTCGCTTCCTCTTACAACATGGGTTATATTCATAGTATGGTCATCAACGACATTGGCAAAATTATATGTCGGAAAGCCATCAGATTTAATCAATATTTGATCGTCCAGCTCACTGTTGTCAACTGTAATAGTGCCATAAACAACGTCCTCAAATGTTGTTGTGCCTTCTCTTGGCATAAGCTGGCGGATAACAAACGGTTTCCCTGACGCAAGATTAGCTTCAATTTCCTCCTTTGGCAGGCTAAGGCAGTGTCTGTCGTAGCGTGCAAAAGCGTCACCATGCTCATTGCTCTCCTTAAGGGAATCCAGTCTCTCCTTTGTGCAGAAACAGTAATATGCCTTTCCCTTTTTAACAAGTTCAAGGGCATAGTCCATATACATTCCCATTCTTTCGCTCTGTACGTATGGACCGTATTCTCCTCCTACATCAGGGCCCTCATCATGTTTAAGCCCAGTCAGTTCAAGAGTCTTATATATTACATCAACGGAGCCTTCAACCTTTCGCTCCTGGTCAGTATCTTCTATACGCAGTATAAACTTACCACCCTTTGATTTTGCTATAAGATATTCATATAACGCAGTTCTTAAGTTGCCAATATGCATATAACCTGTGGGGCTAGGCGCAAATCTTGTTCTTACTTCCATTTTGTTCCCTCCAAAAAATATTGTCATCTTATTTATATTAAACTCTGACAGCAAAAAAGTAAAGGAAAAACAAGGCAAGGCGCACCATAAAAATTGCATTCTACTTCTTTATTACTTTTATTTCAGCAGTTTTGTCAGTATCGTTCCATACTATTTCGGACACCCCGACTACCAATCCATAAAAATCCCTGACAGGTGCAAACAGAATATCGTCTGCCATTTTCACTTTGTTATTCATCGCTATATCATAGCCGTTTATCTGCACCATATACGTATCAGCTTCAAACCGTGCCACTCTCTGGCCAAAAATCACTGAGGCCGAGTTCTGCCCTTCTTCCATTACAGTGTTGGCAAAAACAGACTTTGCCATTCCCTCCAGCGGAGCCATCAACACCCCATTTTCAGAAATATAGATCGGCGAGGACAGCTCAATTATTTGCTCCTCAGTTCTTATGCAGCTCTCGCCGGACTTTACAGATATGGGCGTAACCTGCCTCTCTTTGCTCGGGTAATTATAAAGCGCTAAGCATTTCTCAGCGGTTTTTTCTTCAATTATCATTCCGCTTTCACTATCTGTCAGCGTCAGTGTAATATCATATTCTCCGGCAGCAATTGTACTCAAAATATAAATTTCGGCATCTGCTAAGGCTAATGCTGATTTTTTCGTTGAGGCGTTATTTATTTCCAATATAATCCTGCCGTCTTTAATTTTGTCATCAAAGTCCAAATCTCCGTCGGCATACTTAATATAATAGTCATCAAATTTCATAGCCTCCACCGATATGGAAAGCTCCATTCCATCCTTTAGGGCTCCGGCCTCCATTTCCTCCACAGATATATTCATCAAGGGCACACACCTGCACCCTATCATATGTGTTTCTTTTATTATGCGGACTGTCGCCGGTATTTCCTCAAACTCTACAGCTATCATATTTTCTTCACTGGTATCGGCAAATGACGTAAGGGTGTTCGTAAAGGTTAGGACTACAGTTAATAATACTAAAACAAATTTTCTCACGATTTTCCCTCCTATTTAAGCAGAAACAGTCAAGTATATATACAGTTTATACCAGCTTCAAACTGCTTTCAACAAAAAACCATAAAAAAACGGCGGGGGTATGCCCCCCCAAAAAAAATAAAAAAATTTTTGTTCTGCTTTGTCAAGGCAGTTTTCTGCCTTATCAAGAACTTCACGGCCTTCATTTATCATATGTCGGCCTTTTTCTTTATTTTTTGAAAGATAATATGCTCCAGCCGCAGCAGCTACACTTCCGGCAATCATACCGTTTACAAATCTGCCCATTTTATTCCCTCCTAACAAAAAGTGATGTGCCAGATTAGGCACACCACTATTATTTGTTTCTTATATACTTTTTACTCTAATGAATGTATAAACAGCCCGCTTCTTAATTTTGGTTCAAACCATGTAGACTTCGGAGGCATGATTTTGTCCTCGTCTGCAATTGTCATGAGCTGCTCTATAGAAGTTGGATACATAGCAAAGGCTACCTTCATTTCGCCGCTGTCAACTCTTTTTTCAAGCTCTCCAAGTCCTCTTATTCCTCCGACAAAATCAATTCTTTTATCCGTCCTTATATCTCCAATACCAAGCAGCGGTATAAGCACATTGTCCTGCAAAATCGAAACGTCAAGTCCTTTTACAGCATCCTCAGTTATAATTGAGCTTTTTGCTGTCAGCATATACCATTTTTTATTTAAATACATTCCAAAGTCGTATTGTTTTTCCGGCTTAGCACGCCCAGAGACATTTTTAATATCAAATTTTTCTGAAAGCTTTGTAATAAATTCCTCATCGCTCATCCCGTTGAGGTCTCTGACAACACGGTTGTAATCCAATATTTTCAACTGGTCAGATGGGAATATAACGGAGAGATAGTAATTAAACTCCTCATCGCCCGTATAATCCGGCTTCTCAATTCTTCTCTTTAACCCAACCTTAGCGGCAGAAGCATTTCTATGGTGCCCGTCCGCAATATAAAGGCTAGGCACATCCTTAAAAAGCTCCACAAGATTGTTTATATCGTCTTCATTATCTATAACCCACGCTCTATGTTTTATACCGTCCTCAGCCGTAAAGTCATATATAGGAAGATTTTTCTTAATTTTATTAATTATCTCAGATATTTTATCAACTGTACGGTATGCGAGAAAAATAGGGCCTGTGTTTGCGTTACAAATATCGACATGACGAATCCTGTCCTGTTCTTTATCCTCTCTTGTAAGCTCATGCTTTTTTATTATCCCATTTATGTACTCATCAATTGATGTGCAGGCCACAAGCCCCGTCTGGCTTCTGCCTTCCATTGTCAGTTCATATATATACAGCTTAGGCTTATCGTCCTGAATGAGAATTCCGTTCGCTATCAGATTGTCGAGATTCTCCTTTGCTTTAGCGTAAACCTCAGGAGAATAGATATCAATTCCGACAGGGAGGTCTATTTCCGCTTTATCTACATGCAGGAAGGAATAGGGTTTTCCAGCCGTCATATCTCGTGCTTCCTCACTGTTCACCACATCATACGGAAGCGCCGCTACTTTTTCAGCCATAGCAGGTGTTGGCCTTACAGCCTTAAACTGTCTTATTACAGCCATATTCTCAGCCCTTTCTTAAGCTACCTTTACAACTCTAACCTTAAGAATGCCTTCTACTTTCATAAGCATATCCGCAATTTCATTGCATTTTCCGTTAAACGTATCAAGGTCAACAAGAGTGTAGGCGTATTCGCCCTTGCTGTTATTAACCATGTTGTCAATATTAAGGCCTTCATCTGAAATAGCGTTTGCTATTGCGCCTACCATACCTTTTATATTTCTGTGAAGAATGGCCAGTCTTGCCTTGCCTGTGTATGGAATGCTGCACGCAGGGAAATTTACTGAATTTTTGATATTTCCGTATTCAAGATACTGTTTAAGTTCCATAGCTGCCATTTCAGCACAATTTTCCTCGCTCTCAGGAGTAGAAGCTCCAAGATGTGGAATACAGATTACATTGTCAAGGGCAATAACATCTGCGTCAGGGAAATCTGTTATATATTCTGTAATAGTACCGTTATCAATAGCCTCCTTGAGGTCGGCTGTGTTTACAAGACCTCCTCTTGCGAAGTTAAGAAGTCTTGCTCCTTTTTTTGTAATATCAAAAAGCTCCTTATTGAACATTCCCTTTGTGCTGTTATTAAGGGGAATGTGAATTGTTATGTAATCGCAAGCGGCTACAAGCTCTTCCTTTGTACCCGCTCTCTTGACTTCGCTTGAAAGGCTCCAAGCCGCATCAACAGAAAGGAAAGGGTCGTATCCGTAAACTTCCATGCCAAGGCTTACAGCCGCGTTGGCAACAAGCACGCCAATAGCTCCAAGCCCCATTACGCCAAGCTTTTTACCCATAATTTCAGGACCTGTAAACTGTCCCTTACCCTTTTCAACAAGCTTATCAACATTTTCCTTGCCTTTAAGCCCCTTAGCCCATTCAATGCCTTCAACAATTTTTCTTGATGAAAGGAAAATTCCTGTAAGCACAAGCTCCTTAACAGCATTTGCATTAGCGCCAGGAGTATTAAATACAACTATTCCCTTTTCTGAGCATTTATCAATAGGAATATTGTTTGTTCCGGCACCTGCTCTGGCCACACCAACGAGCGCTTCAGGCAGTTCCATCTCATGCATGTCAAAGCTTCTTAAAATAATACCGTCAGGATTAACCATATCGCTGCTAACCACATATTTTTTAGGATTGAGTTTATTTAAACCTACTTCAGAAATAGAGTTAAGTGTCAGTACGTTATACATTTATATTTTCCTCCAATTATTTATTTTCCATTTCAAACTTCTTCATGAAATCAACAAGCTTCTGTACGCCCTCAACAGGCATTGCGTTGTACATGCTTGCTCTCATGCCTCCTACAGTCCTGTGTCCTTTAAGGTTAACAAAGCCGGCGGCTGTCGCCTCTTTAATAAATTTCGCATTAAGCTCTTCTGTAGGAAGAATAAAAGGCGCATTCATAAGGGAGCGGTCCTTGGGTACAACTGTTCCGTTAAACAAATCGCTTGCGTCAAGATAATCATAAAGGATTGACGCCTTTTTCTCGTTAATTTCCTGAACAGCCTTTACTCCGCCTTTTTCTTTAACCCATTCAAATACAAGCCCAGCCACATATATCGCAAATGTGGGAGGTGTATTGTACAGCGAGTCATTATCGACATGTGTTTTGTAATCAAGCATAGTCGGCGTAATGTCCATCGCATTGCCTATGATGTCTTCACGGACAATTACGACTGTAACGCCAGCGGGGCCAACGTTTTTCTGAGCGCCTGCAAACAAAAGTCCAAATTTGCTGACATCAATTTCCTCAGAAAGTATAATTGAAGAAATATCGGTAACAAGAGGTACATTGCCAGTATCAGGCAGTTCTGTATATCTTGTACCATAAATAGTATTGTTATATGTAATATAAAAATAATCTGCTTCAGGGTCAAACTTGCTCTTATCAAGCTCAGGTATATAGCTGAAAACTTTATCCTCAGATGACGCCACAACGTTTACCTTACCATAACGAGCAGCCTCTGATTTAGCCTTTTTAGCCCACTGGCCGGTAAGAACTATATCGCATTTCTTATTTTTAGTCATAAGATTTAAAGGAATCATAGCGAACTGTGTTGAGCCGCCGCCCTGTAAAAAAAGCACTTTATAATTATCAGGTATTTTCATAAGTTCTCTGAGTGTTGCCTCTGCGCTTTGTATTATCTTTTCAAAAGGCTTAGATCGATGACTCATCTCCATTACCGACATACCTGAATCTCCGTAACAGACAAGATCCCTCTGCACTTTTTCGAGTACTTCAAGTGGTAACATAGATGGTCCTGCAGAAAAATTATAAACTCTTTCCATTGAAAAAAGCCTCCTTAAAATATAATAATATAGTTTTGTCGGCGTAGGATTAAAGAAAAAACATGGCATTAAAGCCATGTAAAAAATGCTTTCAGCGTTAAGCCTTTTTTTCATATACGCCATTAAGTTTATAAGGACATATTACTGCTTATATACTTAATGCCGTTTACGACTAAAGCTTTTCGTAATTATATCAACGGTTTTATCAGTTCGTCAAGTTAATCACCTGGCTATTCCGTAGTATATTGCACTAACAAAAATCATTGTATTTTAGCCAAAAGCAACAAACATTATCAAACAATATTTTTAAAGTATAAAAATATTTTATAAAACCCAAAAAATACTTAAAAATAGTTTCCCTTATTACACCATACTATAAAAATTTAACAAAAATAACACATTTCATAGACATTTGTCCACGAGCAATAAAACTAATTAAAAAAGGCGGTCAAATATGACCGCCCATCATTGTTTTACTTAAGTGTTACTTTTGCGCCAACTTCTTCAAGTTTAGCTTTCATAGCCTCAGCGTCTTCTTTAGAAACTGCCTCTTTAAGAACCTTAGGAGCGCCGTCTACGAGCTCTTTAGCTTCTTTAAGACCAAGACCTGTTACTTCTCTAACAACCTTGATTACTTTAATCTTTTCAGCGCCAATTTCTGTAAGTTCAACATTGAACTCTGTCTTTTCTTCAGCTGCACCTGCTGCGGGGCCTGCTGCTACTACTGCAACGCCTGCTGCTGCGGATACGCCGTATTTTTCTTCTGCTGCCTTAACAAGGTCATTAAGTTCGATAACTGTAAGTTCATCAATAGCTGCGAGAATTTCTTCAATTGTTAATTTTGCCATTTTATAGCACCTCCGATAATATTAAACGATTAATGAATTTCTTATTCTGCTGCTGCCTCGCTTGCACCTTCGCCCTTCTTTTCTGCAATCTGACTGATAACTCTTGCGAAAGAAGAGATTGGGCTCTTGAAGCTGCCAAGTAATTTTGAGAGAAGTACCTCTCTTGAAGGAATATCAGCGATAGCCTTAATTCCTTCTGCGTCATAAACGATACCTTCTACAACGCCTGCCTTGAACTCAAGGTTCTTAGCTGTTTCTGAAACCTTTTTAACTATACTTGCACCCTTTGTAGCTTCGTCATATGCGAAAACAACTGCTGTAGGGCCTTCAAGATACTGTGCAATTCCTTCAAACTGAGTATCTTTAACAGCGAAGTTAATCATTGTGTTCTTGTACACTTTATAATCAACGCCCGCTTCTCTAAGCTGCTTTCTTAATTCTGTATCCTCAGCTACAGTAAGTCCTCTTGCATCAACAAGTACTATAGATACAGCCTTGTCAAGTTTCTCTTTGATTTCGTTAACAACGGCCTGTTTTGCTTCAACCTTTGCCATTTTAACACCTCCTTGAATAGGAAAATTATTAAATTGCCTAGTGTACACCGTCAACAATATACGGCGGGCAAAGCCTCATATAAGAAAAGCCCCTAAGTCTGACAGACAAAGGGGCTCAAGAATTCTTGATATAAGTCTCCTCGGCTGGCAGGACAATGTCCTTTATGCTTTCGCACCTGCTGTCTGCGGCAATATTCAACTGTTTGATTATATATCAAAATTTACCCTTTGTCAACAATTACTCACTGAGTTTTGCGGGGTTAATTTTGATTCCAGGGCCCATTGTTGAAGAGATAACAACGCTCTTAAGATACTGGCCCTTTGCTGTTGCCGGTTTAGCCTTAATAACAGCACTCATAAGAGTCTGGAAGTTTTCGAGTAACTTTTCTGTACCGAAAGAAACCTTACCTACCGGAACATGAATAATGTTTGTTTTGTCAAGACGGTATTCAATCTTACCTGCTTTAATGTCCTTAATAGCCTTAGCAACATCCATTGTTACTGTACCAGCTTTAGGGTTAGGCATTAAGCCTTTAGGTCCAAGCACACGACCAAGACGGCCAACAACGCCCATCATATCGGGTGTCGCTACCGCAACGTCGAAACCAAACCAGTTCTCACCCTGGATTTTAGGGATAAGATCTTCCGCTCCAACAAAATCAGCTCCGGCTGCTAAAGCTTCCTCAGCTTTATCACCTTTAGCAAATACTAAAACACGAACTGTTTTACCTGTACCGTGGGGAAGAACAACGGCACCACGAACCTGCTGATCAGCATGTCTGCTGTCAACACCCAAACGAATGTGTGCTTCTACTGTCTCATCAAACTTTGCTACAGATGTATCCTGTACAAGCTTAATAGCGTCTTCTGTATCATAAAGCGTTGCTCTTTCAACGAGTTTCGCTTTTTCTGTATATTTCTTTCCTCTTTTCATTCTCGTACCCTCCTTATTCCTCTACAACAATACCCATGCTTCTTGCTGTACCGCAGATCATGCTGTATGCGGAATCAAGGTTAGCAGCGTTAAGATCGGGCATTTTCATTTCCGCGATTTTCATAACTTCATCTTTGGAAATTTTAGCTACTTTTGTTTTATTGGGTACGCCTGAACCAGACTCAATCTTGCAGGCCTTCTTAAGAAGTACGGCTGCGGGAGGAGTCTTTGTAATGAATGTAAAGCTTCTGTCCTGATATACTGTAATTACAACAGGAATGATAAGACCTGCCTGTGAAGCTGTTTTCTCGTTGAACTCCTTGCAGAAGCCCATAATGTTTACACCGTGCTGGCCGAGAGCGGGACCAACCGGGGGAGCCGGCGTTGCTTTACCGGCAGGAATTTGTAATTTTATAAATCCTGTAACCTTCTGAGCCATTTTACTCAACCTCCAAAATAACAATTAGAACTTAAATTTCTACTTTCTGGACAGCGGATATTTCTACCGTTGCCGGTGTAGGTCTTCCGAACATGGAAACCGTAACCTGTGCAGTACCGTTCTCCTCGTCGATCGAATCAACCGTTCCTTCGAAACCTTCAAGAGAACCGGATACAATCTTTATCGTATCGCCTACTGCAAATGAAATCTCTGCGACCTTTGTCGTAACGCCGAGGTTCTTTACCTCTTCGTCTGTCAGCGGTATGGGCTTTGATCCGGGGCCTACGAAACCTGTGCAGCCTCTCGTGTTACGGCAGATGTACCACGACTCATCGGTCAGTATCATCTTAACGTAAACGTAACTCGGGAAGAGCTTGCTTTCATAAGTCTTCGTCTTGCCGTCGTGTTCCTCAACCACTGTTTCGGTAGGAACCATAACTTCTTCGATTAAATGGTGCAGGTTGTTGTTTTCAACGACCTTCATAATGTTGCCGGCAACCTTGTTTTCGTAACCGGAATAGGTATGGAGAATATACCATTTTGCCTCAGACATTCTTTAGTCCCTCCTACTTGAAAATACTTAGCCTGCTGAACTCATGTTGAGCGCTAATCTTAACAGAGTAGCGAACAGAGTATCAAGGCCCCAAACACAGATACCCGATACTACCAGGGTAACCAGTACAACAACCGTGTTGTTAAATACTGTCTTCTTGCTTGGCCACACAACCTTTTTGAACTCGGATTTTAAATCCTTGAAGTACTTTACGATGGATTTCTTGGGCTTTTTGGAAAGAGCGGCCTTCTTGCTGTTCTTTTCGTTAGCCTTTTTCGCTTTCGCTGCTTCTTTAGTCAAGCTTGCATCTTTAGCCATCATAAACCTCCTTACTTAGTTTCCTTGTGTGGAGTATGCTTCTTGCAGAACCTGCAGTACTTGTTCATTTCAATTCTGTCAGGATCGTTCTTCTTGTTCTTCTTGGTGTTGTAGTTGCGCTGTTTGCACTCAGTACACGCAAGGGTAATTTTAACTCTCACTTTCGGCACCTCCTATTTTTTTGCCCTTCTGGGCTTTAGCCTCCCTCTTTGCCTCAGACTTTTTCTTCGGCAGGGTTTACTGTGAATTAAAAAATTGCACAAAAAAATAAACCCCTAATGAGGTACTATAATCATAACACATTATGATAAGTTTGTCAATAGGAGTTTATTAAATTTTTGTGTTTTTTGGGGCTGACAGCGCAATTTCACTTCAACTTGAAATAAAGCACCACCTGAAATGCGGCGAGTGCCGCAAACAGTACAAGAACTATCACCTGTGCAATGCCCCACGTCTGCATTCTGAATATAACAAGCAGACAGCCTGCGGCAAGAATTGCGGCATTTATAAGAAACCGCTTGTTTCCGCCCTGCCCTGCTTTCTTAAACGGATTTTTTACCTGCTTATTCATACTTTTGACTGTATACGCTTAGCCATAAGCGTATTCTTCATCAGCATTGCTATCGTCATAGGGCCTACTCCGCCGGGAACAGGTGTTATGTATGAGCATTTCGGTGCAACTTCATCGAACTTCACATCGCCGCAGAGCTTGTTGTCTGCGTTTCTGTTCATACCGACATCAATAACCACTGCGCCGTCCTTTACCATATCAGCTGTAACAAAGTCTGCTCTGCCTACTGCGCTGACTAATATATCTGCTCTGCGGCAAACCTCTGCGAGATTCTTTGTTCTTGAATGGCATACGGTTACGGTTGCGTTCTCGTGGAGTAAAAGCATAGCCATAGGCTTACCTACTATATTCGATCTGCCGATAACAACGCACTCCTTGCCCTCAACTGATACGCCCGTGCTGTGAATAAGCTCCATAACGCCTGCGGGGGTACAGGGAAGGAACGAGTAATTTCCTATCATTATCTTTCCGACATTAACGGCGTTGAATGCGTCAACGTCCTTGAGCGGTGAAATAGCCTCGATGACCTTTTCTTCGTCAAGGTGCTTCGGAAGGGGCAACTGGCAGAGTATGCCGTTTACCTTATCGTCCTTGTTCAGTGTGTCGATAAGTTCCATAAGTTCGTCCTGCGTCGTATCTTCGGGCAGTGCATACTCGTATGACTTTATTCCACATACCTCGCAGGCCTTTTTCTTGTTGTTCACATAAAC
>OHAS01000374.1_pt1 | contig 38391 bp, 31 predicted proteins | sample 1577131 | NCBI WGS metagenome assembly OHAS01 (sample SAMEA3541566, study PRJEB24748) | human gut metagenome | biome: human gut; feature: human-associated habitat; material: faeces | place: China | collected 2012 | reverse complement strand
GTCTGCGATAATGCGCAGTGCGTTTTTCAATGCGGTTACTTCCTCTTCCGTAAAGCATTTCAAAACCTCTTCGTTTACTTCATCAATGATTTCCGTAATCGGCTCCTGCAGCTGCTTCCCCTTTTCTGTCGGCACAACGCGAACCTCTCGTCTGTCCTCCCGATTGATGACACGGTCAATCAGACCTTTTTTCTGCATACGATCCAACACACCGGAAATCGTGGAGGTTTCCAGACAGAGAATCTCAGAAATCTGCTTCGGCGTTGCAAATTCTCTCTGCCACAGACAGCTTAACACCCCATACTGGGAAGGTGTCAGGTCATATTCCGAAAGCTTTCCGCTGAGAAACTGAAAAACCGTATGCTGTGAAGTTGTTAATAAGTAATTGATACATTGTGTAAGTTCCATAAAATTTACCGTTCTTTCCTTTAGAATACTAATTATTATGGTAGCTTTTTTTCGACAAAAAATCAAGAGTTATTTTGCATCCAAACGAATTATTTTACATCAGAGGGACGCTTGCGCAGCATATCAAATTTTTTCACAGGCTTTTCAAACTTCACCTGCAAAAGCTCCTGCGGATGCGGCGCGGATGCAACGGTCTCTCCATTCTGATTGCGGATTTCCGTTACCTTCATGGCATAGGAATCTCCCTGCGCAGGCATGACCTCAATTTCCTCGCCGACAGAAAATTTATTTCTCTGCTCCACCCACGCGAAGCCGGTTTCCTCGTTCCAATCCTCCTGCACCATGCCAATAAAATCATACTCGCGGATATAGGAATTATTGGTGTAAACCTGCTGATTGCCGTCAGGCTTGCCATAGTAGAAGGCTGTGGTGTAATCTCTGTGGCTCGCCTTGGAAACCTCTGCCAGATAATACGGCAGGCGTTCCTCATAGAGCTTCGGGTCAGCGAAATAATCATCAATCGCCTGTCTGTATGCCTTCACCACCGTGCCGACATAAAATGGCGTTTTCATGCGCCCTTCGATTTTCAGGCTGTAAATCCCTGCCTTTGCAATATCGGGGATATGCTCAATCATGCAGAGATCCTTGGAATTATAAATATACGTTCCTCTTTCGTTTTCCTCAATTGGCATATATTCGCCCGGTCTGGTTTCCTCCACCAGATGATATTTCCAACGACAGGGATGCGCGCACGCCCCCTTATTCGCATCTCTGCCTGCAAGGTAATTGCTCAGCAGGCATCTGCCGGAATAGGAAATGCACATTGCGCCATGCACAAAGGCTTCGATTTCCATATCCTCAGGAATGCTGTCGCGAATCTGGCGGATTTCCTTCATAGAAAGCTCACGCGCCACCACAACGCGCTGTGCGCCCAGCTTATACCACATCTGTGCGGATTTATAGTTCGTGTTATTCGCCTGCGTGGAAACATGAATCTCCATATTGGGAACCGCTTCCTTTGCAACAGAAAATACACCCAGATCGGAAATAATCAGCGCATCTACGCCAATGGCTTCCACCGCCTTGAAATAGTCCGCCATCCCTTCAAAATCGGGGTTATGTGCGAAAATATTTGCTGTTACATAAACCTTTACGCCATGGTCATGGGCAAATTTTACCCCCTCCGCCATGGTATCTATATCAAAATTTTTTGCCTTGGCACGCAGACCATACGCCTCGCCACCGATATAAACGGCATCCGCACCGTAAAGCACAGCAATTTTCAGCTTTTCCAAATCGCCCGCAGGTGCCAATAGCTCCATTTTCTTTTTATTCTGCATTTTTGGTTTCTCCTTCTGTTTTGGTTTCGGGGATAATTTCCTTTTTCTTATAGCACAGCGCTACCCCGTCCCCGATGGGGATGATAGAGGTTTCCAGTGCATCATGATGGGTAATCTCCCAAAGGAAATTCCGCAGACGCTTATGAATGGTACGCTGTCTGCGCGGCACACTGAAGCGTGTCTGTGCAATCGTGCCCCCCTGCAGCACGTCATCCACAATCAGAAGACCGCCTATAGGCAGAAGCCGCAGGCAGTGCGGCAGGAACGCCTGATACTGTCCCTTCGCCGCATCCATGAAAATCACATCGTAGGGGCCTTCCAGTGTCGGCAGAATATCCGCCGCATCCCCCTCCAGAATTTTGATTTTATCCTCCAGACCCATGCGCTTAATGTTCACACGGGCATCCTTCAGCATCACCTCATAGCGGTCAATCGTGGTAACGGTACCCTCCTCAGGCAGATAGCAGCACATCAGCCCTGCGGAAAAGGCTACGGCTGTGCCGATTTCCAGAATATTTTTCGGCTTCTGCATTGTCAGAAGCACACTCAAAAGCCGCGCCACCTCGGGCGGCACGATTGGTACCTCTGCCGCAATCGCTTCCTGCTGAATCTCGCCCAGAACGCCGTCATACATCGGCTGTACGCTGCGCAGATAGGCGTTCATCGTATCATCGGTTACATAATTCATTTTTCATCTCTCCTGATTTTTACTGTGCGCTGGCGTTATATGCATTCTTCGCCGCCAGAAATTCATCATAGGTCTTGCAGAAAACATGGTTATCCTTCCCCACTGCCTCCACAACATAATACAGATAGTCATTATCCTCAGGATACAGCGCCGCCTTAAATGAGGATTCTCCGGGGTTTGAAATAGGTCCTAAGGGCAGTCCTTTATTTTTACGGGTATTATAGGGAGAATCCGTTTCCAGCTCGGCTGTTGTCAGCTCGCCGCTGGTCTTTCCTACGGCATAAAGTACGGTTGCATCAATGCCAAGGGACATATTCTCCTTCAAACGGTTATAAATCACCCCTGCCGCTGTCGCACGTTCCGCCTCCACCTTAATTTCCTTTTCAATCATGGATGCAACGGTTACGATTTCATCCAGCGTATGCCCGCTGTCCGCAACTGCCTTCTGATATTCCTTAGTATACATCTGATCGAAGCGAGCAAGCATCATATCAATGATATCATGCGCCGTCATGCCCTCATGCAGAAGATAGGTATCGGGGAAAAGATACCCCTCCAGCTTATATTCTCTGTCAGGCAAATCCTTAAGGAAATCATAATCAAATGTACCCTTGTTGCATTCCTCAATAAATTCATCCGCGGTGCAAAGCTCTGTTTCCGCAACCTTTGCCGCAATCTGCTTCACGGTATAGCCCTCCGGAATCGTCACCTTCAAATCCTCAGAGGTTTTGCCGCTTTGCAGCAGCTCCATAATCTGCCGCTTCGTCAGCCCTGTATCAATATCATATTTCCCATGCTTATATGTGCCGTCATAGCCCTCCAGCCTGCTGGTCAGCTTAAAGCCGAATACGCTGTGAATCAGCTTGTTTTCCTTCAAAATTTTTGCAATTTCATCTGTGCCTGCTCCTTCCGGAATGGTAACGGAGACGGTTTTCCCCGTCAGGTTCATTTCCTCTGTAGGAGGGTTCATCATGTGGTTCATGAAAATGAAGGAACCAATCCCGATAATCAGCGCAACCGCAATGAGAAGCAGCCCCTTGGAAAAACGTGTCAAATGGCGTTTTTTATGGCGATTTTTCCTGCTGTGCGTCGTTCTTTCCGCTTCTCTCGTTCTGCGCGCCCTCTGCTCCTCGTGCGGAACGCGCTCTCTGCTGCGGGGGACCTCTGTCTGTCCTCTCTGCTGTCCTCTCTGATGAGAGGTTCTCTGATAGGTGTCCTCTCTTTCGTAGGAATTCTCATAGGAATTCTGCAAAAATTCTGCCCTTCTTGCGGCTGTCCGCTGTTCGTATGCTGTCATATCGTTTTCCGCATCTATCTTCCGTCCGGGCAGCTCTGTATGATGCTCCGAAGAAAAGCGCAGAGGACGGCGTTCCTCTCTGACAGGATATCTTGTATGCCCATCTACGGCTTCTCTGCGCGGATATCTGGTTTCTGCTTCTATATTTTCTTTATCGAATCTATCATCCATACATGATACTCCTTTCCTTATTCCATCATATCATTATACCGTTTTCTTCTCCGGCGCACAACCTTTTCTTTTTCGACATTCTGCGAAGGCGAGCATAAAAAATGCCCTCAGAGAAGTTCTAAGGACATTTCCATTTTTATTTTCTTTTTTTCAGGCAGGCATAGTGCAGCTTCAGCCACATGCCGAGGCTTTTTTTCATATCCTGCCCCGTCAGATGATAGAGAAAGCGGTCTAGGGCGCGTTCCTCAAACGGCTCAAGCACAATGCCGCCGTATACTGTTTTTTCCAGCAGACTGCAAATCCGCTGATATTCCCCTTCGGAAACCGCAGGCAGGCGCAGGGTTAAGGCGCGGTCGGTTTTCTCCGCTTCCCAGCCCAGAGCCGCATCCACACCCCAGAGCGCAAGCAGCCGGAACAGCTTATCCTTTTTGTAGAAAATGCGTTCCTGCGGCGTGAAGCTTTGACAGCATTTCCTTTCGCGCCACAAAAGAACCATCCGCAAAAGCTCCAGCAGGCAAAGCAGAAGCGTTGCAAGCAGCATCAGTACACCAAGCACACCAAGTCCAATCTCTGCCGCATAGAGCACCAATCCGCCACGCCGTTTTGCAGCATCATCTGGCGGAAGGTAACGATAATTTCCCCCTCCGAGGTGAATTTCACTGCATTGGAAAGAAAATTGATAATCACCTGACTGATGCGCAGCTCATCCCCACAGACATAATCCACAGTAACGCCTTCAAAATTGACCTCGTAGCGAATCCCGCGGCTGTCCAGATTTTTCGCAAACATATCATACAGGCGGTTGCCCAGCGCACGCAGGCTGAACACGCCCTGCTCCAGTTCGACCTTGCCGACCTCGATACGGGACATATCCAGAATATCGTTAATCAGCGCAATCAAATGATCGGAAAGCTCATCCGCCTTTGTAAGGTACTGCATAGCGGGACTGTTCGCCTCCAGCTTATTTTCTGCCAGCGTCAGCATACCGATAATCCCATTCATCGGCGTACGAATTTCATGCGACATACGAGAAAGGAAGGTTGTTTTGGAGCGGCTTCTTCCTGTATCCGACAGGACACATTATTCTTTTGGAATCTTTTCAAAGTTATTATCAATCTTTTCAATTTTATTAAGTCTGTTGCAGAATTTCATAGCTTTGTTATAATGGAGGATAGATAAAATTCAGGAGGTGAGCCTGTGAATTATCAGGAATGTATTCATTATTTGGAAGAAGATGTTGGCTTTAGTTCTATACCGGGGCTGGAACGCATACAATACCTCTGTGATCTGCTTGGAAATCCGGAGCAAAGGCTTCCTGTGATTCATGTTGCAGGCACAAACGGGAAGGGCTCTGCCGTGGCAATGCTTTCTTCCATATTAAAGGAGGCGGGCTATCGCGTCGGCGCATATACCTCCCCCCATCTGGAGCGATACAATGAACGCTATCTCCTCAATGGTGCGGAAATTTCGGATGATGATTTTGCAAAGGAAATCACCCTGATGCGGCAGCTCTGCGAAAAGCTGGCGGCAGAAGGCAAGTCTGTTCCGACGCTTTTTGAAATTACAACCGGTGCGGCGTTTCATTATTTTTATGAAAAGCAGGTGGATGTTCTGATTCTGGAGGTCGGGCTTGGCGGCAGATTTGATGCCACGAATGTCGTTCCCCACCCTCTGCTTTCGCTCATCATGTCTATCAGCATTGACCATACGGATTTTTTGGGGGATACGATTGAAAAAATTGCTATGGAAAAATCCGGCATCATTAAGAAAAATTGTCCTGTGGTGTTGTATTCCCAAGCGGAATTAGTATATAATATCATTAAGGATGCAGCAGCTCGGATGGATGCTCCATTCTATTGTTTGAATGACGCAAAAATCAGGGTCGCTTCGCAAACATTGGAAGGGACTGTTTTTTCTGTCAAAAATAAATGTTTTTCCTTGAAAAATCTGGAATTATCTCTGCTTGGCACTTATCAGCTTGAAAATTGCCTTGCGGTTCTGGAGGCCTGCCTTGTGCTGAACAAAAACGGTCTTTCGATTCCCGAAGGAGCAATTCGCAATGGACTGAAAAATGCCCGTTGGGCAGGCAGGATGGAGCTTTGCGGCAGAGCGCCGCTTGTCATTCTGGATGGCGCGCATAATGCGGATGGGATTCGGCAGCTGGCAAATTCCCTTTCGGTTTATTTCAAGGAAAAAAAGGTTACCCTTATTCTCGGTATTCTGGGGGATAAGGAATATCGGAGGATGGCAGAGCAGATTCTTCCCTTTGCGGAGACGGTGATTCTGACTGAGCCGCACAGCGAGAGAAGGCTGGATGTATTTTCTCTTGCCCGCTCTGTTTCCGATTTCAGCGGTACGGTGGAGATGGAAAAGGAAATTGAGGCGGCGTATGAAAGGGCGCGCACCCTCACCCCTCAGGACGGCATTATTCTTTGCTGTGGTTCCTTATATATGATCGGAGCCATGCGCACCTATCTGAAGCACCGTAAAAACAGCTAAACTGAAGCACATAGAAAAAGTATTTGAAACGGAGGAATGTCCTGTGTTTAATTTTAAAGAAGAATTGAGCAGATATCAGCCCATTCTGGAAATCGACCAGATCGAAGCATCCCTGCATACATCCGAAATGCAGGATCTTCTGGATATCCTACAGCATATTGCGAAGGAGAAAAAGCAGCCCCCCACTCAGGAATAAGCAAAAGGAGAGAATGACATGAAATGCCCGAATTGTGGTTTTAATTTTTCTGAGGGCTGTCGCTGTCCCGATTGCGGCGTAGATGTGTATGTGTTCCGAAAGGCACGCAATGCATCCATCCGTCTTTATAACGAAGCGCTTACCTTAGCCGGAGAAACCGATCTCTCCGGTGCAGCGGCAAATCTGGAACAGAGCCTTCTTTTTGATAAAAATAACATACAGGCGAGAAATCTTCTCGGTCTGATTTATTGCGAAACGGGGCGCATCGGGGATGCCCTCAGACATTGGATTATCAGCTCCTCCCTTCTGCCCGAAGGAAATGCTGCCGCAGGCTATATGGCGTATTTGCAGAAAAACGCCAGAGAAATGGAAAAATGCAATGATGCGGTGCGGATGTATAATCAGGCGATTACCTATCTGAAGCAGGGCAGTGATGATTTAGCCATTATTCAGCTGAAAAAATCCATTGACAATAACCCGAATTTCATTGATGCCTATAACCTGATGACGCTTTGCTGCATTGAGGATAAAAATCTTAAGCGCGCACTGCATTTTAATGAAATCGTGCTGAAACGGGATATTCGCAATCCTCTTGCCCTGCATTATGCACAGCTGATTGGCAATGTGCCCTCTCCCACTCTGAAAAAGGGAGACAAAAATAAAGCCTCTGCGGCAGTCAGCGTGAAAAAAACAGACAGCAATCCGCCCCTTCCCGGCTATAAGCGCAAGGACAGAAGCAGCAGCGTTCTGGAAAAGCACAACATGATTGCCTTTGTAATCGGGCTTGTGATTTCAGCTCTGGTGATTCTGGTGCTGATTGTGCCTGCGCTAAATGAGGATAAGGATGCAAAAATCAAGGAATTGCAGACCGCTGTTGAAAATTATTCCGGTGAAACCAATATGACACCGGAGGAGGTTCTGGAAATGCGGACAGAACTGCAAAAGCTGCAAAAGGAAAACAAGCAGCTGCGTAGCGAGGAAAATAAGCAGGCGAATCTGGAATTGCTGGAAACGGCAGTATCGCAGATGACAGACGGCGATTATGAAGCCTGCATCACCACCTTTGAATCCATTGATACGGTTGGATTTAGTGATGATGATTTGGCGAAATATAATTCTCTGAAGGCGGAGCTTTACCCCAAGGCGGCAGATGCCTACTACACCAAAGGAAAAAGTGATTTCCTAAGCAAAAACATGACAGAGGCAAAGACCGATCTGGAAACAGCCTTGAAATACGCAAGCAACGAAAACTTTGTGGATGACATCTATTACTATCTGGGACAGATTGCAGAGGGAGAAAAAGATACGGCAAGCGCAAAGAAATATTACAACAAGATTATCAGTGATTACCCCGATTCCAATCAGATTGGCAATGCCAGAAACGCATTGGAGGGCTTAAAGGAATAAGCCTAATGGAATAAAAATAGAACACAAATGAAGCCCCTCTTTTCAGAGGGGCTTTTGCTATGCGCTTATTTCATGTATTTATCGTGCAGCTCCTTATACTTTTCGGTATAAGCCTGATTCTGCTTCTGCTGCAGCAGATTTGCACGAATCTGTTCCTTCACCTCATCGAAGGGGGTTACAGATGCGTCCTTCTTATCCTCAACCTTAATCAGATGATAGCCGAACTGTGTCTTTACAGGGCCAACTACCTTGCCAACCTCAGCCGCAAATACCGCCTGATCGAACTCCGGAACCATCTGACCCTTGCCGAATTCGCCAAGGTCACCGCCCTGCGCATTGGAGGGGCAGGAGGAAAATTCCTTCGCGGCATCCTCAAAATAGATATCCCCTGCGGTGATTTTGTTCATGATATCCTGTGCTTTTTCTTCGGAATCCACCAGGATATGCTTTGCATGTACGGTTTCGCCCTTTTCAAAATGCTGGGGGTTTTCTTTGTAGAACGCCTGCATTTCTTCATCTGTTACAGTGATATCCTTCAAAACGCTGTTGATGGCAAGCTGGGCAAGGATATCCTTTCTTGCCCGTTCCATCATGGCTTTAAATTCATCGGTTTCATCCATTTTTTCTTCTTCTGCCATCTTTGCATACAGATGGAATGCCAGAAGCTGCTTCAGTGCGTGCTCTCTGAACTGGGGATATGCCGCATACGCCTGCTGCTCCTTCGGCAGATTCGCAATATATGCGTCCAAATCCGCATCTGTAATGTTTACGCCGTCAATTGTTGCTAAAATATTCTGTTCGCTCATTTGAATTCTCCTAAATGTAAATTATTATTTATTGAATCCCGAAGTCCTCATTATTCCAGAGGTTATCCTCAGGGTTCTGTCCATTGCCGGGGTCTGTTGTGCCGGGGTCTGTGCTGTTGGTATCATCATCACCGCTGCTCACATGCGCAGAATCGCAGGTTGCGCTGATATTGATATCCAGCTTGCCTTCGGGAACCTTAGAGGGCTTGCCCTTAATCGTACCGTCACTGTTGACCGCCAAAACCACATTTATGGTCGGGCAGGTTGCGCCCGCAAGCTTGCCTGTTTCGCTGCAAATCGTATAGGATTTGTGCATCGTGCAGGTGCCGCCGCCTGTGCTGCCCTTGAAATCCGTTGTAACATAGTCACTCGTTACACCATAGCCATAGTAATCACTGTTGCAAAGAGAAGAAGGTGTCATGCCGGATGCAGAGCAGATAGAACGTGTTGTCAAGCCATCCGGTTTTTTAAACTCCTTATTCTTCAGTCCCTTATCATAATGAATCTGGCTCATAACCGAGCTCCAGATGCGCAGATGGGCGTTATTTGCATTTATAATCTCCTTCTGGCTGTCATACCCCATCCAGATACCGGCGGTATAGTAAGGCGTATAGCCATAGAAGGTCAGGTCAACGGTATCATTGGTGGTACCTGTTTTACCTGCAACATTCATGCCGCTGATGGCTGCCTTCGTACCGGTACCCTTCGTGATAACATCACGCATCATATCCGTCAGCAGGAAGGCGGTTGTTTCCTTCAGCACCCGATGTGTTTCCTGTTCGGAATTATCCAGAAGCACGTTGCCGTCATGGTCATACACCACGCTATAGAACATCGGCTCATAATAGGTGCCGCCGTTGGCAATGGTTGCATAGGCCGCCGTCTGCTCCAGAACGGAAACGCCCTGTGTCAGACCGCCGAGTGCCGTTGTTGCCGCCTTATCCCGTTCATCAATCGTGGTAAAGCCAAAGTCCAGCAGATACTGATAAGCCGTATCCGCGCCGACCATCATAAAGGTCTTAACCGCCAGCACGTTCATGGAGTGCCAGATACCCTGCCGCACTGTGGTAGGCCCGATATATTTGCCATCCCAGTTTTTAGGAGACCAGCCGCCGTAGGTAACAGGCTCATCAATGATGATGGAGCCGGGCATCAGCAGTCCCGTATCAATCGCGGGGGCATACGCCGCCAAGGGCTTCATCGTCGAGCCCTGCTGACGCAGTGCCTGTGTCGCACGGTTGAATACGGAATCACCGGGCTTTTCGCCGCGTCCGCCGACAATCGCCTTTACTTCGCCGTTGCTCTGATCCATAATGACCATTGCCGCCTGCAGGGATTTAGAAACCGTCAGCTTATCCAGAACTAAGGTATGCGTTTCATCCAGAAGCTCCTCCTTCACGGATGCAACAAAGGCATCTGCCTCCTCCTGCGAGGTAACGGTTGTTTTCTTTTCATAATGCGACTGATTGCTGCTTTCATCGGGGTTCTGTGTATCCAGAACGGAAATCAGATAGGTCACATCCATCTTCCCATCCCCTGCCGGGAACATATTATCATTCTTCATGGCAGCTTCTGCGGTTTCCTGCATGGAAGCGTCCATTGTGGTATGAATCTGCAAGCCGCCGCTGTAAATCATATTGGATGCCTGTGCGGCTGTCATGTTTTTCTTTTCCATCAGGTCAGCCTTAATCTGCTGTACCGCTGCTTCGACAAACCAGTTATGCTTTGCGTTGCTTTCCTCCTCCGCAGTCTCCTTGCAGACCAGATGTGCATAGATATCCTCTGCCGCGGCTTCGTCATATTCCGCCTGCGTAATCATGCCCAAATCCAGCATTTTCTGCAAAACCGTCAGTTGACGCTTGCGGCTTTCTTCCTCATTCATATCCGGCGCATACAGACTGGGGGTTTTCGTGATGCCCGCAATGCTTGCCGCCTCTGCCAGCGTCAGCTCACTGGCATGCTTGCCAAAATAATATTGAGAAGCCGCCTCTACGCCACGCAGACCATGATGCAGCGGTATCGTGTTCAGATACAGCTCCAGAATATATTTCTTCGCCGCATCCTTTGAGCCAAGCTGTTTTTTCAGCGCATTTTCCAGAGAAACAGCCAGATACTGCTCCTTTATCTTTCTGGAAAGGCTCTTTTCGCGCTCAAGCACCTCATTTTTCAGCACCTGCTGCGTCAGCGTACTTGCACCCTGCGAAAAGCTCATGGTTTTAATATTTTCAGCCATCGCACGCATAATCCCTCGGATATCAATACCATTATGCTCATAAAAACGCTGATCCTCAATCGCAATGACTGCATTTTGCATATTGGTTGTGATTGCGGAAAGCTTCACATATTCTCGGTTTTCCTCGCCATGCAGCTTATCCACCTCGTTATCATCCGCATCATAGATGACAGAGGTATAGGAATCGGGCAGAACATCGGAGGTATTCAGCATATCCGTGCTTTGCAGAATACCGAACACCGTACCCAGAATTGCGCCTGCAACCGCAAAGGCAATCACGATGACAACAATCAGCAAAACCTTCCCGATTCTGCTGTTGACCGAGCGCTTCTTTCTACGCTTTCTGCGTTTTTTCGGGTTTCCGGAAGAGGATGGTCGGCGTGTGCCGTTTGCGCCGGAGGGGCGTGCCTGCCTTGTGCCGGAAGGGCGTGTCTGTCTTACGCCCGTTCTGTCCTGCGCGTCTCCCCTTCTGTGTTGAGATTCACTCATATTTCAAGCCTCCTGTTTATTTCCATGTGTAATCAAAACGGATGGAACAAAATCCATATTCCGCCATTTTGCGAAGATTATACTTTTTGATTATACCAAAATTTCACCGCAAAAGAAAGACATTTTCACAAAAACATGCTTATTTCTACTATAACCTTTGTTTAATTTTTCTTTAACATTGCAAAAAAAGCCCCGAAATCAAGGAAAAGGCATGCTTCGCCCTTCTCACTCATATCATTGCAGAGGGAGGGAGCGGACAATGCGAAAAAGAAAACGAAACCGAAAAAAGAAGAAATTTCTGCCCCTTCTCCTGCCTGCTCTGCTGACGGTTCTCTGTTTTTTCCTTCTGGAAAAAAGCCTTCTGCCGCCCCTGAAGGAAATCTCGCACATGCAGTGCAAAGCGGCGGCAAATCGGATTATCGACGAGGCGGCGGCAAATGCACTTGCGCGTATGGAATTAGATGCAAGCGCGCTTTTGCAGAAGGGGGCGGATGGCGAAAGCTACACCGCCAACACCACATGCGTAAACCAATTCTGCGCCCTGCTGAGCCGCGACATCACAAAGCAGCTAGATGAACTGCCCAAGGAGGTTATTCCCATTCCGCTTGGCGCGGCAACGCATTGGGGGCTTCTTGCCAATAAGGGGCCGAAAATCCCCTTCACCCTTCTGCCTATGGGTGCGGTCAGGGTGGATTATGAAACGGCGTTTTCCTCCGTCGGCATCAATCAGATCAACTACAAAATCTGGCTTGCGGTACATTTAGAGCTTCGGATTGTCAATCCGCTGTACCGGGAGGATATTACATTAGAGAGAAAAATTATGCTTGCCGATCTGGTTTTCAGCGGAAAGGTGCCGGCGCATTACTTTCAAATCAGCCGACCGAATGAATATCTATTGACAGAATGAACACAATGCTAGTATGATATGAGGTAATGAAAGTTGATATGGAGGTAATAGAAATGGTCAAAACATTAAGTGAATTCTGGAATGAGGTTGCTTCTATCTGCTATGACAGCAGCGATTACGGTATCATTGCGCAGGTTCGTTCTCAGTTTAGAACCAATGAAATCAATAAATTCGTGAATGCTTTCATCCCCGGAACCGAAATTCTGAAGGACGGCAAAAACGGCACACCTGTTGCCATGAAGGGCAAAGCGGATGATGACAAGGGCGCAAGCGGCAACGAGGAAATCGATTTCCACGGCTTGCAGCTGTTCGATTATTCCGATATGAAGGGAGACTGGATGGTTGTTACCTTCCCCAATCTGGAAGCACTGGAAAAGCATCTTCTGAGCGAAGCAGGCGCACTGAATGTATATTCTTCCGATATGCTTGTATTTGAGGATGGTGTATTCAAGCCCTTTGAAATCATGTTCAACGGGGATAATGATACAGTAATTCCCATTGATAAGGATAACTTCGATACCCCTCTGGATATCAAGGCAATGCAGGATCGCATCTGGGTAAGATGGATGGACCCCAAGGAGCTGGAGCCTCTGACAGACGAGGAAGTAGAGGAATACAGAAAATCCATCGGAAAATAAAAAATTAAGTCGAAAGCAGGCTTTCGACTTGTTGAAACAGAAGAATAAACAGACGAGTTCCATCGGCTGAAAAGCCTTGAAACCCGCTGTTTTCCTCGGCGGAACTGAATTCCGCCTGCGGATTTCAGTTGGGAAACGCTTCGTTTCCCAAACCCTTCCGCGGCATCAAAATAATTTTGTCTATAATCTAAAGCACATCGAAAATGATGTGCTTTTTTTCATGCGTTTTTTTAATCTAAGGGTCTGCCAAAGCGTTTTTCGTATTCCTCTGCAAGCATCGGGCGGAAATCGGGGTGTGCAATCGAAATCAGCGCCCTTGCCCGCTCCTTGAGGCTTCTGCCCCAAAGCTTTGCAATGCCGTATTCCGTTACCACATAATCAATTTCTGTTCTTGGGGTTGTTACCACTGCGCCATGGTCGATAAACGGCACGATTTTGGAAATTTTTCCGCCTGCCGCCGTGGAAGGCAAGGCAATGATGGCTCTGCCGCCCTTACTCATCGTTGCGCCGCGGATGAAGTCCACCTGTCCGCCGACACCGCTGAACTGCATCCCCTTCACTACCTCCGCATTGACCTGCCCCATCAAATCAACCTGAATGGCGGAATTGATGGAAACCATGTTATCATTCTGTGCAATCACATAGGGGTTATTGACATGCTCCACCCCATGCAGCTCAAAGCAGGGGTTATTATCCAGAAAATCATACAATCTCTGCGTGCCTGCCGCGAAGGTCGCAATGCTTTTGCCGCGATGCAGTGTTTTCTTTTTATTATTGATGACACCTGCTTCAATCAAGTCGATAATACCATCCGCTACCATTTCGGTATGCAGACCCAAATCCTTTTTATCCTTTAAAAAGGTCACAACGGCATCGGGAATACCGCCAATGCCAAGCTGAATCGTATCCCCATCCTGCACGAGAGATGCACAGTATTCCCCTATTTTCTGCTCAACCTCCGTAATTGTCGGCGGTGCGAGGGTCAGCATGGGTCTGTCCTCCTCTACGATGATATCAATATCTCTCAAATGAATGAAGGAATCCCCCATCACGCGCGGTAGATTGCGGTTCATCTGCGCAATTACAAGCTTTGCGGAATCCCGAAAGGCAGGCAGATGGTCAATCCCCGGCCCCATGGAGCAATAGCCATGCGCATCCGGCTCGGAAACGGAAATCAGAAGCACATCCACGCCGCCACGTTCTCTGAGCATGCGGGGATAAAGATGGAAAAAGCAAGGCAGATATTCCGCTCTGCTCTCCGCAACTGCCCCTCTTGTACTGCCGCCCAGAAAATAGCCGAAAAAGCGCAGATGCTTTTCCATCCCCTTCGCGATATGCGGCTCCTCCTTTCTGAGGGAAAGCATGAAGTGCATATCCACATCTGTAAGGGCATCCGCATTGCGTGCCAGTGCATCCACCAGCGCATACGGCTCGGAACCAACGTGCGCAATAGAGATGGTCTCGCCGGAGCGAATCTGCCGCACAGCCTCATCCGCAGACAGAAGCCTGCCGGAAAAACGGTCTTTCCAATTCATCTGCTACATCCTTTCTTCTTCATCAGGGTTCGTCAAATCATAAATTTATCATAGCATACTTTTTTTCTCGGAACAATTTTTTTCTATAAAAAATCAGCCCATGAAAAAGGCACAACCCATAAAGGATTGTGCCATAGCTTCGTTATTTTTATACCGACTGAAAAATATCAGCCCTCCTGTACGAAGGAAACCAGCAAATCGCCCTGATTTACCTGTTCGCCCTCTTTTACATAAATCTTATCAATCACGCCGTCCTGATTTGCAACAATGGAGGTTTCCATCTTCATTGCTTCAACCGTCAGCAGAGGCTGGTTCTTCTTAACCTCCTCGCCCTCCTTCACCAGAATCTTGGAAACGGTGCCGGGGATGGAGGAGCCAAGGTGGAAGGGATTATTTTTATCTGCCTTCAGCTTACCGTCGCTCTTTACCTCAAGGTGCTTATCCAGAACCTTAATTTCACGCATTACGCCGTTGATTTCAAAGGTCAGTGTGCGGATACCCTCTGTGTTGGGCTCTGTCATATCGATATATTTAATCAGAATATCCTTACCCTCGCCGATTTCGATAGAGGTTTCTTCGCCCTTCGCCAGACCGAAGAAGAATACATCACTGCTCAGCTTGGATACGTCTGTATAAACCTCCTCATGGTTTACATAGTCATCATATACCTTAGGATACAGTGCATAGGAAAGCACATTTCTGGGGTTCACCTTCTTCAGGGCATGTGCTTCATGCAGATGCTTTTCGATAGCTTCCCAATCCGCAGGAGGAAGCAGTGCGCCTGCTCTGCCCTCGATGGGCTTCTGCCCTTTCAGTACGATTTTCTGCAAATCCGCAGGGAAGCCGCCCTCAGGCTGACCGATGTTGCCAAGGAAGTAATCCACAACGGAATCCGGATAGGAAACCTCCGCCCCTTCTGTCATGATGTTATCCTTTGTCAGTCCGTTTTTAGACATGAAGATTGCCATATCGCCAACAACCTTGGAGGAGGGTGTTACCTTAACGATGTTGCCCAGAAGGTCATTCGCATCCTTATACAGGTGCTTGATTTCCTCGAACTGGTCGGCGGAGCCCATTGCCTTAACCTGTGCCAGCAGGTTGGAATACTGACCGCCGGGGATTTCGTATTTATAGATTTCCGTATTGGGTGTCTTCATTTCACTTTCAAAGCCTGTGAAAATCTGACGCACGCCCTGATAATAATGGCTCAGCTCAATCAGCTGTTCGGTATTCAGACCGGTATCTCTTTCTGTGCCCTTCAGCGCTTCCACAACAGCGTTCATGGAGGGCTGAGAGGTCAGAGAGGACATGGACTGGATTGCAAGGTCAACAATATCCACGCCTGCCTCTGCCGCCATCAGAACGGTGCTGACACCGTTGCCTGTGGTATCGTGTGTATGCAGGTGCAGAGGAATGTGAAGTTCTTTTTTCAGTGTGCTGAACAGCTCCTTCGCCGCATAGGGCTTCAGCAGACCTGCCATATCCTTGATTGCGAAGATGTGACAGCCCATAGCCTCCAGCTCTTTTGCTTTTCTGATATAGTAATCCAGTGTATATTTTGTTTCGTTAGGGTCTAAGATATCCCCTGTGTAGCAGATGGAGCCTTCTACGATTTTGCCTGTATTCAGCGCAACCTCGATGGGCATCTTCATATTTTCCACCCAGTTGAGGGAATCGAAAATACGGAACACATCAATGCCGCGTTCTGCGGAAACCTCAATGAATTTCTGCACCACGTTATCGGGGTAGTTTGCATAGCCGACTGCGTTGGATGCACGCAGGAGCATCTGAATCAGTGTATTGGGCATTGCCGCTCTCAGCTGCTGCAGGCGCACCCAAGGGGATTCCTTGAGGAAACGATACGCAACGTCAAAGGTTGCGCCGCCCCATGCTTCTACGGAGAAGGCATTTGCCATTGCCATATTTGTTGCGGGTGCAGCGGCCATCAGGTCATTGGTACGCAGTCTGGTTGCCATCAGGGACTGATGTGCGTCACGCATGGAGGTATCTGTTACCAGCAGGCGTTTTTCCTTCAAAAGGGACTGTGTATATGCCTTTGCGCCCATCTTGAGGAAGGTATCCCTTGCACCGGGAACCTCAATGGTTTTGCCATTTTCGGTCTTGCCGAAGGAGGGCACAACGATGGGGTCAAACTGCGGCTTCTGTCCCTTGGATTCATTGACAATCTGGTTGCCGATAAATTCCGCAATCTTGCTTGCTCTGTCCTTTCCGGGAATGAAGCGGAACAGTTCAGGTGTTTTTTCGATAAAGGTTGTTGTACATTTCCCTTCACTCCATGTTTCGCTCTGCAAAACATTGATGAGGAAAGGAATATTTGTTTTTACGCCGCGGATACGGGTTTCCTTAATCGCACGAATTGCCTTATTGGTCACGCCCTTAAAGGTTCTGTCATGCGCGATAATCTTAACCAGCAGGCTGTCATAATAAGGAGTAACCTCTGCGCCTGTGTGGGCTGTGCCGCCATCCAGACGGATACCGTTGCCGGCAGGGGAACGATATACGTTAATCTTGCCTGTATCGGGCATGAAATTGTTTGCAGGGTCTTCCGTTGTGATACGCAGCTGCACGGAATAGCCGTTGCAGTGTACATCCTCCTGAGAGGAAATGCCGATTTCGGGCGCACTCAGAGGATAGCCCTCCTCAATCAGAATCTGTGCCTGTACGATATCAATGCCGGTTACCTCCTCGGAAACGGTATGCTCTACCTGAATACGAGGGTTCATTTCGATGAAGTAGTAGTTTTCATCGGCATCCACCAGAAATTCCAGTGTGCCGGCGTTCTTATAGCCTACATGCTTGGACAGACGCACTGCATCCGCCAGAATTTTTTCTCTGACAGGCTGGCTTACGGTAAAGGCAGGCGCAAATTCGATTACCTTCTGGTGTCTTCTCTGCACGGAACAGTCACGGTCAAACAGATGCACCACATTGCCGTATTTATCGCCAAGCACCTGTACTTCGATATGCTTGGGGTCACGCAGATATTTTTCTACGAAAATTTTATCATCACCGAAGGCCTTCTTTGCTTCGTTTCTTGCTTCTTCAAATTCCTTGGGCATTTCCTCTTCGGAATTTACAATACGCATACCGCGACCGCCGCCGCCGTTGGATGCCTTCAGCATAACGGGATAGCCGACCTTCCGGGCAACCTCCATTACCTCATCCAGACTTCTGACTGCATGGTCAACACCGGGGATGATGGGAACATTGCATTCGATTGCCATTTTCTTGGAAGAAATCTTATCCCCCATTTTATACATGACATCTACATTGGGGCCGATAAAAGCAATCCCCTCTTTTTCGCATGCCTCAACAAATTCGGGATTTTCGGAAAGGAACCCATATCCGGGATGGATCGCATCTACACCTTTTGCTTTTGCAATTTTGATGATGTTTTTGATATCCAGATATGCATCCAGAGGGCCTTTTTCGGGATTCAGCATATAAGCCTCATCGGTTTTTGTGCGGAACAGCGCATATTTATCCTCCTTTGAGAAAATACCTACTGTCTGAATGCCCAATTCATTCAGCGCACGATACACACGAATGGCAATTTCGCCACGGTTTGCAACCAGAACCTTTTTAAATTTTCTAATTTCTACGTTCTGCATGGGGGATACCTCCTTTTTCGGTTTTTGTATAGATTGCTTTGAATGTCAAAGCATTTTTGACTTGTCTTGGAAAAACATAGTTTCTCCCTATTATAATACAGGAATTTCTATTCGTAAACCATAAATTGTGTCGAATACCCATAAGAAATACTTATGTCTTTATATTGTGGACAAAAAACTGTATTCTTTATCCATTTCCTTTTTTCCCAAAGACATGATTCAGAAGTTGTGACAAAAATTTTGCTTCCACCACACGGATATTCTCCAAATGCAGCTCCCGCATGCCGCCTGCAGGAATGAAAACCTGCTTGAAGCCCATGCGGTCCAGCTCCTTGATGCGGCTTTCCATAGAAGGGACACGCTTCAATTCACCCGTCAGCCCGACATCGGCAAGAAATGCCCAATCCGAGGGAATCGGCTTATCATAAACTGAGGAGGCAATGCTCATCAGCACGGCAAGATTTGCCGCCTGCTCCTTCAGATACAGACCGCCTGTGGTCTTGATGACAACATTTTTATCATAGAGCTTAATGCCGCCCCTCTGCTCCAGAATGGAAATCAGCGTATTCATGGTATCCTTTTTCATGGTTTCGCTGATGCGCGAGGGATACGGCGTGAAGGAAGGGGAAACCAGACTTTCGATTTCCGCAATGACAGGACGAGAGCCCTCCTTCAAAACCGCAATCGCACTGCCGGAAACAGAATCGCCCCTCTCCCGTTTCGTTACAAAATAAGCCGAGGGGTTTTCGATGGACGCAAGCCCTGCCTCTGTCATAGTGAAAAAGCCCATTTCGCCCGTACTGCCGAAGCGGTTTTTCGTTGCAACCAGACACCGCAGCTCATCCGCACCCTCGCCCTCCAGCACAAGCACCGCATCCACCAGATGCTCCAAGGCACGCAGACCTGCGATTTCATCGCTTTTATTCATCTGCCCTATCATCAGCACCGCTCTGGGGCGGCTTTTATTTTTTGCCTGCGCCACCAGAGCAGACGCACATTCCATGGTCTGCGTCGGGTTGCCTGCGCGCGAGGGCAAAAATTCCGCCAGAGAAAAGGTCTGGATGCTGTCCAGAATAATCAGATCGGGGTCAATTTCCCGAATCGCGTCCAATACGTTGTCCATAGAGGTGTCCGCCACAATCCAGATATTTTCCGCAATGGTGTCCAGAATACGGTCTGCACGGTTTTTAATCTGACTGTCACTCTCCTCCCCCGATGCATAAAGCACCCGAAAGCCCTGCTTTGCCAGCGCAGATGCCGCCATCAGGCTCAGGGTGGATTTGCCGCCGCCGGGAGGCGAGGTGATGATGGTGACGGAATCGCGCACAATGCCGCCGCCCATCACGCGGTCAAATTCCGCAATGCCTGTCAGCAGGCGTTGGTCACTGCCCGTTTCCACCTCCGAAAGGCGGGAAACCAGCTGCTTCGGTGCTGCCTTCGCCGCCTTTGCGCTACCCCTGACCTGCGCCGTTTCCGCAAGGGTATTCCATTCGCCGCAATCGGGGCATTTGCCTGCCCATTTCGGGCTTTGATATCCGCAGCTTGTACATTGATAGACTGTTTTGATTTTCATAGCATTCCCTCAATCGTATCTTTTCTATAATAAAAGGACTGCAATCCAACCTACCGGATTACAGTCCCTTTTTGTTTTTTATCAGCCGATTTTTTCGATTGCAACAGAAGGGGTATCCTTACCCAACTCTACGCTGAAGGTTACCTTGCCTGCCAGATTTGTTTTCATCTTGCCGACATTCACATCGTCAATCAAAATCTTATATTCTGTATCGGGCTCCAGCTCCATGGTAATCTGTGTATCCTCCAGCCCCTCAACGGTAAATTCTGCGCCTCTTTCGTTTACGGTGAAATTATGTACGGTTGCGCCGGGAACTGTTTCCAGCAGCATTTTACCGTTCTTTTCCAGCTTTGTGATTTCCTTAAAGGTTTTGATTTTATATAAGTCACCACTCACTTCAAAATCAAGGACTTTCTTCTTTTCGTCCATCAGATGATTGCCGAAACTGATTGTGCCATTGTCTTCCTGTCTAATCAATTCTTCGATTACTGCCATTTTCAGTACCTCCACTCGCTTCTCTATTGTGCCTCGCCCGAGAAACCCGAAAAAAAGAGATTCCCGACGTTTGAACCTTTGTTTGTGCTCCACTGTCAGCGGATAAAACTACGGTTATGATTATAACACAAAATAGATTGCAGGTATAGCTAATTTTTTGAAATCTTTTGCATAAAATCCTGTATTATTTCACAACGCGGAAGCTGAATCCATTCGTTTTCAGACCAACGGAAACCTTATCCCCCGCTTTGATATTGCCCAGAAGATATTCCTCCGCGAAGGCATCCTCAATCTTAGACTGGATGGCTCGGCGCAGCGGTCTTGCGCCATACGCCTTATCATAGCCCTCCTCGGCAATTTTTTCGATTGCTTTTTTGGTAAAGGAAACCGTAATATTCATATTTTCCTTTACACGCTTTGCCATCACATCCGTCAGAAGCCACACAATTCTCGTGATTTCCTCCTTTTCCAGCGGATGGAACACGATAATATCATCAATACGGTTCAGAAATTCGGGCTTAAAGATGGTCTTGATTTCATCCATCACGCCCTTTTTCATCATTTCATAGCTCTGCTCGGGCGTTTCCACGCTCGTAAAGCCCAGACGCTTGGGTGCGGCAATGCTGCGCGCGCCTGCGTTCGAGGTCATGATGATAACGGTATTCTTGAAGTCCACCTTTCTGCCCTGCCCGTCCGTAATGTGTCCATCGTCCAAAACCTGCAAAAGAATATTAAACACCTCAGGGGATGCCTTTTCGATTTCATCAAACAGCACAACAGAATAAGGATTGCGGCGCACCTTTTCGCTCAGCTGACCGCCCTCCTCATAGCCGACATAGCCCGGAGGAGAGCCGACCATTCTGGAAACGCTGTGCTTTTCCATATATTCGGACATATCAATCCGCACCATGGCATTTTCGTCCCCGAAAAGCGCTTCCGCCAGTGCCTTGGAAAGCTCCGTCTTGCCGACACCCGTAGGGCCGAGGAACAGGAAGGAGCCGATGGGTCTGTTGGGGTCCTTCAAGCCGACACGCCCACGGCGGACAGCCTTTGCCAGTGCCTTCACTGCTTCATCCTGCCCGATGACTCTTTTATGCAGAACTTCCTCCAGATGGAGCAGACGCTGACTTTCCTCCTCCTGCATGCTCTGCACGGGGATTCCCGTCCAACGGGAAACGATTTCTGCGACATTATCTGCCGTCACCACAATTTCGCCGCTGTCATGCGTGGATTCCCATGCGCGCTTTGCCGCCTTCAGACTGGTACGCAGACCATCCTGCAGCTTTTTGATTTCCGCCGCCTGTTCAAATTCCTCTGTCTTAATGGCAGTCTCCTTTTCCTGCTCCAGCTCTGCAATTCTTGCCTCCAGCTCCTTGATGGAGGTGGGCGCAGTATACGCAGAAAGACGCAGACAGGAGGCTGCTTCGTCAATCAGGTCGATTGCCTTATCCGGCAGGAATCGCTCCGTTACATAGCGTGCGGAAAGCCTAACCGCCGCCGCGATTGCTTCATCCGAAATGCGTACCCTATGGTGCATTTCATAGGGGTCCTTCAGTGCTGTCAGCATTTGCACGGCAACCGCTTCTGTCGGCTCCTCCACGCGCACAGGCTGAAACCGCCGCTCAAAGGCGGCATCCTTTTCAATATGCTTGCGGTATTCCTCAAGAGTGGTTGCGCCAATCAGCTGAATTTCCCCTCTTGCCAGAGCAGGCTTGAGAATATTCGAGGCATCAATCGCGCCCTCTGCCGCACCTGCCCCGATGACGGTATGGATTTCATCAATGAAAAGAATGATATTGCCTGCCGCCTTTACATCCTCCAGTGCCTTTTTCATGCGTTCCTCAAATTCCCCACGATATTTCGAGCCTGCGACCATAGCGGACAAATCCAGAGAAAGAATCCGCTTATGCCGCAGGGTATCGGGCACATTGCCATCACTGATTTTCTGCGCCAGACCCTCCACAATCGCCGTTTTCCCGACACCGGGGTCACCCATCAGGCAGGGGTTATTCTTCGTTCTGCGGCTCAGAATCCGAATGATACGCTCAATCTCCTGCTCTCTGCCGACAATCGGGTCGAATTTTCCCTGCTTTGCCAGTGCCGTCATATCTCGGCTGAATTTATCCAGTGTTTCCGTCTCGGAAATTTCCTCCTTCGGGCGTTCGTGCATCCCCTGCACACCGGCAGGCTGCGCCTCGCTTTCACCCAGAAGCAGCATGATATCCTCATACAGTGTTTGAATATCTACGCCCAAATCCTCCAAAAGCGTGATGGCAAGCGTATCCGGTTCACGCAGAAGTGCCAGCAGAATATGCTCTGTCCCGACATAATTTGCCCCCAGACGCACCGCCTCCTGCTTGCTGCGCTCCACCACACGCTTTGCGCGCGGTGTCATATCCAAGGGGAGATAAAATTTCTGCTTTTCCCCCTGCATTTCGCAAATGCGCTCCATCACCTGATGGTAGGTCACATTCTGCCCCTCCAACGCCTTTGCGGCAACGCTCTGCTGCACCAATGTCAGCCCAAGCAGAATATGCTCTGTGCCGATATATTCATTGCCAAGCTTTGCTGCGGCCTCCTTTGCCCTTTGCAGCACATCAAAGGCCTTTTTTGTATATTTCTCCTGCATCCTATTCACCTTCCTTGGTTTAATTTGTTAGCCATCAATGATTGTGATTGCTAATTTATTCCGGAAAGAAAAGAACCGATACAGGTTCTTCTCCGTAGGTTTCTTCTGATATTCCCATATTATATACCAACTTACTGGAAATTGCAAAGGATACTTCTTACAATTCCGTTAATTCTTCCGAAAAAAGTGAAAACGGCTCCCCTTCGGGCTTGGCGGTAAAGGAAAACGGCTGTTTCGTATCGGGATGGATGCCCTCCAAGCGGTAAGACCAGAGCGCAATCTCCGTTTTGCCGCGCTTCGGAAAGCCTTTGTTATATTTTTTATCCCCCCAGATGGGCACGCCTGCATGAGAAGTCTGGACGCGAATCTGGTGATGCCTGCCTGTTTCCAGCTCGATTTCCGCCAAGGTCAGCACGCCCTGCTCCGTTTCTCTCTCCGCAAGCCGCCGATACCGCAGAGCGGCACGCTTTGCGCCCTTTCTCTCCTTGGAAACCACTTCGGAAAGGTTCGTGCGTGCGTTTTTCAGAAGATAATCCTCTAATCCTCCTTCCGCCGCAGGCAATCTGCCGCAAAGCACCGTCAGATAGGCTTTTTTCAGCCGATGCGCCTGTATTTCCTTCGCAAGAAAGGCTTCTGTCCTTTTCTCCTTCGCAAACAGCATTACGCCACCGACAGGTCTGTCTAAGCGATGCAGAAGCCCAAGCGGCTGTCCGGTATATTCCTCCAAGGCGGAAAGCAAATCCAAATCTCCTGTTTTATCCGCCTGCGCAGGCATCCCCTGCGGCTTCACTGCCGCAAGCATGACTGCATCCTCATATAAAATCTTCATTCTTTTTCTTCCTTATAATAATTAAAATATATTAAATTTCTCTTACTGCCATTGCGCTTTTCGGCGGCAGGGACAGCAGCACATTCCCATTTCGGACGGGATAGGAAAAGCCGAACACCGTAAAGCCGTCCCGATTCGTCATGAGGCAATTTTGCAGCGTGCCTTCTGCCTGCACGCCTATCTGCCAGACAGGGATGGACACCGTCCGGATTTCCTCTGTATTATTCAGCGCAACCAGAATTTTTTCTTTTTCATCGAACCGCCCGTAGGCAAGCACGCCATACGCCCCATAAAGCTGCTTCAGCGAGCCATGGCGTAGAACGGGATACTCTTTCCGCAGGGAAATTGCTGCCTTATGGAAGGCAATCAGCTCCATATCCTCCCTGCCCCAGGGATAGGTGCGGCGGTTATCGGGGTCTGTCCAGCCTGTTACGCCTGCTTCGTCCCCGTAATATACGGTCGGCGCACCGTTCCATGTCATTTGCAGCAAAACGGCTTCGCGCAGCACTGCTTTTTCCACATTTGCATCCGCCGCGGCACTGCCCTCTGTTTCCACTCTGCCGATTTGGCGATTGGTGCGCGTGAGAAAGCGGGAATGGTCATGGTTGGAAAGCTGATTCATGGCAACAGAAATCGCCTGTGACGGCAGCTTCCCCATCTGATAGCTCATGGTTCCCCAGAACACATCCGCATTATTATACATATCCTCGCGCTTTTCGGTGCTATGCTTGGAAACCCCCGTCAGAAACCATGTGACAGGCTCCATGAAGGCATCGTAATTCATAATGGAATCCCATTGATTGCCCGTCAGCCAAGGGGCGGCATCGCCGTAATGCTCCGCCAGAATCAGCTTATCGGAAGAAACGCTCTTGACCGCAGTGCGGAACATCCGCCAGAAGGCATGGTTGAATTCCTCTGTTTTTCCTAAATCCGCGGCAACATCCAGCCGCCAGCCATCCGCATCAAACGGCGGCGAAACCCAACGCCTTGCAATCGCAAGAAGCTCCTCTCGGAGCGCCGCACAGCCCTCCACATTCAGCTTCGGGTGGTTTTCATAGCCCCACCAGCCCTCGTAGGTGCCATCCGCGTTCCAGTAAAAATAATCATGATAGGGACTATCCGCATGCCGATATGCGCCGCGCAGCTTGCCCTTATAAAGTCCCTCTCTGTCGAGCCATTTATGAAAGGCTCCGCAATGGTTGAAAACGCCGTCCAGAATGACGCGCATCCCTCTTGCGTGCGCCTGCTGTATCAACTCTGCGAAAAGTGCATCCGAAGCGGCAAGGTTTTCGTCCGCTGTTGTGCGAGAGACATAAAGCGATGCGGTTTCATTCGTTTTGGCATCTGCCGCCAGAACAGAACCGCTTTCTCTGACGATTTTCCCGAAATGGGGGTCGATATGCCAATAATCCTGCGTATCGTATTTATGATTGCTTGGCGAAACAAAAAGCGGATTGAAATAAAGCACCTCTACGCCCAGCTCCGCCAGATAGTCCAGCTTATTGAGCACGCCCTGCAAATCGCCGCCGTAAAAACGGTTGATATCGCTTGCGGCAGGCAGGCTGTTCCAATCCGTGACCTGCTCGGTTTTCTGCTTCAGATAAATATATTCATTCGTTTTCACATCATTGGAGACATCCCCATTGGCAAAGCGGTCGGGGTAAATCTGATACATCACCGCGCCCTTCGCCCAATCGGGGGTTCGGTAATCACGGAAAATCCGAAATTCCCCTTCGTGCTTGTATTCCGAAAAAAAGCCGTATTTTGTATAATAGCCTACTGCTTCGCCGCATTGCAGGCGGAAATAATAGGTCATTTCCTCCGCAGTCGGGGGCAGGGTTGCCTGAAAATAAGAAAAAGCCCCCTGCGTTTCCGCCTCCTCCATGAGATATTCCCGTTCATTCGTGCAGAGGAAAACAGCAGAAACCGTTCCTCTCCCGACACGAAGCCGCACATTGACCCAATCCGCCGCGGTCGGCTCCGCAGGAGAGCGGAACTGCCTTGTTTCATCGCTATAGACTGCCTGTATGCGAAATTCCTCCGCAGACAGACCGAAATTATCATCCATCGGCTTTCACCACCTTCCTTTGCACATCATCGGTTTTTATTATAAGGGGAAAGGACAGGACGTGTCAATTTTTCCGAAAAATTCCCCCGCAAGCAAAAAAAAGAGCGACCAAGCAGTGCTTCAATGCAGTCATCTGCGGTCGCTCCCTCTTTTCTAAAAAAGAGAAGGTATGATGGGTGAAAAATATAGGGGAGTTTTCACAAATCCAGTATAGCATGTGGGGCAATTCTTGTCCAGAAAGGAAAGCCGCTTTGGAAATAAGATAAATTTATAGTTTTCTTTTTACAATAAAATTTTCTTATTAGAAATAAAATCTTCTTATCCGAAATTCCTTATGACATAAAATCCGCAAGCACCTTCGCCAGATTTTCCTCCCCGATGACGCGCATCCCCTCTTGAAGCTGTCTTGCTTCGCCATCCGGCAAGGCGGAAAGCGGCAGCTCTGTCCGCTCCTTCAGGCGCAGCTGCTTTTTTCCATCCTCATAGAAAACCGCAAGAAAGCCTTCATCCTCGCCCAGAACATAAACCTCATCACTCATCCCCTCGATGCTGCACCGCAGAATCACCTGCTCCGATGAGAAAAAGACCACCTGCCAGCCTGTATAAATGCTCTTTAGCTGTTCCAGATCCAAGCCCTGCAAAAATTCCGGTGCCGGCTCGATATGCTTTTTCATCACCCTATCCTGCGTATAAAAATATTGATAAACGATTTTCGTTCCGGCATGAATCCGCTTTTTTTCTTCCAAAACGGTGTGCGCCTCCGTTTCTGCCGGATGCTGCTCCCCTCTCCAAAGGGCTGCGTAATACCCTGCCAGCAGGCAAACCAGAAAGCTGAGCAGAGCTGCAATGACTGCTGTTTTTCGCATTGTATCACCTCTTTGGAGGGAGTATGGACACAAATATTGGAATTTATACCACAATAAAAAAAGCCATGCGCGAACATGGCTTGCAGATACTTAATACAGATGCAGATGTACGGGAACACCGTTTTTATAGGTACAGGGCAATTCGCCTTGAATGAGGGGCAGAAGATATGTAAGCATTTCCTCTGTCACATCGTTGCCCGCCTCGTTAATCCATTCATCGGGAACGGTTTTCACATGGTTTGCAATCTGCCCGATATCCACGAAATCAATGCCGAAACGGTAAGGCTGCGCAGAGGTACGACGGATGCAGACCATTTTGCCTGTGCCGCCGCTGATGGCATAATCTGCCGCCGCCGCGCCAATCAATCTGGATTCATAAATATCAGATGCGGATGCCACATGAGACGCACAACGCTGCATCACATTCAGCTCAATGCTTCTGACCTTGCAGCCGATTTCAAAGCGGAGGATTTCCTCCAGATAGCGCGCCGCACCTGCCAGAATTTTATGCCCGAATGCGTCCGCCGCTCTGTTTTGCAGGGAATCGGTCACATAATCGCCCTCCTCGTTGCGCAGGCCTTCGCTGACCGCAATGACGATAGAGTGCTTTTCCGCCATTTTTTCACGCACATCCTCCAGAAAACGGTCTACAAGGAAGGGTCTCTCGCAAAGATAAATCAAATCGGGCGCAGAATCTCCGTTCAATCTGCCAAGCGCAGAGGAAGCCGTAAGCCAGCCTGCATCCCTGCCCATGATTTCCACAATCGTGATGGAGGGCTGCGCATATACGTTACAGTCGCAGGCAATTTCGGACATCGTTGCCGCAACATATTTCGCCGCAGAGCCAAAGCCGGGGCAATGGTCTGTTTCCATCAGGTCATTATCAATCGTTTTCGGTGCGCCGATGATTTTGACATCATCAATACGCATGCGTTCGCAGAAGCCTGCCAGCTTATGCACGGTGTCCATAGAATCATTCCCACCGATATAAACGAAATAACCGATATCATATTTACGGAAAATCCCCAGAATCTTATCATATTCAAAGGTACTTTCCTCCCAATCGGACAGCTTCATGCGGCAGGAGCCAAGCGCAGAGGATGGTGTCTGGCAGAGCAGCTGCAGGGTTTCGGGGTCTGCCAGTGCCTCTGTCAGGTCAATCAGCTTATCCGTCAGGATACCCATAATACCGTTTTTCGCACCATAAATTTTACCAACATTCTGATTGGTCATTGCTTTTTCCACAACGCCTGCCAAGGTCGCATTGATGGCAGCAGAAGGCCCGCCGGATTGGGCAACCAGAAGATTTTTCATAGTAACCAGCCTTTCCTGTCCCTGAAAAAAGGACATCTCAAATTCATTTCCTAGCAATTTTTTAGCAATTTTTTAACGGGTAAACCAAAAAAAGAAAACCATGCCCGAAAAAAAATACTTTTCAGGACATGGTTATTATAACACGTTTTTATGAAATTGCAAATCAGCCAAGAATCAGCTTTAAGAAGAACAGAATTGCAATGATGACGATAACGGGATTCAGCTCGTTCTTTTTGCCGCCGAACAGCTTCAGCAGTACATAGGAAATTACGCCGAATACCAGACCCTCGGAAATGCTGTAGCATACAACCATCATCAAGATTGTCATGAATGCAGGGAAGCCTTCTGTGTAATCAGAGAAATCAATATCTCTTACGTTTTCAACCATCATCAGACCAACAACAACCAGTGCAGGTGTAGTAGCAAAGGAAGGAATGGTTGTCAGGATGGGAGAGAACAGCAGTGCAACCAGGAACAGGACACCTGCTGTGAGTGCTGTCAGACCGGAACGACCGCCATCGGAAACGCCGGATGCAGATTCAACGAAGGTGGTTACTGTAGAGGTACCCAGAACGGCACCAACGGTGGTTGCCAATGCGTCTGCGAACAGTGCGCCCTTGATTCTGGGCAGCTTGCCCTCCTTATCGAGGAAGCCTGCCTTTGTGGATACCCCAATCAGTGTACCCAGTGTATCGAACAGGTCAACGAACAGGAACGCAAAAATCACAACGATAAAATCGAAGATGGAAATACCGGAGAAGCTCAGCTTGCCGGCAATGGGTGCGATGCTGGGGGGTGCGGAAATCAGACCTGTGGGAATCAGGGAATATACGCCTGCTTCCACATCAACCACATAAACCCCTGCAAGCTGGCAGATGATACCCAGAATCCATGTAATCAGGATACCAACCAGAAGTGCGCCCTTTACCTTTCTGATAACCAGCACCAGTGTGATGATGGTACCAATCAGAGCAAGTGCAACGGGAACGGTCTTTACATCACCAAGGCTGACGCAGGTAGAAGCATTATTGATAACAACACCTGCATTCTGCAAGCCGATGAATGCGATATACATACCGATACCGACGCTGACCGCTTTTTTCATGTTTGCGGGAATGGCATTGAAGATTGCCTCGCGGACATTGATTGCGGATAAAATAATAAAGATAATACCCTCGATGAATACCGCAGCCAATGCAACGTGCCAGCTATACCCCTTCTGCGCGCAAATGGTAAAAGCAAAATACGCATTCAGCCCCATACCGGGTGCCAGAACAAAGGGATAGTTTGCAAAAAATGCCATAAAGAATGTACCTAAGGCAGAAGCGATACAGGTTGCTGTCAGAAGCGCACCGGCATCCATGCCTGTGGTAGAGAGGATGCTGGGGTTAACCACGAGGATGTACGCCATCGTCATGAAGGTGGTCAAGCCTGCCATCAGCTCTGTTTTGAAGGTGGTTTTATTTTCCTTCAACTTGAAACACTTTTCAATAAAATCCAAAAGAAACCCTCCTTTTATAATGATAAAATACCAACTCCCACATTATATCTGTTTTTTCTTGAACTTTCAACTCTTTTTCCCTTGTGTTTCCACAAAAAACTTTTATCCGTCCCATAAAATATTCTTATCTGTTTTTCGGAAAAATACACAGATAGCGCGCTGCTTTCTCTTGTCAATCTTTTTTTGCTATGGTAAGATAGAAAAAAGAAACGATAGTAAGCAGACCGTCGGCACTGCCGGCGGTTTTCTCATTCTTTTTCTATCATGAAAAAAATAAAACTTTTCATAAAAACGGAGGGATATAATGAATCAAGAAATGATCCTCATTCTGGACTTCGGCGGTCAGTATAACCAGCTGATTGCCCGCCGTGTCAGAGAACATCATGTATACTGTGAAATCATGCCCTGGAAAAAATCCTTGGAGGAAATCAAGGCGAAAAACCCCAAGGGCATCATCTTCACAGGCGGCCCCAACAGCGTTTACGATGACGCTTCTCCTAAGGTTGACCCTGCCCTGTTTTCTCTGGGCGTACCCATTCTGGGTATCTGCTACGGCTGTCAGCTGATGGCGTACACACTGGGTGGCAAGGTTGGACATGCTGCCGAGCTGAGTGAATATGGCAAGGCTGAGGTTGCCTTCGATACCACAAGCAAGCTGCTAAAGGGCATCGGCGCAAATGAAATTTGTTGGATGAGCCACACGGATTATGTGACAGAGCTGCCCGAAGGCTTCCGTATCATCGGAAAAACCCCTACCTGCCCCGCGGCTGCCATCGAATGTGAAGCAAAGGGCTTCTATGGCGTGCAGTTCCACCCTGAGGTAAACCATACACCCAAAGGCTCTGCATTGATTAAAAACTTCCTGTTTGAGGTCTGCGGCTGCAAGGGCGATTGGACAATGACAAACTACATCGAAGACCAGATTAAAAAAATCCGCGAGCAGGTTGGCGACGGCAAGGCTTTGTGCGCCCTCTCCGGCGGCGTGGATTCCTCCGTTGTTGCGGCTTTGGTTTCCAAGGCAATCGGCAAGCAGCTGACCTGCGTTTTCGTTGACCATGGTCTGATGCGTAAAAACGAAGGCGACGAGGTAGAACAGATTTTTGACGGCTATTTCGATTCTCATTTCGTAAGAGCAAATGCACAGGAGCGTTTCCTTTCCAAGCTGAAGGGCGTAACCGACCCCGAACAGAAGCGTAAAATCATCGGCGCGGAATTTATCCGTGTATTTGAAGATGAAGCAAGAAAAATCGGCAAGGTAGATTATCTGGTGCAGGGTACGATTTATCCCGATATCATCGAAAGCGGTCTGGGGGATTCCGCAGTCATCAAATCCCATCATAACGTAGGTGGTCTGCCCTCCGTTGTTGATTTTGAGGAGCTGATTGAACCCCTGCGCCTGCTGTTTAAGGATGAGGTGCGTCAGATGGGTCTGGAGCTCGGTCTGCCGGAATATCTGGTATATCGTCAGCCCTTCCCCGGTCCCGGTCTGGGTGTGCGCGTGATTGGCGAGGTAACAGAGGATAAGGTTGCGATTTTGCAGGATGCGGATGCGATTTTCAGAGAGGAAATCGCAAAGGCAGGTCTGGACAGAGACATTAACCAGTATTTCGCGGTTATCACAGATGTGCGCTCCGTTGGCGTTATGGGCGACTTCCGTACCTACGATTATACCATTGCCCTGCGCGGCGTAACCACAACCGACTTCATGACTGCCGATTGGGCAAGAATCCCCTATGAGGTGCTGGATAAGGTTTCTACCCGTATCGTAAATGAGGTAAAGCATGTCAATCGTATCGTGTATGATATCACCTCTAAGCCACCCGCAACGATTGAGTGGGAATAATCCGAACTACCGTAAAAATCCAATATTTATCCGGTTTGCGCCAGTCTTGCAACATTTCGACCGGCGCATTCTTGGCTAACACCTTGAAAGAAGTATGCTCCACCCAAATCCATTATAAGGAAGGTAGATGCACATGAATTTGAAAAAATATGCCACCCTGCTGCTGGCTGCAAGCCTAACCCTAAGCGGCTTTTGCGGCTGTGCAGCAACAAAAGCAGACAGCCAACAGCTGCCACTGAAAACCGCTGTATATTCCAATCTGACGGATGAAGAATCTCGCAGCCTGCTTCGCCAAGGTCTCTCGGATGCTGGGGTAAAGGAAAACAGAATTGATACCCTTTTTGCCAAGGTCGATGCCTTTCGTGCAGATGTAAAAAGTGAGTGGCTAACGAAGGGCTTTGAAAGCGCGGCACCAACTGAAACCAAATATGATCCCTATGAAATGCAGGATGCTTGGATGAAAAAAAACGGCAGCTTTCCCGGATATAATTGCAGGATCACAGCCTTCAGTCTATTCGGCGACTTTGTCACAGTGGGAGCTAATCAGCCGAATACCCAAGGCGAGGATGCGCTTTTTCTGGATCTTGAAACACTTTCTGCGGATTCCTCTGTTCTCTGCGGAGACAGTACCGCCAAATTCTGTGCTCTGTTCGCACCTGTAAATGCTGCAAACAGTACCAATGTAACCGAGCAGGTCAAAGCTTTGCAGGCAGGCTGGAGGGAACGCGGCATTTCGTTTACAGACAGCAAGGCACGCCTGATTTCCGTCGTTCTGCATGACAAATTTTCGGATACGGATAATACGCTGTTTATCGGTCATGTCGGCATTTTGTTTCCCGCAGAAAACGGAGAGCTTTATTTTATCGAGAAGGTCGCCTTCCAGGAGCCGTATCGTCTGGTAAAATTGAAAAATCGGACAGAACTGAGTGATTATCTCATGGAAAAATATGATGTTGCGTGGGAGCAGGATACAACACGGCCGTTCATCATGGAAAATGACAATCTGCTGGAGGGATACCGCCAAAATCCCCTCGCACAACCCACAGAATAAATACGACTAAAATAAGAGCAGTCATCAAAAGGTGCATGATTTTTATAAGAATTAAAAAGAAAGGCATGGGTGAGCAATTATGTTAGGTAACTTTTCTTACTGCAATCCAACCAAGCTGTATTTCGGGAAAAAATCCTTGAACTACCTCAATGACGAACTATCCAAGTACGGCAAAAATGTTGTGCTGATATACGGCGGCGGCTCCATTAAGAAAAATGGAATTTATGATGCCGTAACTGCTCTTTTAAAGGAAAATGGCAAAAATGTTGCAGAGATTAGCGGTGTTATGCCCAATCCAACCGTTGCAAAGCTGCATGAGGGAATTCAAATTGCCCGTACGCATAAGGCAGATTTACTGCTCGCTGTAGGCGGCGGCTCTGTCTGCGATTATTCCAAGGCTGTCTCTGTTTCCGTTCATTGCGAGGAGGAGCCTTGGGAGAAATACTTTGTTCGCTTTGAAGAACCGAGCTGCGAAATCGTCCCTGTCGGCTGCGTCCTTACCATGGTCGGCACCGGCTCCGAAATGAACGCAGGTAGCGTGATTACCAACACAGAAACACATCAGAAAATTGCTCATGTTTTTGCCGATGAAAAAATCATGCCTCGGTTTACGATATTGAATCCTGAATATACGTTTACACTGCCGAAATATCAGATGGTTTCCGGTATATATGATATTTTCAATCATATCTGCGAGCAATATTTTTCGGATGAAGATGACAACACCAGTGATTACATCAGCGAGGGCTTAATGCGCTCTGTCATTCATTCCAGCCGCATAGCCGTACAAAATCCACTGGATTATGAAGCGCGCAGCAATCTCATGTGGACAGCCACATGGGCACTGAATACGCTCATTGACAAAGGAAAGCATACCGACTGGATGGTGCACATGCTTGGGCAGGCAGTCGGAGGCTATACTGATGCGACCCACGGCATGACGCTTTCTGCGGTATCCCTGCCATATTATCGCCATATACTGCCCTATGCCATCCCGAAATTCAAGCGTTTTGCTGTGAATGTCTGGAACATCAATGCAGAGGGCAAGGCAACAGAGCAAGTAGCACAGGAGGGTCTCTCTGCTATGGAAGACTGGATGCGTGAAATCGGCGTAGTGCTGCATCTTGCAGAGCTTGGCGTAACCGAGGATATGCTGGAGAGCATCGCAGATGTCACATTGATTCTGAAGGGCGGCTATCACGTTCCCAATCGAGCGGAAATCATCGAAATTTTAAAAGAAAGTCTTTGATTTTACTCAAGTAAATCAAAAAAAAATACGATACACATTTCGACCCCACCGGGCAGAACCGAATTTTCGGCTTCTGCCCTTTGTGCTGTGAAGCATTTTTTCAAAAAGAAACAGGCCGACATTTGCCAACCCGTTTCCCTTGAATCCTCCCCTTTTGCATTTTCAAAAAAGCTTTTTCATTTTTGGCTTAATTACAATACAAATCCGCCACCGGCAACAAATTCCCCATCATACAGCACAAGTGACTGCCCGGGCGTGATCGCTCTTTGCGGTTCATCAAAGACAACCTCTAATTTATCCTCCCCGACCATCCGCACAGTACACCATGCAGGCTTATGCGCATAGCGGATTTTCGCCAGAAAACGCTGTCCGTCCTCAAATTTATCATACGCCATGTATGCCAGATTGTCGGCACAAAGCGTTGTCCGGAATAATGCCGCATTATCGGAAAGAACAACCTCGTTTTTTTCCGTATCCAAACGATACACAAAGGCAGGCTTGCCAAGCGCAATGCCAAGCCCCTTTCTCTGCCCGATGGTATAATGAATCAAGCCCTTGTGCTTACCTAAAATAGTTCCATCCATATCTACAAAATTACCGGGCGTTTCCGTCAGCTTGCCCTCTCTTTCAATGAAAGCGGCATAATCCCCATCGGGAATAAAACAGATATCCTGACTTTCACCTTTTTTTGCCACAAAGCCGTCCACAGCCTCCGCAATCTTACGCACCTCGTCCTTGGTATATTCCCCAATAGGCAGAAGCATTGCGCCAAGCTGCTCCTGTGTCAGCCGATAAAGCGCATACGTCTGGTCTTTTTCGGCGGTTGCAGAATTTCGGATGGCATAACGTCCCGTTTTCGGATGCTTTTCGATACGGGCATAGTGCCCCGTTGCAATGTACTTCCCACCGATTTCCTTTGCCTTATCCAGAAGGGATTTTTCCTTTACCATGCGGTTGCAGACGATACAGGGGTTCGGGGTTACGCCCTTTTGATACTGTCCGATAAAATCATTCACCACACAGGTACGGAAGGCTTCTCTGCAATCCAGTATCTCATGGGAAATCCCGATGGAATCTGCCACCCGTTTTGCATCGGCAATCGCCTTCTCTGTGCCTTCTCCGTCCCACATCCGCAGTGTTACGCCTGTCACCTCATAGCCCTGCTTGTTTAAAAGATATGCCGCAACTGTGCTGTCCACGCCGCCGCTCATCCCTACTACTACCTTTCCTTTGTTCATCTCATTCACCTCGTTTGCCCTGCTTTTTTCCAAGGCATTTTTTCCATCGGCTGATTCTGTCCTTTTGTACCAGCTGTTTTGCATAAGCGAAGGTCTTTTTCTCCCCCTCCTCTGCCAGCATTTGCAGTAAGTGATTGAGCAAAGCAAGGCTTTCGGGGTGCATCACCGCCTGTACGCGCTTGCTTTTCTGATGATACAGCCAGGGGCTTGCATCGGTATAGTCTTCCTTCTGATAAACCTTGCATGCTGCAATGCGATCCATGAACATTTCCACCACATACCGCAGGGGCATTTTCATCCCAATCAGAAGCGGCCCCTTGCTGCCGGGCATGGAATAATCAATCCAATATTCAAAATGATGCTTATTTCTGCCCTTATGATGCAGCCAGGAGGAGGAATAGCCCTTCTCCTCCTTCTCTGCATTATTGGGGCTGCAATCACCCTGAAAATATTTCGCACCGACCAAAAATTCTGTCAGGCTGTATTTGCTCAAATCATGCGTCAACCCCTGCCAGTAAAGCCCAACTCGGAAGCAGCCCTGCCGCACCAGCCTTCTATGGTATGTAATTGTCTGAAAATGTTCTTTTATGTGCATTCTTCTCATTCCTTCTTGAAAACCTACTCAAAAAAGAAACCCCAATTCTCAGGAATTGAGGCCTCCAATCATTATTTTGTCAGCTTTGAAATTGCTTTGAAATGGGGTGTGCCTGCCCCCTGTGTCATTTCATACAGCGCGCCCTCGCAGGTAGTTACGAATGCACCCTCCTGCACAGCTCTCTGGATTGCATACTCCTTATTGTATACCACTCTGGAGCCAACGCAGTCCGCCACAATAAATACACGATAGCCTTCACCAATCAAATCTATAATACTCTGCAGCACGCAGATATGTGCTTCCACGCCGCAAACCAAAATTGTCTTTTTGCCCTGTGCCTTTACCCATTCCACAAAGGCATCACAGCCCATTGCGGAAAAAACTGTTTTTTCCATGGGTTCAAATGCGCCGATGGCTTCCTTCATCGCAGGAACAGTTTCGCCCAGTCCCTTTGTATACTGCTGTGTCACAGCCATAGGAACGCCAAATTCCTTCAACCCTGCCGCAAAAATAGCTGCCTTTGCAACAATTTCATCATGATCTGCAATGGCAGGCACCAGTTTTTCCTGAAAATCGATAATCAATGCCGCGGTGTCTTCTGCTTTTATTTTCATATTTTTCCTCCTGATATTCAAAAAAGCCTTCTTTCCTTCGGGTATCTAAAAATTCCCCTTTGCTTTTCATTTTATCCTATCAAAAGAAAATTGTCTACACCTTTTATAGGAATATTCGACTACCTTTTTTCGTTTTCCCATAATCCCTTACATAAACTTTCGCATGTGCTGCAATGCGGATTTTTCCAGACGGGAAACCTGCGCCTGACTAATGCCGATTTCTGTGCTGACCTCTGTCTGTGTTTTGCCTTCAAAAAAGCGCAGATTTACGATTTTCTTTTCGCGCTCATTGAGGTGCTGCATGGCTTCGCTCAGAGAAAGATTTTCCAGCCAGAGCCCGTCGCCGTTCTTTTCATCACTCACCTGATCCATCACAAAAAGCGTGTCACCGCCATCATGATAAATCGGCTCAAAAAGGGAAACCGGATCCTGAATGGCATCCATTGCCATCACAATATTTTCTCGGCTCATCCCCATTTCCTTCGCAATTTCCTCTATGCTCGGCTCCTTTTCCTGCTCTGCCATCAGCCGTTCCTTCACCTGTAACGCCTTATACGCCGTATCCCTGAGAGAACGCGACACCCGAATGGTGTTGTTATCCCTGAGATATCTGCGAATCTCCCCAATAATCATGGGGCAGAAATATGTTGAAGGCATCACATCCATCTCAATATTAAAATTATCAATCGCCTTAATCAGCCCCACCACACCAATTTGAAACAAATCATCCATATTTTCATTGCGGTTTTCAAAGCGCTTGATAATACTAAGCACCAGCCGCAAATTCCCCTCTATCAGCTGCTGACGGGCAGCTTCGTCCCCTGCCTTGCATTTTATAAACAGCGCCTTTGCCTCTGTTCCTGTCAGAACGGGCAGGTTTGCCGTATTCACACCGCTGATTTCCACCTTTCCGTAATAAGCCAATCCTGTCACTCCATTCGTTCAAAGGTATATGAATACCTTCTCCCTTTGCGCACAAAAATATACGAAGCAAATCTCGCCAATCCTCGTATAAAATCACATTCTTTTTCGTATCCTAGCAAAAAAGCTGTTATAGCAATTGAAAGGAGTTTTCTTCATGCGTCTGACAGAAATCCATGACGGCATTCCCACAGCAGCCGCCCTGCGCGAAAGCACACGCATCCAGCGCCACGGCGGAAAAAATGGCAATCAGCAGTATATTGACCGTGGGTTTGGCAAGGCAAAAAATGTCGATTATGAACCGCTTCATTATCTGGATGTATAGCAAAAAACGGATATCCTTTGACATCCGCTTTCGGTGCGTCCCAATCGGGCGCACCTTTTTCTTACATCATTTTGCTTATTTCCTTTTTCAGCCGCCGCATAATCTTTTTTTCCAGTCTGGAAATATAGGACTGCGAAATCCCCAGAATATCCGCCACCTCCTTCTGCGTTTTTTCCTCTGTTTCCGGCAGAATACCAAAGCGCATTTCTACAATCCGCCGCTCCCGTCCGCTCAGCTTCTGCATGGCATCCTGCAAAAGCTCTCGGTCAACCTTATTCTCAATATCCTTCGTGATGATATCGTTCTCCGTCCCCAGAATATCGGAAAGCAGCAGCTCATTTCCTTCCCAGTCCACATTCAGCGGCTCATCAATGGAAACCTCTGTTTTCGTCTTGCTGTTTCGTCTCAGATACATCAGAATTTCATTTTCGATACAGCGTGAAGCATAGGTTGCCAGCTTAATTTTTTTATCCACCTTAAACGTATTGATTGCCTTAATCAGCCCAATCGTGCCAATGGAAATCAAATCCTCCACATTGATGCCCGTATTTTCAAACTTCCTTGCGATATAGACCACCAGACGCAGATTTCGCTCAATCAGAACAGCTTTAACCGTCACATCCTCCTCTCCGCCCAGCTGCTCCAGAAGCACCAGCTCCTCCTCCGGCTTGAGCGGCGGCGGAAATACATCGCTCCCCCCGATATAGAATACCCCTCCCTGCTTCTTTTCCTGTATCCAACGGTTCAGATGGTATTTTACAAGAAAAACTAAATATCTCCATTCCTTCATTCCGAATCCTCCTTCCATAAAGAGGGTGGCACAATGCCCTCATAACTGCCCGTAAACGCTTCCTCGGCAATCCCGACAAAAATATCCCGATGGCAGATGCTTTTTTCCCCGAAAAACAAAATCAGCTTCTCTGCCCGTATACCCCAGAGCCTGCCATCCGGGTTCCCCAGACTACTGAACGCAAGCCATTCCAAGCCCTCTCTGCTCCCGGAAAGCAGCCGCACGCCCTCCTCTGCTGAAAACA